>Ga0179587_10000295_pt1 | contig 21045 bp, 34 predicted proteins | sample CZODoug2_1_08_16_FD_185932 | JGI IMG/M metagenome (GOLD analysis project Ga0179587, IMG submission 185932) | Vadose zone soil fungal communities from Angelo Coast Range Reserve, California, USA - CZODoug2_1_08_16fungal | ecosystem: Environmental > Terrestrial > Soil > Vadose zone | place: USA...
CTATCGCTACGAAGCTTCTGGACTTGGTAATAACTTTTGTGGCTATTGTACGTACGTAGGAGCCAGGACACGAAATATTTCTCACGCATAAAATAAAACAAATGCCCGTGGACCATACAAGTAGTTGTACGTACAAAAAACATTTTATAAAAATCTGTACGTACAACAGACAAACAATGAGAGGATTCATACAAGTCATCTTGACTCATCTCCCCCCCCTTAGTAATAGATAGATGAGTCAAGATGACTTGTATGAAAGTGTGAATAGTACACTAATACACAAGTCAAGATGACTTGTATGAAAGTGTGAATAGTACACTAATACACAAGTCAAGATGACTTGTATGGATTGGTTTTGGGAATTGGAGGAGGGTACTTAGTGTATGTTGTACACGAATATACAAGTCATCTTGACTTGTATGGATTGGTCCTAAGTAGTAGAGAGAATAATAATATAGCCTTCCTTGTGTGAAGTCAAGGAAGGCTATTTGCTTTGTAGTCTCTCTATGACCTTGAGAGACAAATTGAGGTAGGGCTCCACTTGCCGTAGTTTCTCAGGGGGTATATTGGATTGCTCCTTTCTGACAGCCTCTAGCACGATGAGCAGTTTCTCTAATTCTGATGTACTAGAGGCGAAGTAGGGTGGTTATTAATACCTTTAAGAAGTGCTTCAAGTGCTTCTCTGCTTGCCTTTATGACAAGTATATACTCACCCTCGTTATCTGCTTTTCCTGTGCCCTTGAACTTATTTTCCATAATAGCTTCCAGAACATCAGAACTTGTCATGCTTATAAAATTTACTTTATCTAGAAGATTAGGGTTTGCAGCAACTTCCTTGTAACTTTCCCATAACTGTTTCTCTTCTAGATTTAGTACATGTACTGTTATGCCTCTTTTACCTTTAAAGAGTTCTACTTGTTCTTTCAGAAGAGTGGTTTTATTGGCACACTTTGTCAGGCGGCCAGAAGACACTGCTTGCCTGATAGTGATGTATTCACACTCTAAAAGTTCAGCGGCTTGTCTGTAGGTTATTTCTTGCATGTTTACCTCTTGACGTGTATGCGAAAATGGATTATGATCTGTATGAGGAATTGTATAACTTATCGTTCCTCATAAACAGAGTATAACACAGAACTATACTCAAGATCAACATTCTTGTGTAAGGATGAGGTGAACAGAGATGACCTCAGAGAAAATTAAAGCGATGCCTCGTGAGGAATTAGAACACTATTGTTCTGATCTTGAAAGAAGATTGATTATTTCTGACAAGAATACTGAACGGCTTACTGTACGTCTTGTAGAAATTACTAAGGATAGGAATTGGATGAGAGGATTACTGGAGAATGTAACAATCCCTATACGGGAAAAAGTTACTCTTTATGGTGCTCATTCTGTACTCCAAAAGAAAGAGGCAAGAGCAGACGGGCTAACACATGTGTACCGATCAGATATTTCTAAGCTGACAGGACTTACTGAAAGTCAGGTAGGGGATTCACTCAAGAAATTAAAAGATAGGGGGGTGATAGATCGTAAGATTGAACCTTACTATGACCATGAGACGGGCAAACATGAAAAGCGTAGTTGGATGGCCTTGGAAGATATTGCATTGCGCAATCCCAAGGCTATTGATTTTTCTTCTGATGATAACTGGGGAGGGAAACGCAAAAAGAAAACATGTCCGCACTGTGGAAGTCCACATCTTCAACAGTATACACACACAATACTTTGCTGTAAGGATTGTGCAGAACAAATTGATGAAAATTGGAAAACGAAAGACGTTAATAGTCACACAGAAAATAATTCTGAGATGGAAAACGATAATTAGATTTTCACCTCAGAATTATTTATTTTATTTAAGGGAGGTTTCATGGAAAGATACATTAAGTTTTCAGATTTAGAGGCTATCATTGAGGAACGTGAAGCGAGGGGATGGAGGCTAGTAGAGGAGGGGACAGAGGAGAAAAATAAAATTCGTTTGACCTCTGGATTTGCGATAACTGGGGAGTATATCGCTCTGCGTGGCAAGTTAAATGATTTGTGGGGGAAAGAGTTAGGAATATTGGAAGAAGAGGGCAAGCCATGACAGGACCCATAGCCTTCGCCCTAATCATTATGTCCCTGATCTTCTTCTACGCAGTGTTTGCTCTCTGATGGCTGCTGCGTGGGCCGTGATGACTCTAACGATTGATGAAAGGAGGGCCGCTTGGCTCGAATCATTGCACCGCAGTTTAGGAACTGCATGGACTGTCAACGTACAACACATGTATATAGTCTTATAAAGTGGACGAACTACAATTTGTTTGAAGGACTAGAAAGAGGAAAATTCTATGAGGTCTCTTACGAATACTGGTTATGCCCCAAATGCTTCGACTTTCAACTACAAAAAAGACATGCTGGTAGAACCAAAAGGAAAAGTAACGATGGGGCTTCTTAGTGTGCTGAAATGGGGGGATGCCATTTACAGGGAAGAGGGAATTCGCGTTCATGTGCATGCCATTCTGGGGGAATATAAGATCACGATGATCTATCAGGGCGGTGTGTATGAGGGTATGAGCCGTATATCCAAGGTGTACAAATTCCTGATTGAATTGGGAATACCAGTGAGTCATGGATGGGAGAAATTTTATGTCTGAACTCCGCTATGAGGTATGTGGCGATTGTGAGTATGCTGATCCTTATGGCTTGCATGACTATGAGGGAAGCTATGTCACGATCAAGAAGGAAGTACGAGTATTCAAGCTTCGAGTGTGTTTTGATTGTTTGATGAAGAGAGAAGGGCGGGTTAACTTGACCGTTCGTGAGGACTGGCATAAGAGGGCGTAAAGTGGGCGGATAGCTCATTCTAGACTCTGATTGAGCCTATCCGCGTAATGTATAAGAAACGCTGGTAGTGGGATTGACTACCAAATTACTACCGAAAGGATACCAGATTATGACCAAGCATGCAATTCTTTCTCAGAACGAGAATGTTGCGTATCTTCTGACTGGTCAGGAGAGAACAGACCATATTAACCTCAGTAATGATCTAGAGGGCTTGTGTAATCTTGCACTACAGAGAGAATTCACTCATCTGTGGATACACCCATCGACAGCCATACGATTCGAGCTTAGGGGACCGGAACCTCTTCTTATGGCTGCTCACTGGGATACTCTTGCCAATTGGCAGTATCGAGACCAGGGCGCACCGATAGAGGATAACCACCTGGTCTCTTTGCATGGATACCGCCGATTCCCCAGAGGGCGATCGCCGCGCTTCAATCTGATCTTTCTTGAGTACGCTGCCTTTGACTGGGGAAACCTTGCGCCAGAGGAAATATTACGCATGATTGCGGATCTAGAAAGCAAGCTTGGGGTATCCGTGGGTGGATCACCTGCAGGTGTGGGTCTACGATACCTCCAAAAGATCAATGAGAAGCATCTCCAGTGGCTGGCCCAGCCCGATACAGATCTTGCGAGCATTCCATTCGATAGGGCGGCTAGACCTCTCATCTGGTCACGTCCGCCCTCAGAGGACGAGCAGGCCAGGCGCTACTTGTACAAATTTGATGAGAACTCGGCCTATCCCCGTGCGGCGGTAGAGGAACGATTTGGCGTGGGTGATCCGGTTCATTATCCGATGGGAACCGGATTCAATCACATGCTGCCTGGTATATGGAGAGTGGATGTAGAGTTCTCACCTGACTTGCATCCGTTGCTACCGCCGCCCGTCTGGTCTAACTTTGAGTGGTTGGCTACTCCCATGGTCAAACTCTTGGTCCAGCTGGGTTGTGGGATCTTCGTAAACGAGGCGTGGGTCTTTCCGAAGTATGAATACATCTTCAGAAAGTGGGGAAAGAACCTCTGGGAATATACGCAAGAGTACGAACGGGGGACATCAGAACGCATCGCATTCAAACAGATCATGAACGAACCGCTCGGCCTGGTCCGGTCAAAGATGTTTGGGACTGATTCATTCAAATTTAGACCAGACTGGAATAGTATGATTGTGGGAAGCACGCGAGCGAACGTCCATAGGAAGGCCGTAAAATACGGCCTTCAAGGTCACTATCCCATCATGGTCCAGCTAGACGCTCTTTACTATCTCAGTGATGAGAAGCTTCCTAATGTGGCTGTACCGGGGATTTTAGACCATTCTAGTTCGCTCGGTGGCTACAAGCTTGATTTTTGTCTAGAAGTTGACGACCAGGTGAGGAATATTCTCTTAACCTCATCTGGTAGCAGGCGGTTACATGCTCTCAATGAGCTAGCAGAAAAGGCGGGATACTGATATGCCACAAGGGGATGAGAGCCTAATCAGGGGGGTACGCCACTTTTGTCCCCCCATCTATCCTATGATTTATCCGCAGACGAAGGGAGACATTGTCAGCCGTTACCAGCAAGAGTATGGGAAGGGCTGGAAACAGAAGCTAGTTCATGATCTATCGCCACTCACCATGAACAAGAAGGGTGAACCGATGAAGCCTAAGAACCTTGAACGAAGATTTGATCCATCTCGCCTTAGCAATGTGCCACGAACGAAGAAGGAGAAAGGCCAGTATGAAGCCCTTGGAAAAATGCTCAAACCAACACCAGACACCAGTAAGCCGCCTACATACAAGTATCCGCCGGGTGGATTGAACATCAATTTTAGAGGGCGTATCAAAGTGAGTAGGGAGTGGTCGAGACGTGACTCAGATTTTACTATCCATGCAGATGCAACCGGTCTCGGTTTTGGTGACTTCCGTTCATCACCAGAACACGCGGCGGACTTCCTAGCAAACCCGTCAGGTTGGGACGTGATGTGGGCATACTTTCTAGGTGAGACGAATGTAGAAGACTACACAGGAACATTCACTGTAACATTGGGTTGACCATTTCTATGCATTGTTTTCACAAGTTTGTTACATAAACACAACAATGTACAACAAAGAGGTACTATTTGTCCTTGAAAAGTCGGAAAGAGGGACAACTAGTACCTCTTTGTTGTACACTTTATCTATCTAGTTGTCTTTTTTTTTTGGAAGAAGGTGGGATTATGGAAATCTATCCGATTATGGGAGGGATGGCGGCGGGGGTCGGTGCGAACGAGACACAAAAATTACTGAACAAACATCTGCATGGTGAACCTGATCATGAGAACATGTTCCAAGCACTTCACCATGCTATTACTGACTTGCGTCAAGAACTGAAAACGGTCACGGACTACATTGCAGATACACGACTCCCCCCGATTGATATAACCATCCAGTTGCAACTTGCGCCCTGGTTTTGGACGCTGCAGCGTCAACAACGGCGCTATGGCTTGATCTTTGTGCCTAATGCCACCACGGCGCTCACCTTCAACCTTCCCCAACTTGGGAACGTCAACTTTACGCCGCCTATTGGGTGGACGGAGCTGGATTTTCCAAGTGGTACACAAGTCTTTCTAGCATCGGGGAATCCAACCAGCATTATTTATCGTTGTACCAATATTCCACTTGGAGCTAGTGTTATATGAGTTATGACGATGATAACGATTTGATGCAAGAAATTAGAGAAAAGTATGGAACAAGACCAGATCTTGAGGGAACAACAGAAACTTCAAGAGCTATACAAGACGGGGTTCGATCTAGTATCCCAGAAAGTGGACAACCAGGCGGATCTTCTGTCCGACGTGAGCAAGCGGATGGAAGAAAAGCTCGAAAGGCTAGACGAGACGCTGGAATTGCTAGAGGAAGTTATAAGCGAAAAGGACGTTCAGGTTCAAAGGTTGATCAAGGCAACCGCCGCGTTAACAGTGATAGCAGACCAGTTGACAGAAAGGTTCAGCTCGACGAGCGGGAACAAAGCTTCGTAAAGGAGGAACATGCCAAGGAAGAAGACAAACCAGCAGGACTTGTCGCAAAACCCAACGCGAAAGAGCGCCGCATCAGGCAAGAGCAAGAGCAAGAGCAAGCCGCCCGCGCCGCCGCCGAATCCGCCAGAGCAGAGGAGCAGGCCGCGCCGCATTTCTTTCGGTGGCTACGACTTAACAATAAGCGAAAAGACAGCAAAGGCGAAAAAGACAAGCCCAACATCCGCACAAAACCGCTCTCAACCAAGGAAGCAGAAGAGATAAGGCAACCCCTCATAGATGCACTGGGGGACTACTTCCACTATACCGACGAACTCATGAGTGGTACGTCTGCCAACGGCGCTCAAGCCCAAATATGGGGGATGATAGATGATGAGGAGATTGGGATATTGGTGGATGCATGGTTAGGGCGTGCTCAAAAGGATGCACGGGTTGCACACTATGCGGTCAAGGCAGTCAATGTACACTATGAATTAAAAGTTGCTGTTATCCTTGCTCCAAGGTTCTATAACACATTCCGATTTTATGTTGATAATGGTATGCGTAGCCCGTTTCCCGCCGCTAGGAGAAAACAGAGTGCGAAACAGAGACGTTCGCTCAATATCGTCTCAACCAACAACTGACACGATTTTAGAGCACATTCAAAATAATTCTCCTGACAACCTGGTTATTCGAGTGGAATCCGCTAGGTACCTGGTTCCTGTTTCTGCTATCAAGCTATTGGCATGGAATTCGGTTCCGCCCTTTATAAAAGACGCGGACAGTGAGGAAGCCAAAAAGAGCCAAACTCTACGCACTGGATTAAAGGCGTTAATCAGGCCGTTCTTACCAGAGATTATCAAGAAGAGTTGGGGAACAGAGGTTAAGATTGTTCCAAGGATGAACATCTTGAATTGGCTTCCACGCTATCTCATCAATATTCTGATCAATGCAGTATCCGTTATGGAGTGGAAAATCGATGTCGAAAAGTGCGAATCTTGCGAAGGGACTGTTTACAAAGTCATTGGGATATCTCCCAACGCCAACTCTATCGTTCGTGCCACGCAAGTACCAGCCACACGCGCCGATTCATAATCCGTACGTGGAGGAGGAGAATCTAACTCATCTGGGGAAGAGGATAGTCACGTCATTGGAAGATCAGTGGGCGGTCGTTGGCGTGCGTCGTTCCGGGAAATCGACGTGGGCCCGGAATCTACTCCTTAACTTACAGGACTCCTATCCAGCAATGCGGACGTACATCCTGGATTCCAGCAACGACAAGGATTTTCGTAGCTTTCCCGGTACTCACCTGGAAACAGAGGAAGCACCGGACCCGATGTATCGACCCGGGGGTGTGCAAGTATGGAGACCTCCCATTGATGACATAGAGGAGTATGACCAGTGGCTTATCAAAATCTTGAGAGCAGAGCAACCAGCCATAGTCCTTATCGACGAGTTGTCCTCGTTAGGTGGGATGACTGGGCGCTCTTTTCCTCGGGGTTACTTCCTCTTATCGAAGCAGGGGGGCAAACATGGTATAAGCCTTATTTCTTGTACACAAGAAGCGAGTTATATACCACGAGTGACACTCGGCCAGACTACGCACCTTGTCAGGTTCCGTTTGATTAATCGCCACGATTCCAAGAAGGTAGATGAGATTTTGAGAAGACCGGAAAAGGACTGGGGGAAAGATCCGCCGCATAAGTATGGATTCTTCCATAGACGTACGGATCAAGACGGGCCTGGTCACTACTATCAAAATCATCAGGAATTTTTTGCAGCATAAAGGAGAGAGAAAAATATGAAAGTAGCAGAGGGATTCCTTATGTCGTTAGGTGTGCTAGCCGTGATGCTGGTTGCGCTTTATGGCATTAGTCACTTAATCATCCAGTTTGCACCATCGCCCGTTTCTGGTTGGGTACAAACAGCCGTGCAAAAGACCACGGCGAGCGGCTGGTCTAACTCTTAACTGAATAAAGCGATTGCACGGGTAACAACATTGCAATCACAAAAATGTATGCTTTTTGAGAAAAGGAGATCTCTGATGGCAATAGCACAAGCGCCCGCACCTTTGACAGGGGCTCAACTTGCCGCACTATCCCCACAAGCTAGATCGCAGTATTTTGCGCAACTACCACCGGCGCAACAAGCAGCGGCTATGCAACAGTACCAGCAAGCTTTGGTAACTGTTAATCGCAACTACATGAAGAATACGATCTTCAAGAAAGCGGTTTGCCCCCCTGCGTCCGGATCTGGAACACAGCAGAATTTTGCACTCGGCCAGACACTGCCTTTCAATGTTCCCACGGCTGAGAATGGATTCTTAGAGGGATTCTGGGTCCGCCTGACTGGTAACTTTGACTTTGCAGTAGGTACATCTGCCGTTTACGCCGCTACAAAATCGCGTGAACTTGCACTTATAGACAATATCACCGTGCTATATAACGGCACACAAGCCAAGCTCAGGCCCTACCACATCAACATTCTACAAAAGCTATCTGGTATAGGGGAACCCGGTTGGCCAAATGCAACACAGTTCGGAACGCACAATGCATCTACTGACTCCTACTTGACTCAAGGTGCCTTGCCAGTATCCGGTACCAATCAGTTGATAACGCTTGAGTTCTATGTCCCCCTCAATGCCTTGCATGTTCAAGATGTACGCGGCCTTCTTCCAATTGATGGGTCCTCTACTACCTGCCAGATTAATATTCAGTGTGCTGCTCAGCTCTTAGGCAACGATCCGGTATTAAACACTTGGTTTGCTGTTTCTGGTACTGGTCAGGCTGTAACCTTCACAGGCGGTGTTGCGCCCGTTGTTTCCCTCATTGCACGCTATCGTGATGGTACGAGCTATACAGGGACCCAAGCGCTGCCTATCAATTTGGGTGGAATGGGAACGGTTCAGTACTTCATCGATGTTCCTCTTAGTCCTCTGACCGCCGGTAACATCCTGCGTCAGAAGATCACCATTCTTGATCAAATCTACTATGCGATCAGCGTCTTGATTGATGGCCAGCAAGCATCTGACTATGCATTGCAATCTAATATGCAGGTGATTGAATTTGGGAGGGATAGCACGGGTTTTAATCTGTTCTGGAAGTATGGAACGGGTACCAACATGTCCATCCAAGAATACTTTGAGGAATTGCGTTACGCAGTGATGGAACAGGACTTCCCTCAAGGTGTTGTCCCATGGGCTCTTGCGCCGGTCTACAACGAGGCTGATCCTAGCAATATGAACGGTACCCACGTTCTGAATACTGATCCTAACAAATCAGGGTGGACTGATATCCACTACGGATTTCAAGTGGGATCACTTGGCGCTACGTTGGCAGGTGTGACACCTCGAGTAGAAACGTTCCTGGTCTATGTCAACTCGGCGGGGCTTATCGCTGGTTCATAGTTTTATGAACCATTGTTAACAGTTGCATTTACATAACAGAGGTAGAACAATGCCTAGTAAAAAAACGTTGACACTTCTAGCCGTAGGGGCAGGAATCTGGTACTTCTTCTTTAGGAATAGGTAACAGATGAAGGGAACCGCCGCATGGTTCCTGCTCTTGCTTGCTGGAATCCTTCTTATCGTAGTTGGATTCCAGGGGAGTGTAGGAAAAGTGTTCGCAGTGGCGTTCGCACCGGCGATACTTGAGCCAAAAGTTCAATTACAGTCAGGCGGTGCGGTAACCACCTTTTAGGGAAAATATGCTAACAGACGAAGAGAAGATCGCGGCTTATATAGAAAAGAATCAGAATCCGCCAGAACCTAGGACCGCGCCGCCCACAACAGAGGAACAGGTAGAGGCGAAAGCGGGGGAAAAGGGACCTCTAAAAAAATCTCCTTTGCAGAAAAAAGAAGAGAAGGAAGCAAAGGAGAAGGGAGAAGAGATTCCAACGCCGCCGCCTCCACCGGAACCGGAACCAGAGCCAGTGGTTGGTGGGCCGCCGCCTTTCATTCAAGATTCATTGACAGCGGCTGGTAACAGGGCGCGTGCTACGGCGGACTGGATGAGTGGGTTAAAGACACCAGGGGGTGTTGGGTTTCTGGTATTTGTGTTGGTGTTTTTTGTATGGGTGGTTGTACCTGTCAACGACACTGGCCAGACACGCCTTCAGTTGCTTTGGGGCGTGCTAACTGGTCAGGTAGGTTTCTCGCAGGCCATTCAACAACAGAGAGACACGATTGCTACGGGGGCAATTAACCAGTTGCTTCCCGGATCCTTTCCAGGAACGCCCGCGCCGAGTACAACTGGAACAGGTGGTGGACAGATCATACCCATTGAATATCCGTTTGTACCAAGTTTTGAGGAATTTTAGATGGATACTGCCTGGTCAGATTCATACAAATGGATAGTGGCATGGTTAGTAGCGATAGTGATTCTGTCCTTGCTCAATAAGACCAGGTTGGGACATGTATTTATTTACTATTGGCTATGGCTACTGATTATCTTTCTCTTCGTTACACAATACCAATATATTGTAGGGGTTTTAGGGCCATTAGGGACACCAGTACCAACGGGAGGGCAAAAGTAAATGGGTCCACAAGCAATAAAATACTTTTTCATGATTAGTGCGTTGCTGGTTATCGTGGTCTACTTTGTCGGTAGCTCGACGGTGGGGGCCGTGCTAGCACATATGATACAAACAATCAGCTACGCGGCTACGGGCCGTAATGCGCAAGGCAATTTTGCCAATTATCCATCAGGGGCTACGTTACCTACTGGGGTATTCTAATGAGCCATAAAACATATGTTCGCAATCGGTTGAATACTTGGTTCAATCGAATTGTCAATCCATCGCAAGGGGCCGCGCCGCCGCCGCATGATCCGATGTACAACTCGCCCGGCCAGAACCTGTCTATCATTGCGCAACCCCTACAAAAAACGAGTGCGCAACCAGATGTCGTGGCGGGGCTTACTGCTCAGATCAAAAATAGACCCGCGGTACAACAGATTCCTATCAGGCAGTGGGAATATATCCCGGAAGCGCCGCGTGCTCATATCGTAGCTGACTCACGTTTGATTATGGCAGATGATAGTTACCGACTGGTTTTGGCGCAAGGTAGTTACCAGTTGCTTCCCATGGGAGCACCGTCCCGTCTTCAATCGATACCGGGCTACCTATCTGTCCAGTCATACCAGAACAATGACCAACCCAACTATCCTGCGGCGAGCAAAGCACCTTCTCCAAATCTTGGAAGGGGGTGCGGAAACAAATGAACACGTGGGAATGGATTCAAGAGCATGGTCTACTGGTGACGCTGCTTATTGGAGGTGTGCTGGTTGGCATTGTCTTTCTGAAGAAACAGCCACAAGTTGCAACCAGTACGGCAAGCCCGGCTGATCTTTCTGGTCTAACAACGGATGCTAGTGGTCATCCAATCGTATACCGTGCGGTCAGTGATACCTTTGTCACTGAGAATATATCAGGTTCTTACAATGCTGCAACATCGGCAGCGAACGCGCCCGCGTCAATCGGTTCTACATCGGTAGGTACGACAACGGGGTCTACCACGACCACGACCACAACCGATAACCATTCATCACCTATCGAACACCCGATAGAGCCCGCACCACAACCCGCGAAAACGATAACGACGGGGTTGCTAGGGCCGAATGTAGCAGTGGACTTTGGAAAGAGGACCTATAAGAGCCCTACAAGCCCTATATCCTTACCAATCCCGATTCCGGCTGGTGACCGGCTTATACAGGGGAGTTTCAATAGAGTCTGGTACATGGATGGATCTACACAACATCTACTGACAAGCGGCGTTGGGGGACCGATAGAGGCTATACCATAAGGAGAAAACATGAGTCATAAGGAAAAGAAGAGAAAGAAAATCACACTGACTGGGGAACATTCCATAGATAACATCATTAATCATCACTATGGAAACGAGCTAACACCAGAGGAGACTACACAGGTAAAAGCTAAGCTTGCCGTGCTGAATCCTCATATCCCTTCCCTGGAAAGTTTTAGAAATGGTGATGACTTCTATCTAGAAGATTTTGAGGATGAAGAGGAAGAGGAACTTTCTGGGGAAAGTAGCGAACTTTCTGGGAAGGAAGAGGAACTTTCTGGGGAAAGTAGCGAACTTTCTGGGGAACCTGACCTGTCTACTCTTGAGAGTGGACAATTTAATACAGGAGATCAGGCTGATACTACCCATCTGCCTGCTACTGGTAAGAAGAAGAAACATGACTGACTATCACGGCGCGTTGTGGAGCCCTAACAACAATTTCTTTCCTAACACTGGCAAGAAGTCTTTCTTGATCTTGCATGGAACCGCCGGGGGTTCGTCGGCGCAAGGCATCGCGGATTTTTTCAAGAGAACAGAGAACACCAACGCGCCGGTTAGCTCGCATTACATTGTTGATCAAATCGGAACGATTATTCAAACTGTTCTGGAAAAAGACGGGGCCTATGGCAATGGAGAAGTCCACAATCCGAACTGGTCAGGGAATCCGAACTACTATACGATATCCATTGAGCATGTAAAGCCTGACGATCAGAACGCAACACCGCTCACACCTGCTCAACAAGCAGCATCTTTTGCGCTTATCAAGGACATCTGCCAACGGAATGGCATAGGAATGCATGACGCAGATGATACAACAGGTATAACAGGACATTTTGCAATAGATCCTGTGAATAGAGCACGCTGCCCCGGCAATTATCCATGGTCCGAACTTTGGGCATTTCTGAAAGGGAATTCATCTATGGCATCACAAGTACCCACCGGATGGAAAGACGATGGAACCATTCTTACCGCACCAAACAAGATTCCAGTACGCGGCGGATTCCGCACGTGGGTTCTTGAACACAACTGGGACCCTACCAATTGGCCCTTGGAACCGGAATACCAAGACGATCCGGTTGAGCGTTCCCACCCTACACTCGGCGCGGGGGCCGCGCAAGTATTCCGATGGAAGCGGTTATGCTTTGCCATGAGTCTTGGCATTTACGAGTCCTGGTTGGGACAAGAGCTGAAGTGGTACCAGATGCAACCCAGTAGGGTATCACCGACTATCCAAGGTGATATCGATTCTGTTATCACGGCTGCCAACAAACTGAGGGCGGATTTAGTCTAATGGCTACCCTTTCACAAGCACAAGCAAGACAGTATGCTCAACAGGCTGGTTTCTCTGGAAGCGGCTTGAATACCATCGTGGCCATTGCACAAGCCGAGTCTGGGCTCAACACTCTTGCGCAAGGGCACAACACAGACGGTTCACTTGATCGAGGGATACTCCAGATCAATTCCAGGTGGCATTCAGAAGTATCTGACGGGTGTGCTTATGATCCGTTATGTGCTTTTCAGCAAGGCTTTAGAATATCGAACAGGGGTACTAGTTTTACTCCATGGTCTACCTATACGAGCGGGGCCTACTTGCGCTATCTCACGAGTGCAAGTACGTCTGGCGGGAAAGTGGGCGGAAAGCCATGGTATCAGTTTCCCATAACGCATGGCTACTATACTCAGTATGACCCAAACATCCCAGATACGCCGCATTACGCGGTGGACTTGGGCGCTCCAATGGATACCCCATTCTTTTTTCTGGAAACAGGAACCATTGTAAAGTCTGACTATGCGGACTGGGGTGGAGAAGTTTTTCTGAAACCGGACGCACCCGGACGTCCACAAGAGTATGTCTACCACTTGGAGGAGATCGATACGAGCGTGGGCAAACACGTATCGGCTGGCCAGGTGATTGGACTGTCTGGCGGACAAACGAGCGGGGGACAACACCCAACGAATCCCAAATGGTCAACTGGCGCACACATTCATTTTGGAGAGTTCACGGGCTACGTCAGTTCTCCTATTGGCACCGTACCGGAAGGCCCCGATCCATCGCCTTTGATTGGAGAAGCGAAAGCAGGGGGCCTAGTTGGGATAGGAGGTGCTATTGTAGACAATACTGCATCGACTACGGACACATCTGCGAGTGGTACGGAAGGGGCTGACATCAATGTGGTAGCAGTGGCAAGGGTGTTACTCACTGACTTTCCAGGTTTCTCTGGGATCGCCCTTGCACTTGACGAACTGGAAAGCTTTCCGGGCCTGGTCTGGTTTGGTGATAGTGGCGATATTCTCAACGCACCTGGTGCAGCGGTACGTAGTGTTGCGAGTACTGTAGTGGACAATATCATGCCACTCTTCTTCAGAGGAATAGTTGCTCTTATCGGTCTAATCCTGGTTGGTGGACTACTCTGGAATGCGGCGAATTCGTCTGGCCTCGTAGGTGCGATAGGACAATCTGAAATGATGGCAGCGGCGGTGGCATGAATGAGGACAATTCAATCGTTTGACCCGAGTGCAACTGTGAGCGGTCAAATCACTACGCAGACGGTAAACCCTTGTAGTGTAGTCGTTTTATTCAATCATTCTTTGAATGGCTTGGCATTAGCTTTTCCTGATGGAAGTACGGCGATTCTTCCACCTTGGTATTTTCGCTATTATTATTTGTCCATGCCTGGTAACGTCCAATGGACTAAATCTTTCGCTCTTACTAGCACGGGACCCCCGGTGAGTCTGGTCACAGGGGAAGTATATGAGCCTTCAGAAGCTCAAAATAGAACATTTACGGAGGGACCGTTACCCCTACAAACGAATGTGGGGAATACGGTTAACACGAACGCGGGCGGATCAAATTCAGTACAAAACGATGCTAATACTGCTCAAACTTTTATCGAGGCAACACTTTCTGGTAGCCCCGGATCGAATATTATTATCAAAAATGACGGGACTATTCAGTCATTAGAGTGGATTGCAGGTATTCTGACACAGATTTTCAAGACTGACCCGGGGGCCGCGTCCGTTGTGAAACTGGGTAACACTGGTTTACTCACTGAAGCTCTAGGAGGTCTCACCGTAGACCAGGTGCTTACAGCGATAGGGAATACATCTCTCACTACGCTTGCAACGAGCGGGCTGGCTACACTCAATAGCCTTGCAGTGACCAATGCGGCGAGTGTGGGCGGACCCCTCACAAGCGCAAATAACCAGCCGCATCAATTTAAAGACAGTGGTGGTACGGCACGGACCGTTCTGACCGTTGATGGATCGAATAATACTCAGTTGTGGGGTATCCCTGGTCTAGATCTCATTCAGCTTCTAAGTAGTGGTGGTGTTCTGGCTCTAGTAGCTGATCTTATTCATAAATCGCTTGATATTAAAACAACCGCCGTAAATGTGGTAGGCACAACGAATGGTAACGCAACACTTTACGAATTTTTGACGGGAACCAATGTAAAAGCATTTTGTCTATTTTTTAATGCATATCGCAATGCAAGCGGTGTATCACAAATTATCACCTTGCCCGTGGCTTTTACGGCATGGGCACAATGGCTAGCAGGTAACGCTGCGTTCATCACTCCTAGGAATGGAGGGTCAAACCTTTCAAATGCATGTCGTGTTCTCACAACACTTGCATCAGGTGGAGGAGCTAGCACTGCTACGAGTCTTCTTCCACCTAAATCATTAGGTGAAATCATCCAAGGTTTTGACAGTTTTGACCTTGGAAATACGCAGGGCTCAAATAATTCAAGTCTGTACTTTTTCATAGGTCAGTAGGGGAATTAGTTCGTTGGCATTCCATACCAGAGAAGCAAGATATTGATGTATAGGATATAGCCAACAATAGCTAGCCCTAGCGGTATAAAGATGACAAGGTAGATGATTCTTAGCTTTTTCATAGCTAGAGCATAGCATGGGGGTCAAATGACAACGATGCAATGGGTAAGCACAATTATTCTTATTCTCTGGCCTATTCTCTGGCATCTATTCTATCCAATCGGCAAAATGCTAGAAAAGAAGCTCATTCCCAACCAGATAACGAGAGGCGATCTGGAATGGATAGCAAATACAGCTGCTCGTCAAGTCGAGCAAGTGAGCATGAATAGTAGCAATGCGGCTAAGAAACAGTTTGCAATGGGTATAGCAATAAGGTTATGTAAAGCTTTCTCCGTTCCTCTTCTAGCAGAAGAAATTATTGATGGTGCGGTGGAGGCGGCGGTGTTCATGCTTCCACCATCGAAGATAGATTCGGTGCCACCTAGCAAGCCTGGTGAGTGATCCTATGGAAGTATTTCAGCTTTTACCAAGTCTATCTGGCTTACCTGGTCTTATCCTGACAATTTTTGCCTTAGTCGTTGGCGGGTGGTATATCCTCAAAAGGAATAAATCGCAATATGAAGAAGCACTAAGTCAGGCGCAAAGCAATGCGATTAGTGCGATGAGAGAAGAATCAGAATCACTAAGAAGAAGAGTAGAAGATGTGGAGAAAGAAAATGAAAAATTAAGTCATCTTTTCGATAACATATATAATGCATTAAAGGCAAAAAAGATATCTGTTACAGTGATAGGAGAAACAGTTGATATTCATATGGAAGAAGAGACAAGTTCATGATTGTCAAATATTTTGAGAGGAAAAAGTGATGGGACTTCTAAAAGATCCTCAGAGGTTTTACGCATTCCATCAATTGGATACAGATCATGAGATTCCGTCTGTTCCAAAAGAGATACGACCTAGCAGGCAACCTTTACCATTGCATTACAGTAATCCATGTCCATATTGGCATGCTACTCCACCACCTGAGCTGAAAAAGCGAGACTGGGGGACAATCATATGTACTGGATACACTCTTCTGATAGCAGGTGTATTACTGATAAAGCTTCTTTTAGATGCAATCCTCAAATAGAGAAGCCTTGCAACCTGGTCTCTAATTGCAAGGCTTGGGTGCTGCAGTTTACTCTAACAATAATGTGGATACTCTGTGATAGGAATGTGGCGGTTACACTTGCCACAATAGAATGTGTCAGTAGCCCAACGTATGAAACGTTTTAGCATGGTTCTCCTTTCTAGCTCGCGAGTTCTTTTCTGATACTAGCCGCATGCCTCTTAGCGGTACTCTGACCGATACTCAGTGTTTCTGCTATTTGGGGTGCGGTGATACTAGGATTTTGGAGTATCAGCTCTTTCACCTGATCACGGAATCGTACTGATACGGCTTTCTCTGGTAATTGGTACGGGGCCGTATCAGGGATAGTATCAGGTGGTACGTCTACTGATACGGTAGTAATACGCTGCTGATACGCTGCTGATACGGCGTCCTGTACCATCTGTGTGATATCAACAGTAGGTGATACTATAGGGGCCTTAGTGGTACGTGGTAGTGTCACAACCAGGATAGAGACGAGTACAACGAGTGTAGACCTCGTATATGAGAAGGTGGCATCATTGATACCTAGTGATGCCATGGCTGCCGATGTAGAGGTCATGTGAGAAAGTTCCTGGTACGATATGACATTGTTGACGAGGGCCGCAATGATACCAAGGAGTACCCCTATAAAGAAGTACCAGGACTTAGTGAGCTTATTCCCTTCCCAACTGGTACGATGAAATTGAGCCCACACACCAAACAATAGCCCGTCAATTGCCACGGCTTGCACGGTAGACCATGCTACATTGAACTCTGGTGAGTTGGCTAGCTCGAATCGGCTAGAGAGTATCGCAACCGTACCAGCCATGAAACCAACCATTAAAAAGAACCGTGAAAGCCGTATCAGTAGTCCCTCAGTGGTATCAATAAACCAGTCTACACCCTCTAGGAATTTATCAGTTCTAGTCATTTGTTCCCTCCATTTCTGTATGCTCTTGCAGAAAGTCTAGGGCCGAGTTGACCTCTTGCATCGCCCGCCCGCCCGTGATACCTAGGGACTTGCGGATATCATTAGGGGTCTCGCCGGCGCGTAGCTTTTTGCCTATCTCACGAAGGACTGACACGAACGTCTCATCGGTTACCCGTGCTTCCGAGTCTACTTCCCGCCGCGCTTCCCGTGCCACTTCCGTGAGGTATATGACATTTTCACGCTCAACCGGCTGGTTGGAAGTGGAAGCGGAAGCGTGCTCTGCAATTCTTTCAGTCTCTGCGGGTGGAGCTACTTGTCTCAAGAGTTCAGCTACTTTCACGGCAGCGCCGTCTTCGACATAGGGCATGATCAACTTTTGACGCTTACCATCGAGGTCCTGATAGAGACAATGGCCCGTCTCAAGTTGCTCTGTCTGCTTATACCACTTTGCTGGTTTAATCAGGAATTTGGCATAATCAACGTCAATTCGATGTACGAATACGGCGTGTAATGCCCGTCTAATTTTTGTCCCGCCACATTCTTCGGCTATCCAGGACTGTCCTATGACACATGCATAACCCCCATAGCCTGCGTATTCCTGACTAGTGGCGGTTACTACCTCTATCAGCTTCTCAGTGTCTTCTTGTTCAATCCTGGTCATAAGCCTAGACCATTCATCATAGATGATAAGTCTAGGTTGTGGCATCTCCTCACTATTGGTTCGAACTCTGCTTTCCATTTCATCCAGGAACTCCTCGGATGCACTGATAATCTCCTTATCAGATCCTGCAAAGTGAATCCATAGTGCGAGCGGATCCAGCTCCTTGGTGAGACTGTCATGTTTCGTATGATGTGGATCACAAATGGTGATGTGAGCGCCACCCATAAGGGCTTGAATGACCATGAACACCACGCGCCTGGTCTTTCCACTTCGGCCCTTACCAGCAACGGCAAACGTCCGTGGCCATGGCCCCCGATTAACTTGTCCAGCTTCTAGGTAGCCAAGAATCATATCAGTCATGCCGTAGTAAATCTCGCCGAGTGCAAGTAAATCGGCAAGCGTAGGGATAGCCGTTTGTATGTTGGTCTTAGACTTGGCAATTCTCGCCGCATTAGTAGCAGTGGTAGTTCCCATAGGTGGCAAGAGTGAAGGATTGCTAAAGATGGCCTTTACCCGTGTGCCATACATGGCTATATCATAGTATTCTTCCTTCAAGGTGTACTTGATCAGGAAGATAACCAGAAAGATCACGCCGAGTGTGGGGATGATCGCGAGTGATGCTAGCCATATGTAACCTACAATTGGAATATATTGTCGTACCAGGTAGACAGCATAGCCGATCACACCTACAATGATGAGAGTGGCAATAGATCCTAACCATAGGAGGCTACCGCGTACAGCGGGATGGTCTGTTGCCTTTCTTTCATCCATTGATTCCCTCCTTTCTAGACTATGTTCAATTCAAGGTCATCTAGTGTAACCAGTTCCATGCTTCGATTCGATCTATACATATTGAGAGTTTGAAGGATTGCCATAGCTGTTGTGTATGAGGTATTTTCCCCATTTTCAGCACGGCGGTATGTTTTCAAGCGTAGGGTAGCCGCAATTGAAAAGTCTTCTTGTGTGACAGGTGGCTTTAGCTCTAGTCTCAGTGCTTTAAGCTTCGTTTTCTTCATAGTCAACATGGTACGCTCCTTTCATCGTATGTTGTATGTTTAGATTGTACCATATAGGGGTTTCCCTTGCCTAGTGCATCCCTATATGGTATACTTTTTCTAGATTGAATGTTGTTTCATCAAAAGGAGAAGACATGAGCGATATTGACATTGAGATCAGGACAGTAATCAATGACCTAGTAGCGGCTGGTATACCAATAACTGGCGAGGCTGTTCGAGGTAGACTCTCGGGACCCGCAGTAGGCATTGCCACCAATCAGCTTGTTAGACAATACTATGACGAGATGCAGCATGAACTGGCGGCTATAGAGAAGCTAGACCCAGCTGGCTTTACTCCCGATCAAGCCGCGATCGCACAAAGTGTAGATCCATCCGTATGGAACGCAGAGGAATCTGCAATCATGAACCCGTCTCCCAAATATCACCCACGGAATGATGAGGGACCGGCTATCTTCGTCTAAAAGGAGAAAGACATGCATCGTGAGGAATACGAATTAATAAAGGACCTTACAGGCGGTGATGCCGATTGGATGGAACAAGTAGGCATCCAAAACCCCGATGATCTTGTAGAGAAAGAAGAGACTTGGGACCCAGAGGCTGAGCATGCATTTCAGTACAGTGAAATGAAGCCTAGTCCTGGCTGGCCTGGGTGGATATTCTAGCAACAGCGGCCCTATCATCACTGGTAGGGCCTTATTCAACAAATCGCGGTTAGGAGAAATTTATGATCAAATTTTTCTGTGATCACTGCGGGGAAGAAATTCTCCGCTCCACCTACCCATTCGAGTTAAAATGGAAAGGACATTTCTGCAACAAAGAATGTAGAGCGGCTTATGACAAAGCGAGCGGACATTTCAAAAACATGAGTGATAAGGGTAAGGCTGGCCGCTCGCGTGTGATGCCACAGAGTAATCGAGAGAATCCTAGGCGGCGAAAGGGCCCGATCTGCTACCAATTGTAATTGCAAGAAATGCTTCTTAGTACCAATTCAGAAAGGGAAAGCAATGAACTTTTTTACTAGTCCACAGGAAACCGTTCTCTTCCACATTAACGAGCTGAGAGAGAACGATCACACGCCCACCAGGGCAGAGATTGAAGAGAAAGTAGACACTGCAGTGCTGGTTGCCATGGAATATCGTGGTGATGTGGCTTTTGATGGGAATGGCAACCTTGCATATGCGCCTTGTCCACGAAGGTAACCTCAAGGCCCTCCCTTAGCTGGTAGGGCCTTTACTTAGGAGAATAAATTGGACACAACACAGATACGCCATGCTCGGGCCATGGCAGAAAAGATCAAAGGGCACGTCCTTCATATGCAGATGAGGATGAGAAACCTCACTGATGCAAAGGACAGTGACTATCAGCATGTGCCAGTAGAGAATGTTGAGAGCACATTTGAAGACCTAGAGAATGACTGGAATGAGATACAGAGCGTCATTCGAGATATGCTCCCTGATCTCAAGCCTATCGAAGATGTAGAGGATCTGACTACAGACTATCTGGAAAATGGTGATGGTTAAATTTCGACTCTGTCACCTTAGTTGAATAAAGGAACTCAAAAATGATCCAGAATGACGGTCAGGTTCCCAGTGAGCAAGAGATGTTTGCAGACACGAGTCCTCACCTTTCACAACCTGATAGTGATATTAGAACAACTGTCTGCAAGGAAGAAATGATGCATTTTCTCTATGGTCTCCTTAGAAATGCCGATCAAGAGATATTGACCGGATGGGTTATGGAGGAGCTGGCTGAAAAGAAGGATGCAATCCTAGAGGTGATTATAGACATTGTATCAGACAGTGATTGCAACTAACTGGTATTTTTTGAAGTTCAAAGGAGCTGATATGGGAAGTAGATACTTACAAGACCATGTAAACGAAACAGAATTGAAGTTCTCTGACCATTGCGATATAGAGGATGTAGCTATCTATATCAATCCTATTGA
>Ga0179587_10000296_pt1 | contig 21007 bp, 17 predicted proteins | sample CZODoug2_1_08_16_FD_185932 | JGI IMG/M metagenome (GOLD analysis project Ga0179587, IMG submission 185932) | Vadose zone soil fungal communities from Angelo Coast Range Reserve, California, USA - CZODoug2_1_08_16fungal | ecosystem: Environmental > Terrestrial > Soil > Vadose zone | place: USA...
TCGAAAAAAATGGTCTCCGATGGCGACCGGATTATTCGCATTTCTGCTCGATCGGTATTATTCCCCATCCGGACTATTTTTCGATGCGGCCTTCGGCCCACGGCGACGGTACGCATCTTTTGCGACTCAAACCTATCTGCTGCTCGCCTGCTACGCTTATGGTGAGCTGATGAATGATGATCGGGCAATTCAAATCGCGAATACATGCACGCGCAAACTTATTGAACGGCAGGGTCCCAACGGCGAGTGGCCATGGTTTTTCGACGCCGCAAGCGCACGGGTTCTCGATTTCTACGAGGTCTATTCGGTCCATCAGTGCGGCATGGCCCCGGCATTCCTCGAGCTCGCAGAGCAGCACGGGGTCTCGGAAGCGCGAAGCGCTATTATCAAGGGATTCAATTGGATCTTAGGCCAAAATCAGCTGGCTGCGCCCATGCTCGTGCCCGATCTGCATTTAACCATTCGGTCACAGGTACGAAAAGGTGAGCTGCACACGAAGAAGTGGAGAGTGTTTCGTGCTCTTCGAAATTCCATGCAGCGCCGTGAGGCTGTTTTGATCGATCCCTCCGAACTTGAACTTCGTCTCGAATGCCGTAGCTACGAGTTGGGATGGATCCTGTGGTCATTCGGCCAGCGTTCCGACCTTCCGGAGTTGACCCACAATGAGATGTTCATCGAGCCATGCCAACGAGTAAGCTAGTTGCGTGGTATGTCATTATAAGCGTCTGAGTTGATAACCGTTAAATCCCGGTTCCACCGGACTTGTCTGCGCGTCATCAACAGAAACACCATTTTGTACGCGCGATACCAACGTATGGCTACAAGTACGGTTATTGCTTTGGCGCGTGGCAACATTCCATGGATGCGATCGCTGGTGATGAGCTTGCACCAATCAACAGCCGGCGAAAGCAGGACCGCCAAAGCACGAAACACCCATCGAGCCTGCCACGTTGCATTCTTGCTTCCCGCATTCACGGCATGCTGTATGTGACGATCCCATTTGATCATTAATTCTCGAAGCGATTGACGTGCGGGATGAAACACGATCATCCCGGAAACATAGCGGAAGGTGTAGCCTGCAGCGCGCGCGCGCTGACCCCATTCCATGTCCTCAGCAACGTCAATCCCCCGAAATGGGCCAATATTATCGAAATCCGATTTGCGCACGATTAAATTGCCAGTCCCGCAGAAGCCATGTTGCTCGATGTAAAGCTTGAAGCGGTACGCAAACACGCTCTCATAGGCCTCGAGAGCGGTAATCGCCGTATTGGGGGCGCGCCAAATCTGAACATCGCCGCCGAGAATTGTCCGCTGCGGCGCGCCCTGAAGTGTACGGAGCGCGCGGTCAAGCCAGTCTGGATGCGCGCGGCAGTCGGAATCCGTGAATGCAAAAATGTCGGCGCTCGCCGCTTCAGTGCCGCGATTGCGCGCCGGGCCAGGTCCAGGCTTTAATTCTTGCAATAACAGTGTTTCCGGATATCGCTCGATTACGCCCCGGGGAAGGGACGTTGAGCCGTTATCGACGACGATAACTTCGAATGCAGAGCGTTCGAGGGTCTGCGAATAGAGGCTGCCGAGGCAGGCTTCCAGTCCGTCGGGCTGATTGAGATGAGGGATGATGACTGAGATTAGCGGCTTTTTCGGTTTCATATTTGCGGTCCGACGGTGCCCCGACAGTTTATTTTGCCAATTAATTTTAACTGAGATATTATCAACGCTGTTGACAAGATGATATTATAATTAAATAGATAATGTTGAGATATTTTATATCGCCTGAAGCTCTTGGTGCGCCGACCAGAATTGGCGGCATTTAATTGGTTTGAGGAGCCTGGCATGCGCGCAGATTTGCTGGGATGTTCGGTCGACGTTTTGACGATGGCTGAAACCGTCGAGTGTGCCAGAGTGGCAATGCGCGACCGAGGGCGGTTGCAGCATGTGGCCCTGAACGTCGCCAAGTTCGTAAATATGCGTTCGGATCGGATCCTCCGTTCCGATGTGATGGGAAGCGACGTCATCGGGATTGACGGTATGGGCATCGTTCTTGCCCTGCGGTTGTTCGGAGTTCCGGTAAAGCAGCGCGTTGCCGGCGTCGACCTGTTCTGGGAGGTTCTGACCGTCTGTGGCAGGGATGGGTTCCGCCCGTTCCTTCTTGGCGCTACGCCGGATGTTCTGCATCGGGCTGCCGACGTGATTGTCGCTCATTTCCCGTCGATACAACTTGCCGGATTGAGGGACGGCTATTTTGGCCTGGATCAGGAGGCCAAGGTAGTCGAGCAGATTACCAATAGCAAAGCGGATTGCCTGTTCATTGCGATGCCGACACCTCGCAAGGAACGCTTCCTTTCTGCTTACCGAGACCGCCTGAATGTGCCGTTTATCATGGGCGTCGGGGGGTCGCTTGACGTGGTCGCCGGTTATGTGCGGCGAGCCCCCCCAATCATGCAGTCGATGGGGCTCGAATGGTTATACCGAGTTTACCAGGAGCCGCGTCGCATGTGGTGGCGATATGTCAAGACAAACACCCTTTTCGCCGGAATACTGCTTCGTGGCATTTTAAATCAATATAGCGTTGGCCTTCACTGGTTGTCTCGGTCCGGCTGAGGAGGCTGCCGCGGGTGTCGAAACGGATTTTTGTTTTGTTCGGAACGCGGCCGGAGGCCATCAAGCTTTTTCCGGTCGTGAAGGAACTGCAGGTCCAAGATGCGAGCGACGTGATCGTATGCGTTACTGCCCAACATCGCGAGATGCTGGATCAGGTTCTCAAACTGGTGAATATCACCCCCGATATCGATCTTGACCTGATGGAAAAAAATCAATCCCTGGACAAGCTCAGCGCCCGGATCCTGCTCACGGTGGGCGAAGCGCTCGACCGGACACGTCCGGACAGGGTGGTCGTTCAGGGCGACACCGCCACGGCAATGATCGGGTCTCTCGCGGCGTACTACCGGCGCATCCCGGTGTCTCATGTGGAAGCAGGCCTTCGCAGTGGCAACATATATGCTCCCTGGCCCGAGGAGGTGAACCGCAAGATTGTCGGATCGATTGCAGATCAGCACTTTGCTCCGACCAAACTTGCTGCGGAAGTTCTGCAAAAGGAAAATGTGCCGTGTGAAAGGGTGCATGTGACCGGTAACACCATCGTCGATGCGCTATTGGCTACCAGGGAATTGATCGAGTCCGATCCTGCGCTTGCCTGCCGCTGGGATGCCCTCAAAAGGCGTCAGGGAAACCGCCGCATCATTCTGGTGACCACGCACCGGCGCGAAAACTTTGGCTGCGGAATGGATCGGATTGCCGATGCGCTCCTGCAGATTCTCCAGCGGGAAGATGTAATGATTGTCCTGCCGATGCATCTCAATCCGAATGTGCGTGACGTTTTGCAAGCTCGTTTGGCCGGGCATCCGCGCGCCGAGATCATAGCCCCTCAGGAATACGCCGACTTTGTTGGCCTGTTGTCGCTCGCGCATATTGTTCTGACCGATTCGGGTGGTATCCAGGAGGAAGCGCCTTCGCTTGGAAAACCGGTCCTGGTCATGCGCGACACGACGGAGCGGCCGGAAGGCGTACTCGCCGGCACGGCGCGTCTGGTGGGAACGGACCGCGATCGGATTGTTGCCGAGACATTTTCGTTGCTCGACGATCCGATGCATTATTTTGAAATGTCGCGTGCACACAATCCGTTCGGAGACGGCCATGCGAGCGCGCGTATTGTGAAGGTGATGCTAGATGCCTGAATTCCAGAACGTTGTTGTGGTCGGGCTGGGGTACATCGGGTTGCCCACGGCTGCCGTCATTGCCAGCCGCGGAATGCGGGTTGTCGGGGTCGACGTCAACGAACGCGTCGTTAAGACAGTTGCTTCCGGCGCTATTCACATTGCGGAACCTGACCTTGAAGGACTCGTCCAGAAGGTTGTGTCTTCCGGGTCACTCAAGGTCGCAACGGTGCCCGAGGCGGCAGACGTATTTATTATCGCCGTGCCAACTCCCATCGACGAAGAAAAACGTGCCGACCTAAGAAGCGTCATGAAATCTGTCGACAGTATTGCCGGGGTGCTGCGCGCCGGCAACCTTGTGATTTTGGAGTCGACAGTTCCGATCGGGACGACGGAAGAGATAGCCAAGAAGATCGCGCATGTTCGTCCCGATCTGAGGGTGGGAATGGCCGATGGATCTGAACACGGCATTTCTGTCGCCTACTGCCCCGAGCGGGTCTTGCCCGGGCGCATTCTCTCTGAGTTGGTCAACAATGATCGTTGTATTGGAGGCGTAACGCCTCGCTGCGCCCAGCGTGCGCAGCGCTTTTACAAGACTTTCGTTCGAGGCGCATGCATCGCCACGACTGCGCGCGCAGCCGAAATGGTCAAGCTGACCGAAAACGCGTTCCGCGATACCAATATCGCATTTGCAAACGAACTCTCTTTGATCTGCCATCGCTATGGGATTAACGTTTGGGAAGTCATCGATCTCGCCAATCGACATCCTCGCGTCAACGTCTTGCGCCCCGGCCCGGGTGTCGGCGGTCACTGCATCGCGATCGATCCCTGGTTCATTGTCGAATCGGCACCTGATCTCGCGCGCCTGATCAAAACAAGTCGCGAAGTGAACGATTCGATGATTGCCTGGACAGTTGAACGGGCGACCGCACTGATCGAGGAGCATCCCTATGCCAATGTCGCTTGTTGCGGTTTGGCATTCAAGGCAAACGTCGATGATCTCCGAGAGAGCCCCGGATTGGAAGTCGCGCATCAGCTTGCCTCCCGTTACGGCGCTCGCATCAAGATTGTCGAGCCATACATCCGCAAGCTGCCTTCACAAATCGCCGAGCATGGAGCCGAGCTAACAGATCTTGACGAGGCAATTCGGACCTGCGAGATCGCAATTGTGCTCGTCGACCACGACCATTTCAAAATGATCCCCTTGGCAGAACGGCGTCACCTGGCGGTGATTGATACCCGTGGGATTTGGCAGGATATGCCGGTGCGGGATATGAGCGCTGGAGGCTCTCCGTGAGGGAAAACTTGTCAGGTCGTCGTCATCTTCGTGAGCCTCGATGAAAAAAAGACGCAAACGATCGCATCAGCGCATTTGCCTCGGCCGCGCAAGACTCAAGCTCGATAGAAGAAATGTCGGCGCGGTTGGCAACTTGAGGTCCATGATTGAGCCGATGACGATGACGCGTAAGTGAGTATGTGATCCATGATGTAAGGACCCAAATTTCCCGGCACAGATCGCTTGCATGAATGTGGATTGCAATTCCGGATGCAATTGGGCGGTAAATCGACGCCCAATCAACATGCGCCGGGCGGCGGAGGAAAGTGTGACCTCGTTTAGGGTTTGGACGGAGCGCGTCATTGTAGGCGGCCTGGCTCCGCTTGTCGTTTTCGGCTCGCGGTTTGCAGGAAACATTATTTTGTCGCGGTTGCTCGCCCCGGATGAGTTTGGAACCGCGATCGCTATTAGTGTTGTATTGGGACTTGGTGGACTCGTAACCGACGTCGCGCTCGATAGGTTCGTAATAATTAATGGTTCGGCGCAAGCGCTTTCGACGGCACACATGCTTGCCATCGCCAATAGTCTCCTCCTTGCCGGCGCTCTTGTGGTCACCGCACCCGTGACTGCCGGACTGTTCGGAGTTGCCAATTTCGCCGGAAGTTTTGCACTGGCGGCCGGCCTTTCAGCGGTGGGAGGCTTCGCCCATTTGGGTATCAAGCAAATTCAACGAAATTACAATTATGCTCCAGACAGCACCGCGCAGGTCGTAGCAAATCTGACGGCGATGGCAGCGCTATTTCTGTCGGCAACAGCGCTTCGCGATCATCGTGCGATCGTGGTCAGCGTGGCCGTCCAGTCCGTTGTGTACGTGATCTTGTCCCACGTGCTCGCACGCACTCCTTACCAGCTCAGCTGCGACAAACCAATGCTACGTCAAGCGCTGTCCTTCGGACTGCCGCTTACGCTCAACGGCGTAGGGCTCGCGATCATGTCTCAACTTGACCGTGTCTTGGTCGGATATTGGTTCGGAGTAAAGGGATTGGCTGTGTACGCCGTTATCTTCAGCATGAGCGTGGTGCCAACCTACCTGATAGTGAGCGTATTCAGTAGTCCGAGCCTTTCATTCCTCCTGTCTGGAGGTCAGGCCGCTTCCGATCGCTCAGAACGTTACCGCCTGCTACTGGGATTTTACACGATTCTGACCAGCCTCTATGCCGTTTGGATGGTGCTAACTCTCGACCTATTGACACCGCTAATATTCGGCCCTTCATTTGCCATCAGCCCGTCTGCACATGTCCTCTTTGTATTGATCGCGTGCCTCAGGCTCCAACGCTCGGGTGCGCCTACAACGCTCCTTCTCGCGAGCGGTCGAACCAAGCGACTTGCGCTCTTAAACCTCTCATCCGGCCTTGGACTGCTGATTGCATTTGCCTGTATCGTTGTATGGCCACGCCTGGAATCAATGCTCATCGGGATAGCCATTGGTGAGTTCATCTCTTTCACAATCGTTTTTACGTCATTGGAGAGGGCTACGACGCGTGGGTCAACGGTGCTGATTGATCTGGTGGCCGCATTTGCGACGCCCACCGTAATGGCCGCAGCGCTCGCATGGGACCCAGATGTCACGGGGCAAGCGCGCGGCACGCTTTTTCTAATAGGAGCGATAGCAGTTTGCGCGCAACTCTCGTTTGAGTTTTATAGGAATATCAAATTCAGAAATTTATTTTTTTCTGTTCCGATAGTGTTGCAAGGGTCGGAAACTGAAGGGTGACGAAGATCGGTGTTGAACGCGCTGTGTCATGAGAAAGTGCAGTTCAGAGCTATCGTAAGGCGGATGCGGATGCCGCCGCTCGTGGAGTGAGCTGTAGATTGGGTGGTTTTTCTCAACGTGTGGTTTCGATGGGCGCTCCCGAGGAAAGTTGAGTGAACCGTTGCAGCAAGCTGCCATGGTCAGAAGTGCCATAGAGGTTATCGAGCGATGACTTTGCAGACTAGACCAACCGCTGGCAGGGAAAACAATTTCAACCTCTTGCGTGTTATCGCGGCGGGCGCGGTTCTAGTTTCCCATGCATACCCAATCTCTTCCGGACCAGGGACGCCCGAGCCTCTCGTTCGTGTCCTCGGCATGAATCTAGGTACGCTAGCCGTATTAACCTTTTTCGCTATTTCGGGATACTTTATCTCTCAAAGCTTTCACAATAGGCGCAGTCTCGTCGAGTTCGTTGTTGCAAGAGCGCTGAGAATCTATCCTGGCCTTCTTGCGGTGCTCGTGCTGACAGTCTTCGTCCTCGGACCTGTATTTACCAAAATCGGTTTGGCGGACTATTTCCTGGATCGCGAAACGCTGCTTTACATTCCAAGGAATCTTCGTCTTTGGCCGCTGCAATACGAACTACCCGGCGTGTTCGAGGACAATGCGTATCCGCGGGCGATAAACGGGTCTCTTTGGACTTTGGCTTACGAGGTGGCCTGTTATGCCATGTTGGCGGTGGTCGGGATGTTCGGGCTGGCGCGTAACGGTCGGCGTTTTGGCGGTTTTGTGCTTGCCTACGCAATTTGTTACGTTGTAGCGATCGCACTGCTACGCAGCAATTTCAACCATCCTACTATCTTGCGCAATTTCCATCTTTTGGCTTTGCCCTTTGTGATAGGCATGACCTTGTTCCAATTCCGGCAATGGGTGCCGCTCCGACTTTCAATACTGGTGCTGCTCGGTGCCGCTTCGGCCATCTCTTACGGAAGCCTGTGGTTTCACGAACTGTTTGTCCTTGCCTGGTCCTACGGCATTTTTTATCTTGGCTTTCTGCGTTACGAACCGTTGTTCGCTTACAACCGACTCGGTGACTACTCCTACGGGATGTACATTTACGCGTTTCCGGTGGAGCAGGTCATCGCAGCCGTGTACAGTGGATGCACGCCGACTGTTATGACGGCTCTCGCGATGCCGCTAACGCTCCTGCTTGCCATCGTTTCGTGGCATTGCATCGAAGAACGCGCACTTTCGCAAAGATCGGCTGTATCAGCCTGGCTTGCACGAAGCATGCAACCAATCAGACTTGAACCTACACCGTAGCACAAAGATTTCAGCTCGAAGCTTGGCTTGAACTATACCGTCGCGGCGTATCGTGGGTCGAAGTGTCACTCACGTAATTCACTGGCCTGGAATGCTCCTAATATGGATTACTATCACTTTGTTCGGCGCGAGATTGAGCCGCTCTTACCAAAAAGCCCTAACCGGATCCTCGAAGTAGGTGCCGGTGCGGGAGGCACGCTGAAGTGGTTGAAAACGATATACCCGAAGGCCGAAACCACCGCCGTAGAGCTAAATCCAGACCTGCTGGACGAATTGAAGCAGAACGCTGACGTGGCGGTTATCGGCCAAATAGACGAGACGTTTACCGAGCTTAAGACCTACGACCTTATCCTTTTGCTCGATGTGCTTGAGCATCTGCCCGATTCAACCACGACCCTTCGAAAGCTCTCAAAGCTCCTGGAACCTGGCGGTCAAGTTATTGTTTCGGTCCCCAATATCGCCCATTTGAGTGTTTCTGTTCCGCTGCTGCTGAAGCGCCGTTTTAACTATCAAGATTCGGGCATCCTGGATCGCACCCATCTCAGATTCTTTGTCGAGGACACTGCCATTAAGCTACTCAACGACGCAAATTTGATTGTCACTTCGGGCTTGATCTCCGGACTACAGGGACCGAAGGCTAAGCTGCTCGACCTTGTTTCCTTTGGCCTATTGCGGCATCACTTAGCGAAACAATACATTATGCTTGGCCAACCGGCCGATAGTAAAATTGTGCAAGAAAAGATACGATGGACGGTTTCTCAATGATCAGACTGGCATTTCGCCGAAAGCCCGACAGACAGCCTATTTTCCGATGTCATATATTATTTTCCAATGTTATATAATGTTACATATATTGCGTTATTGTGCATTTATTGGTCACGAGTGGGGATCCAGTTGGGGTCGATCGAGGAGCTTAGCGCGCCGCTGATCGTTTCGATGACGATCAGTGTATAGCACACTTGCGGTACTGTCATTTAGTTGCGCGTTTGAATCTGGACGCTACCGTTCTCGTTCCCTCCCTGTTGTCGTCGCCTTTTAAAGCCAACGCCAAAGTGGTAGACCCTTATGCTCCCAATGTACCTCGATCGCTTCCTTGACATCTTGCTTGCCCCTTTCGCCGCAATAGGTGTCGCCTCGATGGTGGCGGTGTCCCGATTGCAATCACGGCTGCGTATCTGCGCCTGGATCTTCGATAAGGCTGGTGTCTATCCAATCAGGCATCACTATTATAGTCCGCTCGTTTATCGTTCGGATCTCAAACATCCTCTTCATGCACAAAGAACCATCTGTGGGCTCGATCTGAATGAACCGGGTCAGCTCGAACTTTTAAGCCATTTTCACTACCGCGACGAGCTTGAGGCGATCCCTCTGACCAGCGCAGGTGAGTTGAGCTACGGATACGACAATAAGAACTTTGGTTCGGGTGATGCCGAATATCTTTACTGCATGGTACGCCACTTCAAGCCAAAAAAGATCCTTGAAGTCGGCAGCGGCGGTTCAACGCTTTTGGCACAGCTCGCTATCAGGGCGAACAAAAACAATGATCCGGCGTATCTTTGTCAGCAGATTTGCGTGGAGCCGTATGAGCAGCCGTGGCTTGAGAAGCTCGGGGTGACCGTTCATCGCTCGCGCATCGAGGATATGCCTCTTCACATAGTCGACGAGCTCGATGCGAACGATATTTTTTTCATTGATTCGTCGCATGTCGTGCGCCCGCAGAGCGACGTCGTGCATGAGTATCTCGCTCTTCTCGGACGCCTGAAGAGCGGCGTTGTGGTCCATGCGCATGACATTTTTACCCCTTCTGATTACCCCGCTGCCTGGGTCCTCGATGATCGTAGATTGTGGACGGAGCAGTACCTGCTTGAAGCCTTTCTCTGTTTTAATCGGGAGTTCGAAGTTATCGGCGCGCTGAATTGGCTTTGGCACAATGATCGCGATCGCGTGGCCGCGGTTTGTCCCATCCTGGCAGGCCAGCCTGGTCGGGAACCAGGTTCATTTTGGTTTCGCCGGAAGTGATAATCGAGGCCCGCACCTACGCCAGCTCTCTCAGGGAGGGGACATGAACATGACATATTTATGCTTCGCCCGATGATACCGCGTGAGATGAAACAGCCTCTTGGGGTGGCCATCGCCAATCCTGGATTCAGGATCGCGCGCGGTTCGGCGGCTGCTGGGAGCGCCGCCACAATGCCCTTCATGCTGACGCTTATCCTTATCGGGCTCTTCATTCCCGAGGAACTCTCTTTTTACATGTTTGGGCTTCGACTTACGGTAATTAGATTGATTTTCTTGTTGTTGACACCAGTTCTGCTGGCCAGATGGATACAAAAAGTGTCGGCTGGCCGCTACCGATTTGTGCTGTCTGACCTCTTCATCGTTTTAACTGGATGCTGGTTGATTTATGCGCCAGCCAACGTGGACGGTCCGATGTCGGCATTTAACCACGCAGGCCCAGATGTCCTCGAGTTCTGCATAGGTTACATGACGACCCGGGTACTGCTTTCCGAGCGTGGCCACGCGTTGTCCTTCGTTGACGTGCTTTGTCGAGTTATAGCGATCGTGGCACTGGTGGGGATCCTCGATCCTTTGACGAACCATCGTTTCGCACATGATCTAGCTGCCCAGTTAGGGAGCCCGATGCACAGCATTGAATCTTGGGAGGATGCGCACCGGCTGGGCTTATTGCGGGCAACCGGGCCGATAGAACATCCGATTCTTTACGGTTTTACCTGTACGATTGGCCTACTCTTGGCGGTATCGATTCCCATCCGGGGGCGGCGCTTTGCGATTTTCTCATGCAGCCTTGGAACGATTTTGGCGTTTTCCTCCGCTCCGATTCAGATCATGCTTATGGGATTTGCTCTGCTCACTTACGATCGCATATTCTCGCGAACGGCTTTCCGTTGGTCAGCATTGATTATCGCAGGTGCGGTTGGGATCATGGCCGCGTTCCTGATCAGCAATTCTCCCGTTGGCTTCGTAGTTTCCCATCTTACATTCTCTCCTGAATCCGGCTATTATCGAGAATGGACGTGGCACATGGTTGGATTGTATGTGTCGCAATCGCCGTGGGTAGGGCTCGGTTACGGTGAGAGGCCCGCGGAGATCAACCACTCGATCGATTCGCTTTGGCTGGTTTTAGCGATTCGTCACGGCTACCCTGGCGCTGTTCTTGTCGCGCTTTCGCTTTTTGGGGCTGCAGCCACTTTGACCAAAGGCCGCAAGTCTGACTTGACGCCGGTAGACGCGAAGCTGGCAACGACTCTTGGAATCCTGCTTTTTCTCACTGCCTACATATCGTGCACCGTGCATCTATGGGGTACGACTTGGATTCTCACCGGACTCTTGATCGGCACGAAAGCCCATCTCAGCGAATTAGGCTATCTGCGCCCTGACGCCGCCCGTCAACGTCTGTCGTAAACCTTGAATTGCGGCCCATGGCTACCTGCGTAGAAGGTCTATCCATTTGAGGGTGCTCGATTGCGCCCCGGAGCGATATCACCCGCATCCATTAGGTGTTGGTGTTGGTAGTAGTGAATTGAAAGGATGTCGCAATGCATTTTGCGCTGTCAAAAGCTGTAGGGTTTTTCTCCGTTCCTTCAAATGTCATTGCGTCTTTAGCGCTACTGGGGCTTGTCCTGGTGGTCTTTCGTCGCCCCTCTGGCGTAATTGTCGCCACGGTCGCTTCGGCGGCGCTGGTGGCGGCCGCGCTGTCACCGCTCGGAAACATGCTGTTGACCCCTTTGGAGCAACGGTTCGAAATGAGATTCCCGGACCAGCGGATCGATGGGATCATCGTTCTCGGTGGGTCATATGACTCACAGAGCCATGGATATTTGAGCACAATCCTTCTCGAAGAAGACACTGAGCCGATGGCCGTTATGGTCGACCTTGCCCATCGTTATCCCGGGGCTCAGATTATTTTCTCCGGCGGCACGGACCCGTCAAGTCCCGGGCCAAGTGAGGCCGCTATTGTCAAGCAGTACTTCGTCTCGTTCGGCATCGCCGCCGATCGCATTTCGATCGAGGAACGATCGCAGACTACCGAAGAAAACGCCCGGTTCACCGCCCACTTGATCAATCCGACACCACAGTCACGCTGGCTGCTGGTGACATCCGCCTATCACATGCCGCGGGCGATGGGCACCTTTCGAAGGGCCGGTTTCAACGTAATCGCTTTTCCGGTGGGTGCGCGCACTCATGGTTGGCATGAACTGTGGTTGCCCGCCAGCACCGCCACGGACAATTTGCGGCGCCTCGATATTGCCGTCCATGAATGGCTCGGTCTGCTCGACTATCGGCTTTCTGGATATTCCGACGAATGGTTCGCGGGACCTTAAAGCAAGGTTCTGATTTTTGACGCATGGGAGGATTGAACGAAGCCGCTTGCGCAGCGGCAGGGCTGCCTCTTGTCGGCCCGTCGCTTGAGCCGCGAACCGGAGGCGGAGTATCGCCGCGAGAGCGCAAGGGGGCACGGATGCGGTCGTTGTGTCAAGCAGACGGAGGATTATTTAAACCGTCGCGCTACCCCCATCTTATATTGGGCCTTTGGTGGAACCTCATGTCTGTCCTCGGTCCTTTGTCAGTTTACGTTTAGGCCGGTAAGGTCGTTAACGGGCCGGACAAATTTGACGCATGGTGCACCGCGCTCGCTCACGAGCCGAGAACGGAGCGACGGCACGCGTGGCGGGATAGACTCCACCTCAGCGGCCCATAAGGCTGGCGGTCAGCTTCTCGATCCGCAGCTGCTGATGAGAAATCAGGGCTTGGTCATCGGAGGACCTGGTTCTTCGAACTGACCCGATTTGCTCTTTCGCGTGCGCCATCGCCGTTTAATTGCGGCGAGGTGTGGCAGCGAGCGCTTGGCGCTCTGATGTGCCGCGCGAGCACCCGTGCGAAGTGCATTGACCGCGATGGACTTTATTGTTGGAGCGAAGATGTAAACTGTTGCTTCGCGCTGAAGTTTGTTCCCGAAGAGTTCCTTATAGCGCGCATCTCCGCCACCAAAGTCGATACGATCGACATCATGCAGACCTTCAATCGCGCTGATCATCAGATACATTCCTGGAGCGTATTTCGCGTAGTCTGGGTTGAACGCCAGATAGTCGCTAACCACTACCTTGTTTCGGACGGACGTAATCCAGAGGGCAACTGGTTTGGAATCGAGATAGAGGATATGTCCTTGCAGCCACCCGTTGTGGGCCTCGAATTCTAGGCGACCTCGGATGATTGGTGTATCGGCAAATCCAACGCCAAGACCGCGCTGATAAGAAGTCGAAGCAACGGCCTCGGCGTCGCGCATCAGGCGGTCGACTTGGTCTGGCGCCTGGAATGTCTCGATCTTGATGTCGCGAAAATCCGTGGCGCGCATCTTTGCCCGGCGGCGCTGATTGTACCGTTCGTTTGAGGGGAGTCCTGCTAACAAGCCAGATTCAACTCCGCCGTCGCGAACCCAGTGGTTTTGCGGCTCGATCAGGTGATCAATGCATAGTCTGGACGGCAGGCTTGTTGCACAATGGACCAACGGCGAGGCTAGGTCGGCGTAGTGCAACATTGCGGCATCGGCCTCACCAGCGCGAAGCCCTTCCAGAACGCTGCCGATGAGCAACTTCGCGTTTTTTTCGGAGCGGTCACCGAGCCATCCACCATAGACGAAGTTAAAGATACGTAGTTTCGGGACGGGGAAATTGAAATATCCGACACGCACGGGGATGCAGGTAACATCGAGGCGGCCGGCAAGAATAGCGGTGGCGATACCGGCCTCATAGATTACTATGACATGCGGTCTTTGCGCTTCTGGATTAAGGTCGATAAAAAAGAGGAAGAAGTCGAAATCGGCGTCTCGACATGGTTCACAGGACTGCCAAAAATCTCGCAATGATTTCAGTTGTTCTCGAGTACGCAGCACTCGTATCTCAGGCGACAGCGGCATGCTATAAACCTTTAATCCTCGTGAACTGCGGTCGGATTCATCGTCCGTCAAATCTAGCTAATAAGCGCCCACATTCCAAGAACCGCTGGCCGATCGTGAAAGGATGGGTATCGCGGGATACGCTACGGTATTTCCGGGGCCGTCGGCGACGCCCAAACTTGTGGCACTGCAAAGCGCGGGAGCCGACTCGCACATAACAAGGAGATTGAGGCCACTACCAATTGTTGCGCCATTAGCCGATGTGGGAGCGTAGTTATTTGTGGAAGTATAGCCTTCCGCGTTTGCTTTGGCCCTGCTTTGAAATATATTGCTTCCTTTATCATGGACATAGCAACCTGCCGCAGCGTAACAGCCTGTGGCATCGGTCAAATTTGAAAATCCAACGAAATGATTGTTTGCGAAATACACCGGCCCCGACCAGGAAGGTGTGGTGCTATTGGCGGCATTGAAGCGAAGATTGCAGGGTGACTCGAATGTGTTGTTGTAAATGTGGGAAATTGCGGTTCCAGATCCCGCTTTGAAACCCGGTGGATTTTGCATCAAGCAGTTGGTTGGGTTGCCGATGTCATAGAAGATGTTGTTGAAGTTATATAAAGTAGAAGCTTGCAACCAAATTGTCACACCCTCGCCGGTATGACGAATGATGTTATTGTAGAAATATGCTGATCCTCCCGCGAGTCCCCCGACAGACTCCACGACATTGCCGTGGGCGAAATATGTTTCGACTGGATTATACATATACTCAAACAAATTGTCGTGGACATATGTGAGATTCGTGCAGACAGCCCCGTTGGAAACGCGACGGAAAACATTGTGGTGCACGTCATAACACTCGGCGTAAATAGCAAAACCAGTCGATTTTTTTGGCGTTGTTCCCAGCGATGAATCTGATCCGTCAAACACGTTACCGACAATGACGTTGTTGGTGATTCCGCTTCCAGCGCCTAAGATCATGTAATGGGTATCGTCACCCGCATGCGCAGTCATTGTCCAGCCGTGGAAATAGGAATTCGAAATTGTAACGTAGGAGCCGCTGCGAAATATCGATGCTCCGCGAGGGTCCCCACTCCAGCATTTTCCTGTAAATTCGAAACCGTCAAAGTCAACGTAGTGCACATCGTTGAGACTGACAGCCGTGATATTCGTGTCGTCGTAGGCACAGTTTTCCGGTCGATCTGTGCTTAGCGGATTGTCCATATTGAGGATAGGACGACTCGAAGCGGAACCGACAAACCAGGTTTTGTCCACGCCGATATAAATGGCATCTGTACTCGTCCCACTCCAGGTCCATATCCAAGGGATACCGACGACGGTGCCATTTGAGGTATGCCACGTTTCTCCGCCGCGAAAAATGTATTGGTCGCCTGGTTTTGGAGTCGTGGCGAAACATACCGCCAAACAATTTGCCATACCCGGTGCATGCAGCCAGGGACTACTTTTTGTAATGCCGTTGTTTGAATCTGAACCGCTGGCTGAAATATAGTAAGTGTACGCAGACGCGCGGCTGGCGCCGGCGGCCGACATTAAACCTGTGATGCCGACCATGACCAATAATTGCGCAAGATTAAGCTTCGCCATGCCCTGCTACTCCCTGTGCAAATGATAGGGCTCCAAGGTTACTGTGCGGTCGCGGTAAATCCGAAGGCGAGTTTTGGGCGGTCTTCTTGGGGGCCGCGGGTGCCGATCGAATTTACTCACGGCTTCACTTTCAAAGGTCACGTCGGGCGCGGTCCGAGTGGATCGGGCAAATCGACACTGGCGCGGGCCCTTGTTGGGGTCCGGCCGCGGCTTCGCGGCAAAATCAAGCTCGACAAAGCGGCGCTCGAGCGTTGGTCGCTCGACGCGCTGGGCAAGCATATCGGCTAGCCAGGATCTACGCAGCAGGGCTCCATCCTCGTCGGTGTATCTCGGGTAACGTTGATACCGGCGGCGTCGCGCATCCAGTCGCGCACATCGATGAGCGGCACCATTACGGTACCCTCGATCACGATACAGGTCAGGCGTCCGGTTGCGAACGCTCCCGTGTCAATATTAATCCGATTTGATCGGACATCGGGCATGCGAACCGGTGTATGTCCATGCACGACAAATTTCTCGAACCGCTGATCACAGGAGAGAAACTCCTCACGAATCCAAAGCAGATCTTCTTCCCTCTGCTTTCGAATGGGAACGCCGGGTCGAACACCGGCGTGGACAAACAGAAAATCACCACAACTGAACGAGAGCTTGAGGGAGTCGAAAAATTCAAGGTGCGGTTTGGGTATAGACTTGGCCAATTCTTCGGCCAGTCGTCGTCGCTCAGCGGCGCCCGGATTAATCGATGGCTTGAGTCCGTAGGACGCGAGGGTTTCGAGACCACCACAGAGTCGCCATTCATCCAGAACTGCTGGCGCGCTCAGAAAGCGATGAACGAAGGTCTCGTGATTGCCCTTGAGAAAAACGCGTTCTTTGGTTCGCGCGCATCCGAGCAGAAGATCCAGCACTTCTTTCGAGGCCGGTCCCCGGTCGATGTAGTCGCCAATAAAAACCACGATCGGGCGACTGGATGGGTACAGTGTACAATCCACGTCAATTTGGCGAAGCAGGGCCGCCAGAAGATCAGCGCGGCCATGAATATCTCCGATCGCGTAAATCCGGAGCCCATCGGGTAATCTCGCCCCAGCCCGCTCGCTTTGCAATGAATTCCACACGGTGTCCGGCCTTTGGAAGGATGTGTCTGGCGACCGAGGTGGGCGGCGGGGCCAGAGCAACCGACGCTCCGAATACGACGGCAACCCTTTAGCGGTATTTAATATTATATAAACGGGTGGCGCAATTGAAGACTTACTCCGATCATCGCGGCGTCTTCCTGGTCGGTAATTTTTTCCGGTAAATTCAATGCATTATGGGAGCTAGTCGGGTGCAAATCATTCTGTTGTCCGCCAAGCGCCGTCAGATTTTCAAATCAACTTGCGTGATATTTTAAATATTTAATTGAATAGTTTGACGAAACGTGTTGGACTGCTCGTTCGGTTGTGGCGGGTTCAGTGAATTGTCAAATTTTTATTTTAGCACGACCACGCCGGGATTGCATGTTGCAGCGCGGTGAAATTCCCGACAGTAGGTGCTACCACGCCCGATTTAACAGTGGCCCGTTTCCAAATGGTCCCAAGATCCACTCATCGCCCTCCACATTTGGAGGTTGAGACGCTCAACCCCGGTTCAAAGGTTGAGACTGCCAACCCCAATAAGGTTATTCGCTTCTCATCCCCTAAGCCGTGGATCCTGGCCACGGTGTTGAGCCTCGGGCTGTGGGCGATGTTGGGGTGGCTTATTTGGCGGCTTTCCCATTGAACGGACCACTGCAAGGGCCGCCGCCGCCGTCTGTTGTGGCACCAAGCTAGCGCCGCCATTTGGCGAACCATTCGATTCCCTGCGATCCTGCGCGTCGGCTCGCTATTGTGAACTCTCCTTATGTTGCGCCTTTCCTCCTCCAAACGACACCGCGTCGGGGGGCGAACTCGATTTCAGCGCTTCTAGCTGTTCCCGCGCTTTCTCGATGCCGGCCACCGCCGCCAGCTGATAAAGCTCCTGTGCCTTTTTGGAATCCCCGCGGACGCCATGCGTCTGTATTGAGCGAAGCATTCGCCAATCATAGGTCTCGGCCATCATAAAGGCCGCGCGCGCGCTGCCTTTTTCCAGAGCGTATTCGAGTAGAAGCCGCGCGCCGGTAAAATCAGATTGCCTGATCAGAAATTCTGCTCGAGCGATAAGTCTTGCCTCGTCTACGGAGGAAATCGCGCTGGTCGGTTTGGATTGACGTGGCCGCGCCGGCGGTCGCGGAGGCTCCACTACCGGATCGTCGGGCGCAGCCGATGTCGGAGTGCTGCGCGTGCTGGAAAAGGTCGGTGTTCCTGCCGTTGGTTCGCCCGGACTTTGTGTGTTCGGTACCACGCCCGTCATCCCGGATACAGCGTTCGCGTCTTGGACGGGACAGTTGAGCGGTCGTGTTGGCGAAGCGCCGTCCTGAACAACTACGTTCTCGTTGAGAGGCTTGCCGGCCGACGCGCGAACGGATGCGAGTTCACGTGCGAGCGCTTCCGCCCTTGCCCCGCTTTCGTCGAGCGCCTGCTTCAATTCCCTCTGCTCGGCATCCGCAATTCGCTTAGCTGCCATCGCCTCGGCTTGCACATCATCTTCACGTCCAATGTGAAGTGCAATCTCCTCGCGAGCAGGAGCGAGGTTGCGGACAATAACGTCTGCGCCATCTCGCTCTCCAGAAACCTCCCGTTTCAGCCCGGCCGTCGGAAAGACGATTTTATCGAAGCTCGAATCGTTGGCGGGGCTAGTCCCTGTGAAGCCAAAATCGAAAGCGGCGTACCCACCGACGAAGATCGCTACGACCGTGACAGCCCGGATGAAACGAATACGGAGCCGTTTTGGGGGCTCTTGGATCGCAGGAACGAGAAACGACAAACCTTCAGTATTCTCCGAGCCAACAGTATCACCGGAGGCGGGCACCCAATGTGTTGGAAAAATTCGTAGAGGTTTACCGTCGATTTGGACCCAGCTGCTACTTTCCGGCGCCCAACGGCCCACTTCCCAGGAACCTGACCATCCGTCCTGCAGGACAACGAAGTCCCCGTTTTTCGGAGCCAGTTCAATTTGTTTCGCAAGCCCCATGAGAAGTCTCGCGTGCGTCCAGACGATACGACGCAGAATAACCCATTTAATCGAAATGCCTATAGTTAAAGTTTAAATATTACGATTAAAACTTAAATATTTAATTGAATAATGTGGCGGGAGGTGCTGGACTGCTTGCTCGGTTAGGTCGGGGCGCTTGATGACGGCGGAATTTTCAAACCAGATCGATTGGGATGGCCAAGCACTCTATGTCGAGGCTGCGACGGACGTCGGCCGGGTGACCTGCAGGGTGCCGCGTGACACCGTTCATGTCATTCGGCTCTATAGTGATGCCATCGGACGGGAGATTTACCTGGAGAGGCATCGGATCGTTCAGAAGCTCGCTCCCTTCCTGCGGGCGAAATTGTCGTTTGCCGAGGCCGGACAGCTGATCGAATTGCTTCCGTGTGACGTCGAAGACTGACGACTGTGAGAGGCATCCCAGATGCAAATTCGCAGACAAGCTTCGCCCGCCGTGCTCCAGATGCGGTAGGTCGTTGCTGTTGGCGCGCATCGAACCGGAGGAATCCGGCTTCGATCTGCGCACGTTCTGCGAAGCCAACGAAACCGTCATTGCGCCCGTCTGAAAAGACCTGTAGATCGCGGCCGCCGAACCGGCGGAAGAAAACACGAATTTAGAATAAGGGCTGCCTCGGTTGGCGGCCTCTACGGCAGCAGATTTTCCCACGGCAGCAGGTTTTGTTTTCTCCTGATGACCCCTCGACCAGCCGCAGCACGGTGCCGTGCGAGCACGAGCAAGAAGGCGCGCGCAACCAATCCCTCATGTGGGCGCCGGAATTGCCGTCACTTTTCTTTCATCGGAAGGACAAAGATCTGGCCGGGATAAATGCGGTTTGGATTTCGGATTTGGTGCTGGTTCGCTTTGTAAACGTCTGCGTATCGCATGCCCGCGCCGTAGGTGACACGGCTGATGTGCCAGAGGCTGTCGCCACGAGATACGACCGTGGTCGCGATCTTGGGCACGACCAAGGCGGACGGTGAGCCTCCGTCTGACAGAGGGGCAGCGGCAGTCGTGTGCGGCAGTTGTGAAACGGCAATGTCCTGCGGCTTCGCAATTTGCGAGGAAGGCTGGGAGGGCTGGTGCGTTTGAGATGACCCGACGGCCTGATCCAGCCCGGAACGGTTTGCCCTCACCGTCTCCGGAACATTGAACGGCACCTCGGCGCGCAATCGGACCGCGCCGGAACTGGACTCCACCTCGGCTAGCGCGACCACCACACTCTGTTTGGATGTCGCCCGCTTGCCGTCCGGCTGTCTGGAGCTCAAAGTCAGCTCGTAATCCCCAGGGGGAAGCCGAGGAGGGACCATGACAAATTGTCCAGATTGATCTGCGACCGCTCGATCATGCAGCTCGCCGTTGCGCAACAGGTCGACGACCGCGCCTGGCGCAGCCCTGCCGGCAATGACCGCGTCGCCCGTTCGCTCAATGCGGGCAATGTCGAAGACGGGCACGGATTCATTGGTCTCCGGCGAGCTGGGCGATACGGCAAGCGCAGCCCCCACGGCGTTTGCTTCAGCTTGCGCCGTTGCGAGCGCGGCCGGGTTCGCATCTCGAGCGCCCGATGCCGGCGGCGAAACCGCCGGCGCGGCAGTTGCGGCTCTGGTTTCAACCGGCGGCTCGGGCTGTACGTGCGTGATGCCGACGACGAGTGCAGCACCACATGCCGCAACAAGCCCCAGAGACGGCACGACTACTCGGCCTATCGACGTGGAAGTCATGATACGCGATCTTTGGCCAATTCGTTGGCTCGTCGGCACCCCAGATTGATCCTGCGCCGATTTGTTCCGGTCATCAAGTCACCTGACCGGGGACCCCACCGGTCAGTCCTGCTGTCCAATGCTCACATGCGGTGCAACGTGAACACTTTGGACCGGAAAACACAATGGCCCTGATCAGAACCACCATGAAAATCGGTGCTTCATTTCACCGAGAGTGACCAGCACTCTAATGCTGGCCGAGGACAGGTTCATGGTCCATTTCTGGTGTGGACCGTAAGGTTGCGCCGGGCCCATTCCACTGTTTTGGTTGCGGCGATTTCGATAGCAGAGCTTTCCTGGCCTGCTCGCGCAACTCGTTCAATTCGCATAACTGAGCATTGAGATTAGCTGCCGTGTCGGCAAGGTGCTGCTGAAGAGAACTCATTTGAAACCTCCGACTGACCAAAAGTGGACGCCACAAACTTCAAGCGCAAGTTATCCTTAGACGTAGGTCACCGTGATGCACAGAAGGTTCAAATTACGCCGCATGAAATTCAAATTAAGCCACGAGGGCTACCCGCCCAATGGTAATGGCCCCTTAGCCCCAATACGGTTCATTTAAGGTG
>Ga0179587_10000297_pt1 | contig 20983 bp, 19 predicted proteins | sample CZODoug2_1_08_16_FD_185932 | JGI IMG/M metagenome (GOLD analysis project Ga0179587, IMG submission 185932) | Vadose zone soil fungal communities from Angelo Coast Range Reserve, California, USA - CZODoug2_1_08_16fungal | ecosystem: Environmental > Terrestrial > Soil > Vadose zone | place: USA...
TCCGCCGTCGCACTTCGAGTGGATCACACTGTAGAAACAGAGGTGGAGGCCCTGTTCCAGCGTGTGGACCGCGAATGCGGGAGACTGGACTTGCTAGTGAACAGCATCGCTGGCGAAAACCCGTTGATGGCGCAGTGGTGCTCTTTTTGGAAGACAGACTTGAAGAACGCAGAAGCTGCGTTCCAGGAGTCGCTCCTTTCTCACATCATTACCGCCAAGCATGCGGCTCCATACTTAATTCGCAACCGCCGAGGCCTCATTGTCGAAGTGACAGAGAACGACGTGCTCAGCGCCGGAGGTAATCCCGTGACTCAGACCGTGAAGCTTGCGCTCAAAGGGTTAGCGCTTAACATGGCGGCGGAACTCCGACCACATGGCGTAGCTGCGGTCGCCATTACTCCCGGGTTTCTGAGATCAGAGACGATGCTGGAGCGATTCAGCGTCACAGAGGAGACTTGGCGCGAAGGGGGGAAGAAAGACCAGAACTTCCTGGAATCAGAGTCCCCGCTGTTCGTGGGTCGCGCTGTTGTAGCATTGGCAGGAGACCCGGAGATATTAGAGCGTTCGGGACAGCTCTTCAGCTCCTGGGAACTCGGCCGTGAGTACCGATTTACGGACACCGACGGACGGCGGCCGGACTGGGGCGCCAGTAAAATCGACTTCTCAAAACATCCGGAACAGTTGCTCGAGCTCCTGAGGACTGGTTCGGAGATACAACTTCGATGGTTGAGCGAACTGCGGCGGAAGACGAAGCACTTTCTCACTCAGTTACCACAGACGAGGATCGAGGTTGGCCGCAGTACGCGGACGGGATAGGCCAGGATTGAAACCGCTGACTTGGCAGAGCTAATAGTTGTCGAGTCAGAATTCTTGGCTAAGTCCCTCGGATTACCATACAAGTGCTTCAGCTCAGGTCCAGCGGCGGGGTCTGGGAGATCTCCTCTGGAAGCGTATTGATACTGAAACGGCCCGGATACTCTTTGGAGCGTCCGGGCCGGCATGTTTTCAGGTGAAGTTACGCTACGAGACGCATCGCTAGTTCGCGGCGTCCATTTTTTCGGAGCGTCTGTCCTAGCCTGGACATAGTAACCTTTGTTTTGTGTAGCCTGTTGAGTAGCCCAACTTGCAGAGGGGTTTGCACTGTTAAAAGACGCCGATTCAACGACTTAGGCGAGATGACGGCGTGCTTGCAAAGCAGATGCTCTCCCAGCTGAGCTACACGCCCATCCTTGTAACCGTTTTATTCTAAAACACTTTCGACCGCGCCGCACGCCCATTCACAAAAAACAGACCACCTTCTGTCTAGAAAGGTGCGCTCTGAACTCTCAACTGAGCTTATCCAATCCCCAATGCTGGAACTCCCAACTGAATACGCCTGCCCTTGAGGGATCGAGATCAAGTGGTCTGGTACAAGCACCGTGTATTCACTCAGAGTGTCTGGAGAGAGTTTATCAGGTGGCGAGTAGCGACGCCGAATCCGCGAGTGATTTTTCATTCGGATGATTGGGTTGGGATACAGTTTACGCTGATATGGACACGATTTCCCTTTTTTTTGGAAACCTCAAGCGCTAGGTTCTAGAAGTTCTAATAGCTTCAATTCGGGAGTCATCACCTCAAAGTAACTCGCCTTTGGCTGCCTGGCCACGGAGCAGAAATGTCTTGGGGTACGAACCGTGGCCACAGATCTTGAATGAACCGAAGTCCTTGTACCAGTCACCTTCCGGCACTTCCGGCTTCGATTCAATCCAGACACGGAGTTGATTGAGATCGGCGATGCTGATTGCCCGGTCGCGCATCCGCTCGATCAAATGCTGGCGGACGCCTTCTGGAAGATTGTCCCAAGACTCGATCTTGGGCATCAGCCGCTAAAGACCATTCGGCCCAATTTGTTACCGAGACGCTTGGCTTCCTCTGGGTCGGTAGCGTTGCGGAAAAGCTCGGCAAGTTCGAAAAACTCTTGCTGCTTGCGCTTCTCGGCCTCGATCCCGTTCTCGATGAGTTCCACCAGCATCCGGTTGGAACTAAGCCTGCGGGTCTTCGCCAAGCTGCGAACCTGCGCTGCGACGTTTACCGGAAGGCTGACGCTTTGACGTACTATTTTGTTTGCAGACCTCATAGCACCAGTATGCACCAACATGGTGCGATTGTACATGCCGCCGATTCACCTGGTGCGCCGGATCGGGGTTTGCCAGCCAATTTGACGCCCACGCCAGCGAACTACAACCGTGGCAGTTCCCCTTGTCGGCCCAGTTGGGAGTTCTAGTTGTAGTAGACTCGGCACGCTATGTATTGTCCACAATGCAGAGCTGAGTACCGGCAAGGATTCACGCGCTGCTCCGACTGTGACGTCGATCTGGTGGACAATTACGCTGAAGCGGTGCGCCATCCGCTGGCGAAGAAAGTGGCGGTGGGGGACGAATATGGGGCGCGGTTGTGGCATGGGACGGACCCGCATTTTTATGTGGGGCTATTGTGGAGTCTCTGGAACAAAAATGTTGCCTGTTATGGGGTGCCTGAGTATCCGCCGATTCCCGAGTCCGTGACGGGGACGCAGTCTGGCAATTCCGAGCCGGCCCGACTTTGAAGTTTGGGTTTCTGAAGAGAGCTTACCCATCGCAAAGTGGATTCTCGACTCAGCCAAGGAAGAATTTGAGAAAGACGCGCCTGAAGAGAGCATGGCAAGCGTGGAGGCAACGGTAGACGAAGTATCTCCTGGGACGACCGGTGTTTGTCCCTTGTGCTTCGGCGAATTCACGACGGCTTCTATCCGTTGTCCGAACTGCGGGGTACCGCTGAACTCCCCACAGGCACCAGTGGCCGCCGAGGATTCGGCTCGCGAACTCTGCAATCTCGCCCATCCCAAGTTCATTACCAAATTGAGGAAGGCGCTGCATGCGGCGGAGATTCCCTATAACAACGCGAACATTTCGTATGGCGACTTTATTTCCGGCCGGCGCAACGGACCGAATTACGAAGTCCTGGTTTTGAAGAGAGACTTCCAACGCGCGACGCAAGTGATGTCGCAAGTCTTGCAGCATTGGGAGTTCGAGCCAAGCGCTGGATTCGGGATTGGGAAGGATCCGCTACTTGACTACTGGGCTGTGCGTGCGACGGACAATGGTTGGTTGCCCAAAGATATTTCAGAGCTGGTCTGGTCCGGCCAGAATATCAACACTGTGTGCGCCGTTGGCAGGGCGCTGCAGGAGCATGAAATCCCTTATCGTGTCGAGACAGGGCAATTGAGGATGGCCAAAATATTCGTTCACCCGGATGACGAAGCTCCGGCGAAGGAACTCATGCAGGAAGTCATTGCAGGACCGCAGCCTCAATGATGATTCGAGCTGGCGAATCGCGATATTGAAGAATGATAGTGCAACGGTCTCGGCAGGCCGGGGGCGCAGCCGGGGAGCATACTGCTAGTGGGAAAAGTTGCGCTTGCGGTGAACTTGCTGACGGGAACAGGGCTGCTGAGCAAAGGATGGCGTGATGCAGCACGCGCCAGCCCGGGGTTCGTTCCTCAAAATCTTTTGACCTTACTACCGCACCAGATACTACGACCTTCGAAGGGCAGGTTCACGGCTGAGGACGCACTTCGGTTTGAGAGAGACATGAGTTTCTATATACCGGCCAAACAATTACGCTTTATGGATATAATTTCGGAGAGGGATCCCAAGCTCTAAGGTCTTGCGGAGCTACTTCAGGTTTTCCGAACCGGCAGGCTCCGCAATCTTGGGCTGGATTCGGTTGCTGCGACGACCGCCCGGTGTTAATCTCCACGCCAAAGCAACCAGGAGCGAACCGCATGCGTTGCACCCTTCTCATCGCCATCCTCTGTGTTCTTGTTTCTAGTGCACTCGCGCAATCGACTTGCCCGCCGTTGCAGGCTCCCCCCTTCGACTCTTCCCGGCTACTCTTCACGCCACAGCAGGAATCTGAACTTGGAGAGATTATCCGCCAGCAACTAGAGAGTGAATTTCTGGTTTTGGACGAAGATCCGGTCACCGCACATCTGAAACGCGTCGGAGAACGCGTGGCTCGCCACCTGCCTGAGACCGGACTGACCTACGAGTTCCTGCTTTACGACCGGCCCGAAGTTCAGGCATTCAGCATGCCAGGAGGCCGGGTGTACGTTTCGCGAAAGATGGTGGCCTTCATTCGAAGCGAAGACGAATTGGCCGGTCTCCTAGGGCATGAGTTGGGACATCTCGCCGCGCGCCAGCAGGCTCTCGACATGTCTCGCAATTTTCGCGAGGTCCTAGGCGTGAAGAGCATCTCGCCCGACGAAGATCTCTTCGGGCTTTATAACGGGTTCGTCGAGAGTGTTCGCCTGAAAAAGAGACACTCTCAGCCTTCAAGCGAGGACGATAAGAGCCAGAAAGTCGCCGATCTTATCGGCGTGCAGGCTGTCGCGCGGGCTGGCTATGCGCCCCAGGCGTTCCCCGATCTCTTGGATCGCATCATGGAGACAAAAGGAAAAACGGGCAGCTGGTTTTCCGATATGTTCGGGGCGACGAGTCCCAATTCGAAAAGATTGCGTGAAGCGCTGAAGGATGTCTCGGCCTTGCCCTCCTCCTGCATCGAAACAAGATCAGCGGCGCGCTCCGATGAGTTCCACGAATGGCAAGCGGCCGTTTTGCACTATCAGGGCATCGGTCACGCGGAGCGCTTGAATGGCGTCCTCGTTCGAAAGCAGTTCAACGATCCCTTGCGCAGTGACATCGAAAACTTTCGTTTCAGTCCGAACGGGAAATACCTGCTGGCTCAGGATGAGGGGGGCATTTATGTGCTCACGCGCGATCCTCTGAAGTTCGTCTTTCGAATCGATACTGTGGATGCGCAGCCGGCCCAATTTTCTCCGGATTCCCAGCAAGTCGTGTTTTTTAGCTCCGGATTGCGCGTCGAAACCTGGAGCATCGACCGCCAGGAACAAACGAGTGTCGCCGATGTTCCCGCGATGCGCGGCTGCCGTCAGACGGCGCTTTCACCCGATGCCAAGTACTTCGCGTGCTTCGGCAATGCTCTCGATCTCACCCTCTTCGATGTTGGCACCGGTGAAACAATTTTCAAGAAAGAGCATTTTTTCGATTTTGATGCTGGTTTCAGCGGTTACTTTGGTCTCTTTAAATTTATTTACTTGCTGACGCATCGAAATGTCGCAACTCTTCGTTTTTCTCCCGACGCGCATTATTTCGCTGCGTCTTCCCGCACCAAGGAAGAAATCACCATTGACCTGGCCACAAAAAAAACGATCAATCTTCCTGGAGGGCTTCATTCCTCGATGGAGTACGCTTTCACTTTTGTTGGTCCGGATCGGATCGTTGGGATTGACGCATTTCATCCCGATAAATCGCTCGTCGTCGAGTTTCCTTCTGGCAGAGTGCTCGATCACGTCCCTCTGGGGGGAGACAGTCTTGTTGCGGCGACGAATCCGAAATACATCCTGATCCGGCCTTTGAAGGAAAATCCTGTCGGCGTGTTTTCCTTGGACCAGAAGAAATTGATTTATGCAACTCGCATGGATGCCACCGATGTTTGGGGCGAATACTGGGTCAACGAACGATTGAACGGTGAAATCGGCCTCTACAAAATCGGCGAACTAACCACCAACGTAAAGTTGCAGCTTCCAGTCGGAAAACTCGGTGTCCTCCGCACATATACGGCCTCGCCGGATTTGAAGTGGCTGGCCATCTCCGGCCGCACTCGCGGCGGAGTTTGGGGTCTCGATTCGAATGAGCGCATTTTCCACGTCCGCAGTTTTCAGAATGCGTACTACGCTTCGAACGGAGTATTCTTTGTCGATTTTCCCGAGTTCGAAAAAACCAGCCGCGAGATGGTTGTCTTCAGCCCGGTCACCAGACAGTCCAAAGAACGCTTAATTGACAAAGACGACGACGTCATTTTTTTCGGCGACGTTTTTCTTCGCACCAAGCACAATGACAAAAATCGCAACGCGCGCCGCAATTTCGAATTGAACGCCATGGATATGGCCACGGCAAAGCCGCTCTGGTCGCGGACCTTTCCTAAACAAGGCCCGTGGATTTCCGGATCACCCACGAGTGGAAAAATGATTTTGCTTTGGAACGCAAAGTCCGACGGCCTCCGCGACGAGCTGGCACGCGATTCAAATCTTCAGACGCGTTGGAGCAAGGAAAATCCCGCCGACACCGACTACTTTATGGAAGTGTTGAATGCGCGCGACGGCACGGTCGCCGCCGGTATCGTCGTTCGAACGGGCAAGTATTCTTTTCATCCCGAACATCAGGAGGCCGTCGGCGATTGGCTCGTCGTCTCGGACAATCTAAATCGCGTGCTCCTCTATTCCATTTCCACGGGCGAGCAGAAGGCCAAATGGTTCGGCTATGATCCGCAAATTTCGCGTAACGGCGATCACTTGTGCCTCGCCAACGGAAGAGGCCATCTGGTCATTTATGATTTGCACTCTCTGAAACAGACAAACGAACTCACGTTCGCAAGCCGCATCTCCGCCTATCTTTTTTCCGAGGACGGTAAGCGGCTCTTTGTGTTGACGAATGATCAGACCGCCTTCATCCTCGATGTCCCCGCGGGAACTGCTGCAACGACTGTGTCAAAATGAATTTAGGCTTCGGGAGGTTTTCCTTTCTCGCAAGGTATAAGCCCTTTCCGCCTCATCCAATCCCCAATGGTGGAACTTTGCAAGAATCCCCAATTGAAACGCCTGCCATTGAGGGACCGAGATCAATGGTCTGGTACAAGCACCGTGTATTCTCTCAGAGTGTCTGCGGAGAATGAGGGAGGCGGGGAGAGTCGAACCCAACGCCGAAAACAAATCGATATTAAGAGAGAGAAAGCAAAGCGGCCCGGAAGCTCTCTCGAATTTCCGGGCCGCCGCATTCTCAGGGTTTTGAATTACGCCACGAGTCGCTTCGCCGATTGCAGAAGGGCAAGCCGAGAGCGTTCTTCCGTTCGTGCTCGTATCGAGTTCATTTTCGGAGTGTTTGTCCAAACTCGGACAACGTGTCCTTATTACCTGTAGCCCAATGAGTAGCCCAACTAGCAGAGGGGTTTGCACTGTTAAGAGACGTCGATTCAACGACTTAGGTGAGATGACGGCGTGCTTGCAAAGCAGGTGCTCTCCCAGCTGAGCTACACGCCCATCCTTGTAACCGTTTTATTCTAAAACACTTTCGACCGCGCCGCACTCCCATTCACACAAAAACAGAGCACTTTCTATCCAGGCAAGTGGTCTCTCACACGAGCTACCCCGCCCCGTGGTGTGACGGTTTCGGCTGGGCCGCGAATCAGGAGCACCTGGTGGCAAAAAATGGAGTTGCGATGCCGTCTCTCCCGCCCAACCCTCTTGTATTACAGCCCGTAATACATTAGACTAACACTCCGAGGTAATGTTATGCCATCTCCAGTGACATTGAGGGTGGATAAGGAAACCAGGCAGCGTATCGCCCGCATTGCGTGCCGCAAGCAAATGTCCGCGTCGGAGGTAATTCGCCAGGCGATCGAGACATGGATCGAAGAGCAGGAACCAGCCGGATCGCCTTATGAAATGGTTTCGGATTTGATTGGAATTGTCCACGGCGGAAACCGAAAACGCTCGGCGGGAGCGGGCCGTCAGTTCACCGCTCTGCTAAAGAGCCGACGGGGCTCCCGGTGATCTTGGTGGATGCGGGGCCTCTCGTGGCTCTCGTGGACGCAGATGACCAATACCATGAGCAATGCGTGTCGACTCTGAAGAGTTTGCAAGAACCTTTGGCAACGGTGTGGCCGCCGCTGACCGAAGCGATGTACCTGTTAAACGATCTGCCGCCGGCCCAGGAAGCTTTATGGGAGATGTTGGTGAGGAAGGCGGTGGAGCTGCTGCCGCTTGGCTTGGGCGATTTGCCTCGCATCCGTGAACTTCTGCGGAAATATGCCGATCGTCCGATGGATCTTGCCGACGCAGCGCTTATCCGGATTGCCGAGCGGGAAGGTATCCGCAAAATATTCACCGTTGACAGGAGAGACTTCGCAGTCTACAGGATTCATGGTCGGATCCGTCCCTCAATCATCCCTTGATCCGCGTACCTAAATTACACATCGCCTATCACCCGCCTTCAATTCCCTCTCCGCTGTTCTTGAATTAGGATGATCTCAAAGGCCTTCGCGCCGGATAGCCTTTTGCAAAGGGACCTTCTCCCTCTCAGCAGAATGGTTAACGCCCGCGCCGGCGGCCACGAGTGGGGCTACGTCGAGCCCTCTGAGGCCGCCTGGTAAATTCTCGAGGAGGCTGTGGAACCCGTCCTCGATGATTTGAAGCGCCACATCGAGCTTGGACTCGAGGCTGAAGCGCTTGAAATCTGCAAAGGCATGGTGCTGGGGCTCTATCGGCTAAACGAACGCGTGCGTGGCGACGTTTTGGGATGGGCTCCTGACTTTCGGAAACGCCCTGGAATTCTGGGATGCCCGAGCCGACGAGCAGAAGAGTCGCGACATCCCTAGAAAAACGCGCCTCCGCTTCCTCGAGACTTCTTTAGCATGGGGTATCTTGAAAGAGACGAAGTGACTCCCACCGCCCGGCCATAGTGTCGCCGACGCATGGTCCTGACGGCTGGTGCGGCGACCTGGCTTGCCGCCCACTGGTCCGCGGTCCCGGCTGGGGATATATGTGTAGCCGTAAACCGTATACGGTTGAATCGTAACGGGCGACACAACTCTGGTTCTGGCGTCAATTTACTTCTATGCGGGACTGATGACATCGAGGGGGTAGATGGAAGGCCTCGTCGCTACTCCGCTACCCAGACAAAATCAGCCAGCCGCACTCTTGCTCCACTATAGGTTGCAAATGAGGCTAGGTGACCTCCACTGAGAAGTCACTGATGCAAACAGAACACCTGAAAATCGATGAGGACAAATCGGGTTGTGGGTTCCGGAATTAGCGGTTCAGAATTTCCGGAACCCACAACAGAGTAAGCTTATTCTGTGTAGCCCAATGAGTGGCCCAACTAGCACAGGGGTTTGCATTGTTAAGAGACGCTGATTCAACGACTTAGGTGAGATGAAAGCGTGCTTGCAAAGCAGGTGCTCTCCCAGCTGAGCTACACGCCCCCTACAACCATATGATTTTAATAGATTTTCCTGGGAATGACCATCTGCCCCCTTAACAGGTGCTAAGTAGCGTGCACGGCGAGGGTCCATCCACCGATCAGAAGCCGAAGGAGCAGCCCGATATCTAGCTGCCACCTTTTGTCCTATATCCGCGGATGTCGCGGATCCCTTTGCTAGCCCGCCTGCGCGCGCGAGAGTGCCCCGCGCTCGAGTTCGCGTTCGGCTTGGAGCCAAATCGTCCAGATCACGGCCTGGTTGTTCGCCGCGTTCGAGATAGATTTCGTAGGCGCGACGTCTGATTTCTTCGTCACACGCGGAGTTCCCTACTGAAACCTCTTCCGTCCCCGACTGGGTGAAAGTTGCCTGGGGCTTTGTAATTTCGATTCTCTTTGGTTTTGATGACATACTGATCTTCCTCTTTCCTGTGATTAGATTGCCGTTGATCGTTGAAGCGCGTTCGTGCATTCGCCTTGCGCGAGCCATTGCCCTGTGGGCAATACACGAATCCGCTGGCAAATCGAGGCTGGCGCACCAGTTTGGGGCTCAATGACCTGCGGAGCGCGTTCTTGGCGTGGAACAGCCGTCCCTTGGCTGCGGTCAAAGAGATGCCTATCGCTTCCGCGGTTTCCCGCATCGAGCGTTCTTGCAGCAGTTGAATCTGAACTACGACACGGAGGGTCGGCCGTAAGCGCCGGATGGCTTTCTTCAGCATGCTTTCTTCTTCGCTCTGGGCGCAACGCTTTTCAGGATTCGGCACATGATCGCTTATTTCGTGGCGCGGGCCATCCGCAACAAAATTATCGTTGGAGTCCGTGGCGATCTCAGGCGAGGCGCGTTTCTTTCGGAGAATCATGAGCGCCGAGTTGATGGCGATGCGCGTGAGCCAAGTTCCGAGCTTGGACCTTCCGTCAAAGTCCCTCATGTGCACAAACGCTCTCAACAGTGTGTCTTGCACTGCGTCTTCCGCGTCCTCATAACTTCTGGTGATCCGATGTGCAGCACGAAAGAGTTGCTGCCTATATCGCTCGGAAAGTGTATCGAAGGCGGTTGAATGCCCTCTCTTTACGGCTTCGACCAGGGTCTGGTCGCTCAGTCCATGAGCGATGCCCATTGACGTGGCATAAGTTTCAGCCGATCTTTCCGTGAAGGACCGCATCACTTATGCGACTCCGTCCTTTGTTACCAGCACCACACGGAAGCGTGCTTTGCCTTGCATCATGCGGGCGTAAGCATCAGCAGCTTGTTCGAGCGGAAGTGTCTCGATCATCGGGCGGATATTCTCGAGGACGCTGAAGGCAAGAGTGTCCTCGCTATCGATCGGCGTGCCGGTCAGGCTCCCGGAGATCGAGCGCCCACCAAAAACGAGCGGAAACGCGTTCAATTGGATCGGGTCCCCCGGCACACCCACCACGAGGAGCTTGCCGCGGGCCGCTAGGCCGGACACAAGTGGCCCCATGGCACCACCACTTGTTCCGGTTGCAAGAATCGCTCTAGCCCCGCCCATACGCTGGAGCGCCGCGGGGGCATCGTCGACCGCAGAATCGATGTAGACGTGCGCGCCCAAATCTTTCGCAAGCTTTTCCTTCTCGCGTCCACGCCCGATGGCGACAGTATGGAATCCCATGTGCCGGGCAAACTGGACACCAAGATGTCCAAGTCCGCCAATGCCTTGCACCGCGACCAGATCTCCGCCGCGCAAGCCGGCGTTGCGAAGAGCGTTGTAGGTGGTGATACCCGCGCAGAGGAGCGGGGCGGCTTCGGCGGAACTGAGCTCGTCAGGAATGGAAGCGATGGCGCGAGCTTCAGCGATCATCACTTCCGCATATCCTCCATCCACGGTCACCCCCAGTACAACTGGGTTCTGACAATTCACAGTGTCTCCGCGTCTGCACGGCTCGCACACCCCGTCTTCGCCAGCGATCAAGCCGACACCAACGCGCTGACCGATTCTCCATCGAGACACACCGCTGCCTAAGGCTTCAATGCGGCCAACCACTTCATGCCCAGGAACGCGCGGCAGAGTGAGACCCGGATAAATGCCAGTGACCGTGGCGGCATCGGTGTGACAGATTCCGCATGCTTCCACGCGAATCCGAACTTGACCCGCTCCAGGTTCAGGAACTGAGCGTTCCACCACGCGAAGCCTGCCCGGTGAGGAGACTTCGACGGCTTTGTATATGCCTTTCATCTATGTCTGCTCTCCTATGTCTTCCGCTCGAGGCCAACCTCAATCCTTCTCTCTCTCCATCCATTCGCGAATATAGGGAGTGCAGTTCTCAAGCTTCACGCCATCCGCTTCACAACGCGCGAGAAAACCCATCACGTCACGACCGACTAAACTCACGTCTTTCAGATCTACAACGATGTCGCGGTAGTTCGTTTGGAGATCAAAAAGCCTCCTCAATTCGGCTATCGCCGGTGTTTCGATTCGGCCGCTGAGGGTGAACACTGTGAATCCCCCTCGCGTCGCAGTCTCAATCCTGAAAGCCATCGATCAGGCCACTCGACCAACGTCGCAGTCGCGGCTGTGCTGCACTGCGTTCCTTCCATCCAAGTACGGATCACGGGGAGTGCAAACGAGTGCCCAATTGGATCTCATTGAAAACAAAGGTCAAAAAGGAAATTGGAGTGACAGGATCCTGGGAAGTGCCAGGATTCCGGGAGTTGAGCGAGGCACTTACCGGGTGGTGTGTTTCTTTATATTGAGCTGTTTGATTTTCAAATCCAGCGTCGACCGCGGAATTCCGAGTTTGGCGGCCGCTCCATTTGGCCCTGCCACTTTTCCGGTGCTTTCCGCAAGAGCCGCCTCGATGAGTTCCTTTTCATAGCTCCTGAGGGTCGTTGTGAGAGGAGCGGATGATTTCGTGTGAGGTGCCTTTTGGCTTGAGAGCCAGGCCTCATCGATCCAAAAGGCATCGCCGGTGCAAAGGATTACTGATCTCTCGACGATATTTTGCAGCTCGCGGATATTTCCCGGCCAATGATAGGACTGGCACAACTTGAGCGTATTTTTGTCGATTTTGCTGATTTGCTTTCCGGCCTTCTCCGCGTAGCGCTTCACGAAGTACTCGACCAGCATCGGAATGTCTTCCTTTCGGTTCCGTAGGGGCGGCACATGGATCGGGAAGACGTTTAATCTGTAGAAGAGGTCGGCCCGGAAGGCTCCCGCAGCGATCGCTGCCGATAAATCGCGATTGGTAGCGGCAATCACTCGAACATCGGTTGAAAGCACACGATTGCCTCCTACTCGTTCAAATTGGCGTTCCTGCAGCACACGCAGCAATGCTATCTGCGTTTCATGGGGAAGCTCGCCGATTTCATCAAGAAAAATCGTGCCGGAGTTCGCCAGCTCAAAACGACCTTGGCGGCGCTGCAAGGCGCCTGTAAATGCCCCCTTCTCGTGGCCAAATAATTCTGAGGCGATGAGCGAAGAGGGAATCGAGGCGCAATTCACGCTGATGAAAGCCTGGCCAGCACGCTGTGAACCCTTATGGATGGCGCGCGCAATCACTTCCTTCCCGGTGCCCGTTTCACCCGTAATCAGCACGGTTGAATCGGTCGGGGCGACCTTCACAATGCTGGAGAGGACAGTTTTCAAGGCGGGTGAGGAGCCCACGATCTCCTCAAACATGAAGACCTGATCGATTTGTTCCCTGAGAACCACGTTCTCGTCGTGAAGTCGGTCTTTCAACCGCTTGATCTCTTCGAAAGCCTTCTCTAATTCAGCGCTAGCCTGCCGCTGAGCGGTGACATCCATTACTGCGCCAATAAACTCCGTGGTTCCTGATTCATTCTTCGATGCATGAGCCACGATACAAACGTGTTTCACCGAACCGTCAGGCAATAAAAGGCGACATTCGACACAGCAATCCTTTTCATCGCGGTTCGCCTGATCCATGCGTTCCTGAACCAAGGCCTGGTCTTCCGGGTGAACCCGCTCGAGAACACGCACGACCGCTGGTTGGGTGGATCGGTCGTATCCATAGATTCTGAAGGTTTCTTCGGACCAGAACATCTCGCCTGTCGAGAGCCTGCAGCCGAAGCTACCGGTCCGACTCAGTCGTTGGGCTTCGGTCAGGTACGCTTTGCTCCGGTACAATTCCTCTTCTGCTCTTTTGCGGTCGTCAATGTCAGTCAACAACATGTACCAGCCGGCGATTCGACCTTCCGCGTCTCGCGCGGGGAGAGCACGAGATTGGAACCAGCGGTACACGCCGTCGGCACGCCGCTGGCGAAGCTCAAGAACATACGGCTGCCCCGTTTCGATCGAGCGCTTCCACGTTTCGGTCACACGAGGAAGGTCATTCGGATGGACGACGTCGCTGGTGGCCCAATTCCTCAATTCCTCAGTCGTCTTGCCGAAATATTCCAAGACTTGACGATTGAAAAGTTCGACCTCGCCCGCCGCATTCAAGGTACACACCAGCGCGGGAATGGTGTCGACGATGAGGCGTAGGCTCTGTTCATTCGACCGGAGAGCTTCCTCGGCGCGCTTCCGGTCGTCAATATCGGTGTTCGTTCCGTACCATTTCGCAATCTTTCCCGATTCATTGCGCAAGGGGCTCGCGCGAAAGAGGAACCACCGAAATTCGCCGTCGAAACGGCGTAGGCGCCCCTCAATTTCACCGGTCTCCCCTGAAGCCAGTACGTCGCGCCAATAATCCGTGAGCCTGGCCCGGTCGCCCGGGTGGAGCGCAACCGTCCAACCCCAATCCGCCGCCTCTTCCGTAGAAAGGCCGGCATAATCGAGCCAGCGCCGATTGAAGAATTCGGCCGAGCCGTCGGGACGGGCAGACCAAGCCAGCGTTGGAATCGTGTCAATGATGCTTCTCAGTCTCTGTTCCGAGTTCTTGATTTCGACGAGAGCACTTTTGAGGGCCCGGTGTGATCGTTCTAGCTCGATCGCGATTAGCGCAATGTGACCCGCCGCCTGGATCAACTCAAGATCCCGGCTATTTGGAATCCGGGGCTCCGCATAGGAAAAGCAGAAGGTGCCAAGAACCTCGCCGTCTTTCGAAATGAGCGGTTCGGACCAGGCCGCACAGAACCCGTGGTTTAAGGCCAAATCTCGAGCTTCATCGGGCCATCGCGGGTCGTTTGAAATATCCGGGATAATCACTCGTTGTTTCGTGAACGCGGCGGTGCCGCAAGAACCTCTATTGGGACCAATTGGCCAAGGTGTGATGGCCGCCGTAAGTGCGGCGGGAATATGAGGGCCAGCACCCGGCACCAGCTCCTTGCCGTCCGGATTCATTAAACAAACCATTGACGTAACAGGGGGAGCGTGAGCATCAATGGAGGCACACAAATCGTTCAAGACCTCTGAGAGGCTTGCGCCATTGGCCATCATCTCCAGGGTTCGTTTCTCCGCAGCTAATAGGGATTCGGCTGGTGATGGGTTTGCGATATTCGGTCCTTGTTTGAATTCAAGCCTGGCCGGCTGCGCCACGCCCGAGGCGTCACCGAGTTGTATTTCGCGGTCCGGTTTGAGGCGCGGCTCTGGGGAGCTCATCACGTTCTCCGTCCTAGGTTTATGACCCGTTATTCATAACATACGCTTCAAGAACGGCACACGCCACTGGTGCGGGTTCTCAGGCGAGGCTTCCATGGATAGAGATTGTTTACGCCCTGCCCTGCGCATATCAACCACGAGGACCAGCTAGCTCTTGCTTGCACCATTATTGCCTTCCAGCCGGACAGCTGCCCACATCCCGGCTTTCTTAAGCAAACGCACGAGTTCTGTTCTTTCACTGGATCTCAATACCGCCATGGTTTCCTCCATGTCCATCGCGTGTTGCTGGAAAGCCCGCTCGATCAAGCGTCGGCCCGTCTCGGTAGGTTGAACGATTCGCGCGCGGAGGTCCCCGGTATCGGCAGTCCTCCGGACCAGCTTTTTTGATTCCAGCCGATCGACGGCTGCCGTAATGGAGCCGCTGGTGAGCAGAACCTTTTTCCCGATGACATTCACCGGCTGTGGGCCCTTGTGAAGAAGCACTTCCAATACCGCGAACTCCGAAAGCCCGAGGCCCAACGCGGAGATGCTCCGAACGGCATTCTGCTCGATCGCGTGGGCGGCCCTCCGCAACACCCACCAGACATGACTCGCCGCTTCGCCGCTCGGTTTCCGAATTCGTACCAGTAGCCGCATAGTCCTCTTTTACGTTGACCCGTCTCATAATACTCGATGTCGAGATATATTGGCAATCCGATATATCACCATTGACTGATGTATCTTCTGCTTTGTATCGTGCATCTATCTTGACGTCAAGATATCATTCCCAGCCCTCGGAGGCCAGAAGGAATTCCATGAAAACGACTTACAAAATTGACCCGGCGCACTCCACTGCGCAATTCGTTGTCCGCCACATGATGATCACCAATGTTCGGGGTGGATTCAGCGGCGTGCAAGGCACGGTGGTATACGATCCGCAGAAACCCACTGCTTCGAGCGTTGAAGTGGTGATCGACGCGAGTACGATTAACACCCTGGAAGCCGCCCGTGACACGCACCTGAAGAGCGCGGATTTTCTGGATGTCGAGAAATACCCCACCATCAAGTTCAAGAGCAGCTCGATCACGCTGCATGGAGACGAACTGCGGTTGGAGGGTAACCTGACGATCCATGGAGTGACCAAGGAGGTGGTTCTGAAAGTAGAAATCCCGTCGGCGGAGACAAAAGACCCCTGGGGGAATGCCAGGATCGGGGCCTCGGCAACTACGAGGATCAAGCGCAGCGATTTCGGTCTTAATTGGAACGCGGCGCTTGAAACTGGAGGATTCCTGGTTGGGGATAATCTGAAACTCGAGTTGGAAGCTTCTCTGATCAAAGCATAATAGGACGCCTCGCAGACCGCAGGCCACCATATCGTCCGTCGGGAAGAGTGAAAGTTTTCTGAATGAATCTGTAACAACCAGGCGCACTGATCTATCTAACTGGGCGTGCCTGGGAGGAGTCACCTAGATGCAAATCGGAATCGACAGTTTCGCAGCAGCCATTTCCGACCCGGCCACAGGTCTAACGCTCAGTCCCGTGGAGCGCATGCACCATCTACTGGAGGAGATCGAGCTCGCCGATCGGGTCGGCCTGGACGTCTTTGGCATCGGCGAACATCACCGCGCGGAGTTCCTCGACTCAGCTCCCGTTGTGATCCTCTCCGCTGCCGCCGCACGCACGGAAAATATCCGTCTCACTAGCGCCGTCACGGTTCTGAGTGCCTCCGACCCTGTTCGCGTTTTTCAGGAGTTCGCGACCCTCGACCTCATCTCCCGGGGCCGCGCCGAGATTGTTGCCGGTCGCGGTTCCTTCATTGAGTCCTACCCCCTCTTCGGCCTGCGCCTTGAAGACTACGACTCACTCTTTGGAGAAAAGCTCGACCTTCTCCTGAAAATCCGGGCAAGCACGCAAGTGCATTGGTCCGGCAAACACCGCGCGGCTCTTACCGGCCAAGCCATCTACCCTCGCCCGCTTCAGAATCCGTTGCCTTTATGGGTCGGCGTCGGCGGCACGCCCGAATCTTTCGTTCGCGCCGGCATGCTGGGACTTCCTCTCATGGTTGCCATTATCGGCGGTGAGCCTCGACGCTTCCGCCCGCTCATAGACCTCTACCGCGAGGCTGGGCGCCGCGCCGGACATTCCCCCGAGCGGCTTACTGTAGGTCTTCACTCCGTTGGCTTTCTCGCGGACACCACGGACGAAGCCGCGGAAATATTCTTTCCAGGCTATGCACACACCTTTACGGAAATCGGCAAGGAACGCGGCTGGCCCCCTGCCACACGTGCTCAATTCGACGCCCTGCGCGGACCTACTGGCGCGCTGCTGATCGGCGACGCCAAAACGGTCGCGAAAAGATCCTTTATGTGAATGAAGTTCTTGGTGGCATCTCGCGCATCACATTCCAAATGGGTGTCTCGACGCTTCCGCACCAAAAAATGTTGGACGCCATTGAGATCCTCGGCACCGTCGTCGCTCCTATTGTTCGGAACGAGCTCGGCGTCACCGCTGTACGCGCCTGATGAATCGAGCTCTTTATACTAAGTTCTAAAAAAGCCATTCCGTTTTCAGGACAAGTCGAATGATGCTATGGAATCCACTGTGCGAAGCGAACCTATGAGGACGATCCAAAACATTCTGTTCCCTGTGGACTTCTCGCCGTCCTGCAGCGCCATGGCCCCCTATGTGAAGAGGTCGGCGGCTATTTTCGGGGCCCGAGTGACGCTGGTTCATGTCTTCGACATTTACAGTCATGACGCATTGCAACTCTATGTGCGAGCACTCTCCGAGGTTGCCGAAGAGCAGCAGAACATCGCTCGCGACAAACTCAATGCGTTCCTCAAGTCTGAATTCCCAGTGGGTGAGTGCCCGAGAATCTTGTTGTCGGGCGTTGCAGCGACACAGATCACTCAGCTCGCCCGGACGAACGGCTTCGATCTCATCATCATGCCCACACACGCTGGCCTCTTCCGCAGGATGTTGCTCGGCTCCACGACAGCGAAGGTATTGAACGATGCAGACTGTCCGGTATTGACAACGCAGCACGCGGAGACGATTTCACCAAGGCAGCTCGAACATCGGGAATGGGTCTGCGCCATCGGCTTAGACTCGGATTCGCAGAGAGTTCTTCGGTATGCCAGCCAGGCCGCGCAGTCTGTCCATGCGAATCTCACGCTCGTTCATGTGATTCCCGCGAGCGGGCCTGACCTGCCGGTCGAATTGGATCTGGAGGAGCGCTTGCAGTCGGCGAAAAAAAAAGCAGCGATCCTTCGCATCGAGGCGTTGCAAAGCGCCGCTGGTTCGCAAGCACCGGTTACCATCACCATCGGTCCGATTCGAGATATGCTGACCGCGGCGGCGCGTAGATTGCGCGCCGATGTGCTGGTGATCGGAAGGAGTCCGCAGTCCGGCGTCCTGGGCCGCTTGCGGGACCTTAGCTACGCAATAGCCCGTGACGCTCCTTGTCCTGTACTGAGCGTCTGATAGCGCCGGAAGTCCGTGTCGAAACTCAGCTCCCGCCAATCGTGCCTGGTTACCGGGTTCGGCCAACCGTCCAGAAAGGTTCAATGGCGAGGTTTGTCGTACTTCATTTTAGGTATGATCTGGTCACGCATAGCGCGATCTTACCGTGGCAGTGTCGCCCGAAGACAAAATCTCTCACGGCTATCAGATCTCCGATTGCGTTGTTCCGCAAATTTTTACGGTTGGCGACGCGCTGCGGTTTCCACGCGGCCCAACATCTTGTCGAGGTCGGCGCGGCGAAGGTAGCGGCCGCTCACGATGACTGCGGCAATCATCTGCGTGTTGGCAATGTCTTCGAGAGGGTTGGCCGAAAGCAGCACCAGATCTGCAAGCCTTCCCTTTTCTACCGTTCCCGCCTGATCCTCGATTCCGAAAAAACGGGCGGGATTGATCGTCGCGGTCTGCAGCGCTTCCAGGGGAGTGAAACCCGCGGCAACGAAACGCTGCAATTCCTCGTGCAGGCTGTAACCCGGGAAAATGTGAACGCCGGCGGGCGTATCCGTTCCCGCAAGAAACGGCACTCCGGCTTTGTGCAGTATCCCAACGACTTCGAGTTCTTTCTCGATAAACTTTTTTCGCGTCTCGAGATCATCAGTGCCATAACCTTGCGTAATTTCATCCGTAAATCGCTTCCACGTTTTGTTTTTCCATGATCCCGGCACATACTTTACGCGTTCATCCTTGCTGAAATCGCTCACGTCTATAAGATTGCCGCCGCGTTCCCACACCAGGGTCGGACATTGCCACGTTTGGTTCTTCGCCAGCATCCCTGCGAGCGCGGCGGCGCGCGCCGCATCGTAGGTCGCCAGGAACTTCCCTTCCGTCTTGTTCCCTTTCAAGAACTCATCCTCGGCCGGCGAACTCCCTTCAAAAATCCCGATGAGATGCTCGAAGCTCTTCATCCCCGTTGCGGACATTTCGCTCGCGCGCACCGCATCCGGCACATGTCCCTCGAACGGGATTTCTTGCTTCTTGGCTTCTTCCACGATGGCAAAAACCGCCTCGCGCGGAATCAGTGATTGCAATTTAATGAACTCTGCTCCCCTCCGCTTCAGATCCGCGACGGCGCGATGCGCGTCTTCCGGTGTGGCAATCGCCACTGAGCTCGGAAACCGCGGTTTCGGCCCATCCAGCATCGGCCCAGAAGTGTAAATACGCGGCCCGAGCAGCTGCCCCCCTTCAATTTCGTTCCGCCATCCTTGGACAATGTCTAGCTCGCTGCCCATGTCCCGCACGCCGGTAACGCCGTTTGCTACAAAAAGCGGCAGCGAAATATCCTGCGCGTCCGGAAACCAGTCGCCGAAAACCAGATGCACGTGCATGTCCCACAGCCCGGGGATCAGGAAAAGTCCGCGGCAGTTCACGCTTGCTGCGTTCCGCGGATACTTCGCCGACTTGCCCGGCCCCACCGAAGCAATGTGATTGCGTTCAAGGATTACCGTCTGCTCGGGCTGCAAAGTCCCCGTTCGAACGTCAACGACCGTCACATTGCTAAGCACCAGAAGATCGTAGGTCGCGGGTTTCTGCGCGCGGATAGAAGGAGTGACAAATAAAAGAATCAAGGAAAGAATGCCGTAGTGAACGGTAAATCGTCTGAGTATTTTCATTGCCCGCATACTATCTGCTTTGCCGCCGGACTTCATCTGGAAGATATCTCCTGGAAGAACTCGCCATTTATGCATTTCGCGCTTGACACTATGGCGGCACACGACATAGTGTGAAGTCATAAGGGGCGGATGCCTCTCAAGGACGCCGAAGGAACTAGCCCATGAAAAAACTATTGTTCTCCACTTTGCTTCTCATCTTTCTGCTCGCGGGATCGCTTTCGAGTGCTCAACAAAAAACTGCTGCCAGCCCCACAAGCGCCGGCCGCGAGCCCATGCTCGTCACCGTCGACTGGCTGGCGGACCACCTCAACGACCCTTCCCTCGTGCTGCTCCAGATCGGCGACAAGAAGGACTACGACAAGGGCCACATCCCCGGCGCGCAGTTCCTCGAATATGAAACCATCTCCACACCCCACAATCATGGGGTAACTCTGATGCTGGAGCTCCCGCCCGTCGAGCAACTCGTCTCCGTATTCGAGCGCCTCGGCGTTTCCAATCGCTCCCACATTATTTTGTATTTCGGAACCAATTGGGTGAGCCCCACCACACGCGTCTACTGGACGCTCGATTACCTCGGCCTCGGTGACCACACGTCGATTTTGAATGGCGGGCTGGTGGCATGGGAGGCCACCCACCACGCCGTGTCCACGGAAAGCAAGCAGCCCGCGACAGGTTCGATCACGCCGGCGCCGCGCAAGGAAATCGTGGCCGATGCGGAGTGGGTGAGCCATCATCTCAATCAGCCCGCCGTCACCATCATCGACGCCCGTAACCACGAGTTCTACAACGGATCACAGAGCGACGGGAATCCGCGCAGCGGGCACATACCAGGCGCCACGAATCTTGTTTATCTCGACGTCGTCGACCAGGACAACAACAAATTCAAAAGTCCGGATGCGCTCAAGGAATTATTTCGCGCGGCAGGATTGAAGCAGGGAAATTTGATGGTGAGTTACTGCCACATCGGCCAGCGCGCCACGGTTATTTATTTCACCGCAAGAATGCTGGGGTACGACGCGAAAATGTACGATGGCTCGTGGGAAGACTGGAGCCACCGCAAAGATTTGCCCATCGTCACCGGCGAATCGCCCAACAAGCAATAGTTCATCCTGTCCCCTGTGACTGCTTGGATGACGGCAGCGCCAGCGTTTGCCGGGGTTGCCGCATTTTATTTTCTGTGTTTCCATCTTCGAGTTTCAATTTTCCGCTTTTCGCCTGCTTATTCTGAACAACGCAGACTGCTGCGTGATTCCGCTGCTTCCTCCGCGAGAGTATGATGAAAGAA
>Ga0179587_10000299_pt1 | contig 20954 bp, 16 predicted proteins | sample CZODoug2_1_08_16_FD_185932 | JGI IMG/M metagenome (GOLD analysis project Ga0179587, IMG submission 185932) | Vadose zone soil fungal communities from Angelo Coast Range Reserve, California, USA - CZODoug2_1_08_16fungal | ecosystem: Environmental > Terrestrial > Soil > Vadose zone | place: USA...
TAGATGAGCAGCGGCGGACCGACGACCAGGATGTACAGGGATAAGAAAACGACGATGAAGAGAGTGCGGAGCATAGGCAGGCAAACTTTCTCGAATCCAGCGCGGCTGGTCAAGCGAGTCGTGGGAACGCCAGCCTCTCTAGCGAACGGCGACGGCGCTGGTCTCGCCGCGCAGCATTCCCTCTCGAATGTGGCGCGCCTTTTCGCTGGCGTGAGCGTCCTCGCCGACCACGTACAGAATCTCTTTGATTTCACCGAGCCTGAATTCGATCGCAATCTCCTTGTCATCGCGGTGAACCCGCAGTCTCAGCGAATTGCCGGCCTTCTGTTCTTGGAGCCACCGATCAGGCCGCTTGGGTACTTCACCACCGTTCCAGTTAAAGATGATATCTCCGTCCTGCAAACCTGCTGGGGCAGCGGGGCCTTCAGAATCAACTCTGCTCACGACGAACTGGCCGTTTGGTTCGTGCTCCACAAAAAAACCAAGCGTCGGTCTGCGGCGTTCCACAGTGCGCAAAGCCAAACCTGCCAGTGCAAGAATCTGCTGATAAGGAAATGGTTCCGCGCCCGCTACGTATTTCTGGAAAAAGTCCTCAAATGAGTCGCCGGCGATTTTTTCCGCGGTCAGACGAACGTCCAGGCTATCTCGATAGGTTTTTCCCAGCTTCGCAAAATTCGTATTCAGCGAACGCATCACATCGTCCAAACTTTCCTCGTTGCCGGTGCGGTCGCGAATGAGAATGTCGACCAAATCTCCCAGCACCTGCCCTTTGGTGTAATACGAAACGCTATATTTCGGCTGATTGTAGAGCGGATATTTTTCCAGCCAGGCATCGAGGCTGGATTGTTCCGCGCTCTGCCAGCGGTTGGCCGGACGGCCCTCCAGCTCGGTGATTTGTTCGCTGAGGTCAGCGTAGAACTGTTCCTTGCTCCAGATCCCGCTGCGCACCAGCGTGTACGAACCGTAGGTATTCGTTACGCCTTCCGCAAACCACAAGGCGCGCGTGTATTGCTCTTTCGTATCGTCCACGGGTTCGAGCGACGCAGGGCGAATTCGCTTCACATTCCAAAGGTGAAAAAATTCATGTGCCGCGACAGTCGGCAAATATTCATCCGAATACGCGCCAATGGCTGTCGAGTTCGCATGCTCCATGCCCCCGCCACCGGCCCCTTTTCCAATGTGGAGAATAAACGTGTAGCGTTCGAACGGCGCTCCGTCCATTAGTTTCAATTCGTACTTGCAGATCCGCCTCAAATCCTCTTCGACCTGTTTTTTGCTCCAGTTTTCTCCGTGAATCACGACCCAAATCCCGGGTTTAATTCCGGACAACTGAAACATCTCGAACTTCCCTGCTTCGATGGGCGCATCGACGAGAGCGTCGTAGCTCGCAGCTTCACCGCTGAAATTTCCACCTTTTCCCCTCGAGTCAATGAACTGAATTGATGCACCAGTTGCTTGCCATTCTTGGGGAACGTCCGACATCGCAAGGTGCACAGCCTCGCCGCGCCGCCCTGATACGTACAAGAGAATCATTGCTGGATTGATGAAGGCGTGCTCGGAATTCAACTGCGACGCAAAGGGACCGGCCTCGTCCCAATACGTCGCGTACGAAATCTTGATCGTCCCCGTGCCCTTAATGCGCCACGTTTGCTTGTCCGTCTTTTCGATGAACGCTTTCTGAAATCCAGCCATGGCGTCGACTTGCTGCAAGTGACTGCTGAAGTCGCGGATCTGATAAAGTGCATTCCACGCGGCCATTCGAACCGTCACTTCGCCGGTCACCTCAGGAATGGTCATCGTTACGTGAAAGAGATGCCTCTCGGGATGATCCAGGAGAACGGTATATTGAATTGTTGCTCGTGCCGAAGCGCTGAACGTCAGGACAAATAAGAGACAGAGGCTGACGGGAATCAGCAGCCTGCTTCGGGCGGAGGAAAGGGTCACCGCGTTTTCGCCTCGCCCGCAAGTTGCGAAGCCGCGCCGAGTGTCTTCAATACTTTCTCGCATAAACCGTCAAAGCTGCCGTTAGACATGATGAGAAGAAGATCGCCGCGCTTGGCTTCGGCTCCAAGATAGTCAGCAATGGCGTCGGAACTGGGAAAAACGCGGGCGTCTTTGCCAAGGGCCTGGACACTCTCCGCAACGGTCTCAGGATCCAATCGATTCTCGCCCCCCAATTGCTGAGCGCGAAAAACTCCGCCCAGAATGACGCGGTCGCCAAAAGCGAGCGACTTCGGCAACGCATCCTGAAACACTTTGCGGCGCATGGAGTTTGACCGCGGCTCGAGAATGGCCCAAAGCCGGCGCCCAGGCCAACGGCCACGCGCGGCTTCGATCGTGGCCTTTACCGCCGTGGGATGATGCGCGAAATCGTCGACCACCAATACTCCCCCGATTTCACCCCGCACATCCATTCGACGCTTGACACTGCGAAACGTCGTGAGCGCTTTGGCAATGTCTGCGGCCGGGATGCCGCGTCCCTGGGCAACGATAAGCGCAGCCGTGGCATTCAAGACGTTGTGGCGTCCCGTGGCGGTCAGCGCAAATTCGCCAAAGTGTTTTCCACGCTGGGCGATGCGAAACCGCATCATTTCGCCATCGATCGAGAAGCCGCTCGCGACCCAATCATTCGCATCGTTGAAACCGTACGTTTCCACCGGGCAAAAAGCCTTCTCGGCAGCCCGCCGCAAGGCCGGGCCCGATTCTTCCACGTCGCCCCAGATGACCACGCGACCACGCCGGGGAACAAGATTCACCAAGCGGCGGAAAGCCAGCTGGTAGGTTTCGAAATCAGGATAAATGTCCGCGTGGTCGTATTCGAGGGAGGTGACAATCAAATCATCGGGATGATAGTGAAAGAATTTTGGCCCGCGATCCCAGAAAGCAGTCTCATACTCGTCGCCTTCCAGAATGAACTCTTCGCCGCCGCCAAGTCCGTAACTCTTGCCGAAGTTCTCCGCAACGCCTCCTACGAGAAAATTTGGCTGCTTCCCTGCCGTGTGGAAAATCCACGCGAGCATCGCCGTGGTCGTCGTTTTACCATGCGTTCCACTGACGACGATGGAATGTTTTTCAGGGAGAAAGACTTCTTCCAGAATTTCGGGCATCGAGCGATAAGGAATCTTGCGGTCCAGCACTTCTTCCAGTTCCGGATTCCCTCGCGCGATAATGTTCCCGATCACCACCAGGTCGGGCGCCGGCTGCAACTGCGCTGCATCAAAGGTGTGAAAAAACGAAATACCAAGGCTTTCGAGCAGGGTTGATGCGGGCGGGTAAACTCCGGAATCCGAACCGGTCACGCGGAAGCCGCGTTCGCGCAGCATCCCGGCCAGGGGCGCCATCGCCGATCCGCCAATCCCAATCACATGTACATGTTTTGATTCGCTCAAGCGACCACCGCCGATTCCAGGAATTCGAGCGTGCCTTCCCCGTCTGCGTCCAGGCGCGCCTTGATGCCCAGCGGTATCGTGAGCATGGGCCGCATTGTATGCCCAATCGGAGCACCGAAAACGATCGGGACGCCCAGCGGCCGCAGAATTCTCGCGCAGACATCCTTTACGGTTGGGGCTCCGGCGACCGCTGGTTCGCTCTCCGGAAAATCTCCCATCACAAACCCGCGAACGCCTTCAAACTTTCTAGCTTGTTTCAAATGCATCAGGACGCGATCCACCTGATAGGGCCGCATCGCGCGGTCTTCAAGAACGAGGATCGAATCCTTGGTGTCCAATTCCCACGGTGTTCCGATCGTGGCTTCGAGCAGCGTCATGCATCCGCCTAATACTCTGCCCATGGATTGACCGGCGAGGACGGGCTCACCTTTTAGCCGCAACTTCCAACCGCCTTCTGTTCTGCCCACCGCTTGAAGAAAAGAGCTTTCATCATAGCCCTTACGCGCGCCCGGACCGGCATTGAGTCCAGCAGCTACCATGGGACCGTAAAAAGTGATCCAGTTGCACCGTTGCCAGAGAAAAATCTGCAGAGTAGTGAGGTCGCTGAAGCCAATTACTCCCTTAAGATTGGCGAGGCTCTTTTCCAGTTCGAATTCCAGCAGGTAATTTGAACCATAGCCGCCGCGCAGCGCGACAAGCCCATCGACCCGCTCGGAATTCAGTGTCCCGAGAAAACTATTGGCGCGCTCCAATGGTGGACCGGCAAAGTAGCCTTCCGCTTTGGTGTCCTGATTGGCGACTACCTGGAACCCGTGGCGTTTCAACTCTGCAAGCCCAGCGATCATCTCGACAGACTCCGCAGGAGACGCCGGAGCGAACACTCCCAGGCGTGAGCCGGCGGCCAGCGCCCTTGGTTTTCGAGGGACCCCATTGCTTCTGTTCATTCTTGATGGCCCTCGACCGGGGCGACTTCGGTGATCACGCCCTGGCGATTGAGCTGGGAGACTATCTTTTCTTGCTGGGTATGGCTGACGTCCGATTCAAATTCGACAATGGAGTTCCCTCCCGCCATGGAAACCCGAAAGTGCTGCATGGGAATTTTCAGCCCTGCCATCAGTCGCTGGATTTCCGTGGCGACACTCTCCGCGTGGCTGGTAGTGACGCGGAAAACCATGTTTCGGCACTTCAAATGGAATCGCCGTGCCGCCCAGCCGATGCAGACTAGGCCAAAAAGCACGAGCCCCGTGGCATAAACAGCCACGGAGTACAGCCCTCCTCCAGCGGCCATGCCGATCGCAGCCTCCACGAATACCGTCGCGGCCGTGGTCATCCCCACCACGCCGCCTGCTTCCCGCAAGATCGCGCCCGCGCCCAGAAAACCGATGCCCTGGACGATGTTCGAAGCGATTCGAGTACTTCCGGAATCGCCAAACCGGTGGGCGATCTCGCCTGATAAAATCGTGAAGAGCGCGGTCGCCAAACAAACAAAAAGGCTGGTACGAACACCCGCGGGCCGCCGATTCAGATCGCGTTCAATGCCAATGACCGCGCCGAGCACGGCAGCTACGGTCAGCCGCAGAAATATTTCATGAACAGAAAGCATTGCCAGCGGGACCCACTGCCCGCCTGAGCAAAATATTAGCTTTTTTACAGTTTGAATTGCGTCAATTTCGCAAAACGGCGTGCCCTGGCGTGTATCTCGCTGCGCTTCAAATGACGTAGCCGGTCCAGTCCAAATTGCTCAACGGCAAAGCTGCCGAGCACGGAGCCGAAGACCATCGCGCGGCGTAGAGCAGCGTCACTCTTGTCGCCGTTTCCAGCCAGGTAGCCCATGAAGCCGCCAGCGAAGCTGTCGCCTGCGCCAGTAGGATCGTGCGGTTCTTCCAGCGGGAACGCCGGTACGCAGAAGACGCCACGCTTGTCCACCATCATGGCGCCGTATTCTCCGCGCTTTACGATCAGCGTCGCGGGCCCCATCTTGAAGATATGCTTGGCTGCGCGCAGCAAATTGTGCTCGTTGGAAAGTTCGCGTGTTTCCGAATCGTTGATCATCAGGATATCCACGTGTTTCAACGTTTCGCGCAGCTCTGCGTTCGAACGTTCGATCCAGTAGTTCATGGTATCGAGCGCGACAATTTTGGGGCGCTTCTTCACCTGGTGAAGCACGTCGCGCTGCAGATCAGGCGCAATGTTGGCGAGGAAAACGAACCTGGAGTCGCGGTACTTTTCCGGCAAGCGCGGCTTGAATTCCGCGAATACATTCAATTCCGTCGTCAGCGTTACGCGTTCGTTCAAGTTTTGGGAGTAGCGTCCGGCCCAGAAGAAAGTTTTGCCGGCGGCACGCTCTAGCCCATCAATATCGATGGTTCTGCCGTGAAAAATCCGTGCATCCACTTCCGTGAAGTCGTCACCCACGATTCCCACGAGGTTTACGTGCGTAAAAAAACTGGCGGCCACTGCGAAATAGGTGGCCGCGCCGCCAAGCGCGCGCTCCACCTTTCCATAAGGGCTTTCCAGAGCGTCAAACGCAACGGAACCCACAACGAGTAAGGACACAATATGCTCCTAAGAAATGTATTTTCCGATGATAGCGGCGAGCCGCTTCTTTGTTGCCTTGGGGACAATCTTCAAATCCGTAACCAGCGCATGCTGCAAAGCGGACCCGCACTTGCAGAACCTGCCCGCGGGCATCTCTCGAATCGCGGTTCGCAGCACCTTCTGGGCATTTTCCGCGTTCTGATTCAACGTAGCTATAATTTGCGACGCCGTGACCGACTCGTGTTCCGGGTGCCAGCAGTCGTAATCAGTGATCATAGCGATCGTCGAGTAGCAAATCTCCGCTTCGCGCGCCAATCGCGCTTCCGTCACGTTGGTCATGCCAATCACATCGAAATGAAGCTGCCGGTGCACTCCCGCTTCGGCCAGCGTGGAGAATTGCGGCCCTTCGATGCAGATGTACGTCCCGCGGCGATGAACCATGACGGCCTGATGGACGCAGGCATCCGCCAGAACGCCTGACAACTGGCTGCATGTCGGATGCGCAAACGCCACGTGAGCAACGATTCCCTCTCCAAAAAAAGTGGACTTGCGATTTTTCGTGCGGTCGAAGAACTGGTCTGGTACCAGAAATTCCCCCGGACGCAAGTCTTCTTTCAGCGAACCGACAGCGCTCACGGAAATAATACGCTCCACGCCCAAAAGCTTCACGGCGTAAACGTTCGCGCGGTAATTGATTTCGCCTGGCAGAATGCGGTGCCTGCGGCCGTGGCGTGCCAGAAACGCCACGCGCTTTCCTTCCAAAGTACCGAGCACGATAGCGTCCGAAGGGTCGCCGAAGGGCGTCTTCACGCGAATCTCGCGCGCGTTCGTCAGTCCGCTCATCGCATAGAGTCCGCTCCCACCGATGATGCCGATCGCCGCCTGGGCTGTGGATTTCGCGCTCTTCGACTTTTTGGCCTTCCGTGCCGCCATCTCTCTCTCCTTTAGCCGTGAAGGCCGCTCTTCTTCAGGATTTCATTGACAGCCGAAAACGGATCCTTCTTGCGGTCCGCAACCTCTGCCGCAAGCTCCGTAAGCCGCGTCTCTCCACCTGCTCCGCCCAAAGCCCGCTCAAGCAAGCGAGACTCCAGCAGTTCGATCAAACGGTTTTTCCAATGCTCGACGTGTTTCCGTTGCCGCTGGCCGCTCGATTCAAAATGCTTTTGAAATTTGGCCACCGTCTCGGCCAACTCTTCAATACCCTTGTTCTCCGTTGCCACGGTGCGGACAATCGGAGGATGCCAGCCGTCGCGCGGCATCACCAGTGACAGCATGGCCATCAATTGTTGCTCGACGCGGTCCGCTCCTTCGCGATCCGCTTTGTTCAAGACAAAAACGTCGCCAATCTCCATCAGACCGGCTTTCATGTTCTGGATGTCGTCGCCCAACCCCGGCACGAGCACGACGAGGACACAATCCGCCAGCCGCACAATATCAATTTCATCCTGGCCAACGCCGACCGTCTCGATCAGCACGTGCTTCTTCCCCGCCGCGTCGAGCAGCAACGCTACTTCCGCCGTCGCTCGAGCCAGGCCGCCGAGGAACCCGCGCGTGGCCATCGAGCGAATAAACGTGCCCGCATCGCCGGAGTGCCCCTGCATGCGAATGCGATCGCCCAGAATGGCGCCGCCGGAATACGGGCTCGTCGGGTCGACTGCAATCACGCCAACCTGTTCGTGCTTCTTGCGGTGATACGCAGCCAGACGATCGACGAGTGTGCTCTTCCCCGTTCCCGGTGCGCCCGTAACTCCGGTGAGATACGCCTGACCCGTATGCGGAAAGAGCAGCCGAAGCAGCGATTCGGCTTCCGGCTGATGATTCTCAATCGCCGTGATTGCGCGGGACACCGCACGTACGTCGCCCGCGCGCACGCTTTCCGCCCACTTCTCAACGGGCAGAGCCATACTTTTCCTGTGGAGACTTCTCGGGAGCCAGGCGCATTTCCCTATTATTTCTTGCCAAGAAGCTGCCGGGCAATCACCAATTTTTGGATTTCGCTGGTGCCTTCGCCGATGGTGCAAAGCTTCACGTCGCGATAATACTTCTCCGCGGGATAATCCTTGATGAAACCGTAGCCGCCGTGAATCTGCACGCACTCGTTCGCTACTTGAACGGCGATTTCGCTGGCGAAGAGTTTCGCCATGCTCGATTCACGGGTGAAGCGCACGTCTTTTTTGTCTGCGAGCCATGCCGCTTGATTGACAAGCAACCCCGCCGCTTCCACCTGTGTGGCCATGTCCGCCAGTTTAAATTGCACCGACTGAAAGTCGCTAATCGGCTGGCCAAACTGCTTTCGCTGTTTCGCGTACTTCGTGGCAGCTTCAAGCGCGCCTTGAGCCATGCCCAGCGCCAGTGCCGCAATCGAAATCCGCCCGCCATCCAGAATTTGCAAACTGCCGGTGAATCCTTCGCCTTCCGCTCCCAGCAGATTCTCTTGCGGCACGCGGCAGTCGTTGAAAATCACTTCGGAAGTGTCGCTCGCGCGCATCCCTAGCTTGTTTTCTTTTTTCCCCGGACGAAAACCCTTTGTTCCTTTTTCCAGTATGAACGCGCTAATTCCGTGCGAGCCTTTCGACTTGTCTGTGACCGCCATGGCCACGCAATAATCCGCATAGTGGCCGTTGGTGGTGAAGGTTTTCGCGCCGTTGAGCACCCAATGGTCGCCGTCGCGCACGGCGGTCGTCCGCGTCCCGCCCGCGTCTGAACCGGCCTCCGGCTCGGTCAGCGACCACGCGCCGATCGCTTTCCCCGAAGCGAGCGGCAGAAGGTACTTCTTCTTCTGCGCCTCGGTGCCAAACTTGAAAATATGGTTGGAGCAAAGCGAATTGTGCGCGGCGACGATCAAGCCCACCGAGCCATCCACTCGCGCCAGCTCTTCAATCGCGATGGCATATTCGACGTAACCAAGCCCCGCTCCGCCATATTGTTCCGGAAAAATCACGCCGAGCAGTCCCATCTCCGCGAGCTTCGGCATGATCTCCACTGGAAAATGGGACGCTTCATCCCACTCCATCACGTGCGGTGCGATTTCGCCCTCGGCGAATTCCCGCACACTGCGGCGAAGTTGCTGCTGTTCTTCAGTGAAACTGAATTCCACGGTCTCCTCGGCAGTCCATTGCGGTTGGCAATAAACAGACAAACTTTTGCTTGTTTTATGATTCTACATGAGCGCGGCTACCAACCCACGGCGTAATGGTTGGCTTTGTTCTGTTCGTCAAGCCAGGTTTTCAGCGGGGCGAAGTAGTCCGCCAGCGCGGAGGCATCCATCTGCTTCTCCCTTGTCAACGCTTCCAGGGCCTCCGGCCAAGGCTTGCTTTGCCCCATTGTCAGCATCTTGTTCAACTTCTCTCCGGCGGCTTTGTTTCCGTAAATCGAGCAGCGATGCAGCGGTCCGCTGTAGCCCGCCTCGCGGCAAAGGGCGCGTTGAAACTGGAATTGCAGAATGCGCGCCAGGAAGTATCGCATGTAAGGCGTATTCGACGGCACGTGGTATTTGGCGCCGGCGTCGAAGTCAGCTTCCGTGCGCCCCACGGGCGGTACGATGCCTTGATACTTTCTTCGCAGTTCCCACCATGCTTTGTTGTAATTCTCCGGCTTCACCTGGCCTGCAAAGACTTCCCATCGCCACTTGTCCACCAGCAAGCCAAACGGCAGGAATGCGATTTTCTCCAGCGCCTGTTGCAGCAGATAATCAGTATCGCCGGACGCCGGCGGCACCGCGTCGATCAACCCGATCTTCTTTAGATACTCAGGCGTGACGGAAAGCGCAATCGTGTCTCCCACAGCCTCATGAAATCCGTCGTTTGCGCTGTTCTGGAAAAGCGGCGGCCGCGCGCTGTACGCCCGCTGATAAAAGTTATGCCCCAGTTCGTGATGGGTGACCCGGAAATCCTCTTCGGTGATCTGGATACACACCTTGACGCGCAAGTCGTCCTTCGAATCAATGTCCCAGGCGCTGGCATGGCACACTACGTCCCGATCGGCAGGCTTCGTGAAAAGGGATCGCTCCCAGAACGTCTTTGGAAGAGGCGCAAAACCGAGCGAAGTAAAAAATGCTTCGCCGTAGCGCACCATCCCCCTCGCATCCGTCTTTCGCTCTTGCAAAATCTTCGTCAAGTCGTAGCTCTGCGCAGGCTTTGGCGAATCCATCAGTGAATAAACGTTGTTCCATTCCTGGCTCCAAATATTTCCCAGCAAGTGCGCTGGAATCGGCCCGCTAGCGGGCACGATCTCATTTCCATATTTCTTTCGCAGTTGCCCGCGCACATAAGCATGCAGCGATTCATACAACGGTCTCAATTGTTCCCAGAGCCGGTCAGTTTCCTTCGTAAGCTCATCGGGCGGCATGTCGTAATTCGAACGCCACAATGCACCGGCATCCGCAAATCCCAACTCGCGCGATCCCTTGTTTCCGAGTTCCACCATTCGCGCGTAACGCTGCCGCATCGGCGCTCCCACCGCATGCCAGCCAATCCACGCGCGCTTTAATTCCTCCGGGTCGCGGCTCGTAGCCATTAGCTTGCCGACTGCCGTCACGTCCAGGCACTTCGCGGCGTCTCCGATGGGACACCACTTCCCTTTTCCGTAGTCTCCGTCCAGCGACGCCAGCACCTGAGCCAATTCTTTCTGCTCTTTCGGGTCCGCGGGGGCGGGAAATCCGGATGCCAGCTTCAGCAGCAACATCTTTCGCGCCATTTCTGACGGCAGCGTGAGCTTGTCAAATTCGTGCGCCTTCTTGGACATCTCTGCGCTGAAAGTGTTCAGCTCCTGGTTGGCCTCCGCCGCGATTTCCTCCGTATCATCGGTAATGAAGTTTTCTTCCACCCACGAAGCTCTTTGCGCCTTGTTCGTTAGATCGAAATAGCGGTTTTCGACCTCCTCAAGAAACCTCTGGGCGCTAGCTACCGTAGGAGGATTTTTCTTCTCCGATCGTTTCGCCAACTGCGGATTCTGCGCCGCCGCAGCACTCGCAAATACCAGTCCTGTCAGCATGCAAGCAACAATCCGTAGGCACTTCACGTCGCGTCGCTTCATGCCCCCGCCTTCTGCGTCCTGGCGACGACTTCCTTCAATACCACCAGCGCTCGCTCGATTCCTGCCCGGTCCACATCACAGTGCGTAACGACGCGTACCGAATGCAGCGCCGTATCCTGCGCCCACACGCCGTGCGGATGAAGTGTGTCGCACAACTCCACTGCCGTTTTTCCTGTCTTCGAGCAATCAAAAATCACAATGTTCGAGCGAACTTTCTTCGGATCGATACTAAGCCCCGGAATTTCCGCGATCCCTTCCGCCAGCCGTTTGGCATTATCGTGATCGACGTGCAGCCGCGCCGGAGACTTCTCCAGCGCGATCAAGCCCGCCGCCGCGATCACCCCCGCCTGCCGCATGCCGCCGCCGAACATTTTCCGGTAAATACGCGCCTTCTCCATGAACGCCTTCGTCCCCGCAATCATCGATCCCACGGGCGCGCCAAGTCCCTTCGACAGACAGAACATCACCGAATCCACTTTTCGTGTCATCACCGCTACGTGGTCCCCCAGCGCCGTCGCTGCATTAAACACCCTCGCCCCATCCAGATGCACCTTCAACCCCATCTTATGCGCATGGTCGCAAATGTCTTCCACCACCGCCGTCGGATATACCGTTCCGCCCGCCATATTGCTCGTATTTTCCAGGCATACCAGCGCCGTCTGCGAATCGTAATAAATCTTGGGCCGGATGACCGCCTCAATCTCCTTCCACGTCAGAATCCCGTCTTCTCCGCGCGCCACTCGCGGCATGCACCCCGCAATCGCTGACATCGACGCCAACTCATACAAGTTCACGTGGCTTCGCTCCTCGCAAATCACCTCGTGGCCGTGATGCGTCCACACTTTGATGGCGATGAGATTCCCCATGCACCCGGTCGGCACAAACAGCGCTGCCTCTTTTCCAAAAATCTCTGCCGCGCGCTTTTCCAGCCGGTTGACCGTCGGATCCTCTCCGTAAACGTCGTCGCCGACCTCCGCCTCCGCCATGGCACGACGCATCTCCGCCGTCGGCCGCGTCACCGTGTCGCTTCGCAGGTCCACCACTCCATCCGGAACCTTCCCCGCCTCCGCCACTTGATCCGGATCTACTCTTTGATTCCCCTTCGCCACCGTGTAACTCATATTCCTATCTTCTCCCGTCCGCGTACCATGTTGTCATTCCGAGCGCAGCGAGGAATCTGCTTTTCTTTCATTCCCCTCACTGTCAATTCTTCTTTTTCTGAGCTCTGCGCTCCTCCGCGTTCTCAGCGTCTCTGCGTCATCTTTTTCTGCTCTCGGTTTTCTTCATCTCATCAACTCAACAAACACTTCATTCGAGACACTCAGCTTCTCCGGCGCCAGTCGCACAACGCTGCCTTCCCGCTCCACCAATCCCGCCGACGCAATTCGATAGAATCGACCTACCAGAGCTACCCCGTACTCCCGCTCGATACGTTCCAGATCAATTCCATCCAACTGCCGCAACCCAAGATACAATTCCTCTTCCAGCGCACTTTCCGCCGTCAGCTTTTCGTGCTGCTCCACCGGCAATCGCCCACTTTGCACCGCAGCCGCATAAGCCGCCGCATCGTGCGCATTCGCCCACCGCTCCGTCCCTGAAAACGAGTGCGCCCCCGCCCCAAACCCCAGGTACGGCTCGCGCCGCCAGTATTTTAGATTGTGCCGCGATTCAAACCCCGGCTTCGCCCAGTTTGAAATCTCGTAGTGATGATAACCTGCCTCCCCGAGCGCCTCCTGCGCCATCTCATAAAACTCCGCCATTTCATCTTCGCTCGGCACGGCCCCGGCGCTGTAGCGCCCCCCACTCTTCAGCAATTCCTTCCCCAGCCGGCTGCCCTCGTCAATCTCCAGCAAGTAAACCGAAACGTGCTCCGGCGCCAGCGCCGCCAATTCCTCCAAAGATTGCCGCCAACTCTCTTTCGTCTGGTGCGGCAACCCTGCAATCAAATCAAAGCTGATATTCCCAATGCCCGCCTCGCGCAGGATCGGAACCGCACGGTAAATATCCGCCCGCCGGTGCATCCGGCCCGCAGCAATCAATTCCTTGTCCGCAAACGATTGCAGCCCAAAGCTCACCCGGTTAATTCCGGCGCGCACCCACGTCGCCGCCTTCTCAGCTTCAACCGTCTCCGGGTCCGCCTCCAGCGTCACCTCCATCAAGTCCACGCAAGTACTTTTGTACGGCCCGCCTTCTGAGGCGGGCCGCTGGCCAAACGATACCCGAATCGTATCCAAAATCCTTTCCAAATGAGCCGGATCAAGCAGGCTCGGCGTCCCGCCGCCAATGTAAACTGTGTCCACAGCTACCGTTTTTCCATCGTAGGGCCCGTTTGGCGTCTGCCCCGCTCTTTGCAGTGAAGCGGGCCGTTCGCCATGGCCTGACGCCTCGTCCTCTCCTTGTAGGGGCGCAGCACTGCTGCGCCCCACATACCCGGGCCACTCCACCCCCGTTGCCCGCAACAAGTCCCGATGCTTCCGTATCTCCCGGCAAACCGTCTCAACATACGGCGCAAACCTGCTGCTGGCCACCACGCCCGTATGAAAATTACAATAGGTACATTTCGTCTGGCAGAACGGCACCTGCACGTAAATCCCGAGCTTCCTCATCGCCCAAAAACTCTAGCACACCCCTGCCTCAATCGAGGCACGTCGAATCCATGAAATAAGGAATTCCTACGGCGAGACTCTCTCAGCAAAGAAGCAGACATTTTGTATGCCTGTCTTCCTGATTTCATCCAGAACCTGTCCGATATCGCCATACCTTGCGCGAGCATCGGCTCGGACATAAATCTTCCGGCCGCGCCATTTCTTATGCTTTCTCGAATCTGCTCGGGCAGGTCGCCAATCCTGACTTTGACATTGCGATAGAAGATCTGTCCGTCGCGCGAAACGCTCACGATTTGCGCGTCTTCTCGCGCGGCCCCGGGCACAGGGCTGACAAAACGCGCTCGCGGCAGGTCCGCCATGAAGCGAAGTGTCACCATCGGACGAATGGTCATAAAAATCATAAGAAACGTGAACGCAAATCCCACAACCGGGTACGCGTCAATCTTCCATTGAATCCTGTTGGGCCACCTAACCGCTGTCTTCGTCCAGCCGTGGTATCCGCTCTTCATAAGGGCGCCTCGCAGACTGAAGCTCCTGAGTTGGACCTTCAACCCTCACCAAACTGCTCGGTCGTGCTCCCGACTCTTCGCGCCACTGCAAGTCTTAGACACCGGCGGAAGAGGCGATCGAGCACAAACTCCCGGCGAGCTTCTCTCAAGTCCACGACCCCCAGGAAGCAGCCCGATTCTGCACAATTTTCGTGCAATGTAAGTCCCTTTAGAATTAACACTTGTGAAAGTCTATGAAAACAAAGGATAAGCTTCCTTTAGAATGAACACTTGATGAAAAACAGAGGGATGGCGGGAGGGTCTAGCTATCTGACCAAGGGGCTCCTCTAGGACTCAGCACGCCACAACCTTCACTTGCAGCCGCCGGTCGCGAGGACCATCGAACTCGCAGAAGAAAACGCCTTGCCAGCGTCCCAGCACGAGTTTGCCGCCCTCGACCTGAATGACTTGACTCGCACCCACAAGCACGGACTTTACGTGGGAGTCCGAGTTGCCCTCCCTGTGCCGGAACGGCCCCGCCGCTGGAACCAGCCGGTCCAGTGCGCCCTCGACATCGCGCGCGACATCCGGGTCCGCGCATTCATTGATGGTGATCGCCGCCGTGGTGTGCGGCACATACAAATAGCAGATTGCCGTCACGACACCCGATGCGGCGACGACTTTTTGCACCTGCGCAGTCACATCTACAAGCTGTGTCCGTCGCTCCGTCTTTACTTTCAGCGTTTGCATGGAATTCTCTCCCCCGGGCGGAGGATACTAGCATGCGGCAATAAGAAGCGCGGCGGAGGCGTTTTTTTGTAGGGGCGCAGCATGCTGCGCCCTGTCTGGCGAAAAACACAACAAAATGTCATTCCGAGCGCAGCGAGGAATCTGCTTCTTGGCCAATGAGGATTCACAAACTACGGAACTCGGATAATGAAGTGATGCCCGATTTTCTTTCCCGTCGAATGCTTTTGCAATTCGCTCAGCCCGCCCGCTCCCCAGCGCGCCAGAAACGGCAGCAGGCACAATTCCCGCTCCTGCGGACCCTTGTGCGGATACAACAACGATTCCAGGTAGCGCTCGTGTTCGGAGAGCAATCCGGTTTTCTGGTCCTGTGCACGGCCCGCTTTGCGGCGCAGCTTGTCGATGTGATACTCGATTCTTTTCCGCGCTCGTTCGACTGTGCCCTTTAGCGTTGGGTCGAGCTTCTGGATCCGCTTGCCAACCTGCGTCAGCATTTTGGCTATCTGCTTTTGATTGCGTTCGAAAGTTTTCGACAAAGAACCCGGGACCGATTGGCGCTCCATTTTGTGTCGCAGGCCTTGAGAGCCAGACCAAACATCCTCAACAGTCAGATCATACCGTCGCAAAAGTTTGCTGGCTTTCGCGTCCACCAACGTGAACCCCGCCCGCGGCAGTATGACCGGCATCCTTCCGAGAAGGTGCCCGTACACCACCTCCGATTGCGCGAAATAGGCGATCTCCGCCGGGCCCGCGATATACGCTGCCGTGGGAAGCAGATAATCCTGCACCACGGGCCGGAAAAGCGCATTAGGACTGAATTTTTCCGGCTCAATGTGCGTCCTGTGCACCAACTCCTCGCGGCCCCAGGTTTTCTCGCTGGCCTGAAATTTGTCGGTGCTGGCGGTGACAACCTGCCGCCCGCCTTCATCCATGCGGAAAAGCAACGTGCTCCGCGCTGTCACTTTCACCTGCGCATCAAATCCGGCGCGGTCCAAATCTTTCCCGCGCTGAAGAAGTTTTTCGTTCAACGGATCGCGTTCCGCAAGCGCGTGCTGATAGAGCGGCGCCGCCACTTTGTGCAGGCCATCATCAAGCGGGTCCATCAGAATCAAGCCGTACTGCGCGAAAAGGCGCGCAAAGAGTTTCCCGAAAGCGCTGCCGTACGTTTCTTCCGGCCGGTAACTCTCAACCAAGTATTGCGCGAGCAAGTCGCTGCCTTGGTTCGCCAGCAATTCCGAAGCTTCCTGAACCAGGGGCTCGACCTGTGTGCCGAGCGAAATCCGCCCCACTGGCCGCGCTGTCTCCGCAATTGAAGGTAATTCAAAGCGGACTAGTTTCCCCTTGTCGAACCAAGTTGTGTGCCGAACCTCATCGAGATCGTGGTCTTCTGTGGCCATCCAAAAAACCGGCACGGCTGAAATTCCGCCGCGCGTCAACTCCTCTGCGATCTGGACGGCGGTCAACGCCTTATAAAGGGAATACGCCGGCCCACTGAATAGCCCCACCTGCTGTCCCGAGACAACGGCCACGGCGCCCTTTTCAAGCCGGTCCAGGTTAGACAGCGTTTCCGCTCCTGCTCCAAGCGCGATGTTTTGTCTGCAAAGAATGGACGCCACTTCTGTCCGCCGCTCCCGTGGATAGTCCAATTTCCGAGCCACGCGCGCCACCGCCGGCATGGCGGGCGGATGAGAATAGAACAACTTCACCTTTTCAGAATGGTCCAAGTATTCAACAAAGAGCTTCGGTTGATGAGGAAGCTGCCGGAAGGCAAGGGGGCGACAATCCATGAGCGGTTAGATGAACCTCGCGAGAAAACGTCTCATCAATTGACTCTGGTTGTTCGGAATTAGGCCCTCACGGCCGCTGGTTCAAGATGCAGTAGAAACTCGGTAAGGCGTTTCTTTTGTTCAGCGTGCAGGGGGAGGAGCGGCAAACGGGGAATGCCGCCGAGGTATCCGCGCTGGTCCATAACGTATTTTACGCCGGCGATACTCAGCTCGGAAACGATCAGCTTTGAGGCGCGCCCCAAAATGGACTGAAGCTCGCGCGCTTTTTCGTGGTGACCTTGACGGAACAACTCGAACAGCGCCACGCACTTTTCGGGAAGCGCGCAAGCTAGCGCCAGAATTGCTCCCCGCGCGCCAATCGCTAGTGACGGATATACCGTGGCTGCGGAACCAACCAAGACGTGAAACGCAGAAGCCGTTGCGGAGATAGTTTCTCCAACGCCCTGCACATTTCCTGAGCTATCTTTGATGCCAATGATGTTGGGATGCTCGGCGAGTTTGGCTACTTCCGCAGCCCCTAGCACGATGCCGGTGAATTGCGGAATGGAGTAGAGCATAACGGGGATCGGAGATTCATCTGCCACACGCCGGTAATGCGCGATCAGGACTTCAGGCTTGTACGCGGGTTTGTAATAGTATGGCGTCTTCACCAGCGCCGCGTCGTAGCCCAGTTCCGCCGCACGCTTTGTGCGTTCAATCGTTTCTGCGGTTGACTCCGCACCGGCACCGGCAAGCAGAGTTTTTCCTTTCCCCGAGGCTTCTTTGACCGTGACGAGAATCCCGTCCATCTCTGCCCGAGTGAGCAGCACGGATTCTCCCGTGGAACCCAGCGCGACATACCCCGCCAGATCCGTCTGGTTGTAGCGGTGGACATTGTGTTTTAGGTCGGGAAGAGAAACCGATCCGTCCTGCGCGTATGGCGTGGTCAGTGCGGCAAAGACTCCGGAAACAATCACGGCTCAATCTCCCGAGGCAGGCACGCCGGACGCGGCGGCCCGTCCGCGATGTAAGTCCTGCAGCGCAGCAACTTCTGTTCCCTGTTCGAGCAGCGCACGAATTCCGCGGGCGGCGGCGTGCGCGGCAGCGAGCGTGGTGATGCACGGAATATTGTAGCGAATGGCCGCGCGGCGGATGGATTTTTCGTCGTAGAACGATTCCCGGCCAAGGGGAGTATTGATCACCAGATCGATCTTGCCTGTCTTCACTAGGTCCACAATATTCGGGCGGCCTTCATTCACTTTGAATACTGATTCGGCTTCGATGCCGGCAGATTCTAGCGCAGCGGCGGTGCCACGCGTGGCCATCAGACGAAAGCCCAGTGACGAAAGTTCTTTTCCAAGCGTTCCAAGTTGCTTTTTGTCGCGATCGTTTACGCTGAGAAAGACCGTACCTTTGCGCGGTAAGCGCTGCCCCGCAGCGAGCTGAGCCTTCGCAAACGCTTGCCCGTACGATGTCGAGATCCCCATGACTTCGCCGGTCGAGCGCATCTCGGGGCCAAGAATGGTATCTACGCCGCGGAATTTATTGAACGGAAACACCGGCGACTTCACGGAATAGAACTCGTGCACGGCAATTTCTGCAACCCCGTTGTGCCGCACAATTGGAAGACTCATATTTGCTAGTTTCTTTCCGGTCATCAACCGCGCCGCGACCTTTGCCAGCGGCACTCCCGTCGCTTTGCTCACGAACGGAACCGTGCGCGAGGCGCGCGGATTCACTTCCAGCACGTACACTGTGTCACGCTGAATCGCGTACTGCACGTTCATCAACCCGACGACTTTTAGGGCCAGCGCGAGACGTTTCGTGTATTCGCGGATGTGTTCGAGGATCGCTGGCGACAAGCTCACGGGCGGCAGCACGCAGGAAGAATCACCGGAATGCACGCCGGCTTCTTCGATATGTTCCATAATTCCGCCGAGAACGACGTCCGTACCATCGGCCAAGGCATCCACGTCAATCTCTGTGGCTTCTTCCAAAAACTGATCGATCAGCACGGGCCGCGCAGGCCCCATCAGCGCCGCTTGCGCGACGTAATCCTGAACGGTGTTCACGTCGTACGCGATCACCATGGCGCGGCCGCCGAGCACGTAGCTTGGCCGCACCAGCACGGGAAGTCCAATCTCCCCTGCAACGCGGGCCGCTTCCTCAGGCACCAGCGCGGTGGCGTTGCGCGGCTGCGGAATTTTCAACTCGTCGAGCAATCGCCCAAACCGCCGGCGGTCCTCCGCCAAGTCGATGGATTCCGGCGCCGTGCCGATAATTGGTACACCGTTGCGCTTCAGTTCCAGCGCAAGATTCAGCGGAGTTTGCCCGCCGAATTGAACGATCACTCCCTGCGGTTTCTCGCGTTCAACGATGGCAAGCACATCTTCCAGTGTGAGCGGCTCGAAATAGAGGCGATCGGACGTGTCGTAGTCCGTCGAGACAGTTTCCGGATTGCAATTCACCATGATGGTTTCGAAACCGTCTTCGCGCAACGCGAATGAGGCATGGCAACAGCAATAATCGAATTCGATTCCCTGCCCGATGCGATTCGGCCCGCTGCCCAGAATCATGACCTTGGGCCGCGCCTGGGCGTCGGATTCGTCCTCGTCCTCGTACGTGGAATACAGGTACGGCGTGAAGGATTCGAATTCGGCGGCGCAGGTGTCGACACGCTTGAAGACGGGCGTCACACCGTAGCGCGCGCGCTGCAAACGCACGGAGGCGGACGTCGTTCTCCAGATTTGCGCCAACTGTTCATCGCTGGTTCCGTGGCGCTTCGCCTCACGCAACAGTTCCTTCGAAGCGGTCTCCACGGTCACTGCCGCTGCTCGCCGGTTCATGGCCGTCAATTCTTCAATCTGCTGGATGAACCAGGGATCGATCTTCGTCAGTTCGCAGATTTCTTGTGCCGGCAGCCCGTGGTCCATGGCGGTCAGCAGCCAGTGGATACGATCCGGCCGGGGCGTGGCCAATTTTTCCCGCAGCAATGAATCCGGCGTTTCCGACGGGGCGCGCCAAGGAGTGCTCGGCTCCAGCGACCGAATTCCTTTCTGCAGCGCTTCCTTAAAAGTCCGGCCGATGGACATGACTTCACCGACCGATTTCATCTGCGTTCCGAGCGTGCTATCCGCGCCGGGAAACTTTTCAAATTGCCATTTGGGTATTTTTACTACCACATAATCGATGGTCGGTTCGAAGCACGCCGGCGTCTTTTTCGTGATGTCATTGGGAATTTCGTCCAGCGACATTCCCACAGCCAGCCGCGCGGCGATTTTTGCAATGGGAAAGCCGGTGGCCTTGCTGGCCAGCGCCGAACTGCGCGACACGCGCGGATTCATTTCAATGACGACCATGCGGCCGTTTTCAGGATTCACGGCGAACTGCACGTTCGAACCACCGGTTTCGACACCGACTTCGCGGATAATCGCAGCGGAAGCGTCGCGCATGCGCTGAAATTCTTTGTCCGTCAACGTCTGCGCGGGCGCGACAGTAATCGAGTCGCCGGTATGCACGCCCATGGGGTCGAAATTTTCGATGGTGCAAATCACTACGAAGTTGTCGCGGAAATCGCGCATCACCTCGAGCTCGTATTCCTTCCAGCCGAGGACGGATTCTTCCACCAGGGCTTCGTGAACGGGACTCATCTCGAGAGCATGAGCGATAGCTTCGCCAAACTCTTCCTTGTTGTAAGCAATGGAGCCGCCGGTGCCGCCGAGCGTGAACGACGGGCGAATCACCAGCGGAAATCCCAGCTGATCGCAAAGCCGCAACGCGTCCTTCGCGTTGTTCACCAGGGCGGACGCAGGCACTTCCAAGCCGATTTTGCGGCAGGCGTCCTTGAACCAAAGGCGGTCTTCCGCGACCTTGATCGCACGGAGTGACGCACCGATCATTTCCACTTTGTATTTCTCGAGGATGCCGCTTTCAGAAAGTTCGACGGCCAGATTCAGCGCCGTTTGTCCGCCGACCGTCGGCAATAGGGCATCCGGTTTTTCCTTCGCGATAATTTCCTCGAGATATTCCTTGGTCAGCGGCTCGATGTAGGTTCTATGCGCGAGTTCCGGATCGGTCATGATGGTAGCGGGATTCGAATTGACCAGCACCACCTTATATCCCTCGGCGCACAGCGCCTTGCACGCCTGAGCACCGGAATAGTCGAATTCGCAAGCCTGGCCGATGACGATCGGGCCTGACCCGATAATCAGAATCTTTTTGATGTCTTTCCGTTTCGGCATATTCTCCCGTGAAACTTCTTCAGCGCCGCGAACTACCTGGCTGCACGAATTCCTTCATCAAATCAGTGAACTGCGTGAATAGGTAGTGCGAATCGTGCGGGCCGGGTGACGCTTCGGGGTGATATTGCACGCTGAAGAACGGCAG
>Ga0179587_10000300_pt1 | contig 20894 bp, 18 predicted proteins | sample CZODoug2_1_08_16_FD_185932 | JGI IMG/M metagenome (GOLD analysis project Ga0179587, IMG submission 185932) | Vadose zone soil fungal communities from Angelo Coast Range Reserve, California, USA - CZODoug2_1_08_16fungal | ecosystem: Environmental > Terrestrial > Soil > Vadose zone | place: USA...
CTGGATCGTGAACGTTCGCGCCTCCTATTTTGATGAAACACGCGAACAGATTGACGGCATGTGGGGAACGCTTGGTTACAAGAAAATCGGCGTAATCTATCCCGAGGATGCCTTTGGCGCAGCGGTGCTCGACGGTGTAAAGACCGCTCTAAAGACCCACGGTGCCGAGCCAATCGCGGTCGCATCGTACCAACGGCAGACGGCGCAGGTGGGTGGGGCGATCGACACCGTGAGAGCGGCTAAGCCGGATGCTGTCGTGCTTGTAGGGCCCGCGAATACGGTTGCGCCTATCCTCAAGCAGGCGCACGCCAAGGGTTGGAAGCCGCTCTTCCTCACAGTCTCGTTTGTCGGCACGGACGACTTAATCGCCGAGGCCGGTGCCGACTCCGACGGCATCGTGATTACGCAAGTCGTGCCGCCCTACTACCTAACCGATTATAAGACCGTCGCCCTCTATCGCCGCGAGTTGACGAAATACTTCCCCTCCGCGCAGCCCAACTTCGTAAGTCTGGAAGGCTTCGTCGACGCGATGGTCTTGGTGGAAGGGCTTAAACGCGCAGGGAAGGACTTGACGCGCGAAGGGCTGATTCGAGGCATCGAATCCATCCATGAGCATGACCTCGGCCTCGGACCGCAGCTCAAGCTGAACTATTCGTCGAAAGAACACAAGGGGTTCGACCACGTTCTTCCGACGGTCGTCCGCGGCGGCCGCGCTGTCCCTTTCACGGATTGGTCCACGGCCGTGCCAAAATAGGCTTCGCGTTCGAACTCTCGGGCCAGAGAGAATAAGCCCCTAAAAGACTTGCTCCTTGTCTTTGACCTCACCAATCTTCCTGAACGAATCGTTTTCGAACACGAAATACGAAGTGCGCAGATAAGCTCCGCCGTCCTTACCTGTAATATTCGCACCGCGAATCTCTAGCAAACGGCTGTTAGGGCGACTCTCGATGCCAGACGGCTGGAATGCCGAGAAGCAAAGCATCCAGTATTCCCCACCTTTGCCGCGCAACGAAGTTGGGAGTTCGATGACTTTTCCGGTCGCAAGGTCGATCATTCCCCCCTCAAGACACTGAGTGCCGCATCCCCAGATCGCGATGCGATAATGCCCCGCAAAGTTGGGCGGTTGCAGAGCAGCGTAGCGGAATTGACCGCGAAACATCCTGACAACTGGTCTGTCGAGCATTACCTTAGGGGGTGAGCCGGCCCATCTTTCGGTCTCGGGAAAGTCTTCGAAACGAGGTAGCTTGGCATCTTTCGCAACTTGAGCAAAAGAAGAAAAACCGAGAACTAGAAGGAGCGCAACCACTGCTGCGTATTTCATGGTGGTTCGGCTAACTTGTCGCGGATTCGGCCATGTCGAAAGCGTGGTAAGAAGAACGCACCAGCGGGCCGGCTTCGACGTGTTTGAAGCCCAGGGCTTCGCCCTGCACCTTGTATTCTGTAAATTCATTGGGATGAACGTAGCGAACGATGGGCAGATGCTCGCGAGTAGGCTGCAAATACTGTCCAAGTGTGAGGATATCCGTGCCCTGGGTTGCGAGGTCCTCCATCGTGGCGAGGACTTCGTCCTTTTCTTCTCCAAGCCCCAGCATCAAGCCCGTCTTCGTTGGCACTTCCGGATGCGCTTCCTTGGAACGGCGCAGCAGTTCGAGCGACCGCTCGTACACCGCACCCTTGCGGACCTGCCGGTATAGCCGCGGCACGGTTTCCGTATTGTGATTGAGAATGTCCGGTCGCACCGCAAGAACGACGTCCAGCGCGTTCCAGTCTCCGCGAAAATCAGGAATCAGCACTTCGACTTTGCAGCCCGGCACGCGCCGGCGAATCTCCTTGATAGTGCGGGCAAAGATATGCGCACCGCCGTCGGGCTGGTCATCACGATTCACGGAAGTCACCACCGCGTAGCGCAACCCCAACCTCTCCACGGCCTCCGCCACGCGAAGCGGCTCGTCCTCATCCGGCGGACCCACAGGCTTACCCGAGGGCACCGCGCAGAACCCGCAAGCGCGCGTGCAGATATCTCCCAGAATCATGAAAGTAGCAGTGCCATGTTCCCAGCACTCGCCCATGTTGGGGCAGCGCGCGCTTTCGCAAACCGTGTGCAAATCGAGCGTGCGCATCGTGCGCTTCAGATCCTGAAAGCGCTCGCCACCAAAAAATTTGACTCGCAGCCAATCCGGCCGCGGATGCGAGTTCGGCGCAGGCACCGGCATCGCCGGTGAATTCGAGATGATATGGAACGGTGTGGCCATTGGCTTGGGCGCGAAACCCTTATTTTACGCGGTTCTCCCGCCTCAATCAAACTGGACACTTTAGCTCGTAGCGGCACGGGCAAACAAAACCACGCAGTAGAATCAAACTCAACGGATCCCGCGTGGCTGTTCTTCTCTTGCGACCGGGAACTTCTGTAGAGCGTTGGGCGTCCAATTAGACGAGTTCAGGGGGTGCCCGATGACTCGCTCGTTCGTACTCGCTTTTAGCCTTTTGGTATTCTCTTCGCCCGCGCTTGGTCAGGCCACGCCAGCAGAGTCGCCGACGCTCCAGGCAATGCTGGCAGAGATTCGTCAACTGCGTCAGGACCTCCAAACGTCCGCCATCGCCGCAAGAAGGGCGCAGATTCTCATCTACCGGTTACACGTACAGGAGGCCGCCGTTGCCCGTGCTTCCCAGCGGCTGGATGAAGCGAAATCGTCAGCCGAGCAGTTGCGGGCTAGAACGAAATATCAAGAAATTCAGATCAAGCAGTATGAAACCCTGAAGAATCGAGCCGAGAATGCCGCCCAACGGCAGCAATTCGAGGACGCGATCTTCGAGCTCAAGGCACAGACGGAAGCGTTGGCGGTCGAGGAACAAGAAGTGCATATGAAAGAAACGGAGCTCGAACAGCAGTCCAGAATTGAGCAGGCAAAACTCGATCAGCTACAGGATGAACTGGATCGACTCGACCGAGCAGTCATGAACGCGGCCCTGCATACGGCGAGCTCTCATCAATAGAGTTGCCTTCCTTGATCTACGGAAGCAGCCACGCCATCAGAGCGGCTGGCGGGAAGAGCGGATGAAATCACGTAGCACGGTAACGTTCGGGCCATAAGCGCCGATGCGTCCGGCGTCCACAGGCAGACCGAGCCGCTCCGCAAGGTCGAGATCCACGCCTGCGTCGTCCAGCTCCGACAAACTGAAACCCTGCGCAGGCAATACACGATTAATTCCCGTCGGATACACCGGCCGAGGCGGGCGGTGACGCCGCCAGGGGCGCCGCGCCAGCTCGTAAAACTGTTCCCAATCGCGTTTGTGCCAAGTCGTCATTTGTTGCTCGGCCCCGATCCGCTCGGAACCATCCCATCTACTAATACGCTTGCCTCAACCCTTTTGATGCAGGCGCGGCCGATAAGGTTCACCAATCTCCTGCCGCGTCTTCTCTTCCAGGGAACAGCACCACTGTGCTCCGGCCTATTCATACTCCATAAACCGGTCGGCATCTTATTTTCCTTGCCTGTTGTTTCAAACACGTTACGGGACAAATTGTTTCGTGTTGACCAGCGCGATCTCCGTCTTGCCCACACCTACCCGCGCCGGGCAATATCTCAGTCACTGGCCTCTAATTGGATTGGACGAGCCAAGTCTCCGAACGTGAGAGCCCTAACGGCAGATGGTTGACACAAAACTACCGCTGCGGATTTTCCAGAGAGGACTGAAGCGCCCTGACCCAGGCCAAGGCGCTCCACTTTCAAATTCGAACAGCCTGCCTACCAGCGATTGCCACGGTCGCCGCGATCTCCGCCGCGCCCGCCACCGCCACCATGGCCGCCGCCACGCCCACCGCCGCCTCCGCCATGGCCGCCCCGTCCGCCTCCGTAACCACCGCGCCCGCCTCCACCGCCGCTTCCGCGCTCTGCCTGGGGACGTGCTTCATTCACCACGAGGTTTCGCCCGCCGAAATTCTGACCATTCAGGGAGTTCACCGCGCGATCCGCGTCTTCGTCATTGGTCACTTCAACGAAAGCGAACCCGCGCGACTGTCCCGTAAACCGGTCGCGAATCAGGTTGACGCCCGAGGGAGTTACACCGATCTGTGAAAACCACTCATTGAGCTGATCCTCCGTCGCGGAAAACGGAAGATTACCGATATAGAGCTTCTTCACCTCTTACTCCTTCTGTCCGGAACCTAAATTGCGAGTCGCGGAGCGCGCTGAAGAAACAGTTATCCTTACCGGCAATCCAGTGAACCGGGCTGCCGCAGGCGCGAGACCGTGGCCTCAGCGGTCTGCTGCATCCTCTCGGAAATTTACCCCTTTTGCAACTGAAATTGTCCCGAAGTGGGAATTCGAATTGGCCGGGCCCGTTCAACCGCGTTTTCGCTCTTTGCAGCGGTTTAGTGATAGCATGCGGCCAGATTTGCTCCCCGCCCGAGAGGCCCTATGCGTGGCACGATGATGGATTTTCCGTTGACGCTGCCCACGATTTTGGAGCGCTCCGGCAAGATTTTTTCGCGCATCGAGATCGTCTCCCGCAAACCGGACAAGTCCATCACGCGCACGTGCTACGGCGACTTCTACCGGCGCGCGCGCCGCCTCGCTGCGGCGTTGACTAAACTCGGCTTGCGGCCGGGTGACCGCGTTGCCTCCATGATGTGGAACCACTCGGGACACCTGGAAGCTTTTTTTGGCGTTCCGTGCGCTGGCGGCATCCTTCATACTCTGAATCTCCGCCTCCATCCCCACGAAATTGCCGCCATCGTCAGGCAAGCCGACGACCGCTTCCTTTTGATCGACGATGTTCTTCTGCCGCTCTTTGAAAAATACTGTGAAACTGTTTCCCACGAACACGTCATCGTTGTGCCTTACGGCTGCAACAGCATCCCGAAAGACTACGTGAATTACGAAGAACTCCTCGCCGAAGCCGGCGACGATTTCCGCTATCCCCTGATCGATGAAAACGATGGCGCCGCCATGTGCTTTACTTCCGGCACGACCGGTCGCTCTAAAGGTGTCATCTATTCCCACCGCGCGCTGGTGCTGCACTCCTTTGCGTGCGGCCTCAACGAAGTCTTCGGCATGAGCCAGTTCGACACCGTTTTGCCTGTCGCTCCCATGTTCCATGCCAACGCCTGGGGACTGCCCTACGCTTGCACCATGCTTGGCTCGCGTCTCGTTCTTCCCGGCCCAAACGTTGACCCAGAAAGCGTGCTTGGCTTGATGGTCAGCGAGCGGGTCAGCATCGCTTGCGGTGTCCCCACCGTGTGGATCGGCGTGCTCGAGGCCCTCGAAAAAAATCCCGGCCGCTGGAAATTCGATCATCCCATTCGCGTCATTTGCGGCGGCACTGCTCCACCTCTCGAATTGATTCGCAAGCTCGATCGCTTTAACTTGCACATCAAGCACCTGTGGGGCATGACCGAGACCACTCCTATCGGCACATCCGGGGGGTTGCGTTCTCACATGCACGAGTGGCCCGAGGAAAAAAAGTATGAAGTCCGCGCCAAACAGGGTTGGCCGGCGCCATTCGTTGAAATTCGCTTGATGCGCCCCGAAGGCAAGTCGGACTCCGAAGACGTGGCAGGAGAGGTTCCGCGGGATGGCGTCTCCAGCGGCGAAATCGAAATCCGCGGTCCGTGGGTCGCCGCCAGTTACCATGAATCGCCCGACCAGGCGCATCGCTGGACCGAGGACGGATGGTTCCGCACCGGTGATGTCGCCACTATGGACGAGGACGGGTACGTCAAAATCGTGGACCGAGCAAAAGATTTGGTGAAGTCCGGCGGCGAATGGATCAGCTCCGTGGACCTTGAGAACGCATTAATGGGTCACCCGGCCGTGAAGGAAGCTTGCGTCGTTGGCATTCCCCATCCGAAGTGGCAGGAGCGGCCGCTGGCCGCCATCGTCTTGAAAGACGATGCCAAGGCCACGCCGCAAGAGTTGCGCGCCTTCCTCTCGCAAACATTCGCCAAGTGGCAACTCCCCGACGCCTTTGTCTTTATCGACACCATTCCACGGACTTCCGTGGGCAAATTCAAAAAACTCGCCCTGCGCGAACAATTCGCCAACTGGAACTGGGATTCCTAACGGATCGCCGTACAACGCTTTGACCGGTTAGGTCCGGTAGCTAGCATTGATCCGCACGTACTCCGCGGTGAAGTCGCAGGTCCAGTAGCGGGCCCTGGCTTTGCCGGCGTGCAGATCCACGACCAGCGGAACGTGTTCGGCAAGAAGTTTGTTGCTGGCGGCGCGCTCGTTGAAATCGAGCGGCTGTCCCCGCCGCAGGACCGGGATACCCGCCATTTTGATGTCCACGAGCGCGGTATCAAACTTCACGCCGGATCGTCCCGCCGCCGCGAAGATGCGGCCCCAGTTCGGGTCGCCCCCAGCGAAAGCGGTTTTCACCAGTGGAGAAGTCGCAATGGTCTCCGCGATGCGCTTCGCCGCGGCTTCCGTCTTGGCGCCGCGCACTTCGATTTCGATGACGCGTTGCGCGCCTTCGCCGTCCGCGACGATTTGTAGCGCGAGCGAATGGCAGACTTCTTCCAGCGCTGCTGTGAATGCGCGATGCGCCGACGTGCCCGCTTTGATCGCAGGCGCACCCGCTTCGCCGTTGGCTAGGACCAGCAAAGTGTCGTTTGTCGAGGTGTCGCCGTCCACGCTGATGGCGTTGAACGTGCGGCTCGTGACGTCACGCAGCGTTTTTTGCAAAAGGGAAGGAGCAATCGCCGCGTCGGTGGCCACAAACGCCAGCATGGTCGCCATATTGGGATGGATCATGCCCGCGCCTTTGGCGCAACCCACGAAATGAATGCGCTTCCCGGCCATTTTGAACGAAGCTGCCGCGGTTTTCGGGCGCGTGTCCGTGGTGCAAATGGCCAGCGATGTTTCCGCGAAGGAACGCGCCGAGGGGCGGCGGAAGCGCGCGATAACCGGAAGCGCGCGCAGAATTTTCTCCAGCGGCAGCGGAACGCCAATGACGCCAGTCGAGCAGACAAACAGTTCTTGTGGCGTGCAGCCCAGCCGCTTCGCGGCTTCGGCAACCGTGCGCACAGCGGCCGCGTGGCCGGCTTCGCCGGTGGCGCAGTTCGCGTTGCCAGCATTTACAACCACGGCGCGCATGCGGCCTTTCGAGGCGCGCAAATGCTCTTTTGAAATTAGTACGGGTGCGGCGACCACGAGGTTTTGCGTGAAGACGGCGGCGGCCGAAGCCGTCACATCGCTCGAAAGAACCGCGAGATCGAGTGCGCCGGTTTTCTTCAAGCCGCAGGCGGTTGCGGCGAAGCGGAACCCGCGCGGCAAGGATGCTTCTGAAAGTGCGTGCTTCATCAACGGAACGTCCGTATGACTAGCGCGCCTCTGCCGGAAGGGACCTCCGATCCTCCGCGACCGCGGCGAGGGTTAATTGCTGTTTCGCTGCTTGGCTTGCGTTCATGGTGTGGCTCCTGTTTTGGCGGTGAGTTTATTCAAACGATTCTGCAAAATGGCGATGGCAGCACGGACGCATTCGGTCGCTGTGCCCCCGGGAACAGTCTTGTTAGCAATCACGTCCTCGACTGACGGACCGTCCAAGAAATCTTTCTCGAAGAGGGGCGAAATCTTCTGCACGTCTTCTAGCGAAAGCTGCGTCCAAGGTTTTCCTTGGCGCTCGGCCTCGCGCAGGACTTTACCGACAAGATCATGTGCCTGGCGGAAAGGAACACCTTTGTGAACGAGATAGTCGGCGGCGTCCGTTGCAAAGAGCACGGGGTTCGACGCGGCAGCGCGAAGGCGCTGCGCGTTGAATTTCGAGGCAGCGACCGCGCCGGTCGCAACCGCGAGCATGTCCGCGACCTGATCGTGCGCGGCGAAGAGCGCTTCCTTGTCTTCCTGCAAATCGCGCTGATAGCTGGTCGGCAGGCCCTTCAGCGTCGTGAGCAACCCGAGCAAAGCCCCGGTGATGCGACCGGTCTTGCCGCGGATGAGTTCCCATGCATCGGGGTTTTTTTTCTGTGGCATGAGACTGCTGCCGGTGGAAAATTCGTCGGGAAGGATGACGTAAGAAAATTCCTGCGACGCAAAGATCACGAAATCTTCGGCCAAACGCGAGAGATGCATGGCTATGCCAACGAGCGCAAAAAGATAATCGAGCGCAAAATCGCGGTCGCTTACGGCATCGAGACTGTTTGCAGTGATGCGCGAGAAACCCAGTTCGCGCGCAATCGTGTTGCGATCAATCGCAAACGAATTGCCGGCGAGAGCACCGGAACCCATTGGACATGCGTCGGCGCTGTCGGCTGCATGCTGCAAGCGCGTAATATCGCGCGCGAAAGCTTCGGCATGCGCCAACAGATAGTGCGAGAGCAGGATTGGCTGGGCATGTTGCATGTGCGTCATGCCAGCCATAGGCACGCTGAGATTCGCTTTCGCTTGGAGCAAAAAAGCATTGAGCAAGGCTTCAAGGCTGCGCTGCACTTCGCTAGCCGCGTCCATGACGAACAGACGAAAATCGGTGGCGACAAGCTCGTTGCGGCTGCGCCCAGTGTGCAGTTTCCAGCCGAGCGGCCCAAGCTCCTCAACGAGCGCTTTTTCAACGAAATGGTGCACGTCCTCGGCTGCCGCGCCGCATGAGTCGAGCCATGCGGAATCGGTTTTCGCACGCTGGCCGATTTTGTCGAGCGCCGCGAGAGTTTGCCGGACTTCAGTTGCCGTTAAAATGCCGATGGGTTCAAGAGCTTTGGCCCAGGCGCGATCGACTGCAATCTCATAAGGTAGCAGCCGCCGGTCGAAGGCAAAGGAGCGCTGGAACGCGTCGAACTGTTTGTTGGGTTCGCGCTCGAAGCGTCCGCCCCATAGCCGGTCATCTTTTCGTTCGGTCATTCGATTCTCGTTGGACAGGCATTCTTGCCTGTCCCGGTCTTGTCGGCGCCAAGAATTAAGAAGACAGACAAGAATGTCTGCCCTACTTATTTCCTTCGGCTTTTGCTTTTGGGCGCACGGTCACGGGCAGCGCAAAAAGATTGATGAAACCCTCGGCGTCCTTGGGGTTGTAGCGGCCCATGGTGAAGCTGGCGAGGTCCGCGCGATACAGCGAGAAAGGAGAAACGCGCTTGGTGACATTGAGCGTGCCCTTCCAGAGTTTCAAGCCGACGACTCCGGTGACGCGCTGCTGCGCGACGTTGAAAAACCCGTCGAGCGCTTCGCGCAGCGGCGCGAACCACAACCCGTAATAAACCAATTCGGCGTAACGCAGCGAAAGCGCTTGCTGGAAATGCGCGGTTTCGCGGTCCACGGTGAGGCGCTCGAGTTCCTGATGCGCTTTGACGAGAAGAGTTCCGCCGGGAGTTTCGTAGGCGCCGCGCGATTTCATTCCCACGAGGCGATTTTCGACGAGGTCGGTGCGGCCGATGCCGTGTTTGGCGGCAATTTCATTCAGCGTGTTGAGAAGCTCGACGGGGCCGAGTTTCGCGCCGTTGACGGAAACAGGTGTTCCGGATTCGAAACCGATTTCGACTTCTTCGGCTTTGTCGGGAGCTTTTTCCGGGGAAACGACCCACTGCCACATCGCTTCGTTTGGGGCGTTGGCAGGATCTTCGAGTTCGCCGCCTTCGTGGCTGAGGTGCCAGATGTTACGGTCGCGGCTGTAGATATTTTTCTTGCTCTGCTCGACGGGAACGTTGTGCTTCTGGGCGTAGGCAATGGCGTCTTCACGCGAATCAATGTCCCACTCGCGCCAAGGCGCAATGATTTGCACGTTGGGCGCGATGGCTTTGTAGGCCAATTCGAAGCGGACTTGATCGTTGCCTTTGCCGGTGCAACCGTGAGAGAGGCCGTCGGCGCCGAGCTTCAGGGCAATTTCCGCCTGGCGCTTGGCGATGACCGGCCGCGCCATGGAAGTGCCGAGCAAATAAGTATGTTCGTAAATCGCTCCGGCGCGAAGCGTGGGCCAAATGTAATCGCGGACGAATTCTTCGCGCAGGTCTTCGACATGCGCGGAGGTGGCGCCGGTGGCTAGAGCCTTTTTTCGCGCGGCTTCGAGGTCTTCCTGCTGGCCGACGTCGCCGATCACGGCGATGACTTCGCATCCGTAGTTTTCTTTCAGCCACGGGATGATGATGGAGGTATCCAGGCCCCCGGAATAGGCGAGGACGACTTTCTTCGGTTTAGGCAATTGTGCTTTCACGATTCCTCTCTTGCGTATGATGTTGCCAAGTTAGGGCGTCCGCCGCGGCGGGCTGCGCCCCTACAAAGGCCAGGCTGACCGCCTCGGAAGGCGGCCACTACAAAGAAAACTTCGCGCGATGTGGTGGAGAACATCGCAGAGCTAGAACAGAGTATGCAGGATGGCTTTCTGCACGTACATGCGGTTTTCGGATTGATCGAGGACGACCGACTGCGGGCCGTCGAGGACCTCCGGGGTGACTTCCAGGCCGCGATGCGCCGGAAGACAGTGCATGAACACAGCGTCCGGAGCGGCGAGCGACATCAACTCAGGGTTGACCTGATATGGTTGGAATACGGTGTTTCGCACTTGCCCCTCGTCTTCAAATCCCATGCTGGTCCACGCATCGGTGTAAACGGCTTGCGCCCCGCTTACAGCTTCGCGCGGGTCAGTCACCAATTCGATTTTGGCTTTCGTTTCGCGGGCCACGCGCTTGCCATCGGCAACAACTTCCGGAAGGGGAGCGTATTGCGGCGGCGTGGCGACGCGCAGGTGCACGCCGAGCCGGGCAGCGAGATAGATCAATGAGTGGCAAACGTTGTTACCATCGCCAATATAAGTGAGCTTGAATCCACGCAACACGCCGAACTTTTCCTCGAGCGTGAAAAAGTCTGCCAGCGCCTGGCATGGATGAAACTTATCGGAGAGCGCGTTGATGACGGGAATGCTGGCGTTCGCGGCCATTTCCTCGAGGACCCGCTGATGATAAACGCGCGCGACGATGCCTTGCACCCAGCGCTCGAGGTTGCGCGCCACGTCTGCGATGGACTCGCGGGCGCCGAGCGAGGCGGACGCCTGCGTGTGGTCCAGAAAAACGACGGAACCGCCCATGCTCTGAATGCCGACATCAAAAGTGACGCGCGTACGGAGCGAGGGCTTTTCGAAAATCAGGGCGATGAATTTGCCGTGGAGCGTCGAGGCGTAGCGCACCGGGCGGGCTTTGATGTCCGCCGAAAGGTGGAGCAATTCGCGCGTGTGCACGGGGCTCCACTCCGCTCCGGTGAGGAGATCATTCGACAAGGAAATGGGCGCAACGAGAGTAGTGGCGGTCATTTTTTCATTTCACCTTGATGTCGCATGAGCGACGCGCTTCAAATCCTCGGACTTAGAGGAATCCGAGGCGGATAGCTGTTGTGGAATGGCTGCAAAAACAAGTTCCAGGAGCCTGAGAAACTCGCGCGCCTGCGCCCGCGTGATGATGAAGGGTGGCAGCAGGCGCAAGGTAAAATCGTGGGTGCAATTGATAAGCAAGCCGCGCCGCATGGCTTCGCTGACGAAAGGTCCGCCTTCGACGGAGAGTTCGATGCCGATCATCAGGCCTTCGGCGCGGATTTCGCGGATGAAAGTGAATTTTGAGGCTAGCTTGGTAAGTCCTTCGCGCAGCTCCGCGCCGCGGGCGCGGATATTTTCCAGGAGTTCTTCGTCTTCAACGATCTTCAGGAACTCGAGGGCCACGGCACACGCCAGCGGGCCACCGCCAAAAGTGGTGCCATGCATTCCGGGAGAGACACGGGAGGCCACCTCTTGCGTGGTGAGAATGGCGCCAAGCGGGAGTCCGGCAGCGAGCGGCTTGGCGATTAAGACGATGTCCGGCTTGGACGAAAATCTCTGATAACCGAAGAAGCGGCCAGTGCGGCCGAGGCCACATTGAATTTCATCGGCGATCAGCAGGGCGCCGTGCTGGGTGGCGATCGCACGAGCGCGATTCCAGAATTCTTCGCTGACTGGATAGATGCCGCCTTCGCCCTGGACCATTTCCAGAAGGATGGCACAGACGGTATCGTCGAATTTGGATTCGAGATCAGCGACGTCGTTGAAGCGGACGAATTCCGCGCCGGGAACGACAGGCGCGAAAGGTAAACGGTACTTTTCCGTGGAGGTGACGCTAATTGCGCCGAACGTGCGTCCGTGGAAAGAATTCTCGAGGGCCAGGAAGCGGTGTTTTTTCGCGGTTGTCCCAGGAGTCTCATCGGATTTGCGTCCGAACAATCGCGCGAGCTTCATTGCGCCGTCGATGGCTTCCGTCCCACTATTCGAAAAAAAGACGCGATCCATCCCGGACCATGTGGCGAGTTTGCGTGCAAGGGGGCCTTGATAGGCGTTATGAAAAAGATTCGAGAGGTGGATGGCACGCGCGGCTTCGCGGCGGATTACTTTCACAATGCGGGGATGCGCGTGGCCAAGCGCGTTCACGGCGATACCGCCCAGAAAATCGAGATACTTCTTTCCCGTGGAATCGAAAACATACGCGCCGCGGCCGTGAGTCAAGACCACAGGCTGGCGCTTGTATGTAGGCAGAAGGAACTGTTCGGCGTCGAGCAGACGCGTGTCCGGTTTAATGGATTTCGCAGGCCCTGGTTTGGGCTTGGAAACGGAACGCGACAGGGCCTTCCTTGTGGATGAAGTGCGCATCATGCGGCCGAAAGAGCCGCTTGAGCGGCGGACAACGGTTCACGGAGGACGCGCGTTCCCGGAATAAATGCCGCGGCTTCGGTAGCGGATGATTCCGAGGCGTGCGACGCCAGCAACAAGGCGTCGGGCGACGTACCGCCGACGATGCGGACTTCGCGGACGCCGCCTTCGATAGCGCGCTTGGCGGCTTCGAGCTTGAGAATCATGCCGCCGGAAACGACGCGGCACTGAACCAAGCGCTCAATCTCCTCGCAGGTGACGGCCGAAAGAACCCTCTCGCCATCAAGAACGCCGGCGACATCGGTGAGATAGATCAACTGATCGGCGCTGAGATATTCCGCGCAGGCGGCGGCCATGTGGTCGGCATTGATGTTGTACAACTCATCGTCGGAACCCAAGCCAAGACACGGCGCAACGGGCAGAAGGCCTTCGTGCCAGAGCGATTCGATGAATGGCGAGTTCAATCCAGTGAGGTAACCGACGAAGCCGAGGCTGCCTTCGATTTCGTTGTGCACCATTGGTTCAGCGACGAAACAGCGAGCGTCGGCGGCAGAAATGCCGACAGCGGGCTGACCTTCCGCGGAGATCGCCGCGGCCAATTTTTTGTTCAGCAAACCGGCGAAGACCATGACGGCGACATCACGCGTATCGCGGTCGGTGACGCGCAAGCCGGCAATGAACTTGCTTTCGATGGCCATGCGCTTGAGAGTGGTGGTGAAAAGACGGCCGCCACCGTGAACGACGAGAATTTCGTGGCCCTGCCGCGCGAGCGCCGCGACTTGCCGCGCAAGAGAGCGCACTGTGGCGTCGTCTTCGAGCAATGCACCTGCGAACTTGATTACGATTCTCATTGAAGTGAGGTTTGCTCCTCTATTTGCAGCATGTGATTGAAATTCTGTACTGCCTGGCCGGCGGCGCCTTTTCCAAGATTGTCGAGACAAGAAACGATAACCAGGCGGCGTCCTGAGTTGTCCAGCGCGAACCCGATATCGCAAAAATTGGTGTGCGCGACGTGCTGCAACTCCGGCAACGTTTCGGCGGGCCAGATGCGAACCATGGGGCGGCCGGTGTAGAACTGGCGGTAGAGCGACTCGATGTCCGCAGCAGTTTGGGGTTCGCCGGGCGTAACGTAGATGGTGGCAAGAATGCCGCGGGCGAGAGGAAGCAAGTGCGTTGAGAAAACGACCTGCGACTCGTTCAGACCGGTGTGCTCGAGAATTTCCGGCGTGTGGCGGTGGGTGAAAAGGGAGTAAGCCTTGAAATTTTCATCCACTTCGACGAAGTGGAGGTCGCGGCGAGGATCTTTGCCCGCACCGCTAGCGCCGGACTTGCAGTCGCAGACAACGCTGGAACCGGAAGCAAGCAAACCCGCTTGCGTAAGAGGCCGCAGGGCAAGAATCACGCTGGTTGCGTAGCAGCCGGGGTTGGCAACCAGGCGAGCTTTAGCAATTTCGCTGGAATAGAGTTCGGGAATGCCGTAGACGGCTTCCGCAAGCCATTCGGCCTGGGGCGCGGGCAGCTTGTACCAGGCCGTGAAAGTTTCCGCATCGCGAAAGCGAAATGCTCCGCTCAGGTCGACGACACGGAGGCCTCCCTTGATTAAGGCCGGGGCCAATTCCGCCGATACTTCGTGGGGAGTGGCGAGGAAAGCGGTGCCAGCGTTGCTGGAAACGATGGCTTCAACGGAAAGGGGCCGAAGCGGCGCTTCGCCCCAGCCGCGGAACTGGGGGAAAAGTTCGGCGAGGCATTTGGCCCCGTTGGTCTCACGTACGTAGAAGACAGGCGGCTGAAGCGCAGGATGGCGGAGAAGAATCCGCGCCAACTCGAGACCGGTATAGCCGGTGACGCCCACTACCGCGACTTGGAGAGGATCTCTCATTTCACCAAGGCTTCAATCTTTTTTTGGAGGGATTCGCGGGATTTTTTATTAGGCGTGATGATCAAAACGGTGTCGTCACCGGCGACGGTTCCCGCGATTTCAGCGAACTTGGCGCCATCCATGGCGGCCGCCAGAGGCTGCGCGCCGCTGGGAGGTGTTTTCAAAACAAGGAGATTTTCCGCGGGGCGGATATCGAGAAGAAATTCGCCGAGGGCGCGGGCGAGCGAAGGCAGAGGCGCGGATTCTTCGGGGAGAGCCGCGGCTGGTTTGTAGCCTTCTTGCGTTTTGATGAGCCGGAGTTCCTGCAAGTCGCGCGAAAGCGTGGCTTGGGTGACGCGGAGTTTTTGCGCGGCCAGCCCGCGGCGCAACTCTTCCTGATTGGCGATACGGCGGTCCGAAACCAGGCGGAGGATCTGGCCGTGGCGAAATGTCTTGTGCGTATTCATTTGTTTAACGCGCAAACTACCCACTGTATTTTTATACAGGCGAATGCATACTCATGTCAATGGGTTTTGCAAATTTTTTAGGACAAGGGTGCAGCGCAAAAACGGAGACGCGGGACAGGCAGGTCATGTAACATTCGCACAACGGGCGCGACGCGCACTGGATTTTCAGCCTGGGAGATGTAACCTACTCTTTCAGCGCCTTCTGTCCCAAATGGGAACGTCTTGTCAAATTGCGGGATGCAAGAACGATGCGCCACCGGCGCTCGCGGAGCAGCGGCTGTGCGTGCTGCACTTCACGCTTGCGCTGGAAACCAGTTGCTCGGAGATGCGGCGGGAGACCGCGCTGGGCAACGCGCCGCACGAACGCCAGCGTGAAATCATGAAATTCATCACCGAGCATGGGGAAATTCTCGCGCGCGTGGCGACCAGCGGCCTGCACCTGACGGACGACTTGAAGGCGCGAATCTTGAGCACTTTCCTGACGCTGATGAACCTGCGGGAAAACCTCGACCGTTCGAACATGCGGAGCTCGTTCGGACGCTCCGGGCACCTGCCTCGCTAAATCACAATCTCCGAGTGAAAGAGAAATGAGGGGTCAGGCGCCGATGTACCTGGCGTAGAGAGAGCGCGCCACGGCGGGGTCCTTGGTGCCTTTGAGAATGGCGCGGCCGTCGGCAAAGACGGTCATTTCATAAGGCGCAATGCGGAAGCGAAGCAGAAAATCGTTCTGACGGACGTCTTCGAGGAGAGGTTTCAATCGAGCGTGGAGAGCGCCAAGGTCGAGTGCCCGGGCCCGTTCGTGAATCTGAACGGAATCACGACCGCACAGGGTAATACGAGGTTGGACCTCCCCTGCAAGGTAGGTGAAATCGCGTTGGGAGCAAGCGCGGCACTTTGGATGGCGCGCCACGCCGATGGATTGGATGCGGCCGGTCCACACGTCGCAAGAGAACAAACGCCCGTGGAGAGCCTCGGGGTGGCCAGAGAGGATTTTCAAAGCTTCCGCCACTTCGAGCGAGGCGATCAGATTGACGACCGGCCCGAGAACACCGATGGTGTCGCAAGTCTCCTCGAGCCCTTGCGCGGCGGTGCCGGATTCGAGGAGACAAGCAAAGCAGGCGGTTGCGCCAGGACGAATGGTCATGGTGAGACCGTAACTGGCGACGGCAGCCGCATAGATCCAAGGGCGGCCGGATTTCACAGCGACATCGTTGATCAAGAAGCGAGTTTCGAAATTATCGGTGCCGTCGAGGAGCAGATCGACTCCATCGAGAAGCGGCTCGGCGTTGCGCGGGCTGAGATCGGCGACGACCCCTTCGACGGCAACGGAAGAATTGATCGAGCGCAACTTGCGTTGGGCGGCGATGGCCTTGGGGAGGACGTTGAGGGCGTCGGACTCGTCGAACAGGATTTGTCGCTGCAAGTTCGAAGGCTCAACGAAATCGCGGTCGATGATTTTGATATAGCCGACGCCGGCGCGAACGAGAAGATTGGCAGCGGCGGCTCCGATAGCGCCACAGCCAACGATCGCTATTCGTGAGGCAAGCAGGCGCTGTTGCCCTTCGGGGCCAATCCCAGCAAAAAGCATCTGGCGCGAGTATTTTTCCTGGAGAGAATCATTCACGAAGGCATGGTCCCGGCAGGCGCAGCGCACGCGCCTGTTAAACTACATGATAGCGCCAAAGGGGGCGGGGCAGGCAACGCCCCCGTGCTACCCTTCGTCTGAGCGAATGGAAAGATGAAATCGGGCTGGAACTATGGATTGCGAGGGATTGTCGCGCTCGCGCTGTTGACGGGGGCCGCGCCGACGCGCGGGCAAACGCCGCAAGACACCTCCGTGGCAGACAGGACGAAGGAAGAACCGACGATTGTGGCGATTCGGATCGTCAAAGAAGATGGCCAAGTCTTGTCCGAATCGCCGGCTGGAATCACAGTGGAAACCGGGAAAACGCTGGACCGAGAAAAAATCGCTGAGAGTTTACGGACGCTTTACCGAACGGGGGAATATGCCGATCTGCGGGCGGTGGTGACTCCCGTAACCGATGGTGAGCGATTGGATTTCGTGGTGCGGGAGAACTTGTTCTTTAACCGGGTGCGCATCGAGGGTCTAACCGCGCCGCCCAGCGATTCCTCGGCAGCAGCGGCGATGCAACTCGCGCTGGGGCAAACCTACCGGAGGACTGTGCTGGACGAGGCGTTAGACAGGCTGCGAGAGACGCTTCGCGAGGAGGGTTTGTATCAGGCGGAGGTTTCTGCGGAAACGGTGCCGCACGAGGAGACGCATCAGATGGACATCGTCGTGCACGTCAAGCCTGGGCCTCGCGCGCGAGTTGGCACCATCCAACTAAAGAACGGCACGGAATATCGCGATGCGGAAATCCTCTCGCGGTTGAGAATGAGGACGGGAGGAGTGGTTACCTCGGCCAGGGTGCAGCGCGGTACGGATCGCATACGGAAATACCTGGCCAAGAAGGGACATCTGAGCGGTCGTGCGGGGGTCCGAAGAGGCAATTATGATTCCGCGAAGAACACGATTCCTCTCGACCTGGATGTAACGGAAGGACCGCGCGTGAAGGTGACACTAACGGGGGCGAAGTTTTCCGAAGGTGAGCTAAAAAAACTGGTCCCGATCTATCAAGAAGGCGCCATTGATGCGGACCTGCTGGAAGAAGGAAAACGCAATGTTCGAGAACGTCTGGAACGGCAGGGGTACTTCGACGCCGAAGTCGATTACACAACCGAAACGCATGAAGTGAAATCAAGTCGTGGCGCGGCACAGAGCACGGAAGAAGTCATAACGTACAGGGTGGAGCGGGGCGACAGACACAAGCTGATCGGGATCGAAATTACGGGGAACAGGTACTTCGACACCGAATTGCTGCGAAGCCGGTTGCAAGTTTTCGGCGGCGCATTCGGTTCGGCGGGACGGTTCAGCCGGAGACTGGTTGAATCCGACGCGCTGTCGATGCGCACTCTTTATCAGACGAACGGATTTCTCGATGCCAAGGTCGAGCAGCAGATTGAAGACAACTACAAAGGCAAAGAAGGAGACTTGTTTATCCGTTTTGTAGTGCAGGAAGGGAAGCAGACACGCGTGGCGTCGCTTTCGATCGAAGGGAATCATGCCTTTAAGGAAGACCAACTGCTCGGCGTTGTCGCGTCGACTTCGGGGCAGCCGTATTCTGATTTCAACGTGACGACCGACCGGGACAACATTCTGGCGCTTTATTTCAACGAAGGATTTCCCGAGGCGAGTTTTTCGGCGACCGCGGAACGAGTTTCGTCGAGTGCGGCAGCGCCAGAAGCGGCTGGCGGGAGCGAGACTTCCTCACAGGAAAATGGAAAAAAGGAACAGAAAGAAGGAAAGTCCAAGACGGAGATTGAGCAAGCCGAGGCGGTCCGGCTGGTGTATCACATCCAGGAAGGCCCACAAACGCGCGTGCGGCGAATTCTAATCGGCGGCTACGAGCACACGCGACCGGGAGTGATCCATCGAGAAGTGCACATCAAGGCTAAGGAACCGCTACGCGAAGGAGACGTAGTCGAATCGCAGCGGCGGCTGTACAACCTGGGGGTCTTCAATCGCGTCACCATCGAACCGCAGAATCCCAACGGGACAAATCCTGAGAAGGACATCGCCGTTCTGGTTGAGGAAGCCAAGCGCTACACGCTGGCCTATGGCGGGGGATTTGAAATACAGAGGCTCGCAAGTACAACCAACCCGACGGAAACGCAGATCCAGGCGGCTCCTCGAGGAATTCTTGAGGTCAGCAAGCTCAATCTAACCGGGCGCGGGGACTCACTTTCCTTCAAGCTGCGCGGCAGCACGTTGCAGGGGCGGGCGCTGCTGGGGTATTCGGCGCCCAATGCATTCGCTAACCCACATTTCAGTTTCCAAGCAACGGCATTCGCGGAAAAGACTCGCGACATTAACACGTTTACGGAGGACCGCTACGAGGGTTCAGTGCAACTGACCGAACAGGTCACGCCGCTGACGACGGTGCTTTATCGCTATGCGTTTCGGCGCGTGGGCGTCTCCAACTTGAAGATTCTGAGCGAGGAAATTCCGCTCTTCAACCAGCCAACGCTGGTTTCACAATTCGGAGTGACGTGGTTTCGCGATTCACGGGACAATCCCGCCGAAGCCTCGAAGGGCAGTTTCAACAGTGCTGATTTTAGCGATGCCGATACGAGATTGGGCTCGAGCGCCAGCTTTCTGCGATTTTTCCTGCAAAATTCCACGTACTACCCGATCAAGCGCCGGTTCAGTTTCGCGCGTTCCGCGCGTCTGGGCGTCCTGGTGCCCTATGGCGACACGGTTTCCTTGACTTTTCCGGCCCCAGCGGCAGGGCAGTGCCTCCCCGGAACAGCTCCATCAGGACCAACTCCAACGATCATTCCCCTCCCGGAGCGATTCTTTGCGGGAGGTGGAACGTCGCTGCGCGGCTTCGCGCTCAATCAAGCAGGGCCGCGCGATGCTTGCACGGGGTTCCCGGTCGGCGGCCAGGCAATGCTGATTCTCAATCAGGAATTCCGCTTCCCGATGCGCTTGCCGTTCATCGGGACGTCTCTTGGAGGCGCCATTTTCTATGATGGCGGTAACGTTTACAGCCGGCTAAACCGCGTTTCTTTCCGCTCGATGCTACCGGCGCCTACGTTTGCGCTGCAGAATCCGGCACTCCCGGCAGGGCCGACGAACGTACCCGTGTGCGTGACAAACTGCACGAACGAACTCAACTACTTTGCACACACTATCGGTTTAGGCGTGAGATATAAGACTCCGGTGGGACCGATTCGAATCGATTTCGGCTATCAACTCAATCGCCCGCTGTTTGTTATTCCGATTCCTTGCCAGGCCAATTGCACAAATTTCAAGGTTGGTTCGCTGGGCCAGCAAAGCACGCGACTGCCCGGTTTTCAGATCTTTTTCAATCTGGGGTCGAGTTTCTAGTGCGCGGGCTGGCGATCCGAGTCTTCCTCCTCTTGCTGCTCCTAGCCAATGGAGCGGCTATTCCGAGGGCACAGGAGATCGTGGACCGTGTTGCCGCGCGAGTTGAAAATGACATCATTCTATTGAGCGACATCCACGCGCTCAGCCGTTACCAGCAATTCCTGGACGGAAAACCGGAAACGGACGGCCAGATTCTCGAGCGGCTGATCGATCAGTGGATTGTGCGAACCGAGGCCAACGTATCGCGCTTCCCCCAGCCGTCCGACGCCGATATCGAGCACGGTGTCGAGCGAGTGCGGAAATCCTTTAATTCAGCAGACGAGTATGAGGCAAGGAAAAAACAAAGCGGGCTTAGTGATGCGCAGGTGCGGGAAATGGCGGCCGCGCAGCTCTACTTGAGCAATTACCTGGATTCGCGTTTTCGACCCGGGGTGCAGATCGATCCCAAAACGATTGACGACTTCTATCAGAAATCGGTCGTGCCGCGGGCGAAAGCTCGGGGTGAAGAACCGCCGCCGCTGGACGCAGCGCGCGACCTGATCCGGGAAGCGCTCGTGCAGCGAGGAATCAATGACCAGGCTGATCAGTGGCTCATAGAGAGCAAGGCCCGTCTGCACATTGAAAAATTTCTCGATGAGGCGGCGAAATGAAGCGCGCGGGACGCCATCCGATTTGGAACTGGGTCATTCACACGCCGTGGGTGCTGGCGGTAATTGCGCTTTTGGCGGTCATTGTGTTTTTCGGCAGCGGCGCGGGCAATCCGTTGTTGAGCGAGCTGCTAGTGAGCCGTTTGGAGAGGGTGACGGGTGGCAAGGTTGAATTGCGCGCGCTTTCTATTCGATGGTTCGCCATGCGGGCCACCATAAAAGGTTTAGTGATTCACGGGAGGGAGCCAGCTGGCACGGAACCTCTTTTCACCGCTGGGGAAGTGCAGGCCGGGCTGCGCATCGATTCCTTCTGGGGCCGCCGGATTTCTTTGAATGAACTCGTCGTCCAACAACCCCACGTGCACATCCGCGTCGAAAAGAAT
>Ga0179587_10000304_pt1 | contig 20765 bp, 24 predicted proteins | sample CZODoug2_1_08_16_FD_185932 | JGI IMG/M metagenome (GOLD analysis project Ga0179587, IMG submission 185932) | Vadose zone soil fungal communities from Angelo Coast Range Reserve, California, USA - CZODoug2_1_08_16fungal | ecosystem: Environmental > Terrestrial > Soil > Vadose zone | place: USA...
CCTCCACCAAAGCCGCCGCGAGCCGAGGCGACTGTCGGCGCCAAAATGGCAACCGAAGCGGCTGCCAATAAAGCTATGATCGTTTTGCGCAACATGATTTTACTCCGTACGATTGATTGCTCCCAGCCGCCAACCCATGCAGCGGGAGATAGTTGCTGCTTCAGAGGAAGTTGATAGCGCGCGGCAATACTCTCGCTAAATTCTTCTTTGGACTTGCAGCGTTCCAAGACACTCCCACGTGAGATCGCCGTGCGAAGTGTTTTTCCGTTTGAGATTTAACGACAGCGTGTATCACTGGTTCCGCGCCGGAACGATTTCTGTCTTTCGTCATTGAACCAGCACCGTTGCGACGCAGGGGGATGGGCCGGTCGTGCGCAAATTAATCGCCTTCGATGACGACACTTTCGACAAGCTGAAGCAGCTTTCCCGTGATCGAATGGCGACCGTCCAGGAACTGGCGGATGAAGCCTTCGCCGACCTGCTCAAAAAGCACGGCATACCCGTCGACCTGAAGGATGCGCTGCGCAAGAGCGCATCGCTTCCGAAGACGGCGGCGCCCAAGAACGCAAGATCGAGCCCATCGAGGAAACCCAAATCATGACGACCGATCCAGATCCATTCGAGGAAGGCCAGCGCGCCGCCCAAGGTAAACCACCGTGCCGAGAAACATCAGCGTCATCTGGGGTACCGTCATCATCGTGGTCATGGCTTGGTCCAGGCAACTCACTCACTTCAGGTCCTGCGCAATGCATGGGAGCCTATGGCGCGTATTGCGCCTCCCCGTTGCCGAACGACCAGTTTTCCTTCTTCACCTCGACAAGACTGATGAACACGTCCTGCGGCCGGAGATTCAAATGTTGATGCAATCCCGTCGCCACGGCCTTGTAGAAGGCGCGCTTCTGATCGACCGTTCGGCCCTCGTTCAGCGTCAACTGAATAATCACGCAGTCCTTTGATCGCTGGATTCCGAGATAATTGGGATCGACGATAAAATCGTCCCCCGGGTGCTCGGTGATGATCTGAAAACGATCGTCCTTCGGAGCCTTCAAGGTCTCGAGCATCGCCTGGTAGACGACCTCCCCGATCGTCTTGCGATAGTCCGCCGATTTTCCGGTGGCGAGATCGATGCGAGCAAGTGGCATTGGGAATTTCCTTTCATACCGTGAGTACCGCGCCATGGCGCGTCAGTTCCGCGTGCAGACGTCGCGGCGTCTGCCGCCATATCAGACTGCCAGCAGCCGGCTTTCCTGTGTTCGGCCGTCATATCCCCAGGCGTTTGCCGGCACTTCGTTGACGACGATGTAGGTCGCGGGATTGAGTTCGGAACCAAGGACGCCGGTGAGAAGTCCCATGGCTTTCTCGATGAAGCGCGCCTTCTGCTCGGGCGAATTGGTGCCGGCGGTGATCGTCGCCTCGACGTGAACCGCAACCTTCACCGCAGTGCCACCGATCGCCCAGTCGGCCGTCGCCGGCTGCTCCACCAGCACGCTGGTGAGATCAGCCCGTTTGCCGAGAACGGAAGCCATCAGCTGCGTGATCTCCGTGTGGAGAAGCGCGACCTGCTTCGGCGTTAGCGTCGGTCCTGAGACTGTCATTCGAACGAAAGGCATGGGGCGCTCCCAAAGCTGGCGATGGATGGTCCGTTGCCGGCAATATGGGTTCTTCCCATGAAGAAGAAAAACAAATATTTACAATGCTATGGTTCAGAAAAAACGAACTGTTGTCACAACCAATCTGGATATCGACTTCCTCCGCACGCTGGCGAGCGCGGAAGATCTCGGCGGCATGAACCGCGCGGCTGAACGCGTCGGCCGGTCCCAATCGGCGGTCAGCCAGCAAATGCGCAAGCTGGAAGAAAAGGTCGGGCAACGCCTGTTCCGCAAGCAAGGTCGCGGCCTGGTGCTGACCGAACCGGGAGAGCTGCTGCTCAAATATGCCCGCCGAATATTGGCGCTTAACGACGAAGCGATTGCCGCGTTACATGGTTCCGGTCTCGAAGGCGTGGTGCGCTTCGGCTTGCCGAGCGACTTTGCCGAAACCTGGCTGCCGGCGGCGCTCGGACAATTCAAGCGAGCTCACCCGCTGATCCGCGTTGACGCGAGTGTCGACCGAAACGCCGTACTGTTCGAACGCCTGGAAAAGGGCCAACTCGATCTGGCGATGTTCTTTAGCGACGGTCAGCATCAAGGCGCAGAACGGCTGGCGACCCTGCCCATGGTATGGATCGGAAATGCGGAACGTGCCTGGGATCCGACCGAGCCGGTTCCGCTGGTGCTGTTCGAAGCGCCCTGTGTTTTCCGGAAAGCGGGTATTGCAGCGCTTGATGCCGCCGGAATCCCTTGGCGGATCGCATTTACGAGTCCCAGTCTGGCGGGTCTTTGGGCGGCGGTCGAGGCGGGCCTTGGGATAAGTCCGCGAACCACGGCGCACTTGCCGAGTTGGCTCAGGGTCCTGGGCAAGCCCTACAAGCTTCCGAAACTGCCTTCGGTCGATCTGTCGCTTGACGATCGCGGCCGGCCGCTCACGCCGGCGGCGATGCGCCTGAAGGCGATTTTGACCGAGACAGTTCCGGCGGGCCTGTCCGAATTTCGGCGCACGCCACCTTCGGTACAGCATCGAGGATCGAGCGCGTCGTAGAATTCTCTCCGCGTCGCGGCGCCCGCGACTGATCGTGGTTGAGCGTCAGCCGACCTTCTTCAGGCCTTTTTTGAATCGCGGCCCGTTGATGGCATAGAATTTCGCGGCACTTCCCATCGCCGCGACTTGCGCCGGCTCGAGTGTGCGGATCACCCGCGCCGGCGCGCCGATGATCAAGGAGTGCTCGGGAAACTGTTTGCCTTCGGTGATCACCGATCCCGCGCCGACGATGCTGCCGCGACCGATCCGTGCACCGTTCATGACGATCGAGCCCATCCCGACCAGCGCGCCATCCTCGAGGATGCAGCCATGCAGGATGACGTTATGACCGACCGTGCAGTTTTTTCCGATCGTCAGCGGGAAACCCATGTCGGTGTGACAGGTCGAGTTGTCCTGCACATTGGAGCCTTCACCAATCTCGATCCACTCATTGTCGCCGCGCAACACCGCGCCGAACCACACGCTTGCCGAATTGAGCAAACGGACCTTGCCGATCACCGTGGCGGTGTCGGCGATAAAGTAGTTTCCGTCACTGGGGAGTTCGGGCGCCTGCCCGTCCAATTCGTAGATCGCCATGCGTCATTGATCTCCTGTTCGCGGAGAACCTTGGCATAGCCGTACCGTTCAGGCCAGCACTCCGGCGGCGCGCAGCGTCATCACGAAAAACGTGCCGGACATCAGGCTCCAGAACCCCGCCAGGATGGTCGCCATCATGACGAATTGAAAGCGACGGCGCTCGATCTTCGCACCGCGCAGCGTATTACGCATGATGATGAAGGGCGCGGCAAAAACCAGGAACGGCACGGCTGCGAAAGTCATCGGCGCCACCCCCGCCTGCAGCAGCCCAAAACCCGCGGGCCGCTGCACCATTGCCTGATATCCACTGGCGAGCGCGCCGGCCAGTGCAAAGCCGATGCAAAGGGAGAACAGGGAATTCAACGCTTCAGGCGACATCGCAAGGTCTTCCGCTACACCGGAACTTGCCTTGCTTCGCAAAATTGGCTCTCCGCCGCCACACTATCCTTAAGGAAAGGTTAACGGTGGTGACGGGAACCGTGGCTTGCCCATGGCTCGCGCGGGCATCCATTGCGTGAAATCGTGCGGAAATTCGATGACGCATGGCATATTCGGGGATGATTCGGCGCCAATGCTTCGATTCCGAAGTTCGCCTTTGGACGTCCCTCACGATGCTTCGCCCATGACATTCCTTTCGACCGCCCAGCAGATCGCGCGCAGTTCGCGTCTGGATCCCCGCGGCCACATCATCGCGATCGCGCTGGCGAGCGCGGTCACCGCCAGTGCGATGGCGCTGATCGCCTATTTGCTGTGGCCAACCTGGGGGCCGGATGCTTCAAGCAGTCCGGCGCGGTTGCCGGTCAGCATCGGCGCGACACTCTTTAATGTGCCGACGGCGGCCATTCGGATGAAAATTCAACGCCACTCCGGGCAGCAGGAACGCATCGATCTCAGCTTCGCTTTTCCCTCGCTCGAGGCTTCCGATGCACCGAAGCACGTCAGCGCGGATACCGTGGAAGAAACCGCCCAGCCGATCGACCGGATCTTCCTGTCGATATCGGCGCATCATGACACGCTGGCGCCGGATGCCCGCGTGCGCACCATCTATCCGCGCTACCTGGAGCAGGCATCGATGCCCGGACAGGACGGATTGACCATGCGCGCATTTCGGGACGGCACGCCTTACGGCAATGAGGATCTGTTCCTTGCCAACACACCTGGTCTCAGCGCGCGCTGCTCGCGCGACGCTGCTACCCCCGGAATGTGCCTGAGCGAGCGCCGCATCGACGGGGCCGATCTGACGTTTCGCTTTCCCCGCAGCTGGCTCGCGCAATGGCGCGACGTGGCCAATGCGATGGACCGCTTGACGCTGCAATTGCATGGGCCGCAGGGATGACGTTGGCGTGTGCGGGCTAAGCCTCAGCCCTGCTCAACCAGATCCTCCTCGAGGATCGCCATCTGGAATTGGAATGAGCGATCGTCGTCTTCATCGTCAACGAACAGCACGCCGACGAATTCCTCGCCGATATAGACTTCGGCTGAATCGTCCTTTTTCGGCCGCGGCACCACGCGAATCTTCTGATTGCCGAACAGGCGCTTGAGATAGGCGTCGAGTTTCCTGACTTCCTGAACGTCCACGGCAATCTCCAATACGATTTAGGTTTCGGCAAGTTTTTAGGACGAGACGAAGCGAACTGCTAGCCGTATCTGCACAAATCACAAACGCGATTCAAGCGGTTAGTTCATACCTTACGCGTATTCTGATCGCAAAAATCCATAGTTGCGGAATACGCGCTGGAAAATCAAAGCCCGATGGCGTTGATCATCTGATCCATGGTGCGGGATGGCTCGGCGCAGCCGGCCTCGCCGACGATCTTGGCGGGAACCCCTGCCACGGTCACATTGTGAGGCACAGCCTTCACCACCACGGAACCGGCGGCGATACGGGCGCAATGGCCGATCTCGATATTGCCGAGAATTTTCGCGCCGGCCCCGATCAATACGCCGTGGCGGATCTTGGGATGGCGATCCTCGTTCTCCTTGCCGGTGCCGCCAAGTGTGACCCCATGCAGGATCGAGACGTCGTCTTCGATCACAGCGGTCTCACCGACCACGAACCCGGTGGCATGATCGAGGAAGATACCTCGGCCGATTATTGCTGCGGGATTGATATCGGTCTGGAATACCGCCGAGGAGCGGCTCTGCAGATAATACGCAAAATCCTTGCGGCCTTTTTGATGGAGCCAGTGCGCCAGACGGTGGGTCTGGAGGGCGTGGAAACCCTTGAAGTAGAGCAGCGGGTCGATGAAACGCGAGGTCGCGGGATCGCGGTCGTACACCGCCACCATGTCGGCGCGGAAGGCATTGCCGAGATCGGGCTCGTCGCGCAGGGCTTCGTCAAAGGCCTGGCGGATCAAGTCGCCCGACAGCGCCGAATGGTCGAGACGCTCGGCGATGCGATGCACCACTGAGTCCTCCAGCCGTTCGTGATGCAGCACGGTGGAATAGATAAAAGAAGCCAGCTCGGGCTCGCGGCGAACGATGTCTTCCGCCTCGCCGCGCACGCGATCCCAGATCGGATCGAGCGCCGCTAATTTCGCACCCTGCGGATTGATCTGATGCATTGCCATGTGCTGCTCTCGCAAATTCAATTGTTTCGCCGGGCATTATAGCACGACGGACGGACGGCTGTCCTAGCGCGACTTTGTCAAAAATGAACCGCGGCCTTGGCTTTAAATGCGCGCTAAAACGTTGAAGTCGCACACTTTAATCACGTCAGCCGAAACCCACCTTGGCCCAAATCATCGGCTCAAAGTGGTCGGGAATTCCAGGAAATCAAGCCAGCGATCACGGGCGGCGGGACAAAAATTCCAGCACACCCTCTTTGTAGACCTTGTCGCCAACGGCCCGCATGTGGTCGCGGTTGGGAATATCGAGCACCTGCGCGCCCGGGATAATTTTACCCAAGGCTGCGGCTGAGCCCGCGATCTCGTCTGACGTGCCGACGGCGATCAGCACCGGCACGGTGATCCCGGCGGCCTCGTCCCTGGTCATCAGTCGCCGCGAGCCGCGCAGGCACGCCGCCAGCGCCCGGCGGTCGGAGCGGGTCTGGTCCGCGAAGGCGCGGAACGTCCGCCCCACCGGATCGGTCACTTCATCGAGCGAGGACGCCTCCAGGGCGACCGCGACGCTTTCACCTGGGCCGCCGCCCTCGATCAAGCCCATCCCGATGCCGCCGAAAATCGCCGAACGAAGCCGCTGCGGCTGGCTTCGCGCCAGCCAGGCCGTCATCCGCCCGCCAAGCGAATAGCCCATGATGTCGGCGCGCTCGATGTTCAGATGATCCATCAGCGCACTGACGTCGCCGGCCATCGTGCCGATGTGATACTGTTCGGCATCGTAGAGCTTGGCGGAATCGCCATGGCCGCGATTGTCGAGCGCGATGACGCGGCGGCCGTGTTTCTTCAGTTCTGAAACCCAGGTCGGATACACCCAGTTCACATTCTTGCTCGACGCAAAGCCGTGCACCAGCAGGATAGGATCGCCCTCGCCTTCGTCGAGGTAGGCAATCTCAACTGCGCCGTTATGAAAACTCGGCATCGGTTAATCCGTATTTTTGGGAGAGGGATCGGCGATGGAAGGTCGCAAGCTTAGCCGTGCGCGACCGCGCCCGCCAGGGACGGCTCAGACGGCAAAGCCGCAGCCGCCATTTGCTTTCTTAGCCGCCGTGCCTTCTTGCGAAGCAGCCAAGACATGGTCAGGCGTTCGGTGGTGGCTTTGATCGATGACAGCAGGCCGAACAGGGCCAGCAGCGCGCTGAACACCCACAGCGTGAGATCGAACGCACCGGCCGCCAGCAGCAATGCGCCGCGGCCGAGCACCTTCAGGATCGCGCGGGTCTGGCTGCCCTTGGACTCCGCGAGCCGCGCCGCCCGTGCGACATCCTTCGGGCCCTCCGCGATTTTCAACGTTTCCTGCGCGGCGCGAATCCCCGCCTTCTCACTGACGCGTCCGACGTCCTTGGCGAGGCGGACCAGCGCGCCGGCCTTCTCGGCGCGAAACGCCGCTCTTATCGCTGACATGGTCTGCGCCGGCCGCATCACCGAGCCGGACGCGACCGCATGTTGCAGCATCGGCGCGTCGACCATCTCGCGCGCGGAGCGGCCGGCCCATCGCGTGAGCCCCTTGCCCAGCCGGCCCACCTTGCGGGCATCCTTGACCAGGGTGAGACCGGCGCGTACCGGCGCGACGCCTCCGACGGAGACATAGGTCGCCGCCGTCACCACAAGGCCCACAGCGGCGAGACCCAGCACCAGCCGATCGGTGTCCTCGCCCATCGCCATATGCTTGCCTTCGCGCACCACGTCCCTGATGTCGCCGAACACGAACAGATCGCCGGCGACCGTGCCCGACAGGCTCGCGACATCGTCGGCGTTTCCGGTGACGAGCCCGGTGGCAAAGCGTTTTGCAAAATGCGATGACGAATTTTCCTCGACGATGGCCGCAGCCACCCGCCGCGACAACTCGTCGTTGACAGGAATGTTCTTTTCCCTGGCAAGATCGACAAAGCCGTTGGCGAGGTCGGCGTCTTCAGCGGCAAGTGCCGTCTCGATATTCTGCTCGATCACGGCCTGATTATTCCGCAGGGCAGCATTAAGCTGAACGTCGGAAAGTGCGGCCGGGTCGTCTTGTGCCGCCAGAATGGCACCAGCGTCGCGCGCACGCGGCCACAGCAATGCGCACGCGATCGCGCACACCGCCACGCCAGCCACTGCCGATCCGAGCCGCCATCGATTCATGCCGGGAACCCTGATGTTTTCGCTTCCCTCAAGATGGTGTGCCGCTTTTAAGACACAACCGCCCCGACGAAAGAAGGGCTTTCTCTCGACGACAATATTGTGTCGAATTTGCATGAGCAAATGAGCGCTCGGGGGCTCTGGGAATCACCAACACCCGCCACTATGGTTCACCGCACTTCGACCCTGCGGCACATATCTGATTGCGTCCGCCTCCATTGCTACCCAAGGTGAATACAATGTCCGATCATGTCGTTCCGCACTTCCACAACGATGCCGGCGTTTCCGTCATCGAGATCGGCTCGCAGGAATTCATGTGTGTGGGCGCCAATCCGCCGTTCGATCATCCGCATGTTTTCCTCGATCTCGGCAACGACAACGAGATCATCTGCCCCTATTGCTCGACCCTGTATCGGTACGCCGCCGACCTCAAGGCCGGCGAAGCCCGGCCGCCCGAATGCGTGCTGAAAGACAAGGTCGCCTGACCGGCCGGGTGGCCGCTTCACGCACGATCGTCGTCGCGGGTGCCGGAATCGGGGGATTGACGGCGTCGCTTGCGTTGGCGGGACAAGGCTTTCGCGTCGTCGTTCTCGAAAAAGCCGAGCGCCTCGAGGAAGCTGGCGCCGGCCTGCAGCTCTCACCCAACGCCAGCCGCGTGCTGATCGACCTCGGCTTGCAACCCCGGCTCGCCGCACGCGCCGTCACGCCCCACGCCATCAGCATCATGAGCGCGCAAGGCGGCGGCGAGATCGCCCGCCTGCCGCTCGGCGAGGCCGCCACGTTGCGCGCCGGCGCGCCCTATTGGGTGATGCATCGCGCCGACCTGCAAGCGGCGCTGCAAGCCCAGGTCAACGACCATCCCGACATCGAATTGCGGCTCGGCTGCCAGTTCGAAGACGTCGTGCCCCACGCCAAGGGACTGACCGTGGTCCAGCGCAACGGCACGACGCGACAGCAGGTGGCGGCGGTGGCGCTGGTCGGCGCCGATGGAATCTGGTCCGCGGTCCGGCATCACCTGTTTCCGCAGGTACAACCGCAATTCTCCGGCCTGATCGCCTGGCGCGGAACGATCGACGCCTCGCAGCTACCGCGCGAATATGCTTCGTGCCGGGTCCAGCTCTGGATGGGACCGGAGGCGCATCTTGTGGCTTATCCGATATCCGGCGCGCGACAGATCAACGTCGTCGCGGTGGTGCCGGGAACCTGGAACAGGCCGGGCTGGAGCGCACCCGGCGAGACCTGCGAGATCAAGAACGCGTTCGCCTCATCGAGGTGGCCGGGAACCGCCCGGATGATGATCGGCGCGGTCGATGACTGGCGGAAATGGGCGCTGTTCACGATGCCCGATGGCGGCGAATGGGCCGATGGTGCCATCGCACTGTTGGGAGATGCCGCGCACGCCATGCTTCCGTTTGCGGCGCAAGGCGCGGGAATGGCGATCGAGGACGCGGCAGTGCTGGCAAAATGTCTCAACCAGGGTGTTGGAGAAACCGCCGCCGGCATCCCGGCCGCGCTCAAACACTATGCGCGGCTGCGCCGCGCGCGCGTCGCTCGGGTGCAGCGCGCCGCGCGGCAATCGGGGCGCATCTATCACCTCACGGGCCCCGCGGCCTACGCACGCGACCTCGCGATCAAGGCGATGGGCGCAAAGCGCGTGCTGGCGCGACAGGACTGGATTTACGACTGGCGGGCGTGAGCCGGGCTCGCGAGAATGCGCGATCGTCGTCTGTTTGGGCCTCGAGCGGGATGACTTTTCTTCGAATCGTCATTCCGCTCTATCTTTTTGTTTGAGCATGATCTCCGGGCAAACGCTTCGCGTTTGTCCCGAGGGAAAACCGGTGCCCACTTTTCCGGATCTTGCTCTAGTGGACCGCGCTGCCCGACCGCATCGGCGGCTTCGCACGTTTGGCAGTTGCAGGTGCCGCGCCGGGTGCCGCCGGGGCGCCCGCAGCGGCCGAGGCAGACGCCTGGCATTTGTTACGCTGCCAGACTTCTTCGGCCAATTTGGTTTGCCCGCGGACCGCGATGTAGTCGTTGCGATAGGCGAGCTCCGAGATCACAGAACCGCCGACGCCGGTTTCGGCCTTCGCCATCAGGCCCTGCAGTTCCGCAGCCCGCGTGGCAAGCGTCTTGCGCTCGGTCTCCAGTTGCTTGCACTCGTACAGATCGTATTTGGCAGGATCGGCGAAAGCCGAGGTCACGCTGTCGCTCATATTGGCGCAGCCGTTCAGCCCGATGGCGAGCCCGAGCAGCGCCAGCGCCGTGGCTGCGCGCCGCAACGGCCGGGAAAAGGAAATGCGAGCGATCATGCGACCTTCGTAAGCGGACAACATTGAGGTTGCGTAAACCACCGGCAGGTGTCGGCATTGAGGCTTTGCCTTAACTGACGCGCTCCACTATGGAAGGAGCGCGCCCTCCCGGCCAAGCTCATTCCACTTCGCCAGGAAACGCGCTAAGTATCTGATCTGACGACCAAAGCGGACGTGGCGGAACTGGTAGACGCAAGGGACTTAAAATTCTCTGCGCTCTTTGAAAGTCCTCACCCTTTTTGGAAAACGCGCCCTCCAGTCACGGTAGAAACCGATGGAACAGAACGTGTTTTGGAAAACCGTTCCGGACTGGTTTCGCGACCGCAGCACAGAGGTCGCCGCGTGAGCATCACGTTTGACCGGCACATTTATCATCCGTCACATGGCACAGAGGCGTGGCCTTGCTGGAAGCTGCCGGCAGTCAAAATCGCTCCCATCGATGTTGTTCAGCATCCGATCTAGCAACGCTTCGGCAGATGTCGTGGAAATGCCTGCTCTTTGGAGTCGCCTGATCTCGCCGCGCTGGCGGTGAACCTGCATGCGCATACGCGGGCGAGCAGCATCGCTGAGACCGAGCGCTTTCGCAGTCTTGAGATTGATGCTCAGCTCGAATTTGGTGGGTTGGTAAAATGGGATATCTCCCGGATTGGCGCCCCTAAGAATCGTACCGATGACGTTGGCGAGGCCGCGATAGATGTCCGCTAGGTCGCTCCCATAAGCCATCAGTCCGCCAACTTCGACGAATTCGCGCTAAACTGTGGGAATCCGACCTTTCGCCGCAGCGATAGTAACGCCTGTGATGTTGCCGCCCGGCCGCGCGATGCTTGCCACAAGCCCTAGGGCAATCGGATCGAACAATATCGTCACGATCGGGATCGTCGTCGTCGCCATTTTGAAGTCTAACGATAGACGAGCGCCCCCAACGTCAAAATCAAGTCGGGATGCGTGCTGACGACATCGCGGACCAGTCCGCCATAGCGTTCGGGTCGCCCTTCCCCAGTGTACCGTTCCACGCCGAGGTTTTGGCGCTCGACGTAGCCCAGGCGACTTAGCTCCTCGAAAAACGCGCGGTACGTGTTGGCAACGACGGGATGGGTCTGTGCCTTAGGATGGGTCGTGCTGAAGCTCATCTAGCGGAGCCTCGCGAAGCAGTAATACCAACACAACAAGCGACGGCGTCCACGCGAGCATCGCTCCAAAACAGATAGCTTGTAAGGTCGTCATGACGCACCTTGGGTTTCCGGCCCCCGTTGAACCGCTGCAGCACCCGTTTGGCTGCAGTGCACGCGAAGCAGCCGCCAGCGTGCACTTCTCCGCTCCTCGTCCGGATGCAAACGTAGAATACGGTCTGGCGCTCTTCCGTGAGCCGGATCACATACACCGGCGGTGAATATCGCGGCGTGGGCGGCATGATCAGCGTTTCAACGCGGCTTCACCGGGTTGCAAAGATCGCGGCGCAATATCGAGCCTACCCATTGTGATGCTGAGATTATACCGGAAAGGATGCCTTCCATCCTCGACAAAAAGGCAGGTAGTCGCAGCGGGCGCAACGGTTGGCGGTAGGATATGGTCCGCGGGTGGCGAAATACACCGAAGAACGGGAAACAGCTCACCATCATTGAGCATCCCGAATCCTATGAAGTTCGCCAGCGCGGCGCGTCTACGTATTTCTATTTCGAGGATGAGCCTGCAAGTCGCAATTCCACGGGTCGAATGACCAGGAAGCAGGCCGAGCAAGCTGCCAAAGCATTCGTGGGCCCCGAACAGCTGAAGGCGAAGAGGAAATGAATGGTCCCGACACAAAAGCGCTTGGCGAAGGACGGCAGGACCCTCTACGCAGGCGGGGGAAGCTCGCGAGGCCAGGCGCACATGCCTTGTAAACCAAAGGCGTTGTCGGACTTTTCGGGGCGAAAATGACGAGCCGATGCGGTTGATCGCTACACCGAAGTCGGCTGGCGGCTCAACAGATTGGGGGCGCCGCGAATACTCAACAAAAGCCGTTGGTAATTATTGGATGGAGTAGGTCTTTGCGTCGAATGACCATTTGGCTTCGTGTAATCGGTTGGTCGTGCTCGCCGGGATACGGAGTTGACTCGCCCACTTGGTCAAATAGTTAAGCGCTTCATCCTGGCCGGCCATCTCAGGCGGAATGTCGGGTAGATCGAGTATTTGTACGGCTTGCTCGCTCCACATCGCGACGACCATTGCGTTACCGGCGGGGGGCGAAACAACATAAGCTATACCCTCGGCGTTGGCGAGATTTGGCACCAGTAACGGCACCCCTGGTTTGATATAATTAGCGTTCGGTCTGGAGTTGCGGGTCAGCGAGGCGACAGTGGGAAAAATCTGAGTGAGTTTTCCATTAGCGTCGATATCTATCAGGACCACATACCCGGCTTTCTTGCTCTTGATCCGAAATGAAACTTGCGAGCCGATACTGACAGACTTGCCGGGCAGCATTTCTACGGAAAGCTCTGCGGTGTTCGCAATGATCGGTGATTGCGTATCAAGATTTGCAGAGTTAACCGATTTCGGGGGCGTCGAGGGAGATATAATCGGCTCCGATTGAAGTCGTTCTGTTGAAGACACAGGAGGGTTTTGACCCGACTCGATCGATGAGTTGGAAGACTTCGCAGTTGAGGTTGGGGCGTCTGTTGGAGGCGAGGCAGTGGGGGCAGCAGGGGCTGCGGCAGGATTGGAAGCGCCATCGATAATGGTAACGAAGCGCGAGACGTCTTCTTCTGCTCGCGCATACTGTCCGATACACAGCACGCCGCTCAAAATAAACGGCTGCAATAACTTTTGAATTTTGAACATGACCATGTCTCAAGGGGCCGTGAAGATCCCGATCGAGCCAACTCGAACATCCGCCGGCATGTAACGCATCATGCTCTTGATCAGCGCGCCGGGGGCCCGCCGACGATTGAGCTCGGATACCACTTGTTCGAGCTCAGGAAGCCGATCCGTAGAAGTTACCGCGATAACCTGATCGGCCCCAAATGGTTCGCGAACGCGTAGCGAAATCTGGAAACTTGAGGCAGTATTTTGGTCTGTTCCAAGTGGGTACAGCAATTGAATCGTCCCATCGCCAGATACATTCACCAGAACGATTGAGCGCTGCGCGACATCTGACAATTCGACTTGCACCATGTCATCGTTGTGGTGTTGTTCATCGCCCGCAGTAAGGCGAAGCAGCTGAGGAGCTTTAGCCGATATTTTTTTGAGTTCTCGGACGGCCGCCGTTCGATCGATCACGCTCGCAAGATCGGTTGAATCGACGTTATAGGCAACGACATCGCCCCAAGCGATCACATCGTGAGAATTCGGGTCCCAAATCAAATCGGGATTGTCGACCGGTCGAACAATTTCAATCATGACGTCGCGCGGCTTTAGGTTTGCAAAATAACCGGTCCTCCCATCCAGGGCAGCAAGTCGAATCGGCGCTTGCGCGCGCAGGACCGCTGGACTGTCCTGCACGTCGGAGGGGGCCTGCAAACCAGGCTTGGGCAAAATCTTGATATCGCCAGGTGAAGTTATTCCGCGTGTCAGCTGATACACAACATCACGATCGATCGGGCGGCCGGGCGATGTCTTCGTTACGATATTCTGACGCTGATCGGATAGTTGGTAAACCACCTGGCGAACATTGGCGAACAATTCCTTCAGCGTCACTTTGCCGTCGTGATTGTCATCGGCGCTGCCCTCAAAGGCGCGGGCAACTGCATAGCTTAACGCACCACGAAAACCGTCAATACCGGGGATTCGAATTTCCGGGGCTTTGGTATTTCGATCGACGGCTGCAAGAAAGGTGGTCTTATCGAGGTCAAGATCCGTTACCGATTCCTGGTCATCCGTGACGGGTTTCAGCATATCGACCAACAAAGTGTATGTCGGCACCTGCCTGAAACTCATTTCCTCGGCACGCGGATCTATCTCGCGAGCAAGCCCGCCGCCGTGGCAGGTATCCGCGACAAAAAGAACCTTGGCACCACGCGACTCGAACTGTCGAATAAAATGATTGAACTCGCTCCCGAGTATGCGTTGCTTTGATCCTCGAGCGGTGAGCTCGAACCCCGGGAGTAAAAAAACGTTTTCGATACCATCCGGCTCCGAACCTTTGACAGTTTCCGGCTCTTGGGCACCGTGTCCCGCGATCGACAAGACAATCAGATCATTCGGTCCGGTACGCTGGACCAGATCTTTGATTGCTTGCATAATGTTCTCGCGACTCGCGCCCGCATTGATGAGCGTTGTCACATCGCCGATTCCCATTGAACGCAGCGATTTTTCGATATCCAGTGCATCGGCGACTGCTCCTTTAAGCTGACGCACGTGCTGATAAGCATCTATGCCGATTATGAGGCTTCTGACTGCGCCACCGTCCGGATTTTGAAGGCGCAGGCTGTCCAACGTGCTCGCAGCAAGCGGCGTCGTTGCTAGAATGGCAGCGAGAAGGCAAAGTCTCGGGATCAAAGCCGGCATGGGCGCACATCTCGTGACTATCGACGAATGAATTCAACCCGACGATTTAAAGCGTAGATATCTTCTTGGCTGAGACCGGATGAATCAGGGATTGCCAGGGGCTCGTTCGAGCCAACACCCGACGTCTCGATCGTGGTGCTTACACCGGCTTCTTTCAAATATGCGGCAACAGCTTCAGAGCGAGCGGCCGAAAGCTTCAGGTTGGTTTCGGCCGAACCACGCACATCCGTGTGGCCCACCAGCTTGATGCGATCCGGACGCTGTTCTTTTAGCGCAGTCGCCAGTTCTTCTGCTGCCTGTTTGCCGATAGGGGTGAAGGAAGTCTTGGCATAGTCGAAAGTGATCGGAATCGGAACCGCCTGTGGCGTGATTCCTCGCACCGAGCGCGAGAAGACACCACCGAGTGTGCCGTCACGGTGATCGTGCGCAGTTTGGACAAATCGGGTTTGCCCATCAGCGCGCATGACGTTGGCAGCCAGCAATCGTGCCTGCGCGGATCGCGCCATCAAACCTTCGATTTCGAACTTTTCGGGCGAAGTCGGCGTCAGCGTCTCGTTCTTTACGATTTCAATGGCTCGGTCATAGGCTTGTGCGGCGTCAACGAAACGGCGCTCACCAAAACGCACCTCGCCGAGGGTCGCGGAGGCCTGCCAGATGACTTCGGGCATTTCTGCGGTAACGAGCAGGCGATCGTAGTCGGCGACCGGACGTCCGCGCGCCATCAGTATCTGGGCGGCGGACAGCCGCAGGGCTGCCAGCCGGCGCTGGGCAGCCAGCTGAAACTGTCCACATTCAGCGCTTACGGCGATTTTGTCGATTTCGACCTGGGCATCATTCTCAAGCCCCGCATCAACGGCCAGGTTGAACCGGTCGATTGTCTTTTTGCAATCAGTTGCCGCGCTGGCGGGGACGCAAAACGCAACGCCGCAAAGAACGCCTCCCAGGGTGAGCAGCTTGGATAACCTCGCTTGGGTCATTTTGGCTCAAATACGAGTAAACTATTGCGGAGTGGGTACTATACTACAGGTTAAACTTGGGGCAAACAATTAGGTAAGGAAAGCCGCGCCAGTTCAGTTGCGCATAAAAATATAACGTTCCAGCGCCTTAGGGTGCGGCAATGGCCTTGCGAGACGTCAGCAATGCGTACCTCTCAACCTCCTCGGGGAACATCAGCCCCATTGCGCGGCTATTAATTTATAGCGTGCCCATCGCTCTACTTCCTCTTCTACTCTAATCTAAGCCCTCTATTATTTGCGGCAACAGCATTTGGACGTCAAAGCGGCTCATTCCCACGCGAATTTTTGGGTCATAGAGCATTTGTAACATGGCGCGGTCGTAAACGGACAAGTAACCGACGCTGCGGCGTTGGTTGAGTGTTGTCCAAGGTATATCGTCTGCGTGGTTCATCAGACCAAGTGCGTGCAATGTTTCATGGTACGCGCAGTCGAGGAAGATGTCGGTACCCCGATCGACGACAATGAAGATATCCGCTCTTAAGAGATGACCAAGTTCGTCCGCGCGAGACCTGGTTGTGCATCGCGGATTGGTCTGATTGATGAATGCACTCGCCGTGCTATCCCCTAAAGCGGCCGCAAGCGCCGAAACAAAATCTTTGGCGTCGACGAGACGTACAATAACGTCCGGTGCAGTCGAGGTGTCGACCACGGCAGCGTCGATTCGAGGCACGCGAACAATGAAATCATCCAAAACGCGCTTGTACATTTCCGAACGGTCGACGTGCCCGCTGCTGGAAATGCGGAAAGCAATTCTGTGATCGAATTTGTGGATACGGTCATCGCTCCCGCCCAGACGCTGCATGTCCGATCCAAATGCGAGCCTCAGGAATCCTGATGTAAGGTCGGATTCGTCGAACGCAGTATACTCCCGTGGCGCGCCGCTCGGCGCCCCCACGGGCGCCGGTCGCATGCGGCTTGCAGCCATCCCTTGGTCCGAATAAGCAATGAAAGCGAGAATGCAGAAGACCAAATCGAATGGACGCATTTTAGACATTGCCTTTGCCGTGGGTGCCGGCGGCGAGTGGATGCTTTCCTCCAACTGGAGCGCAAAGCTTGAATACCTTTACTACGATTTGGGCTCCGTAACCTACGCCACCGGAGGTCTCGCAAGCGACATTGGAGCGGTGCTAAACCCTGGTACCAGCACCGGTGTGGCTGCTGTCGCTACTTCTTCCCAGGTCCGCTTCAAGGACAGCATCGTTCGCGTCGGCGTGAACTACCATTTCGGCAGCCCGGCGGTTTCGCAATACTGATCGGCAAAGCCCGGCTGTGAAGCAGGTGTGTCCGGCGCGCCACATTCGCCATTCAAGTGCGATCCGAATCGGGAAAACCGCCCGACCTCATCCAATTGGCCGATGCCCCGGCGCGCAGGAGTCGTGCATGTTTGCATCCAGATGGAGATCAACTGTTTGGTTGACGTCTCGGATCTCAAGGTGGCCATGACATGGGGGTTGAACCGACATGAGAAGGATTATTCTTGCGACAGCTCTCGTTGCGCTTGGCTCGACATCTGCCTTCGCTGCCGAGCTAGTTTAGCAATAGCCGTTCAACCAGTTCGCTTTGCCACCAAAACTTTCGGGATCAAAATGTTGGAAAATCATGTTCTGGTTCACTTGAGGATATCAAAATCTGTTTGTCTTGCCGCGCTCTTAAGCCTGATTGGCTTCTCCGCGCAAGCGCAGGGAACCATTTTTTGCCCTGCCACGATTAACGGAGCCCCCGGTTTCCAATTGGTCAACGGCTTGTGTACTGACGGAAACACGGGTGCCTTTTCGACGGCGGCGCTTTCCAGTCAAGCCCTTGGTGACATTCAGCAATCGATGACGCAGCAGACAACGACCGCCGCCCTCGATGCAATCTCGGCCCGCCGCAAGGAAGAGACCGAGCGCTGCCCGGAGGGATTCGAGCGCTCCAATGACGGAACCTGCAAGCGCATCGTCGTTTCCGAACCAAGTCCGCGTATTTCGTCGTCACGGCCGGCGGCGCAGAGGCAGAAGGCGCCAGCGCCGATGATGCCGGTCAAAGCTCTGCCAATCGTGGTTGATCAAGGATGGCGGTGGGGGGTCTGGGCCCACGGGTTCGGCGATTACGAACGGCGGACCGAATCCGGATCGTCTTCGATATCTGTTACTGGTGTCGGCAGCGGGCAAGGTATAGTTACCGATCTAACTCAAAAAGCGACCACAGGCGGCGTGATTGGAGGCGTGGATGCCACCTTCCGCAATCTCCTTGCTGGAAGCGACGGATTGATCGTGGGCATCTTGGCCGGCTATGTGTCGACCGATATCTCTTTAAGCGGGACGACGACGCCGTCCCCCCCCAATGCCACTGCCCTTCCGACGGGCAGTAGCAACGGTAAGATTCGTGTGTCCGGGCCTTCCGTAGGTGGCTACTACACTTACTTCAATGGAAGTTTCTCGAACGATACGACATTGAAGGCTGATTTTCTCTCGATTAACGAGAGCTTTAGCGAGGTCCTGGCGTTTACAGGTGCCGGTCCAGGTGGAACTCCTCAATTCAATTCTGGGGCCGGCTCGGCCAATGTAACGAATTTTGTCGCGGCCCAGAATTTTCAGTACCGCTTTCCAATCTCCGCGGGACTTTGGTTTGAGCCAACCGCTGGCTACCGATATGTCAATTCCCATTACGACGCCGGTGGCGCGGCTCTGGGTCTGCAAGACGGTTATGACTGGCGCGTCCAGGGTGGTGGACGCCTCGGTATCGAGTCATTCTGGAACGCGGTGCACGTGACGACAACCATCACAGGCTTGGCTTACAGCGACGTCAAGATCGTCGGTGGACCTATCACCGGGGGTGCGACGACCGGCTCTTTTGCCGGCGGCACGGTACTGCCGTCCGACCAGGGCAAAGTGCGCGGCGAAGGCATCTTTTTGGCCAATTTCGACTACGGGCGCGGGTTTTCGACCTTCGTGCAGGCAGACGTTCGCGGCGGATCCGGTCTGTTCGGCGCCGGGGGACGTGTCGGCGCTCGCATGCAGTTCTAGCCGTATAAGTGATCACCTATGCTCCAGCGTTCAGCTGGAGCTGAGGTGTTTTGCGCGCTACGTAGCCTATGAATCTGCCGAGGCTTGAGCTATTTTTCACCATTTGGGGTGAGGACCTTGATGCTCAAAAACGCAAACAGTCCGTTCGGCCTGGTCTGCGCCTGCATCGGATTCATGGGGCTGCTTTCGCTTTTTCCGCAAAGTGTCAAAGCAAGTGATGATGTTCAACTTTGCGACAATTCCATCAATGACCCCGACGAGGGAATACCAGCCTGCACCCGTATTATAAACGACTCCCAAAGTCCAAAACCGGAATCGGTTTTCAACAATCGCGCCAACGCATGGTTTCGCAAAGGTGTGTATTCCAATGCGCTTCAGGACTACGGGGCAGCCATCGAACGCAATCCCAGATTTGTCGAAGCCTTCAGAAATCGCGCGTTTGTTCTCGTCAATCAAAATGAATTTGACCGCGCCATCATTGACTTGAATCAGGCGATCGCACTGGATCCCAAATCGTCCTTTGCGTTTTATCTTCGCGGCTTTGCGCTGTACAGCAAGGGCGAATTCGAAAGATCGATCAAGGATTTTGACTCTGCGATTGCCCTTAAGGGCGATTATTACGCCGCCTACATGCATCGGGGCGATGCCTGGTACCGGAAGCGAGATTTTGACAAAGCAGTCAAGGATTTCGATCAGGCCATCAAGATCGCCCCCAAAGACGCTGCAGCGGTCAACGAGCGCGCTCAGGTCTGGATCGACAAGGGCCAATTTGATCGCGCTACTCAAGACTACGAACGGGCGATTTCTCTCGAGCCCAAGGATTGGCGAGCCTACAGCGGACGTGGGGAAAGCCTCAGGTTAAGGGGCGATCTCGATGCGGCACTCGCCAGTCACAATGAAGCTGTCAAATTGAATCCGAAATCGACCGATGCTCTCGTCAACCGAGCGCTCGTTTGGAAAGATAAGGGCGATCTCGATCAAGCTATCTCTGACTACGACGACGCGCTGTTGCTAAACCCTAAGGAGGATCGGGCGCTCAGCAATCGAGGAGAAGTTTGGCGCCTTAAGGGCGACCTAAACAGATCCATGACTGATCTTGATAAGGCCGTTAGCCTGATTCCGAACTCAGCTCTAACGCTTTGCCGTCGCGGCGATACGCTCAGGGAACGGGGAGAACTCGATCGTTCCCTCAATGATTTTTCCGCCGCCATCGCGGTCTCATCGAACGCCATATGTGCCTATACCGGCAGGGGTCTTACTCTCGAGAAAAAGAACAGTTCAAAGGAAGCGAAGGCGGAATACGACAAAGCTCTCACGCTTGCGCTCGAAAGGGATCCAGACCCTACCTCGGGCAGACAGGCCCAGAGCGCCGCTCGCACCCACAGCGCCAAGCTGGCGGAAGACGCGCGCCTGGAAGCCGAACGGCGCGCGCAAGCGGAGAAAGAGCAGGCGGCGTTGGCGAACGAGAAACTATTGGCGGCCAAATCCGGACAGCAGTTGCTTGTGAAGCAAGCAGAGGAAGAAGCAATCCGAAAGGCAGCCGCAATAGAGCAAGGGAGAAAAGCAGCGGAGAAACTGCAATTAGCGAACGTCCCTCCTAAACCGGTGATCGACCAGGGAAGGCGGGTCGCATTGGTCATTGGAAATTCCGCTTATCAAAACGTCCAAGCCCTGCCAAATCCGGCCCGCGACGCCGACGCGATCGCCGATTCGTTTCGCAAGGTAGGATTTCAATCGGTACAAGTTGAGCACGACCTAACTCGAGAGCAATTGACTAAGGCTCTACGAAAATTTGAAGACGTGGCCGCGACCGCAAATTGGGCGGTAATTTATTATGGTGGCCACGGTATTGTCATTAATGGTGAAAATTATCTGGTGCCGGTGGATGCAAAGTTGTTCTCCGATCGGGACGTGCTCGACGAGGCAGTAGCGCTGAACCGCGTTCTTATTGCAACGGAAGGAGCTAAGAAACTGCGGATGCTCCTATTGGATGCGTGCCGTGAC
>Ga0179587_10000306_pt1 | contig 20620 bp, 11 predicted proteins | sample CZODoug2_1_08_16_FD_185932 | JGI IMG/M metagenome (GOLD analysis project Ga0179587, IMG submission 185932) | Vadose zone soil fungal communities from Angelo Coast Range Reserve, California, USA - CZODoug2_1_08_16fungal | ecosystem: Environmental > Terrestrial > Soil > Vadose zone | place: USA...
CGGCATTAATGATCCAGAGATTCGAGTAGCGCTTGTCAGTCATGGGATCGGCGAAGCGGCGCACGTAGGCGATTTTCTTTCCGTCGGGTGAGATCTGCGGGTCAGTCGGAAGCTGCAGTTGGAACTCGTCCATGGCGCTGAGTTGGTGGGCCGCAGGTTCTTGGGCCGCGATTATTGGCGGAAACATAGGCAAGAGAACAGCAAGAATTGTGAAACCCATCAAAAAGCGCGGCTTGAACTTCATGTTCGGGCCTCCTCGCAGAACCGGAGTTAACACCGCAGACTAAATCCTGTCAAGGAAGGTCGCCGTGTGGCTACGGACTTGCCGACGGTCGCTCGATCGGCTGATAGAATATCCATAGGTAAGAATAACCGGATGAAAGACTAGATGAGCCTTCTCGTGGGCGTTCCAAGATGGAAATACGTCGGGAGGTAGCAGAACTGGATTTTCGGGATGGTTGTCGTAGCGGTGTGTCCGGTGTGAGCGCATGTCCGAGGATCGGCGGCGCCTAACTAAGTCCCGCGAAGTTAGAGAAGGGTGTTTCGTATAGGGTGGCAGCGTCCAGGCTCATTCGCTCGTATGAATCGTGCCGGTCGCTAGGGGAAGCGCACAGTCAAACTGTCTCAGGGCAGCGGCGAGGCCGCCCAGCCATCGCTGGGGATCGCCGGCCATGTGGCCGCAAATCTAGGTTCACGGGTCTTTGCGAACGAGCATGCCCAGTTCGCGTTCTTTGGAGGAGGGCAGAAGCTGGCGATTCCAGGAGAAAGACTGACGCCCTCCGCATGCGGGAACTTTGGCGTCAAGTGAGGGTTTAGTGGGCGCTTCAAATCGTATCCCCATGGTTGCAGTGATGCTCATCTTCATTCTTGCGGGATCGGCTGGGCATGCGCAGAACTTTACGGATATCAAGCCCTCGCCTCAGCAAGTGGCCTGGCAAGATCTCGAGTTTGGTGTGCTCATCCACTTCGGCACAAACACCTTCTTGGATCGCGAGTGGGGAGACGGTACGGCCAGTCCCAAAGTATTTGCTCCCTCACAGTTTGATCCTGAGCAGTGGATGCGGGCGATCAAGGCCGCAGGTGCGAAGTATGTGGTCTTGGTAGCGAAGCACCACGATGGTTTCTGCCTATGGCCGACCGGGCAAACCGACTACAGCGTGAAGAGCAGCCCCTGGGAGAACGGGCAAGACGATGTGGTGCGGCGAGTGTCACATGCGGCCCGAAAGTTCGATTTGAAATTCGGCGTTTATCTTTCTCCTTGGGACCGTCACGAGCCGTCATACAAGAATTCCGCTAAGTATGATGATTACTACATCGCGGAATTGTCCGAACTAACCGCCAACTACGGGGACCTGGTGGAATTCTGGCTGGACGGAGCTGGCAGTGAAGGCCACGTCTATAATTTTCCTCGCATTATTGATAATCTTCGCGTCTCCCAGCCGAACACGCTGGTATTCGCCGACGCCGCTCTATTTGAATATGGAGACATCCGCTGGGCTGGGAATGAGGATGGAACTATTCCTTACGAAAACTGGAACGTACTCGACCGGCACGGATATCTTCGCTGGCGGCCGGTTGAAGCAGACACTCCGCTTCACAAGAACCACTGGTTCTGGCACCCCAACGATGAAGCCACACTCAAGTCAGTGGCGGAGCTGGTGTCAACCTATGAAGAAACCATCGGCCGAGGCGGCCAGTTGATGTTAGGCCTGTCTCCCGACCGGCGTGGGATGCTGCCCGAAGCAGATGTGAATCGCCTAGAACAATTTGGCGCAGCCATTCGCCAACGCTACGGGAGAAATCTGATAGCCAAGGAGCATATTCGCGGCCAAGGGGCGATCGAGGCGGCGCTAGACGGCGATCCCGAGACGTTCTGGTCGGCGCCGGCCGGCTCGCATCATGCCGTTCTCGAAGCCAATTTCGCCAAGCCACTAACATTTGACCACGCGTTGGTCATGGAATGGCTGAACGATGGGCAGCACGTGGAGCACTTCCGGATCGAGGCGTGGACTGGCAAGGATTGGAGCTCACTTGTTGAAGGTAACGCAATCGGTCACAAGCGCATCGACCATTTCGGACCCGTAACCGCTTCCCGTATCCGGCTGAACATCCTGGCCTCTTCCTCAGAAGCGCATATCAGAGAATTCCAGGTATTTAGCGCCGGAAGTGATGTCCGGACGCAGTAAGTGTCACGGATTAAAGTGCGCGGAGTTTCGCTTCAACGAGACGAAGGTCTGAGGAACCTTCACGCCGAACTGGACACCTCGCGAATTCTTGAACGCAGGCCTGGCTTGCTTTTCCCCGGCACAGGAACCGGCCTTGCGAATTTTCACGTCTGCCATGGTGTTATCGTTTTCGGTCGCTTTGATTCTCGCCGCGACGACGGAACTTCAAGCAAGACACCGGCCATTTTCATCGGTCCCGCCGCGGGAATAGTGGATACCAGTCGCGGCCTGGGAATTCCCTTCGGCGGCACTGGGCGTCTTCCGTTTTCGGCAAGCTTGAAAACGAACTACTTGGCTAAGGTGATCGTTTAGCTTACTGACGCCAACTGGACTTCGGGTCAGCCGTTCGTCTACCGGCTCGATGCGATTCAGTTAACGCGGGTTTGATGCGGCTTGCCGGGCACTCTGCTTAATCATTGCATCGTTCTGTTCGATGCTGCCCTTCACGAGCTCTGTCTTTACTTCCGATTTCTGTCCTGCCAATAGGTTTACTTCAGTCTCGAACGTTCGGTAGCCCGGCAATTCAATCTTAATGCGATGCTTTCCCGCCGCGATCAGCAGCGAATGAAACTTCCCGCCAAATTCGCCCACATGTCCTACATACCATTCGTCAAGAAACACGGCGGCTCGATTGGGCTGTACCGTCAGCTTCAACGTCGCAGTTGTCGATGGTGTCTGCCATCCCACGCTTTTTTGCATGGCCACGTGCACCGTTTGTTTTCGACCAGGTTCGACCACAATCTTGTGAACAAAGTCCTCAAGACCCGCCTGCCGGACGTTGATTTCGTGCTCTCCAGGCAGCAGCATCACTTTCTTGTCGCCTCTTAGCTCTTTCAGATAGCCTACATACTGTCCATCGATCCAGACCCCCGAGTCCCTCTCCACTCTGCTCGCGCCTTCAAACTGCACTTCCCCCATCACTCGATTGTCGGCATAACTGTCTGCCGCGGAGAGCAAGAGGATCAATGCCAGAACGGGGACAAACCTCGTCGGCCGGAACACCTTCCCATTTACCATGGCTTCACTGCGTCTATTGAACATGCTTCCCCCTTCACCAACCCCGGGTGGTCAAAACGAACTGCATTTATCCAACCAACCGCAACTTCCCGAGAACGGCTCCAAATCTAAGAAACAATTAGGTTTGTCACGGCCTCCCACTCGTTGCCTGTATTTGCCCGCTAGTACTAGGCCGCAAAAATTACTCACCACCCGCCCTCCTCCACCTCTCGGACTTGTTCTCGATAATAACCCCTTGGATGGTGTCGGGAGGTATCCTCAAGATGCCTTTGGTTCAGAGAAAGGCGAGCATCTCCTCCCAGGGGAAGCGATCAGACTCATGACCCTGCAACTACTCTTCGGTGTTAGGAGCCGGAGGGCATTCCGCTTGTTCGTTCACCTGGGAAGGGATGGCTTTTCCCATCCCCCATTAGAAGGATTCCCAGCAAACCGCCAAGCAGCGCCAGGCAGATTCTCTTCATAAACACTTCCCAAGCGCGTCAATTATAGCTAATCCATGACCGGAAACGCGCAACGGTCGCCGGGAATGGCGCAACGCCCCTGAGAACTCGACAAGCAAGAGCAGCTGTTCAGCGCTTGGGCGAAATGAGTTTCGCTAGGTTGATGAGTTGAGGATCTTGAACCGCCACGGGCGTATTGAAGAACCGGTTTCCGGTGATGATGTTTCCGGAGGAACCGGTCTCTTTGAGGATGCCGATGGCGGCCTCGGTGATCACGTTTTCTGTAACGACGTTGTTGTTGCCGGAGAGGAAGATGCCGGACTCAGCGCCGTTGAGAACATGATTCCGACGGACGCGGGACTGATCGCCCTGCACGCGGATGTCATCGAAAACGACGGTAGCGAAAGTTTGGTTGCTCTCGATCGTAGCATTGTTGCCGTGAATGAAGATGTCCACCTGGCTGATGCCGGCAGTGTTGCCGGACACCTCCACGCCGTCCGACTGGGTGACGAGAATGTCAGTGGCGACAGCGGTGCAGGCGGCGATGGCGGTACACGGCGCCCAGACGTTGTTGGTCACCACGTTTTCGAGAATCGATCCCGCGGCGCCAAAGCCAATCTGAATGCCATTCTGCACCGCACCGGTGGCTGGGCCGATGCCCGTGACAACATTCCGACGAATGACCGTGGTGGTGCCCTTTTCATCGGCAGTGATGCCGTTCTTCTGAAAGTCGTGAACTGTGCAATCGTCGATTTCGACTTTCGAGACGCCACCGTTGCCGCTTTGGACGAAAATGCCAGTGCCGCTCTGGCAGCCATTGAGCGACGCAGCGAGCTTGAAATTGCGGACCGTCATGCGAGCGAGTGCGCCGGAGGCATTTTGGAACGAAATGCCGATGAGGTCTGGCGTGCACTGGGAGATGCCGTTGTTGGCGCCATCCACGGTTAGCCCGGAGATAGAGACACCGGTTGTGCCCGCCACAAGCAGCGCGGTGGCGATGGGAGCAGCGTCGAACAGGCTGGTTGTGTTCGCCTGCATGGCGGAGGGCATGAGGATTGCGCCGTTGTCGGCATCGATGGTGGGGGGCTTGCCGATCTTAACCTGCTCGACGTAGCTACCTTTGCAAATGTGAATCTCGTCGCCGGGAGAAGCGGCCTCGATAGCGTCCTGGATATGAGCGAACCCCGCACTGGGACACTCGACTTTGTCGTCATCCACGACCAGCCGGGCGCCGCGGGCCGGCCAAGCCGTGGCCGGCCACACGAGGGCCGAGAAGAGACCGACAGCCAACGCGAAGAGGTATGCTAGCTTTCTTTTCATGGCAACGTGCCTTTCTTTCTAGAGCTTAGGAACGCGGATACCGTGCGAGGATGCAGCGGCTGGAGGTTGCTCCCGAGGACACGGGCCTGACTCTCGACCACGCGCAAAATCCCTAAGTTGGGGCTGGAATGCCGGGAATATAGCAGGCTGTTCCGCTCAGGGCAATAGACCGACCGGGCAGTGAACTTCCCAAACAAGAGAGCGCGGAAAGCTGCCGGAGCGGTGGCATTGTCGACTTCAAAAGCGAGTCCGCGGGCAAATCGCGTCGCTCCCGAACCCCGCTAGAAACAACAGAATGCTTGACTTTTACCGGCTTTCACAGGAGACTGCAGTTCGTCGGTTTCTTGAAACGTGGCTTGTCCCCCCCCGCACGTTCGAGCAGTCTTCGAATGGCAAATCGCTTTCGCGCCAACCGTCTCTGTCCGATGCGAGTGTGACTGATTGCCGGCGGGATCGAACCGGTCCCGGAACTCTACCCTCAGCCTAGGAGTTTGCATGCACCCGTTGGTCAAATCTATTTGTGCCCCAGCCGTGTTCACAGTCTTATCCGCGTTGCTCATGCCATCGGCATCGGTGGCTCAGGTCGCGGGACAAAACGTCAACATGGTTTCCGGCACACAGTGGCCGACGGGCGACCCCTTCCTGCAACGGCAGAACGAGCCCTCCATGGCCGTCTCCACGCGCAATCCCATGCACATTCTGGCGGGCGCGAACGACTATCGAACAGTGGATCTCGAACTCGCGCTTAGCGGCGGCGCGGAAACCGGCGATTCCTGGCTCGGAGTGTTTAAGTCCTTCGACGGGGGACTGATCTGGCAAAGCACGGTGCTGCCAGGCTGCCCGCAGGCTGTGCCGCAGTGTACGGACAGCGGCGCCCTTGGAGGGCGGTATCAGGCAGCATCGGATCCAGTTGTGCGCGCGGGCACAAACGGGATGTTCTATTACGCGGGCTTGGCGTTTGATCGACCGACGAGTTCGACCTTGGCGAGTTCCTTCAGTTCGATTTTCGTGGCACGCTACAACGACCTAAATAACAACGAAAACCTGGACCCCATCACCTATATCGATACCCATCTGGTGGCTACCGGGAACAGTTCGCAATTTCTCGATAAGCCCTCGCTGGCGGTCGACATCCCCCGCTCCGGGGCGGCCACTTGTTCGTTCACCGCAAGCGAACCGGGAGCGGGAGCGAACGGAGGAAATCTTGCGGTCCAGCAATCCTTCGCGGCTGGCAACGTGTACATTGCGTATACCGATTTTCTTGCGGCAACCAAGGCCAATTCTACGCCAACGCATTTGATGTTTAGCCGTTCGACGGATTGCGGCGTGACCTGGAGCGCGCCGGTGCAGATCAACACCGGCACCGCCACTAGCCAAGGTAGCGCCATCGCGGTGAACCCATTGAATGGCAATGTATACGCGACATGGCGACAGTTTGCGTCGACGGGAGTGCCCGACGCCATCATGATCGCGCAATCCACCAATGGCGGAAGGAGTTTCAGCGCGCCGGTACGAATCTCCACGTTTCAGCCGTTCGATCAGGGAACCACTGGCACATCGTTTCGGACAAATGCTTATCCGGCGATCACGACTGACTTTTTCGGGTTTGTTTACGTGGCCTTCTCCGCCCGGGGATTGACGGCAAGCGGTGATGCACGCGTCGTCGCTGCCGGATCCATCGACGGCACACACTGGACACCGGCCTTGATGGTCGACAATCCGCCACAAAATGCGCAGACCAACCCTTCGGGCCGCGGCCATCAAATTATGCCTGCAATTGCGTTTGCCAATGGCAGGCTCACGCTGCTCTATTACGATCTCCGCCTCGATCATTACGAAAACGATTACACTGCAAGCACCAACAACCCGGGTACCTATTCCCCGACGCTGACGCCCCAGGGCGAGCTTGCGCCGCCCAGTCCGATGCCCAGTAAGGTGTTCAGCAACTACGTTGACGATGCCGGATTGACGTTGCGACGACATACGATCGACCTGCGAGTACTCCAGCTGGGAATCTTTCCTACCGTTGTGCTTGGGCCGTCCGTATCAGTCTCGCAGTACGCCTATGGGTGTTGCGTCAATCCGAACCTTCCCGATATCGAGCAATTCAAATTCAACGTGCCCAATTTGCCGCTCTTCGCGCAGGGCCAAGTGCCTTTCCTAGGCGATTACATCGAGGTCGTGCCGTCACCCATGTTTGTGCCGCGCGGCAGCGGGTGGGCCTACAACTTCACACCGAGCGTAAATCCGCTTTTCCACGCTACATGGACCGACAATCGCGACGTCGTCCCGCCGGCCGACGGCAACTGGGGGAATTACACCCCAGCCGTTCCGTTGGGCACGCAGAGCATTCTACAGCCGGGCCAGACAGTTTCTGCATGCCGCCCCGGTCAGGAAGGGATGCGCAACCAGAACATCTATACCGCGCAGATCACTGGTGGGCTTGTTGTGGGCGCTCCCGGCAACGCCAAGCCGCTGGGCACAACCACCTTCAATGGGAAGACCGTGCCGTTTCAGCGGGCCTTCGCGGTCGAAGCTCAGAACGTAACGAATCAGCCTCTCAATGTGCGCTTAACCATTGCCAATCAGCCGCCCGGCGGCGCGGCCTCGTTCCTGCAGTTCTCGCAGTTGACGACGCTGGACGTCACCATTCCCGCCTTCTCCTCAGTGTCCCGCAGCATCTTCGTCACGTCCAGCAATCCTCAGGCCACCGTCACCGTGAACGTCGCTCAAATCAACGCCATCGGCGGTTCCGTGGTCACCAACGGCCTCAACTCTTCGGCAGTTCTCAACCCTGACATCACCAACCCGAGCATCACCAATCCGAGCATCACCAACCCGAGTATCACCAACCCCAGCATCACCAACTTGGAAGTCACGAATCCTAGTATCACGAATCCCAGTATCACCAATCCGAGCATCACCAACCCGAGTATCACCAACCCCAGCATCACGAATCCCAGTATCACCAATCCCAGCATCACCAACGTCAGTGCGACGAATCCCAGCATCACCAACCCCAGTATCACCAACCCCGACATTACCAATCCGAGCATCACCAATCCCAGCATCACCAACCCGGATATCACCAACGGCTCGATTCAGGATGTAATCTACCCCTTGTCCAGCAACGCCAACACCACGGCGACATACACGGTGAAGGTCGCAGCGCTCAATCCCCCGCCAGGCGGCATTGTCTTGCAATTAATCGTCAACAAGCTCTACCAGACGCCGGTGGCCAACAATTGCCAGTTGGGCAACGAAACCCACTGGGTGACGGTATCGAACATCACCAATCCAAAACTTTTCACCGCGAGCGATCCCCAGTTGGGAAATCCAGACATCACCAATTCCGTTCCCAATGAAGCCTCAGTGACCCTCGAGCCCGGTGAGACAGCCTACATCACCCTCCGTGTTGTGAATCCCACGCCAGCGCAAACTCCGTTTAATCCGTTAACCGCCATCACTCCCGTGACCATCCCTCAAGCGGTGAACACGCAAACCGTCCTCTCGAATCCCGGGAATCCTAATCTCACGGCGCCTCCTGTATTTCCGCAGCTCACGATTCTTACGGCTTCGTCCTTGGCAGCCACCGATCAGGCCAACCCGGGTTACTCCTTCCAGTTGCGGTCTACTGGAGGCAAGCCCGGAACCGACTCGTGGTCCATCATCGAGGGCACCTTGCCAAGCGGCATGAGCCTGAGTTCCTCTGGCTTGATTACCGGCCAAACTACCGCCTTGGGACCCAATTCCGTCACCATCCAAGTTGCGGACAGCGCCGTTCCTCCGAACACCGCCTCGAAGACCTTCTCGATTCCAATCAATCTCGCATTTCAGAAGAACGTCCCGGGCAGCATTAATGACGGCGTGGTGGGCCGATCCTACGTTGCATTCCCGTTCACAACGACCGGCGGAACCTCGCCGATTACTTGGGCAGCGGCCAATCTGCCGCCCGGATTGTCCATTAACCCGAGCACAGGTCAGATCAGCGGCATTCCCACGGTCGCGAACCCGGCAGGCTCGAGCGCGCAAATTACGGCAACAGATTCGGCGTTTCCGCCCAGCGTGCTCACTGCGCAGGTAGCGATTCGCGTCGGTGCGGTGATCGTCATCGCGCCTCCGACTTTGCCGAGCGGCACGATCGGCGTTCCATACTCGGCGCAGCTCAGTGCCACCGGCGGCATTGGCTCATACGTGTTTGGTCCCCCCACGGTGACGGGTGGTGGAACCGTGGACAGCAGTGGCTTGATCACCTTCTCGAACCCGCAACCATCTAGCGTGACTTTCGGCGTCACCGTTCATGACCAGGCGAACACCAATCAGTTCGCCACCGCCAGCTACACCATCCTTTTCGCGCCAGCTTCTTTCTCGAACGTCACGTTTGTGACCCAGCCGACGAACTACACGGGCGGACAAACGAGACCCAACAGCCCGATTCAAGTGCACGTGGCGGACAACACCAACTCCCCCATTGCGAATGCGTCCGTGACCCTGTCACTAAATGGCACGCCACCGTGTTCGACGGCGGTCTTGGGTGGCACCCTGACGCAATCGACTGGTACGACTGGAGATGCTTTCTTTCTTGACTTGAGCGTGGATCGTGGCCAAATCGGCTACGCGTTGAGAGCGACGGTAGCCGACTTGGCCACCGTTTCGAACCCGTTCACCGTCAATGGTTTCTGCGGCACAAGTAACTTGAACACGGGACGGGCCTACCCAATTGCGACATTGCTGAACAACGGCATGGTCCTGATTGCGGGAGGACAAGTAGATCAAGGCCCCGCCGCGAGCAATGCAGCAGAACTCTATAACCCCACGACCGGCGCTTTCACGTCCGCTGCGCCCGGCATGAACAGTGCGCGATTCCTGCACACTGCTACATTGCTGAACGATGGAACGGTGCTGATTGTGGGAGGTCTAAGCGGCCCCTCTACGTTCGTGGCCACAGCGGAGATCTTCGATCCTGTCCACGGAACATTTGCTAACACGGCTCACAATCCCATCAATACGCGCATCAATCACACTGCGACACTGCTTGCCGACGGAACCGTTTTGATCGCCGGAGGCGGGAACCCCAGCTTCTTGGCGACGGCGGAGATCTATGACCCAGCGACTCAGACCTTCACGAATGTCGGGTCGTTGCACTTCTCCCGTGAAAACCACACGGCAACGCTGCTGACCAGCGGGAAGGTCCTCATTGCCGCGGGATTAGCTGGCAATATGCAGAGCGCCGAACTCTATGATCCCGTTGCGAAGACGTTTTCGAACACCGGCAGTCTCAACACTGCCCGCCAATCCCATTCCGCCACACTATTAAGCACCGGGAAGGTGTTAGTCGCGGGAGGACTGCAATCCAACAGCACCACCGCCATCGGCGCCGCGGAAATCTACGATCCCGCTGCAGGAACGTTCTCCACCACCGGGAGTTTGAACACGGCGCGAGGTGCGCACACAGCTACCCTGCTGCCGGACGGAACCGTTTTAATGGTCGGCGGCTACTCCCTTATCATTCCAACCAGTTCACCCATCTTAACCAGTGCAGAGGTCTATAATCCTGCCACCTCCACATTTGTTTTTACTGGCAGCCTGCCCAGCGAACGCTGGCAGCACACCGCCACTTTGTTGAACGACGGAACCGTCCTGGTCGCCGCAGGATTCGGTTCGGGCAACTTCCTCGCGAGCGCCTTGCGCTACTTCAGCACCGCGCCTCTAGCTGCAATGCAAGTGACCACTCCCACGACTTTGGCGACGGGTCAGCCCAGCACTGCGGTTCTTGCCAACCCGACCGCCTTTAATGGCTCCGCTACCGGTGTCAACGCGCTAGGGTTTAACGGGATTTTGCCTTCGGCCCCGGCATTCCAAGGATTCAATCCTCTTGTGGTTTCCGGCGTCAGTTTTTCAACCCTCACGCCTACGGTGGTGAACGTCACCTCGTCGGCGTTCTATTCCCCGAATAACTATCCCGCGGACTTCATCGTGGATTCCTCGAACCCCGGTTCGAACAACCAGGTCATCATCACCCTTCCACAACCAACGCGTGCTTTGGCACTAGATTACGGAGGACTAGGATTCGGGGGTGCGAGTGCGGGAAGTCTGACATTGTCGAACGGCTTTGTCTTGCCGCTGAGCAGCCTGCCCACGGTCGGACACACGCAGTTCAGTGGATTCGTTTCCGCAGCTCCCTTCAGCTCTCTAACTTTTAACACCACCAATGACTCTTGGGTCGTGTTGGATCTATTGCTCGGCACGGCTAACACCGCGCTTCCAAATGCCACTGAGGGCGTACCTTACACGCAAGTGCTTCTGGAGCAGGGCGGCGTCGGTCCGCTCATCTGGACGCCGGCCAACGGTTCATTGCCTCTCGGCCTCTCCCTGACCCCGAATGGTATTTTACTGGGCACTCCCACGGCCAGTGGGGCCATTACCTTTGCCGTTCACCTCGTTGACGGCAGCAATCCACAGAAGAGTGTGACCAGCGGTTCTCTCACGATGAATGTGGTCCCTCAGCCGCCTACTAACGTCGCCACAGGCAACATAACTGCGACCTCGGTAAATCTCATTTGGGAGTTCAGTCTTTCGAGCGATGTTGTTAGCTACAACGTGTACCGGGCAACCACACCAGGCGGACCGTACGCCAATGTGGGTTCGGTGAATGCGGCCACATCTAGTTTCACTGATACGGTGCAAAGCCACACGACGTACTACTACGTTGTGACTGCCGTCGGTTCTGGCAACACGGAAAGTGTGAATTCAATCGAAGTCTCTGCCGTTGTTCCCTGATAGTTCTCCATTTGGATCGAACTAACGTCCTGCTGCCAGCCGACGCCGGGCGTCCGCGACGAGCGGATCCCCGGTGCCTTTCTCCTTTATGGCCAGAAACGTGGTGTACGAATCCGCCGCACCCGAACTATGCAACCCCTCTCTCGCCCGACCTTGGTAGTAATAAACCGCGGGCAGCAGGTGATAGCTGGGGATGTCATCGAGAAAAACGGACGTTGCCTCTCCGCGCCGCTTCAAGCAAACATCAAATTCTGAAGAAGCTTCAGTAAAGGCGGACGCCGCCAGGTACGCCAGACCCATGTCAAAATGGCCCAGCCAGGTGTTCGCCAGCTTCGCCGCTGCCTGAAATGAATTCAGGGCATCCCGTGCGTTGCCGCGCTTGAGCTGCGCTTCCCCCGCAATCAGCTTGGCGTAAACCTGAGGCTCGGTTTCCAGCCGCTGCGAAAGCGGCGCTACCAATTGCAGCGCTTTCGCTTCCTGTCCAGCTGCGATGTAAACTTGTGCCGCGCGATAAATTACGCCTGGCTCAGTGCTTCCCGCGGAAGCCTTGCCTGCCGTGGAAATCGCTTTCGAGGTTTTCCCGCGGGCAAGCTCTGTCAAAGCTAGGGTGGCCGCGCGATCGGCCGCTGCTTCCGCATCCTTCGCCACAAGGTCGTCGGCGATGGCTCGCTCGAGAATCGCTGACGCCTCCTCGAGCCGGCCTTCGTACAATTCCAGGTCCGCCAATCCCGTGGCCGCGATCGAAGCACCACGCGCGCCGACTCCCTGAAGCTTCAAATAATTCTGTTGTGCTTCTTGGTTGTGCCCGAGCCCCAACTCGGCAAGCGCCAGCGTGCGAAACGCTTGATCGAACTTAGGGCTTTCGGCGAGGATCGATCTTGCTTTCTTCGCCGCAGTGTCAAAATCTCCCGCATACAACGCATAAAGCGCGTAATTATGTTGTTGCAGAACGCTGTGCGGCGTAATCTCCAGCGCCCCCCTTTGCTCCTCGAGCGCCTTGCTCATGTTCCTGTCGTAGAAGTAAGCGAGGGCCAAGTTGGCGTGGCCAGCAGTATCGGCAGGATACTGGCTGACCAAGGCGGACAGCTCCTCAATGGCCTTTGTCTGATCGCGCATCAGCAGGTAATAGCCGCTCCGGGTCCGGTATTTCTCTCGGTCAGTCATCCGGTCGATCCGCTCCAAGGCCAATTGATAATACTTTTCCGCCTGCTGGTTCTTTCCGAGATTCGCGTACATCGCCGCCGTCCCGGCGTACGCTCGCCCCAGATCAGGATCCGATTTGATCGCTTCCCCGTAAGCATTGATCGCGTCAGTCCATTTCCCGGATTGCTGCAGGTCTTGGCCGACCGCGTACTGATGCGCCGCTTCGAGCGAGCCTGCGGTAAATGTTTCTGCCGCGGATTTCTGCGCGGACTCAGGCGTTGTGTCGCCCAGCCCCTTGCGAATGCGTTCCGCGAGTTTTCCCGCCGCGGCAAGAACATCCTGCTTATTCGAAGCGTCGCTTTCTTCCTTCAACAGGGTCTTGCCTGTCGCTGGATCCAGTGTCGTCACGTAAACTTTGAAGCCGCTTCCTTCTCGCTGGATGGAGCCCGCCACCACCGCATTCACGCCCTCGCGCACCGCCACCAACTGCGCTAGCGCCGCGTCCAGGTGCAATGCTCCGGGCTGCATCTTCGCCGCCAGCTTCTTCGCTTGCCCACGATTAAAAGAGGAAATAAAAGGCGCGCCTTCTAGCGCGATTCCCAGCATCGGCTCCAGCGTTCCGTCAAAAACCGCATCCCCCGTCTGGTTGTCAAAATCCGCGATCAGCAGCGAAACCGGAGGATGCGGGGCGGCTGGACGCGTGCCCACCCGCGGACGCAGAAAAAATCCCGTCGCAACCAGCGCCACGGCAAGCCCCACGCCCGCCCATTTTGTGTACGCGGGGAAACGGCCGACCCGCTGGATCGACAGGTGTGTTCCGGCCTGCGGTCCTTGCCAGGCCTCAACCTGGTGCAGTAGTTCCGCGGCGTTCGCGAAACGTTTTTGCGGATCGATCTCCAGGGATCGCCGCACGATCTCGCAAATCGATGGCGGAATGGTGTTATCCAGCTCACCCAACGGACGTGCCACCTCATTCGTCCGCTTCCAGAGCTTTCCCATTGTGGTGTCGGCAGGGAAGGGGGTTTGCCCGGCGAGCATCTCGTAGAAAATGATGCCCACGCTGAATAAATCGGACCGCGCATCCAGCGTCTGCCCTTTCGCCTGCTCGGGCGACATGTAATCCGGCGTCCCGATCAGCGCCCCGGTCTGCGTCATTCCCGGAGCCAACGTCGATCGCGCAATCCCGAAATCCATCACGTACGCCCGGCCGCGCTTGTCCAGCATGATGTTTTGTGGCTTCAGATCGCGGTGAATCACTCCTTCCGCGTGCGCCGCTTCCAACGCCCGGCAAGTCTGCGCGATGATATTGGCCGCTTCCGCCGGCTCCAGCTTCTTCTTGCGGCGAAGCAGGCTCTGCAAATCCTCGCCTTCGATGTAGTCCATGGTGATGAACTTGAACCCGTCGGCCTGCCCCAAATCAAAAATACGGATGACGTTCTTATGTGTGATTTGCCGCGCCAATATCAATTCTTGTTTGAATCGTTTCAGGATTTCCGGATTGGCCGCCAGATCGCTGCGAATCAGCTTCAGCGCCACCTGGCGTTCCAGTTCGCGGTCGTAAGCCTGGTACACCGCGCCCATGCCGCCTTGTCCCAACAGCCGAACAATCTCGTAGCGCCCGCCCAAAATCGTGCCGGGATCCAACTGTCCAAAGCCTGATGGAGAAATGACCACGTCCCCCGCAGGCACGGACCAACCTTGGCCTCCTGTAACCAGTGTCTGGTCACTCAACGGCAATGGCGTCGCGCACTTCGCGCAAGTCACCGACCTCTCCAAATTTGCGTAGCTGCACTGTGGGCAAACCATCAAGAAAACGTCCTGTTGTGGGGACGCGCTAATTATGAAATCTTTCCACGGAATTGCAAGCACGCCGCTGGTTTTGTACTTTGCGGTTCCGCAAAGTACACTTGACCCGGTGGCGAGCGCGAGCCCGGCCCTAAAGGCCGCCGAACCAGACCAAGCGGAAAAAAGCTGAATCGATCGCATCCTTCCGCTGAAACAAGCCGCCTGCGCTCCCGGTTTCGAAAGTGCGGCGGGAGTTTGGGGGCGTCACGCGCGACATTCCAATCGTTGGAGAGCTCTAGAAATGAAAAAACACGCTCCGCTCAAGATTAAGATGCGCATGAACAAGATCCGATTTTCGGCACGAGTGACGGTTGCAGCCGGATTCCTTTTACTGTGTGCGGCACCGGGACTGACCCGCGCGCAGAGCACTCCCCCCAGGCCGGCGCAAACTCACAAGGCCTCACCTGCGGCTCGACCGAAGAATGACGCTCAACCAACCGACGATTTTGCCGGATTGAAGTACACGGATGATCAGAAAGAGAAAATTGACCAGATTCATCAGGATACGAAGTCGCATATGGATCTGGTGGTCAAAGATGAAAAGTTAAGTCCAGATCAGAAAGAAGCCATGCTCGAGGGGTACCGGCGGCTGGAGCGCGGCCAGGTTTTCAGGCTGCTGACGCCGGAGCAGCAGAGAGAAGTTCGCAAGAGAATAAGTGCCCGGCGCGCGGCAGAGCAAGAGAAGAAGAAGAAAAAGCCGTCCCTGCCGAAGTGAAGGTTGAGAATCAGTTCTGAACAAGTTGAGCCTATACAGCGATCTTTGAGAAGAGATTCAGATACATCTTGAAGGGGAACTCCTGCGAACATCGGTGAGAGAGCCCTTAATGGCAGCCCACTGCCAGACCTCCTGACTGTCTTCCTTAACGGCCTCCGCATGTTGCGCAACAATGCCGGCTTCACCCGGGATGACGATCTCGCGGAGGTGTTGGCGGAGGGGATTTGGAGTGTGCCCCGAGCCGGCGGATCATCGAGCGGTCATCCGGGAGCCCGCGCAACCGCTGTTTCTTGCCCTTACTCTCTGAACGCCTTATGTGCCAGGTGGCGGGGTACCCGGGCTAGTACGCATACGCCTTGAGGAATGCGAAAACCACCACGCCGGTGATCGAAACGTAAAGCCAAATGGGAAACGTCAAGCGTGCGATTCGGCGATGCATCGCGAACCGGCCCGTCAATGAGAAGAAAAACGTCGTCAGCACCATCGGCAGCGCGACGATGGAAAGGATTACGTGACTGGCTAGAATGGAAAGGTACAGCTTGCGCATCGGGCTGTGGCCGGGAAACATCGTGTCGCCGTGCAGGGCGTGGTTCACGATGTAGCTGATGAGAAAAACGGAGGAGAACGCGAAGGCTAGCAGCATGCTCGTGCGATGCGCTTCCTTGTTGTGATGTTTGATGAAATTCAATCCCACGCAGAGTGCAATTGCGCACAATCCGTTCAGAAGCGCGTTGAGGGCCGGCAGAAACATCCAGCGTCCGGCGAAATCAGCCGAAGCATGATGCCCGTACAGCAGCCATAGCAGAAATGACACTGCGAGGCCGCTCACCACAACGATCGCTCCAACCACCGGGCGCGGACTAAATTCAGCCTGTTCCATGCTGACAATTAAATCATAAAAATTCATCCGGAAGTCATTTCGGGTCCGCCGCAAGGGCGAGGGCGTCGTGATCCGCCCGCAATCGGCGATAAGCTCCCAACGGAGTTTCCTAGTTCCCACAACGGGAGTTCGGGGAGTCTGCGAGATTTCATCCGATGGAGGCTCTTAAGCGCACGACAGCGGAAGTCCTGTCGGTTTCTCCTCTTGACAATCAGTATGAGGAGCGTATTCTCCTCCTGATTGTCAGGGGGGAGCGTTGATGGCGAACAAGCTAAGTGATCTCGTCTCGGCCATCGCTAGAATCGTGAGGCATCGTAAGGAGGAGGTTCCATGTCATTACTGCGAAGCGTAGTGATCGGGCTCCGATCACTGTTCCGCAGGGAACGGGTTGATCGGGAATTAGACGAGGAGCTACGCGGCTATCTGGAGATGGCGGCCCGTGAAAAGATGAAGCAAGGTATGAGCCACCACGATGCAGTTCGAGCGGTGCGTTTGGAAATGGGGAGTCTCGAAGTCACAAGGGAAGTCGTTCGCGCTGCCAGCTGGGAATCTCTTGTGGAGACGTGGTGGCAGGATTTGCGCTATGCAGTACGCGGATTGAGACGCAACCCCGGCTTCGCAACCGTCGCAATTCTCTCTCTCGCTCTGGGCATCGGGGCGAACAGCGCCATCTTTTCTGTCTTCGACGGCGTGATGCTCAAATCCCTCCCCGTCGAAAAGCCCCAAGAATTGCACCGTATTCGCTTGGAAGCCCGCACCAGAACGGCAGGCCGGTTCTCCTATATAGAATTCCAGCGACTGCGCGACTCTTCACACGTTTCCGGGGGAATGGCAGCGATGAGCCGGGTTGTGGACGTCAACCTGCGCGTCGATGGCGAGCGACAACAGGAATCGGCCAAGATGCAGCTGGTCTCGGGCGAATACTTTCCAGTGCTCGGTGTGTATCCGGCCTTCGGCCGGACGCTGACACCGGACGATAACCGAACGCTGGGTGGACATCCGGTTGCGGTTATCAGCGGTAATTATTGGCAGCGGCGATTTGGTGGCACACCTAATGTCTTAGGACTGGGAATAGACTTGAATGGCACGCACTTCACGATCGTCGGTGTCGGTCCGCGCAGCTTCGCAGGGGTGTGGATTGAAACGCCTGTGGATGTCTGGATCCCGCTCATGATGCAGGCCGATGTTCGTTACGCCCAGCATTTCAGCGCCAGCAATAGTGATTATGTGAAACCGTGGATTCCCCAAGAAGGGGTCCGCTGGCTGGACCTGATTCTCCGCGTAAAGCGAGGAGCCGAGGCCGCGGCTGTCGCTTCGGTAAATTCGATATTCCAGCAATGGATAAGACAAGAAGCTGAGACCATCGGCAATCTCCAGGAGCGAAAGTTGTTCTTGCAACGCGCATTGGTCTTTGATCCGTTCAACCGCGGATTTTCCGACGTGCGCCGGGACTTTGCAGCCCCCTTAACTGTGCTGATGGCGATGGTAGCTTTGGTTTTGCTGGTCGCCTGCGCCAATATTGCGAATCTTCTTCTCGCTCGTGGGGCGGCTCGGCAGCGTGAGATTGCTGTTCGGCTGTCCATGGGTGCTGGCCGATCTCGTCTGATTCGGCAATTGCTGACGGAAAGCGTGTTGCTTTCGAGTATCGGAGCTACATTGGGTTTGTTCGTGGCCCACTGGGGCAGCGCGCTATTAGTACGCATGGCTGTCGGCGTGAAGGCAGGCGCTGCCTCGATAGCGGCCGGCGTGGACACTCATGTGCTGATATTCACAGCTGGCTTGGCCGTGGGCACTGGCATACTCTTCGGATTGGCACCAGCATTTCGCTTGACTTGCGTGGAGTTAGGGGCCGCTCTCAAGGCAGACTCCTGCAACGTCCACGGACGCTCGCGAATCAACTTGAACAAGATGCTGGTCAGTTCCCAGGTGGCACTCTCATTGCTGCTCATCGTGGGAGCAGGTCTATTTGGCAGAAGCCTGCGGAATCTGTGGCACCTTGACAGTGGCTTCGACCGTCAACATTTGCTGACCGTAGAAATAGATCCGCAAAGTGTGGGCTACGCTCCGGCACAATTAGGTGACATTTTTCGCCGGCTCGTGGAACGCCTGGAAGCCGTTCCTGGAGTTCGTTCCGCAGCCATCGCCGGGTGTGGCTTATCGAACCGTTGTCTCAGCTTTGAAGATGGTCTTCAAATAACGGGGTACCAGGCCCACCCCGGCGAACAGATGCTGGTTCAGGGCAACGTCGTCGGCCCAAAATACTTTTCAACTGTCGGAATGCAATTGCTCGAAGGCCGGGAGTTCAGCGATCGAGATACCGATAAGTCTCCGATGGTTGCGATTGTGAACGAGGCCATGGTGCATCGCTATTTTGCAGGACGCAGGGCCGTCGGTCAGCGCTTCGGGAGCGGGACTCCGGATCGGGAGATCATTGGCGTGGTTCGCGACGCGCGCGTAACAAGTGTTCAACAAGCACCCGTTCCAATGGCCTACTATTTTCTTCCGCAAATGATGGCGCCGGCCGAAGCAATTGAAGTCAAGACGGCCGCAGATCCGCGATGGAGCGTAGCGGAAGTAAGGAAGGCAGCCGCTGAAGCCGATCCTAACCTCCCGATTCGGTCGGTCACCACACTTTCCGACCAAGTGGACGATAACTTGAATCAGGAACGTCTGGTTGCGTCTCTTACCGTTGTATTTGGTGGACTGGCGCTCGGGTTGGCCTGCTGTGGCTTGTACGGAGTGATGTCTTATGTAGTAGCGCGACGCACTTCGGAATTGGGGATTCGCATGGCGCTGGGAGCATCCCCGCACCAAGTACTCTGGAGTGTCTTGTTAGAATCCTTAGGGCTTGTTGGTCTCGGGCTCGCGCTTGGCCTGCTGTCAGTGGTGGCTGCTTCGAAATTATTGTCCGGCATGCTGTTTGGCTTGACCGCAAACGATCCCCTAACGATCTCAGGAGCAATCCTGATTCTTTTAGCGGTCGCGGCTATCGCTGCCTCCATACCGGCGTTCCAAGCGGCAAGGGTGGATCCGTTGATTGCCCTGCGATACGAATAATTTCACCGCTGCCGCTGGGCGCGGCTCTGCTCATTCAGCTCTTTTCCAGAAGTATAAGGCTTACAACCATCCCCAGCAGATGCGCCGCTCTCTCCGTCCGCTGCTTTGGAGTTAAGCGTTCCTTCTGGATCCGGCAGCCGCGAGCCAATGGCGGGCAAGCGGTTTCAAAAGATCCGCAAGGGAGACGCCCTTTGCACCAATAAATAGCGAACCGCATTTGGCAACTTGTCTGTATTACAATGCGCGGTTCCCCGGTAGCTCAATGGCAGAGCATTCGGCTGTTAACACAGAACCTCAAATCGCATAAGTCGTTTCTCTGGCGTCGGTTAACAACCTCGGGACCATTCCCAAATCCCTCTTTGGTGTTCCCAATATGTCCCCAGCCATCAGCTTACTTAGGGGAAAAACCTCCCTCGTAAAGCAGGTATTACCTGGATTGCCCTTGGAGGCTGCCAGGGGTAGTGGTTGCTATTGGGCAACCATCAACCTCGCGCTATTTGCTCTTGATCAAGGACCAGAATTACGGGGTCAGGTTAATGTCGCACACTGGAGCTATCCTGCTCAGACGGACTGTGGACTGAGGTGGCTAGAGCTTGAAGAGAGGTACGCCCATTTTTGTCGGTTTCTTATGCTGGTTGATGCTTCTCGCCTGGCCGGGGGCCAGTTTGGCCTTTCCCGCGCCGCAGCGGGTGACCACGCGCAGCCCGCACGGTCCGCTCGCCATTCCCTGCGAGAACTGCCATACCGCAGCAGGGTGGCGTCCGATTCGCGCCGTTCCGGAGTTCGATCACAACAAGACGGCCTATCCGCTTCGCGGCATGCACGAAAAGGTGCAGTGCACGCAGTGCCACGTCAAGCCGGTATTCACCGAGGTCGGCAAGCTTTGTCAGGATTGTCATGCTGACATTCACCAGCGAAAGATGGGTACGGACTGCGCGCAATGTCACTCGGTCCAGGGTTGGAATATTGCCGTCCAGAAAGTAAGAGATCACCAGAATCGTTTTCCGCTCTTAGGCGCTCACGCGGCAGTGCAATGCGAGGATTGCCACAAGAGCGCCGCGGTCGGACAGTTCCAAGGCTTGTCTACGGCGTGCGTCTCCTGCCACTTGAAGGACTATCAGAAAACTACGAATCCGAATCACGTCAGCGAGCAATTCGCGACCACCTGCGAATCGTGACACTCGTCGTTCGATAGTTG
>Ga0179587_10000309_pt1 | contig 20538 bp, 33 predicted proteins | sample CZODoug2_1_08_16_FD_185932 | JGI IMG/M metagenome (GOLD analysis project Ga0179587, IMG submission 185932) | Vadose zone soil fungal communities from Angelo Coast Range Reserve, California, USA - CZODoug2_1_08_16fungal | ecosystem: Environmental > Terrestrial > Soil > Vadose zone | place: USA...
TAGGCGGAGATATCCACGAGAGTCGAGGAGAAGGTTTTCTGGTTTGAGATCGCGATAAATGATGTTAAAAGAATGCAAATATCTTAAAGCTAGGATAATGGTTGCAAGATAAAAGCGAGTCACGTCCGGCGTGAAGCGCTGGGCGCGTCGAAGGTGGGTAAACAATTCTCCACCAGGAACATAAGACATCAACATGTAAACGTTGAGACTATCTTGGAAAGTGGCGAAGAGGTCAACGACAAAAGGATGGTGAACCCGGGACAGAATATAACGTTCCGCATTCACGTGCTCCACTTGACGAAGTCTAACGATTTCTGTCTTGCGAAGTACCTTCATTGCGAAGTGATTATGGGAGCCTGGTTTTGAAGCAGAAGAGCGATGCCGGACAAGCAATACCTTTCCGAAAGTGCCAGTACCTGGTAGATGAAATAAGAGAAGATGATTCAACGTAGAACGTAAGACTGACCCAAAGTATCACGAACATCAAAATCTGACAGGTTCAACCCGGATTTTTGAAGATGCACATGCTCGTCTTCCAACAGACGAAGAGGACGTTGTGTATCGGGGTGTTGATCGACAACGATAGGATCGACAGCGATACTGCTGTTTGCTGGAGATAGTGGGGGGGTCATTGGGGCATCTGAGACGAGAAAATGAGAGGAACGAGTTGATTCAAGGGAAACCGCAAGTGAAGGCATGAAGAAAGAAATGAAGTTGTATTATGTCAGCTCAATCCAATGTCCTCTTGGTTACGAGGAAAAACCGTTCGCAAAGGAGGATTGGTCTCTTCTACTCGTCCTTCCACTCCTCAGGCCGTACAAAGCACTTCCACAACTGTATTCGGCGGTGGAATCAAAGATGCTTCAGGAAGAACTTCAGAGTTCTTCGTTAGTTCACCTTCTCTACTTAACATTCCTTGTTTTATCTCATTTCATCCAGTCTATGGACGACCAGTGTCCTGTATGTAAAAGCGATCGATACTTGAACCCAAAATTACGCTTACTGGTTAGTTCCTGTTATCACAAAATGTATGTGCTTATCACTCTCGTTCTACAGAGTCCAATAATCAATAACTTATTAGGTGCGAGTCATGCATAGATCGTCTATTCACTCTCGGTCCCGCCCCTTGTCCCATCTGCTCCAAGGTTCTCCGAAAGCTAGCGTTCACGCCCCAGACATTCGAAGATTTAGGCGTCGAAAAGGAAGTTGCTGTTCGAAGGCGAATCGCGAAAGAGTATCCATGTTGTCTCATGTCATCTTTTTCGCTGCTTCAACTTACCCCCAGGTTTAATAAACGTCGCGAAGATTTTTCTGACCTGCGTTCATACAACGATTATCTCGAAGAAGTAGAAGACATCAGTAAGTTTTTGTAGGGTAATATTGATCCGCGCACTCGCTCAATATAATCCATAGCGTTCAACCTCATAAACGAGATCGACCTGCCCCATACTGAAGCCCGTATCAATGCTTATCGTGCCGAGAACGCAGCCCTTATCGAGCTCAACATACAGCGTGAGGAAGCATATGCACAAGCTCTTAAAGACCAAGAAGACGCTGAGCGGCGGGATCGTGAGCAGCGGGCGATAGATCTTCGCCGTGAAGAGGAGGAAGAAAAAGAGGAGCGCGAAAAGGGAAGGAGGGAGATTATAGACAAACTTGAAACAAGTGACAAGAACGCGGCCAAGGTCATCGCAAAGTCTCGCGCAAATGCTTTGAAACGATCCACCGCCCGTTCATCAACCAATGTTCCTCAAAGCAACGCAAGTTTACTGAGGGCTAGAGCAGGGCGGAGTACAGCTGTGCCTGATGTCCCACATGTACCTTTCCAAGACGATTGGTATGCATATGAGGACAAGTTCACACTCCGAGACGGTGGGTATGAGGATTTCATGAGTGAAGCTGTGAGGAAGGATCGCGAGGGCATCATGAGAGGTGGAGGGTATAAAGTCGAAGAGGCTTGGGAGCGGGCATTGCGCTGCGCTGTTGCTGCGTTGGACTTACTTCCTCTTCATGGACTGGATACTCTACTCTTACCAGCGCCTGAGTCCAGTGTCGTCGCCACGACATCACGTTGAACCCATACACCGTCATGTATTATGACTACCTTGTTAACGTGTAAGTAATCAACGACAGCACGGGCTTTATATATTTAGCAGATCTTTGTGCTGGTAACAACCTTATTTCGAATCCTTTCCTGATCTGTCAGAGGGGCAGACATAGGGAAATACAGAATCTGGTATTTCTGCTTGCTGTAAAGCTAGCTTTAGCAACTAGTAACAAGAACGAAGTCACGGGAGACAGACCTAAGCCTTTTTGGACTCAGCCTAAAATGGGCAAACTGTTGACGGTGACTCAAACCAGAAACCGTTCCCCCTGAGATGCCTTCGCAGTTAGCTTGGCCCTTCTGTAGTGGACGCTCATTGCTGTGGTTCTGACCATCCCAATGCCAAAATCGGCGACGTTTGGCATCACTCCCGCCATCGGTCGACGATGGTATGTAGGAATTATGCTGAAGAACGTTTGAATTACGATCGGCATGAATACATTGATCGGTGGCCATCGAAGAAATGTTGTGAGGCGAACAAAGAGCCAACGAAAGAGCGAGATTTCTCAAGGACCTAGCAGGAGTACTGGGTGATTTACAGAAATCAAGACGAGAAGAGGAGAACATGAAAGGTACTAACAATCCGGGATCGAATGTCAATAGGTTAACCGTACCGTCTCGTAATAGTTCGTACCCAACGATTGTTCGAGAATGATGATGGTCTTGAAGAATAAGAGGCATCCTGTCCGTAATAGCTATGGGAGAAGCGTTACGGAGGGCATCGTTGATGGTGGCTCCTTTGATTTTTGGAGAAAAATACTCGATAACCCAGTCTGTTAAAATCTGTACTCCTGCCAATTATGTTTCAGCATCTCTCCTGTACCTATCGGAAGAATCCTACCTCGAGATTGATTTTTGAGATTAAAATCGACAAGCTCTACGCTATAACATGATGAGAACATACCCATGTACAAAGTGTCTGGAACTTACGGTATTCCACGATATGAGAATGCCACCCATATATCTTATGATAATGTTTTCTGAATGAATAAAAAGAACAAGGAGACAGAAAGATATTCTGACCTGAGGTTCCTATCCATTTGTTGGTACCGACCAAGGTTTTAAGTTCCTTCGCCCCTTCTCTGTCGAACCCTGCAGCTTGCATTGTATCACTTCACACTTTGGCAGGAAGATTAATTACCTGCTTGCCAAGCGGTTTCAATCCACATTTGTAGGTTCCTAACTCCAGGTCTTAAGGGGGCGTCGAGAAGTGGGAAATATGATGCTTGTAACGATTGGTCCATGAGTGCAGTGCATGCCATCAAAAAGTTGCGATATCTAAATCCATTGTCAGATGTAAGAAGGACTCGCACAGTGACCATACCCGCAACCCCAACTTGCATCCCAGAGTTCTCGGCTGATGTGCACAGAACCTTTGTAACAAAGAGCTGCACGAAGTGTAATGCCTTGTGCATGACATGTCCAGAGATGTTTCTTCAAGAGAGGTATAATTCCTGCGACAATATGAACATTACAACGACGAGATAACAATTGAGTGTGCTTACCTGGGGTGTAGTTTGATGGAGGTGAAGTAGCTTGAGCGGGATACCAAAAAACATCATTTTCTTGGTTGTATACCCATTTCCGCTTGACTTTGCCGGACTTGTAGCGAGAACTAGATTCACAAGGAGAAGAATCTGGTGAGTACATACTGACTTCGTTTACAAATGGCGCTCATAACGCTCCTCTCGTTCCAGGAGAGGGGAGATGTTCAAAGGCACGTGACTTGAATACGAATATGGACTTCCGACGCGCGTTCAGACTTGCTCGTATACTGATACTCACATCCAGCCCATGTCTAGGTCCTACGATCGAGGTACGCAATGCCCATTTTGTAGCAACAGCTTGCAGAAAATAATTCCTTACAGCACTTACCGTATTCTCTCCTGATGGCCACCTATTCCAGGTCAGTATGATCTCGCGTTCATTCAAGATGATCTTGATTACTGAAACTTCGCGTAATTATGTAGGTTGAATATGCATTAGAAGCTGTGCGGAAGGGAACCTGTGCCGTGAGTGTCCGTCGTCTGTGTTAGGGACTTAGTTTATGATTCCCGTCTCTAGGTAGGGGTTCGCGGAAAGGATGTAGCAATTTTGGGAGTAGAAAAGAAATCTGTCCTTCAGCTCCAGGACCCTCGTACGGTAAGGAAGGTTGTCATGTTAGATGACCATGTCTGCCTCGCGTTTGCTGGTTCGTAACTCGCGGCTACCTTTCTTTCTGAGGTACCTTATTTTCCCCCAGGGCTGACGGCGGATGGTCGAGTCTTGATTGATAAAGCACGAATAGAGTGCCAGAACCATCGCCTTACGGTGGAGGACCCAGTAACTGTTGAATACATTACAAGGCACATTGCTGGCATACAACAAGTACGTTGGTGAACGATCTTGGAACAGATGCACATGACGAATCATGATTTAGCGCTATACTCAGTCAGGCGGTGTCAGACCATTCGGAATCTCCACCCTCATCGTCGGATTCGACCCGTACGATAACAGACCACGCTTGTATCAGACAGAACCTAGCGGTATCTATAGTGCATGGAAGGTAAGTTCGGCTATTTTTCCTTGCCAATACACCTGAACTACAATCGAAGCTAGGCCAACGCTATTGGTCGTTCTAGCAAGACAGTTCGAGAGTTTCTGGAGAAGAACCACAAGGACGACATGACGAGGGAAGAGAGCATCAAACTGACAATCAAAAGTTTGCTGGAGGTTGTACAGACAGGTGCCAAAAACATAGAGATCAGTGTTATGGAGAGTTACGGAAAGGTCACGGTACGTTGCGCTATCCTTTTGCATACCCATGATTAATGTGTGTCCCTAGAACCTTGAGCTTGCTGAAATTGAAACTATTGTGACTGAGATTGAGCAAGAAAAAGAAGCGGGTGAGCTTGATTCAGGTAATACGATTTTTTGTGCTGAAACGACGTGGGGTAGAGGCGGAGAGGAAACGTTCCAGAATGGCTGCGACGGCGGCAGGGCAGGCTGCTATGACTTCAAGGGCGTAGTTACACAATGTTTATGTAATAAACACCTTCCTCTGAATGACTTCCAACAAACATGTTCTCTACTCTGAAATTCTCTCTGTTACCTCTGCAATGCGCAAAAATTCTCGATGGGCTTCTTCTGCTCACTTCATGAGCGCAAAAGATTCCTCTCTGGGGAGCAACCTTGGTCTCAGGATATCTGCTTCTCCTCATCCTTCACCGTCTCTTAGACGGGGCACCAGAGAATCTCAACTCATGGGAGGATTCCAGGATCTAAAAAGAGCCTTGAGAGATATCGACGGTATGTTGACACCTACACCCACTGCTATAAAGTATCATACGCTTATGGTAATCATAGATCTTAGTACTATAGAATTGCCTATCATTCTTGCGCCTTTCTTTTCAATTATACGCTCTTCATTGTCCACTGGTCCTATCACGGCCGCTGCGCTCTCGGCCTTGCATAGCTTTTTTGTTTCTGGCCTTATTTCTCCTAGTTCAATCGCACTTGAAACTGCACTAGTTGAAATGAGTAGCGCAGTGTCTCATTGCAAATTCGAAGCCAGCGATTCTTCTGGGGACGAAGTGGTGCTGCTCAAGATTATGGCCGTCATACAAGATTGTCTATGCGGTTCTGTTGGAAAAGGGCTAGGCGACGTCGAAGTATGTGAGATGCTCGAAACCGTGCTTACTACTTGTTGTCAAATGCGCCTCAGTGGTGAGTGGAAGCCCTATCTTATCCACACGCTCTCAGCTTGGCACAGAGACGCTCCGCCGCTCTGCAGAACACACGATGCATGCTCTAGTCAGGACCGTCTTCTCTAGATTACACTTCCTAGACCCTGAAGCAGAAGAAGCTAAATTGCGCACTGGAGATGAAGATGCCCCTGATGGCGAAATAAAGATGACCGTACAGACAAATGAAGCATTGGAAATAGAAGAGGACTCGCAGGAAGTACTGCTAATGCACCAATCCAATCCAGAGGCAACTACGAACGTGCAATCACCTATGACACCTCGCGTTGATCGCCCGCAATGTATGTTGGATTAGTATCTTACTTTCTATGAGCCACAAACAATAACCCATACAGACGGTTTACCTTCAATTGTTGAACTTCTCCGCGTCCTTGTTAATGTCTTGGATCCCAATGACCAACAACACACTGATTCGACCCGCCTTATCGCTTTGGGTATTCTTAACGCAGCGCTTGAAGTATCCGGTCCTTGCGTCATGGATTTTCCTTCATTGGAGGCACTTATCCTCGACCCTGGCTGTAAATTTCTTTTCCAGCTCGCTCGATCTGACAACACGGCAGTTCTCTGTTCCTCACTCCGCGCTATATCTATTGTATTTGACTCAATGCGGAAGCATCTGAAGTTACAGCAAGAACTCTTTTTGGCGTTCACGATCGATAGGCTAGCTCCTCCCTTTTCCAATCGCTCCAGGGGGCAGCCCAATGTAACGGTAGCGACATCTGGCAAGAAGGACGCCTCCTATCCTGGAACACTGAGGCCCGGTACACCCACCACGCCCAAACCAAACTCCGAAAAGACAGATCGAGAGATAGAGCCGGAGAAGGGTACCACAGGGCCCTCCCGCGTTCTGGTTGCACCTGCTCGGGGAGAAACACGCAATCTCATTCTAGAAACCCTCACTCAAATTTCTGGGCACCCTAGTTTTATGGTTGACCTCTACGTGAATTATGATTGTGATATCAATTGCGAAAACATATTTGAGCGTCTGATTGATTTCTTGACAAAAGTGCTTGCAATCAACTCATATTCAAATCCCTAACTGACTAAATTTTGTTTGACAGGCTGTTTACCCGTCAGACCACCCCCCCGAAGATGCTCAGCAAAGGAATGCACAATATCTCTGCCTAGACATCCTACTCGCTTTCGTGAATGATATGGCGGTCCGCGCGGAAGGTGTTTGTAATTCACCTCCTGTTCTGCTTTTACCAGGCTGATGTTGCTTTACATCCAGGTTACTGAATCGTGGCCCTCAGTGAGCCGTTCCTCTTCGGCCATCCGAAATGCGTTGATCACTCCAAACCCACAGGCGTTTCCTACCCCACAGTCCCTTTTGCAGACAAAGTCCCAGAAGAAGCTGATCTTGACTGGGGCTGCTCGATTCAATTCAAAACCCAAAACTGGTGTTGCATTCCTTGAAGAGAACGGTCTCATTTATGCGGATTTATCTCCCGAGGTTTCGAAAGCATGCAGCCTGGCTACATTCTTAAAGGGCTGCACGAGGTTAGACAAACGGTTGCTGGGAGACTACGTCTCGAAGCCAGAAAACATCGAAATATTGAAAGCTTTCATTGGCCTTTTCGATTTTAAAAATGTTCGCGAAGTTATTATCGATTTTTTTTGTCGTCTTAATTCAACCATCCAGAAACCAGTTGCAGATGCTATGCGAGAACTCCTCGAGACTTTTCGGCTTCCTGGAGAAGAACAGCAGATCTCCCGGATCACAGAAGTATTCGCCTCTATCTATTTTGCCGCTGGCCCAGGTACCGCTTTTTTGTTTTCCATTCTTGTTGTCTGACTCTGCCCATTTCCAGACGAAATCAAGACCGAAGACGCTGTTTATGTCTTGGCGTACTCGGTCATTCTGCTTAATACCGACCTACACAATCCTCAGATAAGGGTTAGTTGCTTTTCATCGTTATTTCCGTCTTTCAAATACTGTCTCAGAAACGAATGACTATCGAGGATTACCAAAAGAATCTGAGAGGTGTCAATGACAGGACTGACTTCTCGCCCGAATTTCTGGTGAGTTTACATACTTATCAACCTTGTTCGAAGGTTCACAAACTGTTAGCAAAATATCTATGACTCCATTCGGAAACGGGAAATCATTATGCCAGAAGAGCATACTGGGCAGTTAGGTTTCGAATATGCTTGGAAGGAGCTTCTGGCACGTTCAAGGCAGGCCGGTAAGCCTTGTAACTCGCATTCATTATACATATCTTCACATCCATTCAGGTAATTTCATGATATGTAACTCGTCCTTCTTCGATGTTGAAATGTTCAAGGCTGTGTGGAAACCTGTAATTTCAGCCATAGCACATGCGTTTATCAGCTTCGAGGAAGATTACATCATTCAAAGGGCTATTGCAGGATTTCGGCAGTGTGCGACACTTGCAGGCCAATTCCGCCTCCCGGATGTCTTCGATTTTGTAGTGGTTTCGCTGTCCCAGGTTACAAGTCTTCTATCTGAATTAGTTCCTGCACGAGTACCAAACTACCCAGTGATCGACGTTGAGGGCCAATCCGTTACAGTGTCGAATCTCTCTGTCAAGTTCGGAACAAACTTCAAAGGTCAGCTAGCCGCCGTCGTTCTGTTTAACATTGTGAATGGCAATGGCAACGCAATACGCGAGGGCTGGATGCAGGTACGTATACACACTTGGCTATTAAAATCTGCAGATCGTGGAACGTACTGCCGACAGATTTTCGAAATGTTCCAAAACCTGTTCCTACACTCTCTTCTTCCAACAAGGATGTTACAGATGGAAGACTTTCTTGGAGGCTATTCCATGATTCCTCTCCGAGGTGGTCAACCACCACGTCCTACGACTAGAAGTGAAGGCGGTCTGCTCTCTGCGCTATCATCATACTTGATGACGCCTTATGCTACGGGTGCTGAAACCCTCGTGCCGGATGCAACCGAGACGGATATCGAAAACACTCTATGTACGATCGATTGCATAACATCGTGCCGACTTGACGAATTATACAGCCAGATTGTGTGAGTACGCCCGACCTACTCAGTCCTCTGGAACTGATGAATCTCTGTAGGCAACTCGACCTTGATGCACTAATTGCAGCCGTCCGTGCCTTAGAAGCCCTTGCACACGAAAGGACTGTCGCCAGATTGAAGCAGGAGTCAGATGACATTATACTGTCATCTCACGACGGACATCCGTACACACTTCCATACGATCCCGCGTCCGTTTTCCTTCTAGAGACGATGATCAGCATATCGTGTCAAGCACAGCAGCATATCGAATACCTTTGGTTCGTCGCCTCTCAGTGCATCACTGAACTAAACTTAATTACCTCCTACCACCAGGCCCATCATTTTTGAACATTTGTCGGCCTTACTCTCTGCTTCGACACAGTATAGTGTGCTCCTCATTGAGAGGGCGGTCGTCAGCTTGCTGCGACTCTGCCTAATCCTAGCTCAAAAAGTAACTGTCCACCAAACAACTAATTTTCCGTATGCTAATCACGGGTAAAGCCTTCTCTTCGAGATCAGATATATGTCTCGTTCGATTTGATATCAGGACTCCCGCAGTCTATCGTGAGCTCCGTGGGAGAACAAGTCGTCGCAGGCGTCATCCTCATAGTCCAAAAGCATCGAGAAATCATCAGGTCCTTACCCTGGTTATCTTTTCGTTTCCTAATTGATACTTTGATGTCCAGATCCCAGACGGAGTGGAATCTTTTTTTTGCAATCATCCGTTCTAATATACCACACTCAGAAGGGGCCCGAATGTCATTCGACTTCATCACAACTGTTACTACTGACGGACCAGATCAATTGATCACAGGCGATAACTTCGTAGGTCTCGTCACCGTTCTGGACGACTTTGCCACAGTTGCGGGGATATCAACGGAAAGCAAGCAAGCCCAGGGACGCCGAAATGAACCTTTGAATTCATCAAAGTGCGTAGGCTATGCTGAAACTAGTTGCCAGGCTTACAACTTTCAGTTCCTCTGTTGTCAATCGAGGCAAAAAGGCGATTGACCTACTATTCAACCTTCATAAATTCCTATCCCATTTGATCGATTCCTCTCATCTGCCAAAAGATCAAGGTCTGATTACCCTTTCTTCACTTATGATATTCCATGAAATGAAGGAATGTAGCCTGGCGACAATTGTGCCTGCCATTGCTGATGTCGCTTTCCCGTCAATCTTCAAATGCTGCACGAGAAGTCCGACACAATTCCATCAGCCATCTGCAACGCATCTTGTTGGGCCCTCACATCATCATCGACGACTTTCATCACCCACAAGTAGAAGAAATCTTCAATCGTGTCATATTTCCGCTTTTGGATGATCTTCTGAAGGTGGAAATCTTCCAACGCGACCCACAAGGAATGTCGGAAACCCGCCTGCGAGCCTCAGCCCTTCTATGCAAAGCATTCATGCATCTCGACGTCCGCGAAGGCCAGGCGAAGGCAGACTTCCGGATCCTTTGGATACAGATACTGGATTTGCTAGACCGTTTAATGAACATTAACAAGGGGGATCAGTTGGTGCGTAGTAAGATAACACGTCGTTTCTCTTCTGAACAATTTCTAGTTTGAAGCTGTCCCAGAATCTCTCAAGAATGTTGTCTTAGTCATGAATGCTGTTGGCATTCTTGTTCCGCCCTCGCTAGAACACGACGAAAGGGATGAACGACAACGAACGCTTTGGACAGCGACTCAAGAAAGGATAGAGCGTTTCTTACCGGGTTTTTTAGAAGACGTCATACCCCTTCCAAAACCAACACTCTTGGCCGAAGTAGATCAGCATTAGTGCACCACCCAACGTTCTCATCAGTAGGTCAGTTACATCCTTACCGGGTCCCCCCCCGAATAAGCCGCAGCCCTCCTAAATCTACTGGTAATTTATTGAATTTTCCAATGCCTACACTGGGAAGCCCATCTCACGAATATCATGAATACGTCGGCAGTGATATCTCGCAGGATAGTTAACAAATGCAGTACTCAAGAACCAAGTGGAGCATTATACGATTAATGAAATGATGCATATGGTATACAGGTGGGGTATGTGAACAAAATCCAATCAAAGAGAAATCTAGTGTGAATCAGCGTAGAATTCATTTTAATGAATATGCAAACTCACGCATAATGGCTGACGATTAACTACTCCAGAATTGGCCAGCTACCTTCACTCTTCCACTTGTCTACGGTCTCCTTCATTGTCTCGTGACCGAAGTGAGGCTTCCTCAACTTATAACCCACAACTTCTTTGATCTTCAAGCTATTCAACGCAACTATGTGTTTATCCAAAGCATATTTATCCATATATGCGGACAGTGGCGTGTTTGGTAAGGGTGGATTCGACGTTTGAAGCATTTCTGTCCAACCGCCGACATGATGCTCGTTAATGTCTTCCACAGAATCATCGGCCAACTGTAGTGAGCTCTGAGGAGGTACAGCAGGAGAGAGAGACTGGACTTGCTTTAAGCATAGTGCTCTCCACAATAGAAAAAAACTCGAATGATGTCCCGAAAAATGAAGTGACGACTTGCCCAATGCTAAGAAGCGTGCTGTTGGATTCATCGACCTGACGAGTTCATCAATGACTCTGCGAGGAAAAAAATACTGGAAGACATTCCCTACCAAATTGAAAAGTGGCGCAACGAGTTTCTTGTTATGGGGCGGCATGCCCTCGACTTCCTTGACCTTTTTCTTCTCGTTGTGGAAAATGATTTCTTCTCCTGCCAAGGAATCCGCCGCGCCCCGTCCAAGGGGGGCCATCCACTGTGCACAGGCCCAAAGAGCACCTGCGATGTCATCGACGTGGACAGTGTTGTTCGGATTCTTGCCTGGGGACCACCTGTGAAAAATAACGCATCGTAGGTGTGACAGCAAGCCCCGTTAGATGTCCTAAATTGCTCCTACATCGACTTCATTGGTTTTTTAAGATAACCATATACAGACCCTACTGTGATCGCAGACGCAACTAGAATCAGGAATGAATAAGATCACACCCTAGATAGGCGAGTAACCGTACTGATGCCGAAATTGGTGTAAGGTCCGTACGCAAAACCAATCCGCAGAATGACGAGATTGAGACTGCATGAGGGTTAGAGTTATGCCAAAGCTTTAATGGAAGAGATTACAGACTCTTCAATTGCTGCCAGCATCCGAAGGGTTTCATGCCACCATGTCCCAATTGTACCAACCGGCTTGGCATCTTCTTTCTCATCATGAGCTTCTTTACTTGAGGTTGACGTTTCATAGAAAGGATGTTGTATACGAGCGTAAGCCTTGACCCTCCGTTTCGCAGCCTCGAGGCCAATCAACCTGGCAACATTACACGTTGTAGTAATTTGAATCTGATCGCCAACTCTTCATCAGCATCGATAGGACGGGAAAGACACTCACCATCTCCGTCCGATCATGCCTAACCTCACCGGTGAAATCAAAGACATAATCGTAGGCAGCTTGTCCTTCGGGAGGATCGAACGCAGAAGCAACGGCAGCTTGATAAAAGTTAGATAAGATACACCTCGAGACAGGTAAGTACACACATGAAACAGTTAAATTCGCTTGCCGATACTCTACTTCAGGCTTTACGATGATCTGAGGAAACTCGGCACCTATATAACTGAGGCGAAAAAGTGGTCGTTGTTGAATTCAAGGAGAACGAGTACGACGTACGTTGTTGGAGGAGAAACAGAGAATTTATCAACGATGCGAACATGCTGAAACAGAAAAGTCAAATGAATGAAATCAGAAGCGTGTTGAGAGTGATATATGATATACCGCGACCAAAGGTTCGCCGTCGAGGGGAACTAGGAAAGCAGCGAGCGCACGCGAATAGGTGTTTAGGCCACCTAGTACGAGATAAATGGATCGTAAAAAGCAAGTGCGACGCGCCCAAACTGACCGAAAATTATAACATTCGGTTTCTGGAGACTGTCTCCCATGGCGAGTGCAAATTGACAAGTGCAGCTTATGTAATCGAGTTTATCTCCTATTTAACCTTCCTCCCTTTCATTTCCAAAAAGCGGTAAACAGAAGAAAAGTCCTTTCGCGCCAATCCCGGTTGTTCTTTGATAACCTGTGCGTAGATGCTCTCTGCTGCTTCACCAAGAGGTAAGGGACTTCCTGCTTGATTTGCGATCTCTGTAGCGAGGCCCATGTCCTGCCTTGGTCAGATAGTTAAGTGTTGGTATAAGCAAGAAGCTACTACCTTCAACATTAATGCAGTTGCAAACCCGCCGTCGTAGTCATGCTCACATGGCGGTGACTTCTCAGGCAGTGCAGATGGCACAGGATTATTGACGGAACATGACCAGCAGGCTCCTGTACTGTTATTGATGACACCAGCGAGGGTGGTAGGGTCTATCCCCAATCTCTGACCCAGGAGCATGGCTTCACCTACGACAATTTGCTCCACACCGAGCACAAGCTGTGAATCGTGTCAAAGCTTATTAGGACCCAAACAAAACTTGATTACATTATTGCATATCTTTGCTCCTAGCCCTGAACCAGATGGGCCACAGTGTATGATGCGCTGGCCCATCTGAGAAAGAATACTGTGCGAACATTTGAAGGATGCCTCCGTACCTCCAACGAGGAAGGACAGGGTGCCGGCTTTCGCGCCAGTCACACCTGTCCATCAATGTCAGTGAAAGCGTAGAATGCATCTTCAAAAAAAATACCTCCAGACACCGGGGCATCCACCATCTGTGCGCCAGTGCTGACGACGTCAGCGGCTACATTCTTAGCCACTATGATGTCTAACGTCGTAGAGTCGATGCAAAGGGTACTTCGCGCTTGATTCTCCGTAAGCCTTCGAAGTGTTGGAAGAACCCCTTCTCCATAAACATTTTGAACTTCTGGCGACGAGGGCAACATAGTGATTATAGTCTGAGAGGCCAGTGTTGCTCTATTCATTATTACAAGTTCAGAGAATTGGTAGATGAAGAAGTACGTACTCTTCGGGTGTTGTCGCGATGGATATCTTTGCGCCAGGAAATTGGTCCCGAAAGTGTTCGCAAAAAGCTCGGGCGCTATCGTGAATTGCGTCACAGACCACAAAGCGGGACTCAGTCTCGCAAGCATATTGTTTAGAGAATAGATTGTAGGCCATCTCGCGGCCCATACGACCAAGGCCAATGAAGCTTGTGCTTTTGCATCGTTGAGAAAGGCGTTCCAGTCCCTTCAGGCAGCGAGGAGATGGTCTCATGAATGTATGCAAACAACACGTACACCTCAGCAAACATCTACATGTCAGCTACCAACTTTATCGTATCTGAGGACCAACTTCGCCAGGAAGAAGTCGGTTGTTTTGCCAGATATCTCTTTCCATAATTCCCACTGACGCCTATCAGGCTCGGAGAGAAAAGGCTGAGAAAACAAAATCATTCGGGTCCCCAATAAAACTCTCTGGGAACGCGTTAGGTGTTCAAATACGCGATAGCTATGCATGGATTGCAGAGAACACGGCTGTCGCACGGAAGATTGATCTAGAAGTGAGCAGTCACTCCATGTCATGCAATGCCTCCTTGAGCTGTTGTCTTTTTTGATCAGACAGGCAAATCACTCCAAACTTTCAAGGGACATACTGGTCCATTGACAACCCTTGCATTCTGTGATAAGAGCCCCGGGTCAAGCGATGATGATGTCTTGATAACAGGATCTTGGGATAAAGTAAATATGTCCACTCTCCATAATCGGTTTGTCTCACAGAATTGGGAAAGACCATCAAGCTCTGGGACACCAAAGTACGCGTTGTCCTATATTGTTATGTGACGGTCTTCTGATCCCTCCAGACGGGAGAACTCCTTTCATCAACGGAAGCACATACTGATTTCGTCAAAAGTCTTCTCGTATTATCTCTCCCCCAACTGCTGATCTCAGGAGGTTCGGATAAAATTGTGCGACTCTGGTGCGCCTCTGGTCTGCACGAGAAATCGTGGCCCCACCTCACGAAAATCCAGGGACCTTTCAACACCAAGTCAGCGCAAGCCTCTCAGAAGTGCGGCTTCAATATCGTCGCATAGACGCCCTGTAGAGTGCCTGGCTGCCAAAGACGTTTCGACTACTTCCGCAGTTCTCTATACTGCAGATACAATGGGTGTGATCAAGATATGGAATTTAAAGAAGGAGAATGGGTCACCCCCGAGGTGGGGAATTACTCTTCAAAAAGAGCTCGCTATTCATCAAGGTAGAATCAATGAAATTGTCTACGGGAACGGCCAACTGTGGACAGGTACGCCATGGGAAAACGAGCTTCCTATCAAGAACTAAAACGATTCTTTAAGCATCTGAAGACAAGACTGTTCAAGTGTTGCCAGACTCTTCCATGACGTCAAAAGTTCCGACAGCAATTAAACATCCAGAATATGTGAAATCCGTCCTGCCACTTTTACTGACTGATCTTGCAGAGCCTTATTTGTTTACGGGTGCTGGTGATACCATTCGGGTATATGATGTATCATCCCTCGATGAACCCGAATTTCTAAGGGAGGTCGAAGGACACTGGCGTGAAGTAACGGCGATCCGCCTTTGGCTCCGTAGATGCAGTGGTGACCACGGTCAATCGTATATTGAGCCGTGGATTGTGAGCGCCAGTCTTGACAACACCATCCGCAAATGGAAACTAAGCGGTAGGTTTGGTCTATGTTACTGTGGGTCGCTGCGTATGATAGATCTTTCTTGCATCAGAGCTGCTGAGTCCAGCGAGTAGGACTGTCGAACTCGTCGGCATTCCGTCATTTCGCATGTCAGAAGAAGAAGAGCGTCAGCTTGCAGAGTTGTTAGATTCTGACTGATTTAAATAATTACCTAAGTAAATAAAATTTCCTTCTGACATGTCTAGTTGCCCTGTGGATCATTCTCAATCTTGTCCAGTAGACAATAAAACATCCTCAAAATGGAGTCGCTTCTTCTCCTATCAACCTTCTTCATCAAAGGACTCCCTATCCACTGAACGCGAAACATCCTCGATCCCGAAAGCCTCCGACGCAAATTGGGTCTATCCTTCTGAAGCTCAATTTTTCGCTGCCATGGCTCGCAAGAATCATAATCCTCAAGCCGCTGACATGAAGACCATCGTACCAATTCACAATGCCGTGAATGAGCGTGCTTGGACTGAGGTCATGAAGTGGGAGACTGGAAGAGGTGGCGAGGCTTGTGGTGGGGTCAAGCTTGTCAATTTCAAAGGGAGGCCGAATGAACGAAGTTTGCGAGCTCGATGGAAAGTCCTTCTGGGGTGTGTCGTCACTCCACAACTTGTCATTCTCTCTCACCTAATAGCTGCAAAGTTATTCCCCCCCTTTCGACAGGCATGATTGGGTGGTTGATTGCTGTGGCATTCGCACACGCTACATTATCGATTTTTACACTGGGCATAGTCCAGGAACGTCGTCCAACTTGTCTTTTTACCTCGATGTTCGTCCAGCCTTGGACAACTGGGAAGGTGTCAAAATGAGAGTGGAAAGTCTCTGGTCCAAGGCTCTTCGAAAACTCTTATCAAATCCCGAGTCTTCCGCCAATGCGAAATAAACCTGACTCGGGGATAGACTACCTATCTGATAATCTATTCTGCATTTTCACCTTTTTTGCTGGTCGTTTTAACCCCTCACTCTCGCTGCTCTCCTCTTCCCCATCGGTGACCTCCTCAACTTCGTCCCATATTTCATCACTCTCAACATCGCTCGCTTCTTCCTCATCCACTGTTTGGTCATGCTCATCCTGAGCATCCATAAACTCCCCTTTTCGCCGTACATTCCGCTCCTGTTCTTCCTTTCTATCCTTCCTCAACTTCTCCTTAGCTGCATGCTCAGCCTTCAATGTAGCTACTTCCTTTTTCGATTTTTTGACTGCAATGGTGTTGAGACAACAATGAAAGAAAATCGGGGAAAACAAACCAAATTGGTGGAAAATCACGCTCCCTTCCTTCCCAGGAATGCCTTCAGTGACCTTTACCAATCTTAATTCCATCCGTGGCCCGACTTCGTCAAGTCTTACAGCTCGCCTTTGTCCCTTCTTATTGTTCCTCCCTACATAATCTTCAGCTAAGCTCACGGCATCGCCGTCATCACCCGCAACGCTTTCTGCTGAGGAAGCAGCACTTTCGTATCCACCATCCAGCCCTGGCCCCCCCCTCTCCCGCAACAGGAAGTCTGCAACATCATTTTCATTGCCCAGATCCAGGATCCTGGAAGGCGTTGAAGACTTCTTTGAACTGGCAGCCGTGGCACCCTCAAGTACACGTCGAACGCGCCTGGACACGCCATAGGGTTTAACGGTAATGACGTAGTGCCGAAAATCCACCGTACCACGATCCGCATTGTAGGACACGAGTACTACTCGTCGGGCAGAAGACAGGCTTAGGGTTTGTGGAGCAAGAGGTGGAAACAAGGTTTGGAAAGATTTCATCAAAAGAGGGATATGAGGTGGTGTTGTTGGTGATGGAGCGGGAAACGATGCCAGGACTAACTGTTTGTACCATGTATGAATTGTAATCGGATTAGATATCTGATAGAAAGCCCACGCACGAGAGGTGGAGTAAGATACTCCATTCCGATACTCCGCGCTCTTCGTGAAGTGTTTGCAATGTCCTTCATAAGACTATATCTCTCAACTCGAAAGCTGAGGGTGGGTCCAGCAGATAGACGAATGATACGCAATGATGGGGCAATTGGTGTCATCGTAAATGCAAGTAAATGTGTAACGTGCAATGTTGGTGCCATTGTTAAATAGTCCTTGAGTTTGTTACGGTTCCGTTCCTGCTACACATCAACTTATGCAGTACACTGAATTCCATGGGGCTTACTTTCAATCGACTTGCAGTGTTGGGCTCCATTACCTTCCGAACATCTCGAACAAGCTGGGTGAGGGATGAACCGACTTGGCCATGTTTAATGATGAAAGATCTAGGTGAGCCATCACCAGGGGTGGTCGTCGAACTGTCCTTTAGATGAGTTCTGTTTTTACGCTTGCGAGCCATAGCTAAGCTACTACGCTTCTGCGAGGGAAGCCGTTGAAAATTCTGTCTGATGTTTGTTTGCAATGTGATTGCCAAACAACGACTTCTTCATGAGCCGCTTGGCCTCTTTCCGAGGCCCATCCACCCCATCTGCCTCCCCAGTACAATCCTCTTCTCCCTCAAGGGTAACAGAATCCACATATCACCGCAAAGTAAGAACCCTCTTGCAAGAACTTTGCTCCATCACCCAAACCTGGGATGATCTTGTGCTCTTCGATGGCCTGAAGGCTGCCACAAGCCTAATAGACACTCGAACGGATTTAGAGTATGCACCATTCGCAATTCTTATATTGCGCGATCTTATCCTATCCAATCAAGCAATGATCTCTCACTCCTTTCAGACGGGCTGCCGCGCTCCCACCTTGTAAGCTCAAAAGTAGCGGTCATGGAGAAACGTATTAGTGAATTAGACGTCGTTGTCACCAAACTAGTGAGCTGCATTCTACTTTTCTCAATTCACGTCTGTTCATAATATTGTCCATAAGCAAAAGCAATTTCGCAAATTGTCCATGGTGGTAGATAACTTGGAAGCAGCGTTGATCGAAGCGCACAATACCAAGGGATGGAAATGGGCTCATGAACAGCCCTTGTGGGTCACCTGGTCACTGGAGAAATTTGGTACGTCCTGGCCATTTAGCAGCACACACACACAGCTAACGAACTATTCCCCATCAGTTACGTCCGCCTCACAAATCGTCATTCCATACCATCGCTCACTTGATATGCATATCGAGCTTGTCAACAGTCTTAGAAGCCATTCAGTTTCCTTCGACGATTCTCGTCGAGCGATCTTGAAATGGGTTGAACAACCTTGGCTGTTAGACTCAGGATGGGATGCCAAGCTAGGGGATATATGTGACACTGAGATCGAACGATGGGGTATGCCCAAATGATAATTAACGTGGGATACGGTGTTCATAAATCTTCCTCATCTGAAATATGTATCTCATCGACATTGGTAGGCCTGGGGGACGCCCCTGCTGCATCAGCCTCTTGAGATGGTGCAGTTTTCTTCGCAGCAATGAACGCAGGCCCTTTGTCCCCTCCAGCCTGCTTATCAGCGGCTGCCATGGCATCCTCTACTTCCACCTCTTCAGCTTTCCTTGTTCCTTGCCTTGCCGCCATCGTCTGTGCTGCCAGATAACTCGCCTCCGTGTTAAACTGTGCCTGGACACTTCTCTTGATGCGTAGCATCTCTCTAAAAGTGTCCTCGGAGCCGGTTTCAATCTCAAAACTATTCCACTCCGACCAAAATTGGGGATTGAGACGAGGATCGCAGAATTGGGATGCATGCGCATAGATCGCACGAGCTCTGTCAATTTCTCCAAGTTTGCGCTCCAGTGCAGCAAAGCGGAGGCACATTTCTGCCGTCTGGCGATCTGGAAGAACTAATTAACCGAGAGATCAGCTGGGCTGCACATTTACACTTGATCACAACGTACCCTCCAATGCGCGTTCGTAAATTGGCCGAGTCGCAGGCAACCCATAGTTAGCGGTTGCTTTCGCAATGTAAATGGTGAACATCTACAAACGTATACATACAGGCGTTGACAGGTATTGTGGGTAAGGCATACCTCGAATTTATCTTCATCGGCAACGACTTGTGTGGCCCGATCAAATATTGACATCGCGCGTCGAGCAAGTCCAAAGTCCTCCTCCAGTTTTGCGTACATCAGAAATAGCGGCTTGCATGACTTTGCGGGGCACTTCTCTAAGGCTTGTTCGAAGAGATCACGAGCTCGTTCTAGTTTCGAGCCGCCCTAGAAGCCGTATTCAGTACACGCAATGGGAGGGAGGGCAAAAATGCAAACAACATACATAGCGTTTCACGAATTTGGACAGATATATGTTCCAAATTTCGAAAGATACAGGAAATGTGAATAGTTCAACACCACGTTCATAGACCTGATGATCAGTTAGCTACGACAATGTTCTATGCGCAGCAAGCGTTACATGCCTTGAAACTGTCCTCAAAATACTTGTTTTCTTCCAGAAAGGCGGCGTAATTGACAATGATTTGTGCGTTTGCAATCCGCAATTCCAAAATTTTATCATAGACAGCTTTCGTAGTCTCGACCAATCCTATGGACTCCTCAAGGTCGACATAGAAGGACCACAGCTTGAGAGACTTGAATAAGCGAGCTTGGGAAGAGAGTGTCTATGGTGTGAAAACATAGGTCAATGCACATGTAGAGTATGGATGGCATATACATGGTCATGATAATTAATTTTGATGTTTTTTGGGACAGCTGCTGCACGTTGCATGACTCGAATAGCTTCATCGTAATTTCTATGACGACGACCTCAATTTCGATTAGCAGGAGGATCAAGCAGTAAAAAACGTACTGGTGGCGAACTTCCAGCTCTGCCCACTCACACCATATCTCGGCAAGGTCCTCAACTGCCTTGAAGTTGACTTTCGTACCTTTCTCCAAAATCTTACGCGCACTGGCAAGATCTGGTTCAGCCTGTCCCGCCGTTCCGCCCTCCTCATAGAACTTGGCAAAATTGATGTATAGCCTGTGTAGATTGGCCGTTGCTTTGCGTGGGTTGATCGTTTCCAGCGCTTTTGTGTATGTTTGAGCAACCTGAATGCGAGGTATGTCAGACAGGAGAAGCACAATATGACGACACCACGCAGACCTTTTCATCATCCTCTCCCCACAACGCTACCAGATCGGAAGAGCGTCGTGTAG
>Ga0179587_10000310_pt1 | contig 20523 bp, 17 predicted proteins | sample CZODoug2_1_08_16_FD_185932 | JGI IMG/M metagenome (GOLD analysis project Ga0179587, IMG submission 185932) | Vadose zone soil fungal communities from Angelo Coast Range Reserve, California, USA - CZODoug2_1_08_16fungal | ecosystem: Environmental > Terrestrial > Soil > Vadose zone | place: USA...
TCTGCGTTCTCACGAAGTGACAAATTCCACACGGAGTCTGTCGTCAGGCATCCGGCTGCGTTAGTGCCGGGTTTTCTCGTGGTGTGGTCCGTCGCGTTTCGTTAGCCCGTGCAAGTTCTCGCCTCTCGCTCTTCCTCATCGATTGCCGCAATGCGGCCAATTTGAACTCAGGGCCCGTCCACGTACGCGTCCGAAGATGCTCTGCTGGGATGCCGAGCCAAAGGAAATGATTGCCCATGTCTGAAAACACCGTTACACCCGCACCTCACCAGGTCACCGTCGAAGTCGGTGGACGCCCTCTGATTCTCGAAACTGGAAAAATCGCCAAGCAAGCCAATGGCGCCATTACCGCGCGCTACGGCGATACCATTGTCCTGACCACGGCTTGCATGGCCTCGCAGATGAACGACCGCGACTTCTTGCCTCTCACCGTTGACTACCGCGAAAATACTTACTCCGCCGGAAAAATTCCCGGTGGTTTTTTCAAGCGCGAAGGCCGCCCCTCCGAAAAAGAAGTCCTCACCTCCCGCTTGATTGACCGCCCCATGCGCCCGCTCTTCCCTGAATCCTGGCGCAACGAGACTCAGATCGTATCCATGGTGCTCTCCGCGGACAGCGAGAATGACCCCGACGTCATCGCCGTCACCAGCGCGTCCGCCGCTGCTTATTGCTCTGATCTCCCGTTCGAGAAACCCATTGCTTGCGTTCGCGTGGGCCTGCTTGACGGCCAGTTGGTGATCAATCCTACTGTCGCCGACCAGAAAAAAAGTTTGATGAACATCATCATCGCTGGCACCGAAGAAGCCATCGTCATGGTGGAATCCGGCGCGCTTGAAGTCTCCGAAGAAGCCGTTGCCGATGCCCTCGAATTCGGCCACGCGCAAATCAAGAAAATCGTCGCCGCCATCAAGGATCTTCACGCGCAGCTCAAGCCGAAAAAGGTCGTTGTCCCGCCGCTCCCGTTCGATCAAGCCATCTACAAGGATCTCCAGAAAAAGTATGGCGACCGGCTTCACGATGCGGTCAACACCGAAAAGCATCCCAAGAAAGAAAGCTATCACCTCATCGACGCGCTCAAGGAAGAGATCATCAAGACCATTCCCGAAGAGCCCAAGAAAGAAATGGACGAGAAGCGCACGCTCACCAAGCGCGCCTTTGAACGCCTCCGCGAGGAAATCTTCCGTGACGACGTTCTTAACAAACGCCGCCGTCCCGATGGCCGCGCCTTCGACAAGATCCGCCAAATCACTTGCGAAGTCGGCTTGCTCCCTCGCGTTCATGGCTCCGCGCTCTTCACTCGCGGTGAAACCCAGGCTCTCGCCACCCTTACCCTCGGCACCAAGGAAGACATGCAGCGCCTCGACCTGCTCTTCGCGCAGGACCAGTTCAACCGCTTCATGCTCCACTACAATTTCCCGCCGTTCAGCGTCGGCGAAGTAAAATTCCTTCGTGGCCCCGGCCGCCGCGAAATTGGCCACGGCGTTCTTGCTCAGCGCGCCCTGCTAAACCTGCTTCCGCCGGAAGAGAACTTCCCCTACGCCATGCGCCTGGTTTCCGACATCCTCGAATCCAACGGTTCCTCTTCGATGGCCACCGTCTGCGGCGGTTCGCTCGCCCTCATGGACGCCGGTGTTCCGATGAAGGCTCCCTGCGCGGGTATTGCCATGGGCCTAGTCGTTGGCGAGGACCACAAGTATTCGATTCTCACGGACATCGCCGGCGCCGAAGATCACTACGGCGACATGGACTTTAAAGTCGCCGGCACCCGCAACGGCATCACCGCTCTGCAAATGGACATCAAGGTCCTCGGCATCAGCATTCAAATGATGCGCGAAGCCCTCGCGCAGGCCAAAAAAGCCCGTCTTGAAATCCTCGACATCATGGAAAAGACGCTCAGCGAAGGCCGCAAGGAAATTTCTGCCTACGCTCCCCGCCTCTTCAAACTGAAGATCCCTCAGGACAAGATTCGCGACCTCATCGGTCCGGGCGGCAAGAAAATTCGCTCCATCATCGAAGCCACCGGCGTCAAGATCGACGTCCTCGAAGACGGCACCGTGCACATCTTCTCCACCAGCGGAGCCGGCGGCGATGCCGCCCTCGCGATGGTCCGCGACGTCACCGCCAGCGCCGAAATCGGCAAGACCTATCTTGGCAAAGTTGTTCGCCTCGCCGAGTTCGGCGCTTTCGTCGAACTTTTCCCCGGCACCGACGGCCTCTTGCACATCAGCGAAATCTCCGAGCATCGCATTCGCGACGTTCGCGATGAACTCAAGCTCGGCGACCAGGTCCTCGTCAAGGTTCTCTCCATCGAAGGCAACAAGGTCCGCCTCTCCCGCAAAGCCCTGATCCGCGAAGCCCGCGAAAAGCAGCAAAAAGCTGCGGCAGGCGGCGGCGGAGGCAATCCCGGCTCCTCAAGCGGCGAAGGCGGCGGCGACTTCGGCTCCCACGAATAGTCTTTTCACTCTTTTCCCGTGAAGGTTCTTGCAGGGGCGGACTTCAGTCCGCCCTTCTTTTTTTGCTCCTGCTATTCCTTCCGATTCTCGGGCGCGTAATGTGCTTGCAAGTAGGCCGTGATTTTCTTTACGGCAGCTTCCGGAACGGGAGCGCCGTATACCTTCATCATCTTGTTGACTTCCGCATCCCAGGTTGCTCCTGCCAACGGCGTCTGCATGGTGATGTACCGCGTGCTGTGACAAGTTGCGCAGAAACTCTGCACTTCCGACTTTCCATCCCCCTCAGCCAACTCCGGAGTGAAAGACCGATACGGCCCCACATCGTACTTCGCATCTGGCGTGAACTCTGGCGCCGCTCCTTGCCCAATGCTCGCTCCATTCGTGGAACCGTACGACCCACTTCTCATTTGTGCGAAAAGCAAGCCGCCGGCGAGCGCCGCCGTTACTCCTACCGTAATAAGCGCCATCTTCCATCGTTTCTCCATAGCCGCCCTCCTCAATTCGCCTTTCCCGCAACCAGTTCTTGCTTCTCAATTTTGTTCCACAAGTATCCGCCGGCATTCCAAACCGCCTCGTCCGGTTGCACGTTTCCTTTTTCATCCGTGGCCCTGGCGGTAATCGAATACTTTCCCGCCGTTTTTGGCGTCCAGGGCGCTTGCCAGCTCCGGAAGGAATAGGCGCCATGATCCTCGCCGAGTTCGGCGGCTCTCCAACTGCTCCCTCCGTCGTCGGAAACTTCCACTTTGACCACCTTCCCATATCCACTGAACGCCATCCCGCACAGCGTCACGCCCAGTCCCACGGGAATTTTCGAACTCCCATCGGGAGAGATCAGAAACGACCGCACCGGCATCCGCTCGATCGGAATGGTTTTCACTTTGCCGGCTTTCATGTCCTCTGGTGTGGTAGTCCCTCGCGGCGTGTCCGGAATGCGATACGCCGTTTTCATCCAGAAATTATCGTCTGGCGTCTCCAGCGCGCGGATCCACGAGAGCGATTTGGTCCAATACGTCGCGAAGTACCCAGGCACCACCAGCCGCACTGGAAACCCGTTCAACATCGGCAGCGGCTCGCCGTTCATCAGATACGCCACAATCGTTTCATCGAGCGCAGTATTTGTCAGTTCCAAGGACTTCAAGAACCGGTTTGATCCCATCCCTTTCGGTCCCGCTCCGGTGTCTAGCCCCTCAAACTGCACCTGCACCGACCCGCTCTTGACGCGCGCCGCGTCCAGAAGTTCGCGCAGCCGCACGCCGGTCCACATCGCATTGCCCATCGCCCCGTTGCCCCACTGTCCACCCGGCACGCGCGGCTGCAACCGGCTCCGGCTATTCCCGGAACATTGGTTGACCGCCGCAACCGAAGCTGGCTTGAACTTCTGCATCAACTCGCTGAGGCTGAAGGCCAGCGGTTTATTGACGGTGCCTTCCACGCGCAGCCTCCATTCCGCCAGGTCCACACCGTTGGGAATCTCCCCCAGGTGCCACCGCACATAGAACGCTTCGTTAGGAGTGAACACCGTTCGGAAATAATTCCGCGGCGTTTCCAGTTGTACCGGCCGGTCAGTCAGCAGGATCAGCGGCGCCTTCTGCGGCTCCGTAACATATGGCCCGACCGAATTCCAATGCGGGTTCGCTCCCGGCCCTGTAAAACTCTCGATCTGCTTCGCGCCTGCCGGTCCTTGCGCAAAAGCCCCACTCCTATCTGCCCAACTCGCCAGCGCCAGTCCGCTCCCCGCAGCTCCCAGTAACTTCAGTACGTTTCGCCTCGGAATTTTGCCTATCATTCGCTCCATCATCGACCCTCTCCCGGCCTGGAAATATCGTTCATCCCCTTTCCCGAGTCAATCCTTCTCGCGCCATGGCCTGTCAGTGCCCTGCGGCGGTTTATGTAGGGGCGGGCTTTAGCCCGCCCCTCTTGCATTTGACCTTGCCTTTGCAGGCTTTCATTTCAGTCACAGTTCACACCTGTTCCCAAAAACAAAAGGCCCCCAATCCAATCGGGGGCCTCTTTTCCGAACTCTTCTCTGTGCTCTCCGTTCTCTGCCTGTTCTCTGTGTCCTCTGTGTTAATTCTTTCTTTCTTTCTTTTTCTTCCTTACCTCACTACCTCTTGCCTCTCGCAGTGCACCGCATCTAGCGCCCCCCAAAGCGCATCCAGCGCCTCATTCGTCGTCTTCAAAATCTCTTCCTCGTCTCCGCTCGCGTGCTCTTCCAGCCACGCGCGCCAAGCTGCCCGGTGCGCCTTGTCCGCTTCTTCGTGCACCTCGAAGTACGCCAGCCCTTCCGGCTCCGTTACCCCATAAAACTTCTTCAACCCATCGATCTTGGTGGTCGCAATTTCCGGCACCTGCGACTCATACGCATACAGTGCCGCCACCGCCTCCGCCACCGGCCGGTCCCCGCAAATCTCGCGGAACTTCTGCACCACTGCTTGCGTCCCCGGCAGGGCAGGGCAGCACGTAATGTCATCTTCGCCCACACCCACCGCCGCCGCAAAATCACGCCACAGCTTCGGATGCGGCCCCGCCGGATTCTCTTCCTCCGCCACGTTCTCCCGAATCAATCCCTGCAGCGGACCCTCCGTCCGCGCCGCCAGCACCCGCAAGTGCTTCGGAAACGCCTCCACGTGCCGGTAATACTGCGCCGCATAAAGCTGCAGCGCCTCGCGGCTCAGCTTTCCCGCTTGCCAATCCTGATAAAACGGATGCTTCAGCAAACTCTTCTCCGCAATCGCCGCGTCAATCCGCGCCAGCATCTCTACGTTGCTCATGGCCGTCGTCCTCCCGGGTTCGCCCCGCCTCAATTGCGGGCAACCGTCTCTCCAAATTCGTGTCGCGCATTGTACCAAACTTCGGAGCAAATTGTCGGTAAGGACGATCAGGGGCCGTGGGCAACTTATCCAAAACTTAGCTCGTGGCTGTGTTACAAGAACAATCCGATCCCAACGGTCAGTAGCCCTTGCAAAGGATAAGGTCAACAGCCTTTTCGTTTCTTATGACAACCATCCAAGGGCTATCACGGAGAAACGCCACATCCTCTCTCTTGCCTTGGGTCTCCACCTGCCCAGCGGCTCCCGGGGTTGAGTAGCAGCCCCGAAGATATGGTGTTGCCTCATCCAGGGTCCGTATGTATCCAAAACGGATCTTGAGTTGTTCTCTAGTCAGTCCTTGTACTTGCCTCACAGGCCAGACATCGTGGGACATCGCCGCCAAGGCGGAATCAAGATTCACGTTGCTATTTAGGCCGTGTTTCCACAGCACATAATAGATGTTCTTGGGGTCCACATCGTCTGGATAGGTGCCCAGCCAAGTGATGAAAACGCCCAGCGATAGAACTACGCCAACTCCGATAAAGAATGCGGCAAACGCGATTTGTACAAGCCATCTCTTTTTATTTAGTGGATTCATTGCGCTGCCTACCTGCGATGAGCAGTTTCCTTCTGCGATCGTAACAGAAGAATCAAAGCCCTCATTGACGCGCTCACGGGAAACAGTTGCGCCACCCGGTCAGGATCCCGTCCCGTGCACGCGCTCAATATCCGCGCCAACTCCTTGCAGCTTCTCCACGATCCCCTCATACCCGCGGTCAATGTGATAAACGCGTTCAATCATCGTCTCGCCGTTCGCCACCAGCCCCGCCAGTACCAACCCCGCGCTCGCCCGCAAATCCGAAGCCTGCACTACACTTCCAGAGAGTGCCGCGGGGCCGCGCACCGTCGCCGTGTGTCCCTCAACCGAGATGTGCGCCCCCATGCGCATCATTTCACTCGCATGCAAAAAGCGATTCTCAAAAATTTTCTCTGAAATCACAGACGTGCCTTCCGCCTGTGTCGCCAGCGCCATGAACTGCGCCTGCATGTCCGTCGCGAATCCCGGATACTCCTCGGTAGTCACGTCAGCGCCCACCAGCTTCTTCGCGCCCCTCAGGCGCATCGTCGTCTTATCCACAATCTCAACCGGAACTCCCGCCTGCCCCAATTTCGCAATCACCGCCCCCAAATGCTCCGGCGCACAATGCGTGATCGTCAAATCCCCGCCAGTAATGGCCCCCGCCAGCAGAAACGTCCCCGCCTCGATCCGGTCCGGAATCACCGTATGCTCCGCCCCATGCAATTCCTCCACGCCGCGAATCCGCAGCGTCGCTGTCCCATCGCCGCAAATCTCCGCTCCCATCTTCCTCAGCATCGCCACTAAATCCGTCACTTCCGGCTCCCGCGCTGCATTCTCCAGCACCGTCTCACCGTCTGCCAGCGCCGCTGCCATTAAAATATTTTCCGTCCCCGTCACCGTGATTTTCTCGAACACGATTCGCGCGCCCTTCAGCCGTCTGCCTTGATGTCCATTGCCGCGGACCTTCGCCTCGATGTATCCGTGAGAAGTGCCAATCTCCGCCCCCATCTGCTCCAGCGCCTTCAAGTGCAAATCCACCGGCCGCGCCCCAATCGCGCATCCTCCCGGCAGCGAAACCCGCGCCACTCCCACGCGCGCCATCAGCGGCCCCAGCGTCAGCACCGACGCCCGCATCGTCTTCACCAACTCATAGGGCGCTTCAGTGTGATTCAACTTCGGCGTCTCGATCACGTAATCGCTGCTCGGAAACTCCGTTATCGTCACCTTCGCGTCCATGAACGCCAGCAGCTTGCTCATGGTAATCAAGTCGCGCACCTTGGGAATGTTGTGCAGCGTCACTTTTTCTGACGTCAGCAAAGCCGCCGCCATCACCGGCAGCGCCGAATTCTTCGCCCCGCTGATCGCCACCGTTCCCCGCAGCGCCTTCCCGCCCTTGATCCGAAATTTATCCATTCATTCTCTCTTCGTAGAGCCGGCTTCCAGCTGGCTCTTTTGGAGTGCGGCAGCTCGCTGCCGCTTTTCTTCCCTGTGCCCAGCGTTTAGCCCAACCTGGTCGGACGTCGCCATCTTTCCTTTTCCGATTTTTCTCTGCGTCCTCTGCGTCTCTGCGTTATGCTCGCTTTCTCTTATTCCCGCAGTGCCTTCCGCAAATCTCCTCTCACTCCCTTCAGTCTTTTCTTCGCCTCCCCCGCCCCGATCCTCAGCTTCAGCATCACCAGCGCAACCCGCAAATCGTGTCTCGCTGCCCGCAGAGCGTGTTCCGCCGCAGACACACTTTTACCGCTCGCCTCCGCTAAGATCCGCAGCGCGCGCTCCGCAAGCTTCTCATTCGTCAACATCATGTCGATCATCAAGTTCTCATACACATGCCCCAGTCGCGCCATCACCGCAGTACTAAGCATGTTCAGCACCATCTTTTGCGACGTTCCCGCCTTCAACCGCGTCGACCCCGTCAACACCTCCGGCCCCACCTCCGGCGCAATAACGATCTTCGCCAGCCGCCCCACCGGCATCCGCAAGTTTGACGTCACTGCTACTGTCGTCGCGCCTCGCTTCCGCGCATACTTCAGCGCCCCCACCACATACGGGGTCGTCCCGCTCGCCGCAATTCCCACCACTATGTCGTGCCGCATCAATTTCTTCACTCGCAAATCCCGCTTCCCATTGCGCTCCGAATCCTCCGCCCCTTCTACCGCTCTCGTAATCGCGTGCCGTCCTCCCGCAATCAAAGCCTGCACCAGCTTCGGCGAAGTCCCAAACGTCGGCGGACACTCCGCGGCATCCAGCACGCCCATTCGCCCGCTCGATCCCGCCCCCACATAAATCAATCGTCCGCCCTTTCGAATCGCGCCCACAATCGCGTCCACTGCCCGCGCGATCGCCGGTAGCTCTCGCCCCACCGCCAGCGCCACTCTGCGGTCCTCGCGATTCATCAACCGCACAATCTCCGCCGCCGCCATGCGATCGAGATTCCTCGATGCCGCATTCCTCTTTTCCGTCAGTCGATGCTCTGCGAGCAGACGTGCCGCACGCCGATATTTTTTAGGCTGGGAAGTCATTCCCGCATTATACAGGTCATGCAAAAAGTCCCGTGGCCCAGCCAACTCTGGCTGTGCAATTCTAAGCACAGCAATTCCTTCTCGACTAACAACTCTCACGCGAGAATCGGCTATCCTAGAAAACGGTTGAACCCAGCAATCCATTGATACGCATCGGATGGGAACCCATGTCCCTGGACGTTCTCAAAAAGCTTTTCGAGCAGTATTTCCAAGCACCACCCGAGCACGTCCAGCCGTTGCAGGGCGAACTCGGCGGCTCCGGCCGCAAAATCATCCGGTTCTCCAACGAAAAACACCGAGCCATCGGCATCCTCTATGGTGTACGCGAAGAAAACGCCGCCTTCCTCGCATTCTCCAAACACTTTCGCAGTCATGGGCTTCCCGTTCCTGAAATCTATGCCGAAGATCTCACCCACGGCGTCTATCTTGAAGAAGACCTCGGCGACACCACGCTCTTCGAGTTCCTTTCCAACAACCGCACTGGCGAAAATATCGCCCCCCAAGTCGTCGAAGCCTATCGCAAGGTTGTCGCCGTGCTGCCCCGCTTCCAGGTGGAAGCCAGCCGCGACCTGAACTACGAAGTCTGCTACCCCAATCCCAGTTTCGACCGCCAGTCCATCGCCTGGGATCTGAACTATTTCAAATACTATTTTCTCCGCCTCGCCGGCATCCCCTTCAACGAACATGCCCTTGAAGAAGACTTCACTCGTCTCACCGAATTTCTTCTCAGTGCCCCGCGCGATTATTTTCTCTACCGCGACTTCCAGTCCCGCAACATCATGTTGCGCAACGGCGATCCCTTTTTCGTCGACTACCAGGGCGGCCGCAAAGGCGCTCTGCAATACGACATCGCTTCGCTTTTGTACGACGCCAAGGCCGACCTCCCGCCCGATCTGCGCCAGCAACTCCTCGATCACTATCTCGACCGCCTTTCCAGCTTCGTCCCCCTCGATCGCGAAGCTTTCCTCCGCCACTACTATGCCTACGTTTATATCCGCATCATGCAAGCCCTCGGTGCTTACGGTTTTCGCGGTTTCTTCGAACGCCGGGCTCATTTCTTGCAAAGCGTGCCCTATGCGCTAAAAAATCTTCGCTGGCTGCTTCACCGCGTTAGGCTGCCCGTCCCCCTCCCGGCGCTGATGGACGCTTTCAAAGGCATGCTGGCCTCGGAGAAATTGCAGGGCCTCGCCTCCGAAGCCGACAATCTCGTCGTGCGCATTTTCAGTTTTTCTTTTCACCAGGGCTTGCCGAAGGATGAATCTGGAAATGGCGGCGGCTTCGTCTTCGATGGCCGCAGCCTCCCGAATCCCGGCCGCGAAGAGCGCTTCAAAACCCTCACCGGCAAAGACACTCCGGTCATCGACTACCTCAATCAACAGGAAAGCGTGCATCAGTTTCTTGCCGGCGTCCTCTCACTGGTGGATTCGAGCATCAGCAGTTATCAGCAGCGTGGCTTCAAGAATTTGATGGTTTCCTTCGGCTGCACCGGCGGTCAGCATCGCTCCGTTTTCCTCGCCGAGCAATTGGCCAAACGCCTCCGCGTCAGGAACGGCCTCGAAGTAGTCCTCCGCCACATCGAACTTGAAAAACTCGGCAAGCGAAAAACCCTCCAATGAAAGCCATGGTCCTCGCCGCCGGCCTCGGCACGCGCCTCCGCCCGCTCACGGACGATCGGCCCAAAGCGCTCGTCGAACTCTCCGGCCGCACCCTCCTCGAAATCACTCTCTCTCGCCTCCGCACCTTCGGCGTCACCGAAGTTATCGTCAACGTCCACCACTTCGCCGACCAAGTCATCGCCTACCTGAAATCCCACAATAACTTCGGCATGCGCATCGAAATCTCCCGCGAAGAAGTCCTGCTAGACACCGGCGGCGGCCTCAAAAAAGCCGCCTGGTTCTTCCTCGAAGATCCAAAAAATCTCGACGAGCCCCTCCTCCTCCACAACGTCGACGTCATCAGCACCATCGATCTCCGCGCCATGCTCCAATTCCACACCGAAAATCATGCCCTCGCCACCCTAGCCGTCCAATCCCGCGAAACCTCCCGCCCCCTCCTCTTCGACGACCACCACCAACTCCGCGGCCGCCGCATCGGCCCCGACGCCAAACCAGAACTCGTTTCCTCAACTGCTGTTCTTTCTTCAAACTCGCCACTGGCCACTCGTCACTCGCTACTTCCCCTCGCCTTCTCTGGCATCCATATCATGTCGCCCCGCCTCCTCCCCATGCTCACCGAAGAAGGCGTCTTTTCCATCATCCCTTCCTATCTCCGCCTCTCCGCCCAAGGCGAAAAAATCCTTGCCTTCCGCACCGACCAATACTATTGGCGCGACTTGGGCCGCCCCGCCGACCTCGCCCAAGCCGCCCTCGATCTCCAGCAAAACACTCTCCCGTAGCGCGAACCTCTCCCAGCACCGCGTTGCCGCTGAGGCACTCATCTTCGCAACAGCATGATTTTTATATGGGCGGCCTATTTCAGAACTGCCAAAATATGTCGATCGGTGAGCATGCATGAATAGCGCGGCAACCCCCTCGGCCCCTCCGCCAGACCCCAGGCGCGCCTACTCCAAGCAATTTCGGCGGGCAGCACAATTACGTTTCTTGGCTTTCTTCTTGGCGTTTTTCGTGTATGGCCTTCTCCGAATAAATCAGTGGTCCGCGTCCTTTGCGCGATCCGCAACCAGCAATTTCTACCTCCAACTCGTAATCTGTTGGGTCCCGCTTTGGCTTCTATGCGCTGTTGCCCAGATTCCACCCTCGCTATACCGTTTCTATTTGGACCGAAAGTTCCAAATAGCAAAGTCTGGCCTTTACCCCTGGCTCCGGGATTTTCTCAAGGCCAACATGCTGGGGTTGGTCTTCGGCGCTGTGATTGTCGAGATCGCTTTCGCCTCCAACAACTTGTTTCCCTTCTTCGGATGGATACTGGCCGGGATTCTCTCTTCGTTTCTCTTCATGCTAGTTAATCGATCACTGCCCTGGCTTCTCTCTTTCTTCTATCCAGTTCTTCCCTTGACCAACAAATCTTTCCAGGAAAGACTCACACAATTGGCCGCCAAGGCGCGTCTTCGCGTGGGCACCATCTACGAGTGGCGCATCGCTGAAAGCACCCGTCGAGCGAACGCCCTTGTTACTGGCAGCGGCTCGGCTCGGCGGATATTGCTTACGGACACCCTGATATCCGCACTATCCGAGGACGAGGTCGATGCTATCGTTGCACATGAGCTAGGACATTGCGCTCTTCACCATGTGAGGGCGAGACTCCTTCTGCAGAGCCTTATTTTCGTGGGCATCTTTTACGCGATCGGTCTTGCAGTGTATTACCGGCTCGTCATTTTTGCCGACGGGAACGGAAGCTGGAATGAGTTAACGCTGGTTCCTGGTTTTTTCATTTATTGGAGTTGCGCTTACGTTTACGGCAATATCCTTATGGCGATGCTCTCTCGAAAGCAGGAGAGAGCTGCCGATCTCTTTTCTTGGACCCTGATTGGCCGCTCAGGGCCGTTCATTACTGCGATGCGCAAATTGACCGACCTCAATCTGATTGTCTTTGACAAGAAGGCCGAGTGGAGGTACATGCATCCCCCAACAGCTGACCGCATTGCTGCGGCTGAACGGTTTGCAAAAGCACACGACGAGATAATCGCAGCACTTGAACCCCGAGTCGAAACCGGCTCCATGAGTAACTAGAGAGAAGCTTCTAGCTTCTCCGCCATCTCCATCATCTTCGTCACGCTATTCCAGTTTCTACCCGTTCCCTGTGTATTCAGCATCTTGCCCAGCCCCGCCCACGGCAGCTTCGACCGTCCAGCCCCATTGGGAAAATAAATGTAAATCTCTCGCCCGTCGATCCGCATTTCCTCAGGCTCGCACTTCATCTGACGAACCTTTTCCCGGCCTTCCTCCTCCGGATCACTCGCCAGAAAACTCACCAGCAGTTTGCCGGGCTCGATCCCGCGCCGCTTCGCAAACGGGTTCCTCGCAATCACCTCTCTCATTTCCGCCGTGGTCCGCAGAATCACGCTGGGACGAAACCCGAACTTCCGCTCAATTCCTTCCTCGATTCGCTTCGTGAGCCGCGCTATGTCCCGCTCGTCGCTCCTGAAAATCACGTTCCCGCTCTGCACGTGGGTCTGCGCATCCTGCAATTTCAGGGATTCATAGAGCGCCCGGAGCGCGTCCATCTTGATCTTGTTGTGGCCGCCGACATTGATGCCACGCAGCATGGAAATAATCACCGCCATATCGTGCCCCAGTATATCCCGCCGCCTATAAACTATTGCGCAGGTTGTCTGCAACCCCTAGCATATAAACCCACGCGGAGTTCACAACATGAAAAATCTCAAGACCGTCTTAATGACTGCAGCGCTGATCGCCGTCGGCTCGTGCGCGAGTTCCGCAGGAGCGCAATCCCTCCGCTGGTCCGAGCAAAAAGCCAACGCCTGGTACGCGCAGCAGCCCTGGCTGGTCGGCAGCAATTACACTCACAGATCCGCCATCAACCAGTTGGAAATGTGGCAGGAAGCCACCTTCAATCCCGAAGAAATCGACCAGGAATTGACCTGGGCCGAATCCCTGGGCATGAACACCATGCGCGTCTTCCTACACGATTTGCTCTGGCAGCAAGACGCCGCCGGCTTCATGAAGCGCATCAACCGCTTCCTGACCATCGCGTCTCGCCATCACATCCGCCCGATGTTTGTCCTCTTCGACTCCTGCTGGGACCCCTTGCCTCATCTCGGTCCGCAGCATCCCCCGATTCCGGGCGTTCACAACTCCGGCTGGGTGCAAAGTCCCGGCGCGGCGGCGCTGGCCGACGCCACTCAAGTTCCGCGCCTGAAAGCTTACGTCCAAGGCGTCGTCGCCGCCTTCGCCAAGGACGACCGCATCCTCGCCTGGGACATTTGGAACGAGCCCGGCGCCGACAACCTCGGCAGCTATGCGAAGCAGGAGCTAAAGGACAAGACCGCCCGCGTAATCGCCCTTTTGCCCCAAGTGTTCGCCTGGGCCCGTGAAGCCAATCCCACGCAGCCTCTCACCAGCGGAGTCTGCTGCGTGGACACCTCGCCCGACGGCGCCAACCTCCCTGAAATCCAGCAGATTCAGCTTCGCGAATCCGACGTCGTCACCTTTCACAACTACAGTTGGCCGGAATACTTCAAGCAGCAGGTAGCCTGGCTAAAGAAGCACAACCGGCCGGTCATCTGCACGGAATTCATGGCGCGTTCCGTGGGCAGCACGTTTGACACGATTTTGCCCATCGCCAAGCAAGAGCGCGTCGGCGCCATCAACTGGGGATTCGTTGCCGGCAAGACGCAAACCAATTTGCCCTGGGAGTCCTGGGAGCATCCTTACATTCTCAGCCAGCCGCCCGTGTGGTTTCACGAAGTGCTGCGCCCCGACGGCACACCCTACCGCCAAGCCGAGGTCGATCTAATTCGGAAGTTGACAGGAAAGCAGTAGGTATCACGTGTCCGTTCCTCTGCCTATTGTGCTCGCGGTTTTCTTGGTTGCCTTGGTGGCAGCGGCTCTTTATCTCCTCCGGCGTCGGACTCACGCAAAGTGTTCCAATTGCGGTTCTGCTTCACAATTCGGATACTCGCGCGAAGCGGAATCTGCTTCCGCCGACATCGCCAGACTTTGCCTAGCATGTCTCATGGCCAAATTGAGCGAAGATTACCGCGGTTATGCGGCGCGAGCTCTCGTGATTGAGCCCGCCGGCAACTTGCCCTGTTACGTTTTCCAGCCGAAGAGCAAATGGGAAGGTTCCAAGCTGGTGGAGGACCTCAAAACGCTGCTCGCCAACATGAAAGACACTTGCCGCACCTGTGGATCGCGCGCGAATTTTCTTTGGGTAACATCAAACGGGCTACTGCCTTCCACGTTTGCCCGACTGTTCTCCGAGGGGCCTTCGCTTACGCTCCTTAGGTGGGGCAACGATCAACCTTTCTCAGTGTGCGGCCCCTGCTGCCTTGCCTTGATCAAAAAGACCATCGAGAACCACAACTTGACGTTCCTCGAGGTTTGCGGCCCCGTTCTGAAGACGGCGCCGTCATTCCCATGGGTTATTGAGCCCCCGTCCATTCCCATCCCCCAAATACCGCATCGGCGTCGTCCCTAGCTGTTTCCGGAACATCGATATGAACGCGCTCGGGCTGCTGTAACCCGCCTCCAACGCCGCTGCCGTCACCTTTTCTCCCGAAGCCATCAGCTGCAATCCATGAAGCAGCCGCAGTTGCTGCCGCCACTTCCCGAAATTCATCTTCGTTTCTTCCAGAAACACCCGCTGAATCGTTCTCTTGCTCGCGCCGCAATCCTTGCTGAGTCTTTCCAGGTTTCTCTGATCGCTCGGATCCGCCAAAAGCGTCTTCACCACGCGCATCGCCCGCGTGTCCGTCGGATGTGGCAACTGCAAAGGGATCGAATCCACGGCCTTCAATTGATCGACGATGATTTCGATAATCCGTCGCTCCGCCGTACCTCTCCTGCTCAATCTCTTGAACTTGCACGCATGAAGAATCAGCTCTCTCAAAAGCGCCGAAACATTCATCACAAAACATTTCCCGCGAAGCCTTCGGCACAATTTCGGCAGAAAATACAGCGTCCTCATCGAAACCGCACCCGACATCGCCACCGAGTGCGGCGTATCCGCCGGAATCCACACCGCCCGTAGCGGCGGCACCACCCAAACGCCCTGCTTCGTTCGCAGCGTCATTACCCCGCTCGAAGCAAACAACAGTTGGTCCTCCGGATGCGAATGCTCGGGGATCACGTGCCCGTGTGCGAGGTCGGCAGATACGCTGGCCATCTCGCAGAGAAGCCGGCCGTTCGAGTCACGAAGTATGCTTTGGCACTTGTGAAACATTTCTTGTCACAATATCGAGAGAATTCGCGCCCCGCAAGTGCTATTCCTGTGCCGTGCAACTCAAGCAGTTGCGTAGGACAGGCACTCCTGCCTGTCTCTCTTAGCGAGACGCAGCGGAATCATTCATCTCTCGGCACGCCGTCAGAATTGGGCGGCAGGAGGCAAATCATGCTCGAATCAGGAAAGATGGTCGGCTTCATCCCCACAAGAGACTACGACAAAGCCCGCGCTTTTTACGAAGGCAAGCTCGGACTCGAATTCGTAAGCCTCGATAAATTTGCCCTGGTCATGAGCGTCGGCGGCCACATGATTCGCATCGTCAAGATTCCGAATTTTACTCCGTTACAAGGCACCATCCTCGGCTGGCAAGTCGAAAACATTGAATCCGTCGCCACTTGGCTCCGCGACCGCGGCGTCCCTCCGGAAAAATATCCCTTCGCCCAGGACCAGAACCTCGGCATCTGGACCACCCCCGATGGCAGCAAAGTAGCCTGGTTAAAAGACCCCGACGGCAACATCCTCTCCATCAGCCAGCACACGTCCTAACACGGGGAAACTTGGGATAAACTATTTCGCGCCTGACGCGTCAATAGCCTGTAGATCCCTGGGGGTACCATGAAGTTGCGCCTTCTATTTCTTTTTCAGCTTTCGTGCTTCCTTTCGGTGGCCTCGGCTCAGGAAGTTGCGCCTCCCGTCCCTCAACGCCTGGACATTCACTCCAACGTTCTCAAGGAAGACCGTGTCATTTGGGTCCGCACGCCGCCCGGGTACCAGCAAAGCAAGGCCGTGTACCCGGTCGTCTATCAAACCGACGCACCAGGACACGTCAACGAAATCGGCAGCACCATTGACTTTCTGGTGAACAACAATCGCATGCCCCCGCTGATCGTTGTGGGCATCGCCAACACCGATCGCAACCGCGACCTGACTCCCACCCACGCCGACATCAAGAATCCCGACGGTACCGTAACTGCCTTCCCCACCAGTGGCGGTGCGGATCGCTTCCTCGATTTCATCCAGACCGAACTGATTCCCGAAATCGAGAAACGCTACCGCACAGCACCCTACCGCATCTTCGCGGGCCATTCGTTTGGTGGGCTGCTGGCCATCCACGCCCTCATCACCCGCCCCGACCTGTTCAACGCCTACATCGCCGTAAGTCCTAGCTTGCAATGGGATGACGGTCACACGCTGCGCCGGGCGCAACAGTTTTTTGCCACTCATGCTGAACTCAAGAAAGCGCTCTTCTTTTCCTTGGCCAACGAGGACACTCCCCCGAACCCGATGGGCGAGAACTTTGAGCAACTCCGCAAGACCTTGGCCGCTGGCGCACCGAAGGGGCTGACCTGGGATTCGGCGCATTATCCGGACGAGGACCATGGTTCCACCGTGCTCCGCGCGCACTACGCTGGTCTGCGGACCATCTTCTCTGACTGGCAGGTGCCTCGCGATGAAAATGGGCTTCCTGGCGGCGGCCTCGTCGGATTGCAGCAGCATTTCCAAAAGCTGTCGGAGCGCTTTGGCTACCACATTCCTGTGCCGGAAAATACGATGAACAACCTAGGCTACCAACTTATGGGCGCGAAGAAACTTGACGAGGCTATCGCCGTCTTCAAGCAGAATGTTGAGCTATACCCAGGATCGGCTAACGTTTACGATAGTCTCGGCGAGGGTCTCGAAGCGGCAGGCAAGTTCGACTCCGCGACCCAGAACTTCCAGAAGGCCATCGAGATGGCAACCAAGAATAACGACGGCGCGTTGCCGGAGTTCAAAAGGCACTTGGAACGCGTCGCCGTCGAAGTCAAGGCAGCTGCCTCGAAGAATGCCAACTCGCATTAGGACGGGATTCTCGTCCCCCATTCTTTGACTTGACCCGCAATACCCTCGTGGTACAGGCGGATGGCACAGACGGTCGTGGGGTGCCGCAGCCTTCGGTTTTGAGGCTGGCGGGTGGCGCAGACGCTTCGTGGGGTGCCGCGCCCTACGGTTCTCAGGGTGCGGGTCTTGACTTTTCCTTCTTTTCCCCTAATTTGTGGCCTGGTCTCACTTACCGTTGTGGTACAATATCCCTATTGAAAACTGCGCCCTGGCTCCAGGCGGGGCGTTTCTGTTGTACGCCGCGCATGTTCGGTAGCTAGCGGGTGAAAGTCCCGTCCCAACCTTACAAAAAACCAGGGGGAGGCCAAACGGAGAACTAAAGTAGAAAACTAACCGCTCGGGAATGCCTCACTTCGCAGGCGCGGCAGCCGTCGCAAATCCCAGAGCGCGCATCACCGCATCATGTAACTCGACGCGCACCTTCTGAATCTTCGTATTCTCCCGCGTCGGATGCACGCGATTCGTCAGCAGCACCACAAAGAGTTGCCGGTCCGGATCGATCCAAATCGAAGTCCCAGTAAACCCGGTGTGCCCAAAGCTGTGCGCCGAAAAATGGTGCCCGCTCGATCCGCCTTCGGTTGGCACCGCCCAACCCAGCGTCCGCGTCCCGCCGGAAAGTTGTTGCGGCGTCGTAAATTGTGCGACCGTCGCGCGCCGCAAAATTCTCTGGTGCGCGTAAACGCCGCCGTTCAGCAGCATCTGGCAAAACGCCGCCAGGTCCGGCGCCGTGCTGAAAACGCCCGCATGCCCGGAAACGCCGCCGATCGCAAAAGCATTTTCGTCGTGCACTTCGCCCTGTACCAGCCGGTGCCGCAAATTATTGTCAATCTCCGTCGGCGCAATTGCCGGCCAAATCTTTTTCGGCGGACGGTACATCGTGTCCTTCATCGCCAGCGGCGAAAAAATGTACTCGTGTGCCAAATCGTCGAGCTTCCTCCCCGTCAACCGCTCGATGATTTCCGCCATCAAAATAATTCCCAAGTCCGAATAAACTTCTTTCGTCCCCGGTTCGTAGTCCAGCGGCTCCGCAAAAATCTTCGTCAGCGTGTCTTGTTTGTTTTTCGACGTCCGCCAATACTCCTTGAATGGCGGCAATCCCGAAGTGTGTGTCAGCAAATGCCGCACTGTCACGCGTTGCCGCCACTCGGTGTTCGGCCCGCCCGCCCATTCCGGCAGGTAGCGCTCGATCTTCGCATCCAAATCAAGGGGCACCGCGAAGTCGCCTTCCGCTAATTTCGCCACCAGCGTTGTCGTCGCCACGACTTTCGTCAGAGATGCAATGTCGTACATCGTTGTTGGCACCGTTGCCGCCGCTTTCGCGTCGTAACTCAATTTTCCAAACGCGTGCACAGAAACTTTTCCGCGATTGCCAACTGCAAGCGTCGCTCCCGGAAACGCCTTGTCTGCAACGGCTTTCTCGATCACATCGTAAGCAGGTTTTAGTTGCGCTTCGCCGCGCGCATCCATTGGCTGCAACTTCATCGGATTTGCCGGCAACTCCATCCCAAAGCCCGCCTTCAGATTCACACCAGGAATCGTCACCGGCAATTTCCCGCGCACGGGAATTTCTCCGAACAGCGCCCGCGCCACCGAAATCTGCGCGACATCGCTGATCCCAAACGCCGCCAGCCACGTCTCCGCTTGCGGAAACCGTTCAATCAAGTACGGGCTCCCGAATCCCACGGTGATCACCGGCTTGCCTGTTTTATAAATTTGCTCTGCAAGCGCCGCCTGCTCCGCTGGCACGTCCACATTTCCCTTGCGATCGCTTACCCGCACAAAAAGCGCAAGAATCGCAACGTCGTAACTGTCCGGCGGCGGTAATTTCAGAATGGAAGCATTCACAAATCTGGTATCTGCTCGCAGCGTCGTCACGGAATCGAATCGCGAACGCAACTCGCGATCGAGATCTTCTCCCGGATACGGCTCCGGATCGGCGTAAAAAGCCAGTAGCAGCGCGCGCGACGGCTTCGTCGCATCGAGTGGAAGACGGTGCGGCGTATCCCGCAACAAAGTCACGCCGCGGTCAGAAATTTCTTGCGCTTCTTTCTGCCACGCGGCGCTGCCGAATTTGTGATTGAGCGCATTCACGTCCACGAGCCGGCTGGCGTTCAAACCCAGCCGAGCTTTTGCTTGCAGAATTCGGCGTACCGATGCATCGAGACGCTCTTTCGGAATTCGTCCTGCCTTCACCGCCGCTTGCATCGCTTCGAACGCGGCATCCGGCACCGGGGGCATCAGGACACAATCGGCTCCCGCCACCACCGCGCGCACCGCCGCTTCTCCGGGGGCGTACCGCACGGTAATTCCACCCATGTCCATCGCATCGGTGACAACGAGTCCCTGAAATCCGAGCTGTTTGCGCAGCACATCTGTGAGGATGTTGTGCGAAAGCGTCGCGGGCGTATTCGGGTCGGGCTCGAGAGCGGGAACATTCAGATGCCCGGTCATGATGCTGTCGACTTGCATGGAAATCGCAGCGCGGAAGGGAACAAGTTCCAGACTATCCAGTCGAGCGCGGTCGGCGCGAATCACCGGTAGATCAATGTGCGAATCCGCAGCGGTGTCGCCGTGTCCCGGAAAATGTTTGGCGGTCGCCAAGCCGCCGTTTTCCTGCACGCCGCGAACGAACTCACTCACAAATTTCGCGACGCGCTCCGGGTTTTCACCGAAGGACCGCGTGTTGATGATCGGATTTCCAGGATTATTGTTTACATCCGCGTCCGGCGCATAGATCCAGTGAACTCCCACGGCGCGCGACTCGAGGGCGGTGATCTTGCCCATAGTGTAAGCGTCTTTGAGATTCCCGCCGGCGGCGAGCGCCATCGCCGTTGGAAAAGACGTGCCTTCATCCAAACGCATGGCCGTGCCGCGCTCGAAATCCGCGCCAATCAGCAGCGGCAGTTTGGACTTAGCCTGGAGCTGATTGTTCAAGATTGCCGTGGGATAAGCCTGGCTCTTCACGATTCCCAATGGCGATCCATGCGTAATGTTAATGAAGCCACCGACGTGGAGGTCCGTCACATCGTGCATGATTTGCTGGTAGGCCGCGGTGTCCGTAGCCGTCAAACTTCCGTGATAAGTGGCGAAGAGAAGTTGACCAATTTTTTCGTCCACGGACATTTTGCGAAGCGTGGCTTCCACCCAGGCGTTCGCGGCGGGCGGCAATTTTTTAGGCCGGCTCTTCGCGGAAACGACATCTTCAGTGGCAGCGGGCTTTTCTGCCGAAATACTGCGGTTCTGGCTGCGCGCGTTGTAGGCCATAAGGAAAACGATTGGGACGGGAATCACGAGCAAAAAACGGACGCGGCGTCCATCCATCGGTTAGAATCCCCCAGTGGCCGCCCGCAGCCTGCATTTATACATAGCACACGCGCATCATGCTCTCAACGCAGCTTCGGCCAGCGCGTTCCAGAATA
>Ga0179587_10000312_pt1 | contig 20452 bp, 16 predicted proteins | sample CZODoug2_1_08_16_FD_185932 | JGI IMG/M metagenome (GOLD analysis project Ga0179587, IMG submission 185932) | Vadose zone soil fungal communities from Angelo Coast Range Reserve, California, USA - CZODoug2_1_08_16fungal | ecosystem: Environmental > Terrestrial > Soil > Vadose zone | place: USA...
TGATCGCCATCCCAAATTCCGTACGCGCTTTGGCCAGGAGTTGCAATCCTGTTTTCCCAAGGCCACGGAATCCGTAGGGTGAGGTCGATGGCTTGAAGGCTCCTCCACGCAGGATCGTTGCACCTTGCTTGCGTACTGCCTCGGCCGTTGTCATGAGCTGCTTCTCAGTCTCGACGGTGCATGGCCCGGCCATCATCACAACGGCGTTGCTCCCAATGCTGACCACGCCTCCAGTGATACATGGGGTTGGCACATCAATAATGGTATCGGTTGGATGGAACTCGCGGCTGGCAAGCTTATATGGCTTGGAGACACGAATAACGCTATCCACACAGGGCAGAGATTCCAGGGATTCGCCCAGAGATGGATTAATGCCAACTAGGCTGCCAAGTGCGCCGGATGGCCCCACAGCTCCCAGAATGCCGATGACTGTGCGCTCTACTCCCTGTGATAAATGGCCACTCAGGCCATGCTTCTCTAGATATTTCAGGACGCGCTCGATATCTGCCTCGCTACTGGTAGGTTTCATGACAACGATCATAAAAAAAGCTCCTTATTAATAGATAGCTATGCATCCCCCTCGCAAAAGGTGGGACGTAAGCTAATCGCCTCTCGGATGTATACATGTTGCATTTCGGCTGCGCTGCGTGTCGTATTGACATGGATCAGCACACGGATACATTTTCTCAGACTACCGGGTACAGGAATCTCTCGTGCACACATTAATGCGATCTCTGTCCAGCCAAGACTGCGTGCTGCCACTGCCGGAAATTCTGCGTCCAGATCATCTGTAACGGTAAAGATAGCGCTGGCAATCTTATCTGGATGCAGATCATTTCTTGCTATGAGCAGTTGCAGCAGTTCAGTGGTGGCAGCCAGTATTTCCTCCCGATCATTATACTCTACCGTAGTTGCACCACGGATTCCTCGACAGTATACCACCTTAACTCATCCTTTTCAGTTGATATTTTTACCAAAAACCCTTTGATCGCAATTTACCGTGTCACCTTTAGGTGATTGCGAGATATAGTAGGGCGTGTACCTTTAGGTGTCACGTCCGCCGTGAGCCCGCCCACTCACCTTCCTATTGTAAAGGATAGCCGCAAGTTTGCATCTGGATAGACCAGTTTGACCAGCTTGCTCCACTTCTGAGACGACATAACTGCCTGAATGTGACATCTTAATGAAGTTGCATAGTTTTTTGATACCATACCGACTGTTGTGTAAAGGCACATAGCAGAAAAGCCTGTAAGCCAAGTCTAGACTGGGTTTAGCACCTTCTTATTGTACATCGTTACATAACAATCGACATGGCATCCATTGCAAATGAGGTATTTAAGCAAGACGAAGCCCAGCGATTGGATAAGGCTAAAGGTCTATGACAATTTAATCCTTATCCATAGTTGGATGGTGAAAGATTCTCAATGTGGATATTCTGATCCTACTTCAGAGGAAAAGTGATTGTACCAGCGTTCCCACAATTGACGAAGCGTAAATCAGTTCCAGCCTGCTCTACTTGCGTACATGTTTGTGAGGTCGGCGATGTAGGACTCACTGAGTAGGCCTGCTCCACTTCTGAGACCACGCAACTGCCTGACTGTGACTTGGTACTGAGGTGGTAGAGATTGGCTGGTCCCCCGTCTGTCGGTAGCTTCGTACTGAGCATACGGACATTACTCGGGGCTTGGATACTCGCCGTCCCTATACTGACATTAACATCGATTGATGCTAGCGTACATTGCTGAAATGCTTGTAAGAAGCAGCTTGCAACTTGTTGTGCATTGTTATTAGCCGCTTCAGATAATATAGGTCCAGTATTTGTCCCCGCTTGTTGATAGTAGAGGGTCCCGCATGACTTCTCTGAACTACCAACAGTTGCTGTGCCTGTTGGCTCCCCGTTAGGTGTTGAGGTAGCTGTGGGATCAATGCCAGTTGTTGAAGGAGTTGTCGGCTTCTTGGCAGGTGCTTGCCCTCCAAACGTTGGTAGGTCACACCCTCCCAGGGAAAGACTCAAGAACGCTAGCATAATCACAATGCCTAGACTATAAGAAATCGATTTCTTCCTGTTCATGAAGCTTTCCTTCCCTTGGCTACTGGAGTCTACAGCTGTCTGCGAGAGATTGGGTTTATAGTTATCCGTCAACTCTCTTTAAGAATGAGTATAGGAGAAGGATGTATGTCCGTACAGGGGGAAATAGGGACAGTTCTCATTGTTAAGCGGGGGTAATTTGGGCTACGGAAGTGGAATATGATAGGTTACTTGTATAAAGTATTTCGACCTGTGAAATTGGTAGCCCCAAGTAGTTCAGGCCGCAAGCTTGTTGGCACCAGCATCAAACTGGAAGCAGATGTCACGCTTGAGCAACCAATTCTTGTCTTCGGAATTATGGCGAACAGCTGTCAACGTTGCTAAGCTAATTGATCCATCTGTACTCCAACTCATGCCATTATGCTTTTGCCGATTGGAAACAACAATGTCGTTTGCTTTCTCAACTTGATTGCTCGACACGCGAAGCCCAAGCTTCTTCCTTAATGCATAGCAAGGGATACAACTTCTATTGCAATCAAAATAGCTTACCAAGTTTTCTATCTCTTTCTTATTCTTTATCGCGTCTTCTGGCAAATTTCTCAAAATTGCGACCGCTTGATCCACCTTGCCAAGCTACAATCAAGTGCGCAGATCACTCAACAGCCGATTCTTGATCTGTTTTCCGTTGATAGCCATGCTTAAGAGACTTTTGCATTTTTTCTCCACCAGATGATACCAGTCCAAGATGATTTTGAAGGGAAAGAAGCGAAACATGTCTTGGACCGCTGAGCGAAGATCTCGGGCCCCATCAGTAAAAAATACAAGCGGTCCTCCAGCCATGCTCATCAGTCCATTATGCAAGAGAAAAGCAAGCACAACAATCATCATTTGTGTAATATTGGGTGTATTCAACGTATACGTCTTTGATTCTCTATTTTGAATATGAGCCACAGTGTTATACACCATTTCTCTTTTTTCTTTTGGAGGAGAACCCTTTTTTCCTCTGTGAACCGGAATAGGGTCTAATATCTCCACAAGCTGAAGGAATTTCTGTCTTATCGCTTTTGGCATATACAACTGGCAAACTAGCTGGTGACGGTTTTACATTCTTGAATACCTTTGAAGACACCAAGCCAGCATTTGATTTTACTTTTGAAATTGCTGGTTTTCGTCATCATGGTCTAAAAGAATTTCCTGAGATTTCTACCTTACAGGATAAGGAAGTCACTTTTGCACATGAAACCTCTAATCCACATGATAACGAAGCCATAGCTATGACCTACCAGAGGAAAAAGCTTGGGTATGTTCCAAAGGGTTTTACAGGCGTGATAAAAGGCTTGATAGAAACATATCAACTATCTGCGTTTATCGAAAGGATAAACGGCACACCAGAAAGACCAAGTATATTAATTTTTGTTGAAGTCAGATAATTTGGTAGCCCAGAAATTTCAAGATAAGCTGAGTAACAAATCATTAGAGCGCAATACCACAGCTCTTCATGGCTTCAAGCCAATGGCTTCTCAGACAATATACCACCTGCTGACACACGTTCGTGCCTGAAGGCGGTGCTCTTGGTGCACGGGTGGATGCTACCAGACAAGCTCTTGTATGTCAAGTCGAGAAGAGCGCAATCTTTAATAGAATCCCTTGACATATCCGAACATGTTCAGTATACTTAAATCTTGTTAGTCTAGTAAGTTAGTAGTATTGCTATATATTTCACGCAGATATATTAGATATAACAATATATCTCTTGGTAACAAATCACCAAGGTCAGTGATCTGTTCATGCAATAGCGTTCTCCCAGCTGCAAGTTGTTTGTAGCGCTTTAATGAAAAATGCTCAGCCCAAAAAGGACTACTTGGCAGGCTATAATCTGCTTTTTGAGCATTATCCAGTTTGACATAGTCATAGATGTGTCCTACATTCTGTGGGGATAGATGGAGCATTAACATTTCCGATTGTCTTTTTGTCCTTTCAACATTTGATAGTTTTCTTAACGTAAAAGGGTAACTACTAACCCACGGTTCGCTCATTTTTTTGGTCAAATCCGCCTGCGAAGCCGAACGCCATTGCTGAGTATTCGCTATTTTCACATGAACAAACTGGCTTGTGCGTTGGCTTCATAAGGAACTAGCGAACGGAGGGTACTAAGGTTTTATTAGTCAGGAACCCCGTGACGAAAGTCAGGGGGTCATGTCAAGGATTGTCGAGTCTTGACCTGGGTAGCATTCCGCTCTTGGTTGGTCACAAAAGAGCAAAAGAAGTCAAAAGGCAAAGGGTTACCCCTGTGCCCAAGCCCCAAGAAAGGAAGACCTGTTTCCTCCCCATGCTTCAAAGCAGGGGTATCCACAGGTCGAGTTTGATGACTATAGATGAGCATATTGGTTCTTCTCTTCCACAAAAAGATACACTGATACTTCAGCATGGTGCCCCTGCACCACGACCCAAGATGCCCAACAAAGTGCGACGAAAGCCGAAAAAGACGCGATTGGAACAGATGCATCTCAGTGAGAAAAACACTGTAGTGATGCGGACAACCACTGCAATGATGCGGGCAATCAGAAGGGTGCGTGTGGAGCGCCTCCCTGAATACTTTGAGCAGACGTGTGATTGGCGGCAGCACGAGACCGCCGTAATCTGCGGGTCATCTCAGCTCACTTACCAGGAACTCGACCAGCAAGCCAACCATCTCGCGCATTTTCTCATCTCACGTGGCATTGGAGAAGGCAACCCTGTCGGGATTCTCTTAGAGCGCTCGCTCGATACCTATATTGCACTCCTCGGAGTACTCAAGGCGGGTGCTGCTTTCGTCCCACTCGATCCAGCGTTTCATTCTGACTGGGTGGCTTTTATCGCAGAGGACGCTAGACTGAGGGGCATCGTGACAACCTCCGCGTTTCGCGATAAAACGGGCAACTTACCTTGCCCTGTGCTCGAACTCGATCTGGCGCATGAAGCACTCTCCATCCAAGACGAGACTCGCCCCCAGGTCCGCGTTGATCCTGCATCCCTGTGCTATATCATCTACACATTGGGCACCACTGGTCGGCCGAAAGGAGTTGCCGTCTCGCACACCAACATCGTCAACTTCCTTCACGTAGCCACGCCAATCTACGGTGTGACGCGTAACGACCGGGTCTACCAGGGCATGTCGACTGCCTTCGACTTCTCCTTCGAGGAGATCTGGCCGACATGGATCGCCGGAGCAACGCTGGTCGCGGGTCCTACCGATTCCCGACGCCTCGGTCACGGGCTCACCGAACTCCTCATCCAGCACAAGATCACCGTGCTCCGCTGCTCGCCGATGCTGCTCGCCACAATTGAGAGCGATATACTCTCCCTGCGCTCCCTTCTCATCGGCGGCGGTCCATGCCCTGCCGACCTTGTTAGTCGCTGGGCACGCCCTGGGCGTCGGATGCTCAATACGTATGGTCCTACTGAGACGACAGTCACGGCCACCTGGTGTGAACTGTTTCCTGGTCGCCCAATCACCATTGGCTCTCCACTACCAACATACTATGTCTATATTCTGGACGACCAGCTCCGTCTCGTCAAAGACGGCGAGAGCGGAGAGATCTACATTGGCGGCCCCGGCGTTGCTATCGGCTACCTCAACCGTCCGGACCTCACGAAGGAGCACTTCGTACCCAATCCGGTCTCGCACGAACGGGAGATGGTGCCTCGTCTCTACCGCACAGGAGACCTTGGCCGTATTACTCCTGCCGGAGAGATCGAGTATCTGGGGCGCATCGACACCCAGATGAAGCTCCGTAGCTATCGCATCGAACTTGACGAGATCGAGCAGGTGCTTCGTACAGATCCGCAAGTGGTCAAGCCATCTGGAAGTAGAGCCATCTCCGAACAAGATGCTCAAGCATCCAAGTTAAAGATGCTCAAGCAAATAAACTTAAAAAATATCTATAAGCATGTTATGACTGACCCTCTTTATCTGAATTCTCTATTTGATATGGCAAGCACATTCATGTTAGGCGGATTTGGATTTATTTTTTGGATAATAATAGCACGGCTGTATAAGACAGAAAATGTTGGTATCGCGACTACCCTCATCTCTACAATGACATTATTAAGCAGCTTTACCATCATGGGATTAAGCTCAAGCCTAAATAGATACCTTCCCAAATCTGCCAATAAAAATGAATGGATTAACTCCGCGTTTGTCATCGTAACACTTGTTACGCTTTTGGCTTCCGGTATATTTTTGCTGGGATTACAAATATTCTCACCACAATTATTATTCTTACAATCAAATCTCTTCTATATTATCTCATTCACTATTTTTGTAATTTTTTGTTCTTGGAATGTGCTTGTTGACAGTATTTTTATGGCTTTTAGGGCTGCTGGCAATTCACTGATAAAAAATAGTATCATCAGTATATTAAAACTTGTGCTCCCATTTGCACTTATCGCGCTTGGTGCCTATGGTATTTTTGCATCTACTGCTTCAGCACTTACTCTTGGTGTGCTTACTAGCCTTATTATAATTATTTTCAAGTTTAAAATCAGGCCCTCTATTTCAGTTAATATTTCCCTGGTAAAAGAAACCTTGGTATATTCATCTGCTACTTACATATCTGCTTTTATGTTTAATATGCCATCGCTCGTATTGCCAGTTATAATATTAAACGTCCTGTCAGCAAAATATGCAGCTTATTACTATATTGCTTCCATGATTCAAAACCTTCTGCTGACTATTCCCTTAGCTACTGGCGAAGCATTACTCACAGAAGGCTCATATAACGAAGTTGAACTAAAAAAACATGTAAAAAAAGCGATTGTAATGATTTTTGTAACCCTTATGCCGGCAACAGCAATAATCGTTTTTGCTGGTAATATATTGTTGCAGTTCTTCGGTAAAAGCTATGCAATTGAAGCTTTTCAATTTTTACAACTATATAGTATATCTACAATTTTTACAGCGCTACTCTTAATTTCTAATGCTATTATGAAAGTAAAACACCAGATAAAATCGCTAGTTATTTTGAACGTAATAGCGACTGTTCTTACATTATGGCTATCTTACGCTTTTATCTCTGGTAAGTTGGTTGGCATAGGATGGGGTTGGACACTTGGGCAAGCAATTACAGGGTTACTATCTCTATTCTTTATAACCCGTAACTTATATGTACGGAATAGAGTGAGGTAAGGCACAGCATGTTAAAAAAGGTAAATCAAAAAACCAAAAGAGCTATATTTCTAATCTGGATGGCGATTTTCTTGACTTTGGCTTGCCTCGCAGTATATGTTCTCTATCCTTATATTAATATCTATCTGGTCTTGAATACCTTTCCCTTATTATCCTCCAGTGCTAATACTAATAGTGCATCGACATTCTATGGTGAAAACATTGATATGAGTCAAATCCTGCCTACTTCGCAGCACTATATTGTCAATAGTAAAGGCGAGGATCTTATTGATATTGCTGCAGATCTCGGAATTAACCTGATCCGTATAACGAACGCGCAGCGAAGCTTTAACAACAATGCGGATTCTGTTTATACGGGAGATCAGTGGAATCAAGTGCTCAGCAAGATGCAAAGCAAAGGAATTAAAGCGCTCATCCTTATAGAGACTGATAGTAGCAACGGAGATTATTATACTCCTGACATACGACCAGTATATCTGCATTTAGTACAGGAATATATTGACAGTGGAGTTTTTTCTAACCCGGACGTATACGCTGCAGATATTAAGAATGAGCCGCTTTTAACAGACGCTAATGTAAGCATGCTTCAGACCGCCCATATGATGATCAAGGCAAAGTACCCTCACCTTAAACAAACGATAGGATGGTGGGCGACTCCTGAATCGCCCACAGATCCTTATAATCCTAATAATTATAACTGGTCAGATTTCTCTGCTGGTCAAAAAATAGCCAATCTTGTTGACTTCTATTGTATTCACATGTATGGGCTCGCTAGTGATAATTTTGGGATTGGTTTGAATCCTGATCTGAAAGCAAAAGAGTTCTTATCACAAGTCGAGAATGGCTTACAGACCAAAAAGCCAATACTTATTGAGGAATTTGGGGAAGCAAATGGCGATACTGTGAGTGACCAGGATACAATCGGTAGTCCACAGTTACAAGCAAAGACTTATCAAGGTGTTTATCAAGCCTTAAAAGAAATGCATAGCAGCCAGTTAATTGGATCAGTTGCCTTTGATTTCTATAGCCGCAATCAATATCCCGATGCCTGGGCTATAGTCAAAAACAATGGTGATTATCTCTTTCCCGCAGCTTATATCCTTCAAGAATATACTTTAGGAAAAAATAATCCTTCCCTCCAAGCAGCAACCATTGTCAATTCACAAAACTATCTAGTAACAAACGCCGACAATAATTCGACAAAAACTCTCCATATATCTGACCGGATTGGTCTTAAACTTCAGCTAGACGATAGTAAAAATTACTCACTTTCCCTAAGTGCGAAAGATATATTGCAGCCTATAGAATTGTTCCAATATGATCCTGTATCCGACTCGTATCATACCCTATATCAGACTGCAAGTAAGGGAAGTGTACAGCTCAATATCATCATCAATGCCAATTGCAGAAGAGGCATGATTTGTACAACTTCTGTCTATATATTAACGATTAACATTCAGTAGCGTGAAACTATAATAAACTTCTTTCATCTGCTTCTCTACTTCTTCAGCTTTCAAAATATAATCAGGTAAGACTTTCTGTAGTCTCTGTTTATAGATGTCTCCTTCACTTAAAAGTCGCCTGAATTTTTCATAAAGATTATCTGCTGTAACTTGCTCTATTGGAATCACCCATTCAGATAAACCCAAATCTTTCATGATGCCACTTGTTTTGTATTCATATTCAACTGCTAGCGCTGGCACATAAGAGGTAAGTGAGAATATCACCGAATGAAACCTTGTACCGACTAGAAAGTCTAAGCACCCATAAAGCTTTTTTAATGCATAATGATCATAGGTGCCAGTACAATTAATTACCTGCTGTTTATTTGCTACTAGACTGACAATTCTATTTGCGACATTTCTATCGTCGTCCTTATGAACCGTGGATGTCACCTGAGGAATAAAAAGAATACTAATATTCTTCTCTTCTGTAATTTTATCTACAAATAATGCTATTGCTCTTTCAAAATTATCTTGACCTTCTTGATTCAACCACTTTCTTACTGTAACGCCGACAAGGGTTTTTGATTTCAATGTTTCAGTATTCTCGACGAAATCTGAAAGTTGAAAATTTTTATCAGAGTCGAATAGAAAACCAGCATCTGTCGTCCTGACCACTAGATTTCCTTTGACTCCAATTACTTTTAAGGTTGCAACAGTATGATCTTCTCGCACGAAAATAAGCTGAGTTTTATTAAGTACAACTCTGGTAATCCACCCCTGGAAGGGAGTAGCAAAAGGTCCAATTGATTGAGTATATAAAATGATTGGTTTTCTTAGTAAGATCCCAATGATAATAGGATTCAACAACAAGAGGATGTCAAGATTCTGCTGTATTCCCTTTTTAGCTCTCAGATATCCTCCACCTACTGGAACAAAAAGATCACTTTCTAAATATTCATGTGCAATATTACGTGTGCTTTTGGGCAAGACAAATGCAATAGAATAGCCAAAGAGTCTATAGAATAGTGCCCATAACAAAAGCGAGCTTTCTATATAAAATGTATAAAGCAATTTAAACAGCAAGGTTCGAAAACGATAGATACTAAGATACATGGAGTTAGATATAACCTTATATCCTTCAAATTCCTTATATTTAGTATCATCATCATAAATCGATACAGTAATGTTTGAACCTGGAAATGCATTATTAAGTTGTCGCAAAAGAACACTTACGATTGCTGCATCGCCTTTATTATCTTTTGTATACGCGTGGGTAAGAAGTATTTTCATTTTTTCTCTCACTAGCTTCTAATGTTTTTTCTGCGTCCATCGTTTGAGATAGTTAGAATTTCTTTCCAACTGCTTTTGACGCAACTTTATATACTCTGCCGTGGTTGTATACATGATCAAGATATAAAACCCGTTGGCTTACCACAGATAAGAAAGACGGCTTCATCACAACTGCGTTTTTGAGACTAGTCTCTAGTGCCCTTTGCAAAGTCGGTTCGATCTGTAATTGCTTTAACTCCGCCAGATTTTCTTCATGAAAAATCACATCATCTTCTGCGATAGAAAGTTTACTCACAAGGTCTTCATCAATAGTAGGAGAAAATGTTTCTGCTTGATCCAGTGCACCCGCAATCCTTAGAATAATCATCGTCCGAAGACATTTCTCACACCTGCTACAGTTATATGCGTCTCTTACATTCATATAGCAAACACGAAGATGAGTAAGAGCTACAGGAGACTTAGCAACTTCTCGTTTAACCTTTTCGAGCCGTGTTACATCTGTTCCATCATGGACAAAGATAAGTTTCTCTGTTCCCCATAGGTGATCGGTTGAAGGATGTGATCCCCAAGGTATTTGTTGTGCTAGAGAAAAGCTTGAGGGGATATAGACTTTGCCAAGCTTTCTCCGTAAACAGAGTGCGATAGCTGCTAGACACCCTCCATGAGCGTAGCCCCATGCCAAGATGGGGTTAAGCAGCTGGTGGATGTTACTCTTTGCAGTAATCAACTTAATCCCCTCGGTACGTGCAACCTGTTCAACATTCGCAAGTGTTGATTTCCATAAGTCAGTGTTGCGAGGATCAATATCATAGCCATCTACCAACAAGAAGTGGGTTAGCTTGTCTGTTGTATCTTTCTTGTGTTTTAGAAAGGTATAGAAGGAATCTACTCCACCAGAAAAGAAAGTTGCTACAGTAGTAGGATCCTCTTGTATATCTTTCACTATGGTGTCTGCTTTGATGGAAATGGGATGCAAACCTATATTCCACTCCAGCATTATCCCCACAATTTGCTGCATGCCATGATAGAGCGCTTCTGAGATGGAACCATGAATAATCAAATCCTCACCTTGTCTCATAGAAGGCATTAGTAACGCAGCCGCAAAAGGACTTGCATCGGAGAAGATATAATCCTCATCTTTCTTATCAAAACGGAAATAAACCACATCTTCACCGATTCGTCGTATCTTGCATATGGCACTAAGCGTAACAAACTTGTCATCTATAGAGAGTTGAATATCCCTTATTTGCATTATCTTTGATCTCCAATCTTGTAAACTATCCTAATATGTCATACATCTCCTGTGCCCAGTCACGTATGATCAAACTGTGATCCGACTTTACTATGGCAAATAGCCTCAAAGAAATTAGCTCCTTTTACTCAAATAGAGACTAATTACTTATAAATATTGTCTTTACCATTACTATAGACAAGATTCTTGTTATTATCTAAGAAAGATTTAGATGAATTGAAAGTTAATATATCTGCTCCAATGAAAAGTGTTTTATGGGTTGAAACTTGCAGATACACATACGCGTTTTTTCGGATTATTGGCGGGAAAATTTCATTTAGGGCATTCACACCTCCGTAAGTCAATAGTTTGTTCGTACCCGATAAATCAGCCTCTACAGGTTCATCATTGACATTATTCTCTGAGAGCCAGATTATAGCAACAACATCTGATTTATGAACATAATAAGCGTCATAGTATAAACCAGAATTATCCAATGTTATTTGAGGATAGTAATCTCCTGTAAAATGTGAAACAAATCCTGTTAGGTTTAAAAAGAAAATAATTGCTATTATCCCAATAAAAAGTACTTTTTTCTGCTCTTTCGCAAAAAATAATACAAAACAAACGCCTAGCACTATTGGTAGTGAAAGCATAAAAAGAAGCTGTTGAAACATTCGTAGCAATCCATAGTCTACTGCTAGAGTAGGGAGTAGAACTCCAAGAACCAGAAGAAAAACAGCGCCATAACATAGAAGCAGATATTGTAGATCAAATGGTTTTTTATTCTTAAGGAATAGAACAGCTAGCAAACCAATGAATACAAAAATTTGCATGAAATCAGCCGAAAGTGACCTCAATTCTGCCTGAATGTCAAATACTGGAACATGGAGAGTAGTTAACAAATTTCCTAGTGGTGTTGGTGCAAGTTCGTCTTGCGGAATCAGATAGCTGGGATACTTATTAGTTATCGATTTACTATAAAATTGGCTTGTATCTACTTTTCCCGTACTTGCTGATTCTTCTGGTTGAAGAATACTGTTAATATAATCTTGAAGTTGCTGTTCAGGATCCTTTTCTTTGGGAGCAGAAAAGATACTATAGGAGGTATCATTTGACGTAGTACCAGAATCCGACTTCACAAATAGGCTACTGACAACTTCTGATATTACCGATCCAACATGGCTTGATGAATTTGTATACAAATTATTCCAAACATAGGTCATCAAAAAGAGAAGCAATACCAGGGGGAAGCTGAGAAACATTTTACGGTAGTGTGTCCTGGAGGAATGATTAGCCTGAGTTATTGCAGAAAGCACTACTGTATCCTCATTTGCATACCAAATTGCCCCCTTTTGATCACCACCCATCTTAGAGGAATGATCAGCCGGACCCATTGTAGAAAGCATTACAGTGTCCTCATTTGCATACCAAACTACCCTATCATTCCTCCTTTGACCTCTATCGGTCTTAGGAGAGTGATCTATTTGCGGTAGGCGGAGAAACCCTTTAGGGTTGCGGATCTTAGGAGAATGATCAGCTCGAGATATTTTAGGAAGCACTACTGTGCTTTCACTTGCATACCAATTAGTAAAAGTATTTTTTAGCGTAATATGAAACTTTGCTAGCAGCCAAGTAAAAGGGTTTTTCACCAATGGCAAGGAAATTATTAGCATTAAGACATATACAAATGTTACTAATGCTAATAAAACAAAATTCGTTGAGTAATGAGAAACTACAACACCGAGCGCAAAAATAATGAACAATATCTTTCTTATCGATAAAGAGAGTTTAGAAAGGAGCATTATATATAGCACGAGGCCAAAGAAGATAAAGCCTATTTCCTGTCGATTTAACATAGGCATATCATTGAAAAACGTCGGGAAAGACATAAAAAAGAAAGCGGATAAAAACGCAAACACTGGTATTGTATAGTTTCTTATAATGAAAAATACTAATACTGGTGAAATTGCAAATAGGATTTGAAAAATAACTTTATAAATATACATGTCTTGTATGGATAAGAGACTGGTTAGAACTGTCGGCAGTATAGTGATACTAAGGCAGGCATTATAGGAATCTTGGTAAAACGCCATATTCCAAATGTGATGTGTATTTGTAAGCTGGAATACATAAAATTCTCTTTCAATATCATGTCCTGTTATATACCAGCTGCGGAGAGAAGTGGTAAATAAAGAGGCCACTCCCATAAAAAATATTGCATAAGGATAGAGATCAACTGCTATCTTATCGCGAAAGAGCATGATAATGAGGCTATAGGCAGCTATGGATGCGAGTAAGATGAGTGTCAGGATATCACTGCCACCATTATTTAAGACAATTGCTCCCAAAGTGGCAAGCACAGGAAAGAATATGGGCAAGATATATAATACTTTCTCAATATTCGACCGTTTAGGAAGCTGTATTCTAATTTCTAGTTGTTTTGTTCTTACCCAGGCACATACAAAAAGTAGTAACAAAAATACATCAAATCCACATACAATATTTTGAAATCCCAGCGGATTCTCCACATCAAATAATGGCAAGAGCATATTTAAGAGTAATCCACCAAATTCCAAAAAAGCAATGCTGAGTCCTACGATAAATAAGAGATTTTCCCAAAAAGATAGCTTTTTAATTCGCAAAATTAATGAGATAAGGAAGCCCGGCAATAAAACATAGACACAGAAGGAAATAAGCGTCGTCGTATAGAGAAAATTGACATGTGCAAGCTCAAGCATGCTGGTCAAGAGGACAAATCCCAGTAATAGAGAAAATAGTGTCTTTTTACCGAATGTCATGATTTAATACCCTTATAAACATCTTCTATGGAAGTCAAGACGTTTTCCCATGAATAATAACGTGCTTTTTGTACCGACAAATTTCTCAAATTCTGAATAGTATCTTTATTTAACAAAATAGTATCTAATGCCATTGCATAGTTTGTAGCAGTCGGATCTTGAATGAGTATACCACAGTCACCGAGGATTTGTCGTATCTCAGGTGAATCGGAAGCTACCACAGGAAGACCTGCTGCTAGTGCTTCAAGCATCGAAAGAGAGACACCTTCTTTCAATGAGGGAAGCACAAATATATCTGCTGACTTGTAAAGTTCAATAAGATCTTCGCCCATCTTCTTACCATGCAACTTCACATTTTTCAGGTTATACTTCTGAATTAAAGCTTCTATGTTTTCCCTTAATTCCCCTTCGCCCACAATGTCTAAAAAGACATTTGCTTGCATCTGGGAAACAGCTTCGACGAGAAGCGAAAGGTTTTTCTGAGCTGCCAACCGACCAACGAATAATAGGTGTGGAACAGCGTTTTCGCTAGTTTTTTTACCCGTGAAATATTTTTCAGCCACGCCATTAGGTATCACAACAATAGATTTCAATGGAAGTGCATACTTTGAAGCAATTAGCTTCTTCTGTGGTTCTGATAGACATATGATTTTTGCTGCCGATTTCAAAACCCGTTTGAGAAATACTTTCTTGTAAGTCTCAAGTAGAAAGCCCAGGGGACCGGAAGGATCTACATCAAGATGGATATGTGCAATATAAGGTATCCCTTTCAACTTGGATATCAAGTAGACAATTTCTGGCGAGAATGCCTGTGAAACATGGAGATGGATAAGAGAATGACGCGGTAGAGCAAGAAGCCGAAAAAACAAGCTAAATATAATTGGCGTATGCGCAAATTCAATCGACTTTAAATAATGAACCCGTGATTTAGAGTTAAGCATTGCGTTCCGGGAATAGCCTATATTAGATGTATAGACCGCCACTGCGTATCCTTTGTCTACAAACCCCTCTGCTATCTGCGCCGCACAATTTTCCATACCACCCAGATGAGGTGGGTAATAGGATATTACTTGTACAATTGTAGGGGCAATTAGGGTTGTTTTAGACACGACACAAACACTCCTTTCGTTAAATCAACACGTGTATCCCAGGTAAATTTTTCTCTGACTTTAGCTTCTCCAGAATGTCCCATACGGGTCGCTAATTCTCCATCTGCCATTATTTTTGAAATTGCCAGAGCTAAGGCGTTGCTATCCTGTGCTGGTACAATGAAACCGTCAATTCCTTCTCTGATGACTTCAGGAATACCACCTGCATTTGTTCCAATCACTGGAGTCTGACATGCCATTGCCTCAATAAGTACCATTCCAAAGCTTTCCACATGGGCAAGCGAGGGCAGCACAACAAGAGATGCTTTTTGCATCTCTTCAACTAGATCTTTTCCTCGTTTTATACCAACAGAAATAATTCTCTCGTCTGTAAAATCGCCTTTTTCTCCAATAATGCGTAGCTTGACCTCGGGGAGCAGTTTTAGGGCTTCAAGCAAACAATAGAGACCTTTCATGTTATGCATACTTTTATAGGAGCAAATGAATAAGACAAGGTTATTTTCTTTTTTGACAGCTGGGTTGGGTTTGAATAGAGAAATATCCACTCCTGGGTGAATAACAGTACTTTTAAAAGCATATTTTTTTAAGAGAGTATCTCTCACAAAGTTGGATGCACAGATTATCTTGGTAGCTTTCCTTACAGTATAGGGAAGAACAAACACTTCGTACAGAAAAATGATGATATCTAATAATAACTTATTTTTCCGCATCGTTCCTGAATGATAAGTTAAAACGAAGGGGATATCTCCAGTGAGAAATGCTGCTAAATCACCGATAAAGGGAACTGGTTGATGTGAATTGATGATATCGGGTTTTTCCACACGGATTATTTTTTTTATGGCTTGATACCATAATGGATTGATTGGCGTATTTCCAATCTGGAACATGGCTGGCAAACGATATACCTTTATTCCACAGTATTCTTCAAAAATTTGCCTTTTACCATGTGGATATGAGGTAACTACAACCACCTCATATCCATATACTTGCATAAGACCTCGTGCAATATTGAATGTATAGTTCTCGACTCCACCTAATGATGGGGGAAAATATGCTGTGATAAGAAGTATTTTCAATTTTGGTTCTTCCTTTACTTGAGAATTCCTGTATTAGTCTGATGCACAACATTACTTTTTTTGGCAATATACGAAAGAACATTTTCCAGCTTTTGCCATCCGTTAATTTTTTCTATTTCCCAAGAATGGCCCCAGAGATGAAATATACCACCTGTTTGGCAAGTACGGTTAAAGAGCGCTATTGCAAGTTTTTCCCAATTCCAATGGTTTTTAAAGTCAATAAGGGAAAAGTTAGAAAAAGATAGGATCTTATGCAAATCCGAATAATGTGAATAAGCATGAAAAGTTGTTGGAACTTCGAAAACATCTTGGGTGACGTCAAAAGCATATCTCTTCGTTGTTCTTGCTAGCTTGTACCCATGTTTTTTAACTAAGCTCTTCACCTTGTCATTATAATCTCCATAAGGATAGCAAAATGCAGTTATTTCTTGTTGCAAAAGCTCCTCTAAATAAGTTTTTGACTGTGCAATCTCATCATCAGCTTTAGAAATTGGGATTTTTGCTAAATGGGGATGTGTTATCGTATGTCCACCAATTTCAAAGTCTTTGCTAATGAATAGAATATCTTGAGTACTTAATAAATCTTCGCTCCTAAATTCACGATCTTGTGGACATACATAAAAAGTCCCTTTTATCCCATATTTTTTGAGTAGTGCTGCGAGTCTAATATCTAGTTTGTGTCCATCATCCCAACTTGTAGTCACTTGTATCATTTTCGAAGCTCTCCTATTGTTTAATTGGATCTTTGATCATGATAAATATCTACTAATTCCCTAGTATTTTTCTCCCAGGAGTAGTTTTCTCTGGCTATTTTACCAGAGTATTCACCCATATTTTTTCGAAGTAGTATGTTACTTTGCAATCTTTTGATTGCAGATTTTATGTCCACTTCCGTTACATCTATATAGGTAATAAACGGGCTATCAAGTATTTGGTCAAAATTATTATGCTTACTGGTAATAATTGGTAACTCTGTGGCCATAGCTTCCTGGATGGAAAGGGGAAATCCTTCACCATAAGAAGGAAGAATAAATACATCGCTTGCTTTATATAGCATGGCTAATTCCTCTTGAGGTAGGGGTCCAATAATTCTTACTGAATTATCAGATTTTATATATTCGGGGATCATTCCTCCACCGACAAATACTAGAAGATAGGAAGGGTCTTTTGCGTTATATAGAATATCAAATCCTTTCTTAGGGACAAACCTGCCAACAAATAAAACAATGAATTTATCAAGTGGTATGTTATATTTCTCTCGAATAGCCTGTTTTTCTTGTTCTGTCGGCTTATTAAATAACTTGAAATCCACGCCATTAGGAAGATAATGTACTTCATTTTTATACTGCCTTATCCATCTGTGAACAGATGTATTTAACACTATTGCAGCATCACTTGCCCACAGAGTAACTAGCCCTATTGTATAAAAAGCAAGCTTTTCTATCGCATTTATTATTTTATTAGAATATTCAACATGAGGTACATGTTGTGTAAGAATTACTCGTTTTTTGTGCAATTTCGCTAAAAGTGCCGTAATAAAGGATGAGGGGTACAATATGTCATGAACATGTACAACATCGGCATTCTTTATTACATTAACAGCACTTTTATTGAAGAAAAGAATAGGAACTGGTATGTGTAACCGCTCTAATAGAGCTGCTGCTGGAACTTTAATATAAGTGACGCCGTTAAGCACAAATGTTTTAGAGGTTTGCGGAATATTACTACTTATCAACGTCACATTATGTCCCCGGGCTGCTAGATATTCCGCTTGAAACTTTGCAACGACTCCTAAACCAGATCCAATATATGGATAGGCATATGTGACAATAATAACCACATTAAGAGGTGCTTCTAATTCCAATTTCGACGGGACCGTACTTTGTACAGCTAAAGTTGCCAATTTAGTTTCCCCCATTACCGTGCTCGTTTCTTCGATAATACATACAATTTTCTAAGTGGAGCAGAATTTTGAAAATTTCTATCCTCTCTGCAGTCGACAGAAATGTTAGTAAAAAACAAATATACCTGTTTTTGGCTGCTAATTTATCAAATCAGCAGTTTCCCGTTCACCAACTGTGTTAAGTAAATCACCAGAATCAGGTATATCAATAGTCTTTTTTAGCACAGAAACATTGAAAGAGATCTGCTGATCACTACTCTCTTTGCTAACCGATTCTTTTGCTGGAGACCAGAAAAGATTACGATAAAAGGTATAAAGAATCTTTAATCCATCTTTAATGGATTCGATTTTTGTTTCACCTTCACGGGTGCTATAGGTAATTGGCACTGAATAAATAGAATAATTCAGTTTAACCAATTTGGAGATCATTTCCATTTCGATACTAAACCCATCTGACTTTAAATGATCTCTCATCTCCACGATAACGTCTCTTCGCCAAGCAAAATAGCCACTTAGTACATCAGTGACATTTGCACTGTAAAAACTTCTTACTAAAAAGGTATAGATCCAATTGGCTAAGCGATTTTGCGCCTTAAGGGCATTTTTAGTAACTTTTCCGCCAAGCCTGGAACCAACAACGACATCACAAAAGCCACTTGTAATAGGCTCTATAAGTCTCAGCATTTCTCTGGCATCGTAGGTGTTATCTCCATCAAGCATTACGACATATGCTGTATCGCTGTCGATACAATTGAATGCCTTGCGCATTGCATTGCCTTTGCCTTTTGCAGGTTCAAAAATAACGTGAGCACCCTTGCTCTCTGCGATTTCTCTGGTCCGGTCCGAAGAGTTGTTGTCAATCACAATAACCTTGGCTTCAAACCCATATTTATCTAATGTGTGGTAGGGAATGCTATCCATTACTTTAGCGATACCTTGTTCCTCATTGTGGCATGGTATCAAGATGGTAATTTTTTCTCTTTTCATTTCGTTATTCTCCTATCCAGAAATCTATTGATTGTTGTTTATTGGTTAGCTCAACAACAACCTCTTGGCTTCCAGTCGAATTCATGAGATTGAATTGCTCATTTTTGACATAGTATTGGTTATTTTTCACCAATACATTCCCGCTATCAACGATGTACCTCGTGCCATTAGCATTCACGGATACATCGTAGGTATATTGGAAATCAGTTGTCTCGAGGTTATGGATGACGAATGCAAAACTTATTACCTGATTACTTGTCACAGAACTTGGCAAATTTGCATTATTGTTGAAATAGAGTTCCGTCAATTTTTCAGGTTTGGGAATGAGATCAAGAGTAACAAGCTCGTTATAAACAGATGCTCTATTTAAGCTGAAGAAAACGAGCATCCCTATGACTACTATCACTCCTATCAGTAAAGATGCTAGTTTGAAAAGCTGTTTAATTGTTAGGTGCATCAATTAAAACCTTTCGTAACTTTCAAATCCCCTGACGAAGCCCCTCTACAGGATGGCTCAATTTAGGACATATCCCGCTTGAAGCGGTAGAGCTACCTTCACACCTTTATGAACAGCTTTGTTCAAACAAAACCCAGGAATATTGTAGACAGGCAGAGCGAACATAGTGAGCACCTGATGACAGTAAATCCTGCCATCAGTGACAACTATACATTCAGATATCTTGATGTTTAGATCCAGTTCTTACGAGACTAAGCCGAAAGACGCTTGAGCCTTGTTTATCAATGAAGGACTTACGAATCCTTGTCTAAACCATTTGAAGCCCAAGAAGTCAAAAACATCAACAACCTAAGATTTCTTTCTAGTAACCTAGGTTTTGCCGTATGCCCTCACAAACACAATGAAAAGAAAATGATTCTATTCTTCTATGTCCCGCGAAGAAGGATACATTGCTGAGTCACAAAAGTCAAGGTAAAAGAGGTTATGGTTTAGGACGTGTGGATGCTATTTTTGGCCATGAGCTATGTCTAAACCGTAACTTGTCCGACCACATATTTCAAGCAAAATAATTATATGCGAAGTATATAGTAGTTGAGCATGCTCTTGCCAAACGAAACCCTATACTCCAAGCGGGGAATTCACAAACCCTGGGTTAAGATTTCTGAACCACATGTGATGCCTGATAGATGGGTCTCCATCCATTGGAGGGAAAAAAGGTAAAAAGAGAGCAAGAAAAAGCTCGTTCTTCGTTTAACAAAGTAGAAGGATCCAACCAGTTCAGGAGGACAAGCATTCCTGACCCGAACCACCCATGCTACAACTTACAGTCCAGACACGTTCATGATCATAGCAAAGAATAATAACGTGACACGAATGCTATAATCATTTTTATGAGTGCGCTATTAGGAAAGCTCAATCTGTCTAGTTGCCGATGTTTTCCGGTTCAAAGTAGTGCAT
>Ga0179587_10000317_pt1 | contig 20377 bp, 19 predicted proteins | sample CZODoug2_1_08_16_FD_185932 | JGI IMG/M metagenome (GOLD analysis project Ga0179587, IMG submission 185932) | Vadose zone soil fungal communities from Angelo Coast Range Reserve, California, USA - CZODoug2_1_08_16fungal | ecosystem: Environmental > Terrestrial > Soil > Vadose zone | place: USA...
GACTCCCTACTCTACCGAGGATGAGTTTCAGACGCTGCTCGAGCGGTTCCCAGAACTGCTGGCGGGAGAGCAAATCGATCGAGTAAATCCACGGCGGTGGCTTCTCGTCGGACGGGAGATTGGCATCCCGGACAGCGAAGACGCGTCGGCCAGGTGGGCATTGGATCACCTGTTCGTCGATCAGGATGGTACCCCCACTCTGGTCGAAGTGAAGCGACAGAGTGATACCAGAATTCGGCGCGAAGTGGTTGGGCAGGTCTTGGAATATGCCGCCAACGCCGCGAAATGGTGGTCGAGCAGTTTCTTGCAAAGCACTTTCGCAGGCACGTGCCAGCGTGACGGCAAGGATCCGGAAGCGACATTGTCGGCATTCGCGGGCACAGAGGGCCAAGATTCGTCAGTGTTCTGGGCTGGAGTCGCGAAGCGGCTCGAGATCGGCGACATGCGGCTGATATTTTTCGCGGACTCGATTCCATCCGAGTTACTCCGAATCGTGGAGTTTATGAACTCCCAGATGTTGCAAACCGAAGTGCTCGCTATTGAGGTGCAGCGATATTCCGGCGGAGGCTTTTCGACCCACGTCCCGCGCCTTCTGGGAAAGACCTTGCAGGCGGAGCTGGCCAAGCAATCCGGGCGAGCGGGTCCGCCACGGCGGCAGTGGGATGAATCATCGTTCTTCGAAGAGGCACAAGCCTTGCCGGCAACGACCTGCGCCGCGCTCCGGCGGATACACGCGTTATCCTCCGATCCTTCCTTTTCCATTCGCTTTGGTAGCGGCTCTACTAATGGCAGTTGCAATGTCTATAAGCCAGCGGTTGGAGCACGCGCCCTCATCAGCGCACTGTCCACCGGGAAACTGCAACTCATGTTCGGATCTCTGACTAGCAGCCCGCACGAAATCAAGGCGTGCGACCGAATGGCCGAATTCGCCGACGCGGTCCTAGGTGTTAAGCGAGGACCGGATTGGCGGAAGCAATATCCGACGGTACCGCCTGAAGCCTGGGTACCGAAGGTTGACGAGTTCATCGAGATGCTGAAAAGCCTTGGCTAGACAATTGCGAGAAATTCCGGCCCATATCAAGGCGCACGCCACCGGTCGATGGGCGGAGACCATATTCCGTGCCTTGAGTTCACGGATTGCCAATCGTTGGAAGTTCATCTCCTTTCGAGGGGTTGGCAAGGGGGAATGGCGGGGAGTGGTCGATCTCATCGCGATCCGTAAGAACACCAAGCAGCCATCCGGCGACATCCTGAAGCGCGGCGACCTGTTCGACATCATTCTCATTCAAATCAAGGGCGGCTCCGCGGCAGGCCCGACGGCGAGCGATTGCCGTCGACTTTGGCAGGTTAAGAAGGTCTATCAGGCGAAGGCAGTGGTGCAGTTCCAGTGGCGGAAGGGCCAGTCTTCGAAGTTCTTCACCCTGAAGCGGAACTTGAAGTGGAAGTTGACGAGGAGCCGGGAGCTGTTCGAATGACGCCGATCGGCAGAGTTTAGGGCAAGACGTGTAGGGGATCGCCGGCGGGCCTGTTTCGAGCCTGATTAAGGGGCTAGAATCACGATCGGCTATCCCGTAGGTGGCCCAAGGATGGGGTGACTGTCATGCCGGTTCTAGATCTCCAGACGTTGATGTTGCCGGTGCTGCGGAAGTTCGCGGACGGGGCCGAGAGTACTCTTTTAACCCGGCATGAATAGCCAATGGGATTCCGCATGGAGCTAGAGGAGCTAAAAGCGGCGTTTAAGGCGTCTGGCATCCTCCTTGTTGAGGTTGAGGAGCTGCACGACTCCCTCGACTCGAAAGCACTACGCGTCTCCGGGAATCTAGAGGAATACATCCAGGCGGCCCAGGCATTGCAAAATCGCGTCGTATTCGTCTACGCCCAAACCTTGGACGAGGAAGACTTCCTCTACGGTTCCGAAGATCCTGATGCTGAGTCCGATGATACGGACGAGGAGCAGGATTTGTGCGCGACTGAGCCGGAATTGCAGCCATTCAGGGCTCAAATTGGCGCCGTAGGCTCCTTCCATTTCTACGCCCCGGTACCCGAGAAAGGGCTTTCTTATGTAGTGGTGCGCGACTGGTACCGCAGGTTTTACGGATACCGATATTCGGCGATCGAGAGTCTCGAGGAGCGCGCAGCCGAGTCTCGGGCCGGACGGGATCGAGAAGAGAGTAGGCACCTGCGTGAATTGGAAGGACAATTGGATGGACTGATCGACGATAGGAAATTCGCGCGTCTTCCAACGCAAAAGGCGATGCTCGCCTACGCAAAGATGAATATTGCCGGCATTGAAGAATTGGACGAAGACAGACTCAAGTCAGTCATCTCCAATTTGGCGGCTAGAATACTCGCCAAGAGTTGAAGAGGAGCTTTTAGTTGTCGACGTCCATGCTCGCAAAGGGGAATCAGTTACTGCTAGCGCTGGACACGAACCTTACCTGTCCGCACTGCGCGAGAGACTTTTCGCTTCAAGAAGGGTTCGCTAAGAAGGCGTTGGAACATCTGTCCGAGGCGAGCGCCGATGCCATATTGGCTATGCGAGACGCCGAGCGGGCGCAGGTTGAAAGGCGAGCGGAGCAGTTGGCGGGTGAACGATCCCGCGCAGCGCAGGCGGAAACCGAGAGCTTTAAGAAGCTGTTGAAGGAGCAGGGTGACGCACATGCCAAGCAGTTGGCCGAGGTGCGGACATTGGCGGAACAGTCCGTAGCGCCGCGAATCCAGGAGATGCAGAAGGCCCTGGATGAGCAGAAAGGGCAGCTGAAGGCACTTCGTAGCAGGGAAGACGCGCTGACGACCCGGGAAAAGGAGTTGGAGGCGCGGGTGGCCACTGCTGCTCAGGCGAAGGCAGCCGAGTTGATGGCGGTGGACCGTAAGGAATTCGAGGAAAAGCTCGCGGGTAAGGATGCTCAGGTGGCGGAACTGCGTGGCGAGCAACTACAGCTGCGTAGGGAGCGGGAGCAGCTGAGGGACGCGCAAGCAGCGATGGAGCTGACCGTCCAGAAAAAGGCTGATGAGTTAGTGCAGCAGCGGGAAAGCGCGGTCCGGACCCAAGAGCAGGAACGCGCCTCGTTGAAAGAGGCAGAGTTGCACAAGACTATTGCTGATATGCGGACCCAGCTGGTGGAGGCGCAACGGAAAGCCGACCAGGGATCCCAGCAGACGCAGGGCGAGGTCCTGGAATTGGCGATCGAAGAGGGGTTAAAGCATTCGTTTCCGTTGGACCGGATCGAAGAGGTGAAAAAAGGCCAACGCGGCGGGGACGTCCTGCAGCATGTCATGACGCGCGCCGGCCACGCCGCAGGAACCATTCTGTGGGAGACCAAGCGCGCTAAAGATTGGAGCGCGCAGTGGATTCCGAAGCTCAAGGAGGACATGCGGGTCAGCAGTGCGGCCCTCGGGATCCTGGTCACGATGCCGGGCGCTCTACCTAAGGATTGGCCCGCCGGCGCGTATTTCGCGCTCTACGAAGATGTGTGGGTCACGCAGCCCTCGACCGCGAATAGCATCGCCGAGATTCTTCGCGCCGGACTCATCGATTTGCAACGGCAGCGAGCTGTTTCCGCCGGCAAAGGCGAGAAAATGGAAGCGCTCTATGACTATCTCACTTCCCCACAGTTCGCGCACAAGCTCAAAGCAGTCTACGAGACATTCAAGAAGATGCGCGAGGAGCTCGAATCCGAGAAGAACGTGACGACGCAGCGCTGGGCCCGCCGCGAGAAGCAGCTGCAGGCCGGCATGACGCAATTGCTCAGCATCGGCGGTGAAATCCAAGGGCTGGCACAGGAGGAGCTACCAATGCTAGAGATGGAGCCGCAACGGGATATGCCGTTGTGAAGCCAGCCCTTTCGACACGGAGAGATACAAGGGTGAGCACGGTGACTCAGGCGACGACACTGAATGTGTCGTCGGCCCGCGTGAACGCCCGGCCAAGGGTGAGCTGCATGCCAGCGAACGCCCGCACATGGATGTGCGGGCAGGTCCGCGCGCGAAGCAGGATGGCGCAGCGTGCGGGCCCGGCCGGTACGCCGCGAAACCAGGACGGCGGAGCGAGCGTGCTCAAGAAGAATTGCCGATGCTCGAGATGGAACCGCAACGGGATATGCCGCTGTGAGTGGTGGGGATTTCAGCGGCGGCCGAATGCGTGTCTCATCGGCTCGGACCGAACGCTCCGAGAGTATCGTGACCAGTAAGTCGCGGGCGAGGAGGATTGAGGAACCAGCGGGCGCGACAGGAAGTTGGTGGCTTTAGAGGTGGACAACGGTGAAGTACATAAACCAAGCGTGCACAATTTGGAGAGCGCAGAGAGCCAAACGCCAAGGAGGTTGTGATGTCTTCTAATGCAGGCGGATCAACGGATCCCGTTATACAACAGGTGGTCTCGCTCAATAGCGGTTACAAAAACAGCGAATACTCGAAGAGTCCACCTGACAAAGTGGGGACCGGAAAGATCTATACGGTCAAATTCAAAGGGCAAGATGGGGACTGGCGTGAAAATTATGTGTTTGAACGAGGAGATGACAGACGCGCATATTGGAGTCTTGGCGATCTTATAAAGGATGGTTCCAATCATATATTTTCACCCTTCAGCGACGTTGATTACTTACGCGTCGTGGTTATCGCCGTCCTAGCGGTGATGTTTGGGGCCGCTTTAACTTATCTGATCGTCTCGAAGGACGCCGAGAACAAGGGGATGCAAACCTTAATTACCGTGTTTAGCCTCACTTTGGGCTACTTGGTCGGTAAGAGTACCTCTAAATAATCATTCGAAAAGGAGTAGCGAGAGCGTGTGCAGTGAATTGCACCTTCTGAGAAAGACACGGCTAACGAGACGCTGGAGAAGCGGTTGTGGGCGGCGGCGGATCAATTTCGGGCCAACTCGGGGCTGAAGTCAGCCACAGGAGTACTCGGCGCTAAGGTGTAGGCTAGTTCGGCATTCGTCAATGGAATCGCGGGTCCGTCGCGGGTTTATGCGGTACGCGCTGGGTCACAAAGGGAGATGTTCAGATGTCGCGAGCAAAAAGAGTGTGTTTAGCCCTGATAATGCTTGTAGAGGCGAGTGCGGTGTCGTCCTTTCCAGCCTGGATGAAAGAAAGATACAAGGAACTAATAGAAATCGCTAAAGAGCCCAATGGAGCCCAACAGGTAGCGGATCTCTATGGTTCGGTGGATATACAGGGCTTGGCACAAGCGATAGATGCGGCTTGGTCGCAGACCCCAAACCTCGAAAGAAAGCCTGCTGTACGTGCAATATCTGGTAGGGAAATCGAGATAAGTTATCTCGTAGTGCCATCAACATCAATTTCAATGTATTCGGAAATGATCTCGAATCCAGAACATCTGCGAGACGCTACTCAAGGGGTTCTCCAGCGACTGTGCGCCGTCCCCAGTTCTGCGGTCTTCGCAAAATATGGTTACACGTTTTCATACAAATTCTGGAATGCGGGCCTGGAATCTTATGGCCCTATGCGTGTTGACGTAGCGACATGCAACAAATCGGGACCGTTTGCTACACAATAGAAAGTTTACTTGATTCTTTGCGTTGAATCGGAAGATATGTGCGCTACGTTATGAAATTGAAGACAGCTGACAATTCCCGGAAACGCGATGCTTCGTTGTGAGCAAAAAGGATGCCCCTAGTTCAGCAAACTAATTTCGGATTTCTTGCCCAACACGACGAGCAGCTGGTGCGGCTGGGGCAGCTGGCGGAGCGCTATTTTCCGGAGGATCCTAATACGTGTCTGCTGAAACTGCGGCAGCTGGCGGAGCTGTTGGCGCAGTTGACTGCGAGCCGTGTCGGCCTGTACGCGTCAGCGGAGGAGAAGCAGTTTGAGCTGCTGCAGCGGCTGGAGCGTCAAGGCATTCTGAGTCGGGAAGTGGCGCAGCTCTTTTTCGAGGTGCGTAAGGCGGGCAACGATGCAAATCATGCTCTGCACGGAGACCATCGGACGGCGTTGGCTTGCCTGAAGATCACACGCCAGCTGGGGCTTTGGTACCACCGGACCTTTGGCAATCGCGAGTACAAGCCTGGTCCGTTTATCCCCCCGGCGGCGCCTCCGGACGAGAGTGCTGAGCTCAAGGCGGAACTTGAGAAGCTCAAATCGGTGCTTGCTGAGCACCAGGCCGGCCACAGCCAGACCGCCCAAGAATTGGCGGCGGCCCAGGCGCGGCTGAAGGCGGCTCAGGGGGATCAGGCGCTGTGGGAGCAACTGGCCAGCGAGGCCGAACAAGCTAAATCGGCTCTGGTGACGAAATTGGCGCAGATGCAGGAAGCCGCCGTGGCGCAACCGGCGGCGGCGGTGAACACGCTGGTGGCGGCGGCTGCCGCGGCGAGCAACGCAGTCGAGCTGGACGAGGCGGATACCCGAGTCATTATTGATGACCAGCTTAAGGCGGTGGGCTGGGAGGCGGATTCGAGGGTTTTGACCTACTCGAAGGGCGCGCGACCGGAGAAGGGCAAGAATCGGGCGATCGCTGAATGGCCGACGGAGACCGGGCCGGCGGACTATGTGCTGTTTGTCGGGTTGATGCCGGTGGCGACCGTCGAGGCCAAGCGGAAGAACATCGATGTCTCCGGCTCATTGAAGCAGGCCAAACGCTACAGCAAGGGTTTCGACGTTGCGGGGGAAATGACATCACCGGGAAACCCCTGGGGCGAGTATCAGCTGCCGTTCACGTTCTCGAGTAATGGCAGACCGTACTTGAAGCAACTGGCTACCAAGAGTGGCACTTGGTTTTGTGACGTTCGGCGACCCACTAACCACGGTCATGCGCTCGACGGGTGGCATACGCCGTCAGGACTGGTGGCGCTGCTCAAGCGGGATGAGGCAAAGGCCGACGCCGGGCTCAAGGCAGAGCCGTTCAACTATGGATTCCCGCTGCGGCCGTATCAGCGCGCGGCCATTCAGGCCGTCGAGTCTGGCATTGCCCAGGGTCAACGGACCATGTTGCTGGCCATGGCCACCGGAACGGGTAAGACCAAGACCTGTGTTGCTCTTATCTATAGGCTACTCAAGCTGCAGCGGTTTCGGCGAATTCTGTTCCTGGTGGATCGTTCCGCTCTAGGGGAGCAGGCGGCAACGGCATTCAAAGACACCCGCATGGAGAGCCTGCAGCGATTTGTCGATGTATTCGGCATCAAAGAGCTCGATGAAGCGGCGCCTGACACCGATACCAAGGTCCATATCGCGACGATTCAGGGCATGGTTCAGCGGCTGCTATACGCGTCCGACGACGCAACCTTGCCGGCGGTGGATCAGTACGACTGCATTATTGTCGATGAGTGCCATCGCGGCTACCTGCTCGATCGGCAACTGTCCGATACGGAGCTCACGTTCCGCGGGTTCGATGACTACGTGTCCAAGTACCGTCGGGTGCTGGAATACTTCGATGCGTTCAAAGTCGGCCTGACGGCAACGCCGGCGCTACACACCGTCGATATCTTTGGCATTCCGATTTTTACGTATAGTTATCGTGAGGCAGTTATCGACGGCTTTCTCGTCGACCATGAACCGCCGATCCAGATTCGGACGGACCTGTCGTCGGCAGGCATCGTGTGGGCAAAGGGCGCGTCGGTCCAGGCGTACGACCCGACGACCAGCCAGATAGAACTGTTCGAGGCGCCCGATGAAATCAAGATGGAAGTCGATGACTTCAATCGCAAGGTCATTACGGAATCCTTCAATCGGGTGGTCTGCGAGTACTTGGCGACCGAGCTGGACCCGCAATCGCGTCGAAAGACGCTCATTTTCTGTGCCAATGATCAGCATGCGGATCTCGTGGTATTTCTTCTCAAAGAGGCGTTCAAGGCTCGCTACGGCGAAGTGGATGACGGCGCCGTAGTCAAGATTACCGGCGCGGCAGACAAACCGCTGCAGCTGATTCGAGAATACAAAAATGAGCACGTGCCCAACGTGGCGGTAACGGTCGATCTGCTGACCACCGGGATCGATGTCCCCCAGATCTGCAATATCGTGTTCTTGCGGCGGGTCAACAGCCGTATCTTGTTTGATCAGATGTTGGGCCGAGCAACCCGATTGTGCGAAGAGCTCGAGAAGGAGACCTTCCGGATCTTCGATGCCGTACGTCTGTATGAGGCGCTGGGGTCGCTTACGGCGATGCAGCCCGTGGTGGTGGATCCGAAGATATCATTCACCCAGTTGACTCGCGAACTCGCAACCTTGAAGGGAGAGAAGGAACGGGGACTGGTGCTGGATCAATTCATCGCCAAGTTCCAGGCAAAGCGCCGGCATCTATCGGAGACGGCACAACAGCAATTCGAGGCGGTTTGTGGCGTGCCGCCGGCGGTGTTCGCGCAGAAAGTCAAAGCGATGCGCCTAGACGAAGTGGGCGACTGGTTTGCGAAGAATCCGGATTTGGGGGAGATTCTGGATCGGAAAGGGCCGACGAAATCCACCCCTATTTTGGTGTCCGAGCATGAGGATGCGCTCAAGAGCACCGATCGGGGCTATGGGAATGCCCTGAAACCGGACGACTACCTCAAAGCATTCGGCGATTTCCTGCGAGACAGCGGAAATCGAATTCCAGCCTTAGTGGCGGTCTTGACTCGACCGCGAGAGCTGACGCGAAAGCAGCTCAAGGAGCTGCGTTTGGCGCTCGATACCGCGGGATTCCCGGAGAGCAGCCTGCATACCGCCTATCGAGAGACCACGAACCAGGACATTGCCGCCGGGATTCTCGGGTATATTCGCCAGGCCGCGCTGGGGGATGCCTTGATCCCCTATGAGCAGCGAGTGGAAAAGGCTTTGCAGAAGATTTCGGGGTCCCGTGCTTGGACCGCTCCGCAGCGAGAATGGCTGCGGCTGCTGGCCGAGCAAACCAAGATCAATCTGATCGTCGATCGAGAGGCGCTGGATGACCCTGATTTGATTTTCAGGCGGCGAGGCGGCGGGTTCACCCGTCTTGATAAAATGTTTGATGGGTCGTTGCAGACAGTGCTCGACCAATTTAATGAATCCATCTGGCCGCCCGCGGCCTGAACTCAAAGGAATTTGCTAGTCAATGGGCAACGTCACACAAGACATCGTCGCCAAGCTGTGGAACCTGTGCAACATCCTACGGGGTGACGGGGTCACCTATCACCAGTACGTGACCGAACTCACCTATCTCTTGTTCCTCAAGATGGCCAAGGAGACCAGAACTGAGGACAAATTGCCTAAGGGTTATCGCTGGGATGACCTGGAGCGGAGATCAGCCCCGGATCGCCTTAAGTTCTACCGCGAAATGCTAGTTTTTCTTGGCAATGAAGGTAAGCCGTTGGTACAACAGATTTTCGCAAATGCCAATTCCTTCATAAAGAACCCGGCAACTCTGACATTGCTCGTTGAGGAACTGGACAAGCTCGACTGGTACAACGCACAGGAGGAAGGACTTGGAGAAGCGTACGAAGGGCTGCTCGAGAAAAATGCCGGCGAGAAGAAGTCCGGCGCCGGCCAGTACTTCACGCCGCGACCGCTGATCGACGCCATGGTCGATGTCATGAAACCGACGCTCAAGGATGTCATCCAGGATCCCGCCGCGGGTACAGGCGGGTTCCTCATTGCCGCGGACCGTTATATCCGGCAACACAGCAAACCGGACCGGTGGACGGAAGCCCAGCAAGCCAAACACCGACGCGGCACATTCTACGGCATGGAGTTGGTGCAGGACACGCACCGCCTGGCGCTGATGAATCTCATGCTGCACGGCCTAGAATCCGATCCTGCAGCGTCCGGCATCCGCTTTGGCGACACCATGGCGGGGGAAGGCCAGACGCAATTACCGAAGTCCACGCTGATCCTGACCAATCCGCCCTTCGGTACCAAGGTCGGCGGCGGCGTCCCGAGCCGCACCGATTTTTCGTACCCCACGTCAAACAAACAGCTCAGCTTTCTGCAGCACATCTACCGCGGCCTCAAACCCGGCGGTCGCGCAGCCGTGGTGCTGCCCGATAACGTGCTATTCGAAGGCAATGTCGGCAAACAGATCCGCGCCGACCTCATGGATAAGTGCAATCTGCACACGATTCTCCGGCTGCCCACCGGCATTTTCTACGCCCAAGGCGTGAAGACCAACGTCCTCTTCTTCACGCGCGGCGAAACCGACAAGGGCAACACCAAGGAAGTGTGGGTCTGCGATCTCCGCGCTAATGCCCCGCAGTTCGGCAAACGTACTGTACTGACACGCGAGTATTTTGCCGAATTCGTGAAGGCCTACGGTGATGATCCTCTGGGAAGCCCCGACGCGCTCAAGAAGCGCAAAGACACCGGCGAGAAAGGCCAATTTCGGAAATTCACTCGCAAGTACATCGCCGAGCGCGACGACAGCCTCGATATCTCCTGGCTGAAGGATGAGAGCGAGGGGGATGGAGAGGCGCTACTCGACCCGGCGGTCTATGCGCGACAAGCGATCGTGGAGCTAGAGGGAGCTTTGGAAGATCTCCAGGGAATCCTCGTCGAGCTTGGTGAGGACGTGGAAGAGGCGTTGGCGTGAGCGAACTGACGAACGGGTGGGTGCTAGCATCGATCGCTGACGTTACCGCCGAGCCGACCCAGCGTGTCCCGGCGTTCTCAGAGGAGTTTACGTACATCGATATTGCGTCGATTGACCGGGACACCAAAGCAATTACAGCCCCACAGCGTCTCCGTGGGGATAAGGCGCCGAGCAGAGCACGGAAGGTGGTGCGCACTGGAGACGTATTGGTATCTATGACGCGACCAAACCTGAACGCCGTAGCGCTTGTATCGCCCGAGTTTGATGGACAGATCGCTTCAACAGGTTTCGATGTCTTGCGGCCAACCGGTGTCGATCCACGCTGGATCTTTGGAATAGTTCGATCACACGACTTCATTCGGGCAATGTCGGACCTAGTTCAGGGCGCGCTTTATCCTGCGGTTCGGTCTAGCGATGTCCGCGCCTACACAGTACCGCTCGCCCCCTTGTCCGAGCAAAAGCGGATAGCTGACAAGCTCGACACTGTGCTTGCAAGTATAGATGCCTGCCGCGAGCGCCTGGATCGGGTGCCGCAGATTCTGAAGAAGTTCCGGGAGGCGGTTCTTGAGGCAGCGGTTTCGGGGAGGTTAACGGAGGAGTGGCGGCAAGTACATGGCTCTGGCCCGTGGAAGACTTTGCAGTTGTCGACAGTGTGCCGCTCGATCACGGACGGAGATCATCAAGCGCCTCCGCAAGCCAGTAGCGGAGTACCTTTTATTACCATTTCCGCGATCAATGATGGTCAATTACGCCTGGAAAAGGCGACCAGGTACGTGCCCAAACAATATTTTGATTCTCTTAAGTCAGAGCGCCGCCCAGAGGTAGGAGATATATTGTTTTCAGTTACAGGTTCCATTGGAATTCCGGCGCTTGTCGATTCGCCGAAATCTTTTGCGTTTCAACGGCACATTGCGATTCTTAAGCCAGATAACTTGCGTGTTTCGAGCCGTTTTCTGCTCTACACTCTCGCAAGCCGAGCAATTGGTATTCAAGCAAAATCGGTCGCTACCGGGACGGCCCAACTTACCATTCCGCTAACGGGTCTTCGCCAATTTGAGATTTCGATTCCCGACTTGAAGGAACAATCGGAGGTTGTTCGTCGAATCAACGCGCTATTTGCACTCTCGGATACCATAGAGCGTCGTTACGCCGATGCAGTGACGCAGACCGAGAAGCTTACGCCTTCGGTTCTGGCGAAGGCCTTCCGCGGGGAATTAGTGCCGCAGGACCCGAATGATGAGCCGGCGGGGGAGATGTTGAAGAGGATTCGGAAGCTAAAGGAGACTCCTGTGGCAAACAAGCCAAAGATACGTAAGACCCCGAAGACGGTTACCGGGAGCGGAAATCTAAAAGCGGAGTCATCGAAAATTGCTTCCCCATCACCACTCCGCGACCTACTGAAGAAGCCCCGTCGCCTACGACCAGAGCAACTTTTGGCGCTATCGGGTCTAGAGATCGATCAGTTCTATGATCAACTTAAAATTGAAGAGGCGAATGGGCTGCTTAGGGAAGTGCGGAGCGGGAAGGGAGATGTTGACCGGTGGCTTGAGGTCGTCCGTTGAAACTCGATTGGCTAAAACTCCCACAATATAAAAATCTCGTTGACTTCGAGATTGATTTCGACGAGAACCAAGCAACGACTGTACTGCTGGGTCGAAACGGAGCGGGTAAATCGAATTTAATCGAAGCGGTTGTAGAAATTTTCCGCGATCTGGAGCAACGAGTACCCTCGACGTTCCCGTATGAAATCAAGTACGTCTGCCGCGGCAAAACGATTCATCTGGACCACGATCCGGGACGCGCCGATTCAAGGCTGAAAGCCAGAATTAATGGAGAGCTTGTATCGGGGAAAGCGTTTGAAAGGGGCGCGTCCGCTAATCTGCCTAGCTATGTTTTCGCCTACTACTCTGGCTGGAGTAGTCGCCTTGAAGGACACTTTAATTCACCGACGAGGATCCATTACCGCAATGTGTTAGAAAGTAAGCCTGGAAACCCCCCGCTACGGCGAATGTTTTTTTGTCGTCGAGACTATAGTCAACTGGTTCTTCTGGCATTCTTCCTGTCGAATACCGATTTCGCACGAAAGTTTTTGGAGCAGTACCTTAAAGTCGTCTATTTTGAGTCGGCGTTGTTTGTATTGAAGCGGCCCTGGTGGGGCAGCGCGAAGCGAAGCGGCACGGTGGCTGACGTACGCTTCTGGGGTGCGAGGGGGGGCTTCACCGAGTTTCTGGATTTGCTTTGGCGCCAATCTTTTGCGCCGCTTCGTCGCCCCGAAACGGTTGAACGGGATGTGCGCCGGAGCGGCGATCGGACTGAGAGGCAATATCTTTTTATCAAAGACGTTGAAGCACTCCGCTCTCTGTCTGCCAAAGGTAAAGGTTCTAAAGAACTGTTCGCGCACCTTGAAAGTCTGTTTTTGTGTGATCTGATCGATGAAGTGCGAGTGACCGTTCGCCGCACAAACGGCCACCGTGTCAAGTTCACTCAGCTCAGCGAAGGCGAGCAGCAGCTCCTTACCGTGCTCGGGTTGCTGCTCTTTACGCAAGATGATGAGGCACTGTACTTGCTCGACGAGCCGGATACCCACCTCAATCCGGTCTGGACCTACGATTATTTGAGGCTACTGCAGGATAACATTCGTGCCGAGAAAGGGCAGTTGATCATTGCAACGCATAATCCACTGATGATTGGTAGTTTGCACAAGAACCAAGTCAGAGTTCTGACGGCGGAGGACGACAACATCACAGCTAAAGAACCGGATTACGACCCTATGGGGGTCGGCGTCGAAGGGCTGCTCAAATCGGAGTTGTATGGGCTGAGATCGACTTTGGCAACTGAGGTTGTCGCCAAGATTGATCGACACTACCTCTTGCTCGGAAAGGCCGAACGAACCGCTGCAGAGGACCGCGAAGTAATCGACCTAGCCAAGGAATTGAATGATATGGGAGTGGCCCGTAGTCACCCCAACCCTTATTTTGAACAATTCGCAGTGGCCATGGCGAAACACGCGCCGGACACGACCGCGCCACAAACAAAAGCGGATATCGAAGCTCAGGCCGTTATTGCGGATCAAATCGTTACCGAATTGCTGTTGGAAGAAGGTTCTAGCGAAAATGGGGTGCTCACCCGGTGAGATTTGTCAGCCTTGACAGTTATACGCCAGCACCCGAGTGGATTGAGAAAGCCGGTCAGGTTCTCGACGAATTGAAGGCGGCCCGAGATAGTACTGAGCGCAAGACTATAATTTCGCGCAATGATCGAGTTTGGGCGGCGCTTAAAGATCACCTCGCAGCGTTGTCACATGGCAAGTGTTGGTTCTCCGAGGCGCGAGATTGCTTCAACTATTGGCACGTAGAGCATTTCCGCCCAAAGAATTCGGCGTTGGACCTGGATGGAACGGAGCACGATGGATATTGGTGGCTCGCTTTTGATTGGCGCAACTATCGTCTTTGCGGAGGTGTTGGCAATACCGCAAAGGGAACGCATTTCCCGCTTCGAGATCCCCGTGCCAGAGCAAAGGGGCCAGCTGACGACCTTCGAGGAGAATACCCCCTCCTTTTGGACCCTGCAGATGAGCGGGATCCATCGCTTCTTTCGTTCGATTTCGAGGGGGCGGCTATCGTGGCGCCGGACGTTGACGACGACTGGGATCGGAAACGAGTAGAGTATTCCATCGGACGCCTTAAGCTCAATTTTCCGGCACTCACAAATGCACGAAAGACCGTTTGGCAAGAATGCTGGCGACACATTCAGAAATACAGGGACGAGGTTAAGCTACACCAGGTCAGCGGCGGTATGAATCTATACGCCCTTCAAGGTGCACGAAACGAGGCGGCAGCGGTGCGGAAGCTGATTCGTAGTGATTCCGAATTTTCGTCGGCAGCTCGAGCCTGCGTAATTGCCTCCGGAGACAAACAATTGGTGAGGTTATTGCAAAGCATGTAAGGATTCCAGGATCAGGGAGCGCATAAGACAACGGTGGGAGGCGAATTGAGGTAGCCCTCGCGGAGCGGCTTGGCGGCAAAATCTACTGGAAAGGTTGGGAGGGCGGGTGATCACAATCATGGCGACTTGCCACAGGGATGCGGCACGGATGTAGTCCGGAAGGCGAGTCGGGTTCGCGCGCCTGATTCGCCGTTGCCGGGCGAGTGCGGTAGCACGAACGGCCCGGCCAGACGAAGAATGGCCGGCGTCGGAGTTATTGGATGATTCGACGGCGTCTTGCCGGTATTTGGAGATGGGGGAAAGGGTGTGAGGGTGGTGAACCTCGAGGAAATAAATATCCGGAGCGGCACGTGAAGACGGGGGGTGTTTGCGAGATAATCTGTCTCAATGGATTGCAAGAGTCGTGACTATCTAGGAACACATGCAGCTTAAGGTCCTACCTGCATTTATTCTCTTTCTGGGCTCCTATTTCCCGCTCAGCGTCATTCTTCTTTTACAAGATGTAGAAAAGTCGAGCTGGCTACGCCCGGTATGTCGGCCGGCGAAGTGGTTCGTCGATTGCCAGTTACCTGTTTTGACGAACCCGGGTAGATCAATAGGCTTTTTCCTGGTCTGTGGTTTGAGCCTGGCGCTCTTCTTCACCCTGTTGAGGCTCGTCCGCGGACAGCATGTCCTTAAGGTTGAGGGGTACAAGGCGGTTCCCAACGATCTCATCAACTACGTCTTTCCCTACGTGGTGGCCTTCATGGTGCTCGACTTTGCCGACACGGGGAAGTACTACGGCTTTTGGCTGTTTCTGGGCTGGATGTTCGTAATCACGTACCGGTCGGGTCAGATTCTCATGAACCCGCTCCTCATCGTCGCGGGTTGGCAGCTCTATGAAATTGATGCCATCATTGATGGGGACTCTCTCACCGTGCGCGCCATATCGCGCAGGGAACCAGGCAAGGGGAAATCGTTCCAATATTTCGGCATCCAGGATATACGAGTATTGCTCAAGGAAGAACCCAATGGCAAAGCCTCTACCCCGGCAAACGGCGCTCCAGCAGCTTAAAGACTTCGATTTTACGCGTGCTCGCGTTTCGCTGTGGGTATTCAAGAAACGTAGCGCGGGCGGCAATGCGCTCGCATTTTCTGCTTGTTGGGTCGATATCGCGCCGCGCCTCGCGAAAGAACTAAAAGCAATCGCCAAAATCACCCGGGATTCGTTCACCGAAGTGAGCGACTATGGGTTACTTCAGCAACCGAATGAAACCGAGCTGCTCGCTCTTGCATCCGCCGGCACCCAATTCCAATCGCTCGTAGACGCCACCAGTGGGCGTGAAGAAAAGCACCAGGCGAGCAACAGGAAGGACTTGGACAATGCGGCGGGGTACGTCGTCAAGATTGCGGCGAAGGGGAAAATCCTTTATTGCGTTCGCAAGGCGACGAGCGAATGGAAGTCGACCAAGTCCAGCAGCCTGCTGAATTTGGTTTTTGTCCAACAACAGTTGGATATCGAGGACGACCCTGTCTTTCGCGTCGCGCGAACCTTTGACTTCTTTGCCTTGGACAGCTATCTGTTGGTTGCGAACAAGCGGGCATTCGAGTCGCTCCTGAACTTCAAAGCGACGTATGAGAATTCTTTCATGGAGCTTAAGCAGGAACCTGCGTTCGTTAATTTGTTTACAACCATGGCGCCGCTGGAAGTGTACGTATCGACTAACGCGATGCAGCTCCGGCGGATGGCTGTCATTCGTGACAAAGGACTCTATAGGGACACCCAGTACGTCGCGAGATTACGAAACGTAAATGGTTCAAGAGGGTGGGGAATCCAGTTCGACGTCAACGGGCGCATCGCACCAACGGGGGAGACGGTGCGTGTTATTTTACAAGTGCTGCTCGATCACCGATTGTATTCGGAGTTGTCGTTGGCTACGTATGACGTGCCGTCGACGACGCCGGTGTAGAGAAACCCATGGCATCCTCGAACCGCGTGGATGGGAACGAGCGCACAGGCGAACTGAAATCAGGCAAAGTCAAATGGTTCAATCCACAAAAGGGCTTTGGGTTTGTCGTGGATAGCGACGAGCCACACGACGATATATTTGTTCATATTTCGAGCGTTGAGGCTGCGGGGCTCTCCTTCCTATATGAAGGCCAGGAGCTATCTTTCCATGTAGCCACCAGAGAAGGGAGAAAGGCGGCTCGCATTCTCTCAACGATAGAGAAGGAGACATTGGCGGAGAGCGGGATTCTGCTCGCAGAAACCGAATTAACACCCGGGACAATAGAGGTTCTCCGAGAATGTACATCGCGGCTCATTTATCAGTTACAGAAGAATCCCAACGATCTTTATAAGATGCATCCGGCCGCCTTTGAGGCTCTTCTCGCCAGAATGTTTGAAGAAGATGGATACGTTGTGGAGTTCAATAAGGGATGGAATCAAGCAGATGGCGGGGTAGATATTATTGCCGTCCGCGATCACGGTATCGCTCCCTATCGGGTGGCCATTCAGTGCAAGCGATATTCTCGTGAAAATCGAATTACTGCTGATCCCATTCGATCCCTATGCGGCGTTCTGGATCGTTTTAAGGCGCACTCGGGAGTGTTGGCCACTACTAGCTTTTTTACGGAACCCGCAATTGAAGAAGCGCGAAATCACCTATGGAGAGTAGGGCTGCGCGATTACACCGATATTGTGAATGGACTCAAGAAACTAAATCCGCAAAGTCGAAAGTGAGGGGTTGATGGAAGTTGTTTTTTGGATAAGAGAGGTGAGCAACACTGTGGCGAACGCCCGAACAGGAGTTCGGGCCGAGCAGGATTGCGAAGCAACGGCGGGCTACTGTCCCGTCTTGAGCTTCTAACGAAGAAGGGTTGCGAAGCGACGCGGGGGCAACGCAGGCACGCGCAGGTGGCCCGAACGGTCCTGGCACCGGAGAATAGGGCGCGACAGCGCACGAATTGATGAGTGGACGTCATGACAGCATTTGATACACAGTTCACCAACAATAAATCGTGTGATGATTATCACGAATGCAAGACAACTCAGGCATTATGAATGAATGAATTGGAGTCATTCGCGACTGGGCCGCACTGGGGAACCTATGCGGATTGGGCCGTTGCCTTTGCGACAATACTGCTGGCAATCGTAGCTGTCTGGCAGGAGCGCATCCGCGCGTGGTGGGACAGTCCGAGATTCGAAGTCACTGCAGAAACCACGCCGCCCTGTTGTAATAAGGTTGAATTGTCGAACGCTAAGGATGGCCATTTTGTTGCCGAATGCATATACCTGAGAATAAATGTGAAGAATGTAGGACGTTCGACGGCTCGCAATGTGGAAGTTTACGCAGAATCACTGGAGTTGATTCGCGCAGAACTTAAACTAGAACGGGTGCAGTCATTTCCGCCGATGCACCTAACTTGGTCCAATACTCCGAGACATATTATTATCAATCGACTCGGAGCAGCGATGAGCCGGTATTGTGATGTCGGCCGTATAGTTGATCCGCAACTGCGGAACAATGTTTCGGGTGATAACTCGCCAAGGCTGGGATTGGATTCAAATACTGTATCCCTTTGCTTTTCGTTGCAAACCTCCCCCAATCATAAGGCGCACATTGTTGGTCCTGGCAATTATGTGCTGACTGTGTTGGTGGCCGCGGAGAATCGAAAGCCAAATAAGCACAAGATAAAACTCTTTGTACACGGCACATGGCACTCTGACGAAGCAATAATGCTTCGTGATTTCATCAGCATCCGGGTTGTCGCTGTCTAGATTTACGACTCTACCGGAGTGGCGACACTGTATTGGAAATAGCTGACTGGTGGCTGTGCCGCAGGCTACCCCATAACCCAGGGTAATTGACACTTACCAACCTCAAGCGCCATTGGTTCGCTGAGATGGTCCAACGCACCGCGCTGGTTGAATATTGCGAGATCAAGCCCTTTTGGCAAACCCGTCAATCGAGGTTCAAAACGCCTTTTCGCTGGGTTTTGCGAAACGGTATCAATTTCGGTATTTGACGGTGCGGATTGACCGTATCGCGCCGAATCCAAGAGGAAAGTCGCTGAAAGGGACGTTGCCCTGCATATTGGTCGAATGTTGAAGGTCGAGCATTGGGATCGGAAGAAGAAAGGTCGAAGTAAGGCGGACGCCGCTTCGCGGCTCGGCGGCGCTGCCGCCAAGATAAGATGGCCTCCGGGGTTGGTGGGGATCTGCATTGCTGCAGGGACGCGGCAACGCAGGCGAGGGCAAAACGCCCGAGATCGCGGAAGGCGACTCAGAGTCACGCCTCTGAGTCGCCGTGCCGGGCGAGGGCAGGGTGAGCCGCATGTCGGCGAACGCCACCACAGGACGTGGTGGCCGGACCGATAGCGAAGCAGGACTGCGCAGCGACGCGGACGAACGGCCCGGCCATCGAAGAACAGTGGCGAGTGTTGGGTGCAGTGAAGACGGAATTTTGGAAGTTTGGCGGCGTGCTGGATCGGGTGCAGCGGCAGCTCTGCACGGTCACCCGGACGATCGAGGAGACGGGAACCCGGACACGGGTGATGAGCGGCGGTTGCGGGCGCTTGCGACAGGAAGTGGCAACGGCCGGAGGCCGTGAGGCGACCCGGAGTCGCGCCTCTGGGTCGCCGTCGCCAGGCGAGGGCAGGAAGCCCGAACAGCCTGGCTATCGGAGAAGAGCAGATGGATCCAATCGAGACTGCGACGATTCTGGCGTTGCCGACGATGGGCGCGGCGGATGTGGAGGGCAGCGACGCGAATGAGGTCACGGATGAGGAATTGACTGGGACGGCGTAGTTGACGATTGAGACGTGGATTCAATTTCATTGCAGTGCAGATGCGCAATTCGTCATAGCCGGACGCTTGTAAAAGCGGGATCCTTCGAAAGAATGGGTCCAAGGAGCGACTGTGAATAAGTTAATTATGGCTCTACTAGTCTCGATCATGGGTTTTCCGTCAGTGCATGCGGAAGACACGTTTGGACACTGGACCACGGGAAAGGTTTCCAATGACAGCGGGATGTATGCGGCGACCATGAATGATAGCGGCGCGATACTCGGGGAGTATTGCTACTACTCGTCGAAATCCTGCACCTGGACTCTGGCTGTCGACTCGACGTGCGAAAAGGATCATTCGTATCCGGTCCTTGCCAACACCGACAAGGGGGCGGCCTACTTTGATATCGTGTGTCTGGGTCGGCAAGAGAACGGCCTATACACCTTTGGGTTCAAGAATTGGAAGGACTTAGAGGGCCTACTGAAGTCCGGGATGCGTATCGGCATAGCCACGCCGATGCAGTCAGATCAATTTAAGGTATTTCGATTTCTCTTAGACGGGCTTATCGACTCCACTAAGAGCATGGAAAAGCCCTTTCTTGCGTCGATTAATTCCAAAGGGTGGAAACGCGGCGAAGCGTCCAACTCGACGGTCACTGACACACTGTAAAGCGAATCCCAGAAAATAGCGTAGAAGCAAAGAGTTTGGTTTTTCCTATCTGCGATCATTTAGGATCGCGCTGGCGACCTTGTCCTGGCTGATCTTGCATGTGATTGCCTCGCAGACCATCTTGGTCATGGGTAAGGTGCCCAATGGCGGCATCGCTTCGATCGCTCAACAATCCTTCATCCATATTGTCGCGACACTGTTGCAGCACGCGATACGTTTTGTCAATTGGTCGGTGTCCTGGCGTCTGCAATCCGGCGCCGGCTGGCTCCGGGATCCCGATTCTTCCCGGCTCCCCGAACAAAGCGCCAGGGCAGACAAAAACTGTGACCAATCGAGCATCATAAATCGGCTATTCCTCGTTAACTTCAGATAGCGGCATTGTGCTGGTCATGGAGGAATTGCTTATGCTCGTGAAATGGTCGATTGCTGCGCTGTTGACCTCACTGGGTCTGTGCGTACTGGCTTCTGCGGACGAGTTCCTGGACATCAAAGGCTTTCATGCGGGCA
>Ga0179587_10000319_pt1 | contig 20360 bp, 17 predicted proteins | sample CZODoug2_1_08_16_FD_185932 | JGI IMG/M metagenome (GOLD analysis project Ga0179587, IMG submission 185932) | Vadose zone soil fungal communities from Angelo Coast Range Reserve, California, USA - CZODoug2_1_08_16fungal | ecosystem: Environmental > Terrestrial > Soil > Vadose zone | place: USA...
GAAATACGACTGCGATGGGAACTGCGACGCCTCGCCCTAGCAGAAGTGGCTTTAGGGTGTTGTCTACCAGGGCGACGATGAGGCACCAAACCATAAAAATCACGGCTTTCGTGACGCTAGAGGTCGCGAACACGTAAATCACGGCGGGAATAAGGACCAGAGTCCCCACCTGTAGCAATGCGGCAACTAGAAACGTGACCGCCCACAAGCCAGCGCCCGGCAATCCTGCTGCAAGAAAACCAAGAGCCGCGAGAACCGATTGGATCACAGCCACGCCCAGGATTCCTATCGTGACGCTGCGGATAGTGGAGCCGGCGAGCTGCTCAAACTCCGGCCCCCTGTCGCCAAATATACGGTTGGTTAAGGAGTGCGCAGCACCGGCAGCATCCCGTGAGTTAGTGAGCAGGACTCCTGCAATTATGATGGAGAGAGCGAATTGCAGAACGGTGAGGCCGATTCCCGCAGAAGCCGAGAGCAGCCCAGGGACAATCGCCTTGATTTGAGGAGTGAAACTCCTTAGCGCGGTGGTAATGTTCGTTGAAGCCAGGCTCCATGCACTTTTCAAGGGAATGCCAACGAAAGGCCAGGTTTCCACGCCAGCGGGGGGCGGTGGGATAATCGGGGTTCCGTCTTTGAGGTGTGCTGCGAGCGTCTGGATACCCCCAATCAATGTTCCCGAAAGCAAGACCACTGGAACAATCAACAAAGCTAGCAGTAGAAGGGTGATAAGGACAGCAGCGAGGACGCTACGACCGCCGAGTACGAGTTGCAACTGTCGGTAGCGCGGGTAAACGGCGATAGCGACGATGATGCCCCATGCAATCAAGGGAATAAAGGGGCGCAAGACAAAGAAACAAGTGGCGGCCAGCAGAATGACCAGCCCGATGTGGATGGACGCTTCAACGGCGCGATTCACATAGTCTTTGTGGTCCACGGTTTTTCCCGTCGCCGGGCGGATGTGCTGTCCAGGTCCCCATAGAGAATTTCTGATTACCTGCACTTCAAATCACGGCTAACGACCCATTCGGGCTCCGAGAGGGACTGGCGAAAAGTTCCTCATTTTGATTCATGCCCCGATTTGTTCGGAGACTCCCTCAATGTCTGGAGATAAACAAAAGCAGCCCCTATTCCAATCAACACCTGCCACCAATGTTGGTATCCCGTGCCGATGCATGCCCCCGCGATGGTGAGCAACGCCGCAAGACCTCGTGCAACGTAGCGATGCCTTGTGAATCCAATTGCCTCAAAAATAGCAGCCAACACCCAGAAAGCGACCAAGCCAAATATCACAAAAAGAATGGCATTGAACATGGTTTAGTACCTTTCGGAAGTTGCTGCTCTACCATAGCCTCCAACGCGTGGGGACACAGATTCATGGGAATTACAGCGCCGAGTGAAATTGGTGGAACCTGCCAATATTGACAGTGTGGAGTTCTTGCGCCGTCTGATAGCTTGCGGCGTGAGGAACAGGAACCAGAATGCAACCCCCTCCAAGGAGGCTTTCATGGCAACACCAGGACCCGCGAGACCTAAAGTGAGCGACTGGACGAAACCAGCCGCGATGGCAATCCCAGAGGAGGGATACTTCACGCTCGAACAAGGGCGCTACGGTCCTATTTTTCCGAAGACTCCCGCTTGCCACGGGTTTTCAGTGGTCGCGAAGGTCAAAGATGGGAGAGAGCAGGCAGTCCGCGACTACGGGAAGAGTATTGAAGAAGCAGTCAAGAATAATCCATCTGTGCTGGCACCACTAAAGTTGCATTATCTTCGATGGATCCTATTCGATGTCGGATCGGGATTGCACTTCATGTATCAGGGCATCTTCGATACCGATTTTGACAAATACCTCGAGGACGCAGTCGCCCTGTTCGTCAAAACCGGCATCACCACGGTGTTCGTGAATCTTGAAGGATGGCCGGACAACTGGAAGACAAACCTGTCGGCAGTCATCAAATTTTTCCGCGAGCACCAGTATCCGAGCTTTTTGGAATACGGAGAATACCCGTACGTCACGGCCGATGAGGTCAAAAAGGCCCTGAAGCTCCAGGCGGCTTTTGCGGACATGCTTGATCTCATGCAGTAGTGACAGGAGAAAGATGTGGCCATCCTGCAACAATCGCTGACAGGGCGAAACGAGGACGACGCTCTTGAAGTGGAAGACATTCAGCATTTCCTGATGTCGCGGCCAGCGGCTCGCGCCGCGCGTTACGAATTTTTGACGTTCCGGAGCGCAGCGTGCGGACGAGCGTGGCTGATGGGCCTGATCGACAAGGTGGGCACCGCAAAGGCAGTGGGGTCGAACCTGGTTGACTCCAGGTGGGTGACTATTGGGTTCACGTGGAACGGCTTGCAAGCACTCGGGGTAGACGAAGTCTCGCTGGCCACATTTCCCGAGGAGTTCCGTCAAGGAATGGCCGCCCGAGCAGAAATTCTCGGAACCACGGGCGCCAACCACCCGGACCACTGGGTGGGAAGCCTAGCCAGGCCGGAACTGCACGCCATCGCCATACTATTCGCTCGCGATGTCGCGGAACGCGAGCGGTGCCGGAAGGAGCACGAACGCTATCTAGCGCAATGCACGGGAGTCGAACTTCTCTCCTGCCTAGACCTGGAAGCCCTTCCGCCGTTCGACTACGCTCACGAACACTTTGGAGACCGCGACCGGCTCTCGCAGCCGGCTATCGAAGGAACGGGAGTGCAGCCGACGCCCGGCTCTGGCCCGCCGATCAAACCAGGTGAATTCTTTCTCGGGTACCCGGATGAAGACGGTCCGGCCGCGGGAATGCCTCAGCCGGGGATTCTTTCTCGTAACGGCAGCTATGTCGCGTATTTGATGATGAAAGAGCATGTGGGCGCATTTCGCGATTTTCTCCGGGAACATGGGGGAACACCCGAGCAGCAAGAATTGATAGCCGCCAAGCTGATGGGACGGTGGCGGAGCGGGGCTCCGCTTGTCCTCACGCCGGATAAAGATGATCCAAGTCTCGGCGCCGATCTTCAGCGCAACAATGCCTTCACTTACGCGGACATGGATCCTCACGGATATGCCTGCCCGCTTGGCGCGCACATTCGTCGCATGAACCCGCGGGACACCGCAGTGAATATGAACCGGCGGAAGATGATCCGACGCGGAGGGACGTACGGTCCGCCGCTGCCGGAGGGCGCACCGGAAGACGGAATCGAGCGAGGAATCGCCGCGTTCGTCGGTTGCGCAAGCCTTGTCCGCCAATTTGAGTTTGCGATGAATGTGTGGGCCAATGATCCGAATTTCCATGAGCTGGGGAACGAGCGCGATCCCATCTTCGGGACCCAGGACGGCACGTTTGACATGACCATTCCCAAACGGCCCATTCGGAAAAAGATCAGAGGCCTGCCGGCTTTCACCACGATACGCGGCGGGGCTTATTTCTTTCTGCCGAGTATCCGAGCACTCCGATATCTGGCGTCCTTGAGCGGTGATCATTGAGCGGATCTTAACTACGAAGACTAGAGAGGCAGGCAATCATGAGCACCGAACTTCAACTGCCGCGGACGTACAACCAGAATTCTGTGCCTCGCAAGTATACAGGCAAACGACGTATCTCCATCTACTGGACCTGGAGTTACCCATGGGAGTCCAACCGAGATGTCACAGCGCTTGACAACCGCTTCTCGACCATGACTGAAGTGCGCAGAGTTGCCTGGCCAGCGTATGAGGGAATGGACTGGGATGCGATGCATTTTCTGCAAGGAATTGCCGGAACCCTGGAGTTGTTCCACCGTTCCACGCTCGCATTTCAGAAAGCAGCGGGCGAAGTCACTGGCCATCCTGTGGCCGTGTTCCAACGAATTGATCAGGCGGGATACAAGCTGCCGATAGATGAACGAATCCTGGCTGACACGGACACGCTGATGGTGTTCGGTCTCGACCATCTCGTTTCAGAGCAGGAGGCCACCTCCGGGGAAATTGAGGCGATCCGCGAGTGGCTAAAGCGAGACGGAACGTGTCTGTTGCTTGGACCTCATCACGATGTGGGATTCACGGAAGACATGCAGCAGCGGCAACTGGAATATAAGCATCACGGTGATGCGCTCGTCCCGCGCCAACAGCGGTTCGGGCAATACACACGTTCAATGATGAAGGGCCTCGGGGTACCAGTCCTGAATCAATATGGACTTCGCCCAGCGGTCGTCAGGGGCACAAAACAAATCGCCCCACTTACGATCAACAAAGACCTGGACAAACTAGGCTTGCTCAACGGAGTTACCACCTTCAATTTTCATCCGCACTTGCCGCATTATGCCCTGACCACCGACGATACAAAATCAGTCCACGTACTTACGTGTCAGCCGATTGATCTTGACCGACCGCATCCTTTTACTGCCGCCGGGAACACGGAGTTCCACTCGTGTATTTGGATGCCTCCCAATGGACAACGTGCCGGACACATCCTGCTCGCCGATTCCACCATCTTCACCACGTTGTTTGGTGGAGTGGAGTCATTGGAAACCTTCTGGAAGAACCTTGCATCCTTGCCGCTCGCAAGCGGAATGCAGGCAAAGAAAACGCAGGCCGTCGCTTGATCCGAACTTGGATTGCATTGGGAATGGCATATGGAACTCCTTAGTAAGGTAGTCCCACTAGCGATGCTGGCCTTTGTGGTTTCAAGCATGCTGGCCGTCGGTGTGAGCCTCACCGTTAGGGAGATTATGGCTCCTCTGCGCAACGGCAAACTGGTTTCTCTCGCATTGCTAGCAAACTTTGTCCTGATGCCACTGGGCGCACTCTTGATCGCGAGGCTGCTCAGGCTAGACGAACCACTTGGGATAGCCCTGCTGTTGCTGGGCACAGCAGCTGGCGCGCCGTTTCTGCCTAAGCTGGCAGGGCTTGCCAAGAGCGATCTCGCGTTTGCGGTGGGCTTAATGGTGCTACTCATGGTTTTGACAGTGGGCTACATGCCGCTCGTCCTCCCATTGCTCCTCGAAGGTGTTTCCGTAGATCCTACAAAAATCGCGCTTTCACTAATTCTTCTGATGCTATTGCCACTGGGCGCTGGATTGTTGGTGAAAGCTCGGTTCGGCCACGTTGCGGACCGGATACGCACGCCACTCAACCGTATCTCCAGCCTCAGTCTAGTTTTGCTGCTCGTGCTGCTGCTGGTGACAAACATCAGAAATGTATTCAGCTTGCTCGGCACCCGGGGAATTTTGGCCAGCATCCTATTCATTCTCGTCGGCGTTGCCATCGGATGGCTTCTCGGCGGTCCGGCTTTCGGGACGAAAGGCGTCCTGGCGCTGGGTACTGCGCAGCGGAACATCGCCGCTGCACTTGTGGTCGGTGGCAAGAACTTCGATGACCCCTATGTGCTCGTCATGGTGGTAGTGGTGGCTGTCGTTGGGCTACTGATTTTAATGCCGTTGGCACGGTTACTAGGCTCTCGGGGAGCGGTGCAGGAAGTTTAAGGCGCAGACAAGATCGCAGTATGGCCCTGTCGCGGAAGAGCGAAATTGCGAATCCTGATGAGAACAAAACTGGCACTTCGTCTCTTTTGTCTGGTAAGCCTGGTTGCGCGGCCGATGTTTTTCGCTTCTACTGCCAGTCGCGCACAAGTCCGCGGTGTCTACCCAGTCGGCATGAACGCCACCAACTCCGGAGTCACACCCGAAACTGGTATTACCTATTCAAACCTCTTTGTGTTTTTCTCGCGTGATGAAAAAAGAGATTCCGAGGGAAAGGTGGTTGCAACCGGCCGGAACTCCATCATGATGGATCTGAACAGCTTCGTTTGGGTAAGCAAACGGAAGATAGGATTGTTGGGTGGAGCAGTGTTCTCGGCTTCGGCTACGCTTCCGGTCGCCAACAACTCGCTCACTTCAGACCTTGTGGGCCCTCTTAGCGGCGGCGGCGGATTTGCGGATTCGTTCTATCAGCCGCTGATACTAGGGTGGAGGAAGAGGCGTACAGATATTCGGGCAATCTACGGATTTTTAGCACCCACGGGGAAGTTCGAGGCCGACGGTAACAATAATGTGGGTTCCGGCTATTGGACGTCGGTGCTTTCGAGCGGACAAACAATCTATCTCACTGAGAGCAAAGCGACGGCTTGGTCCGCGTTCGAGATGTACGAATTCCATGGCACTCAACCGGGGACCACGAGCCACCCAGGCCAAACCTTCAACCTCGATTATTCGCTAACGCAAGCGTTTTCGCTGCAAGGCAACCTGCGCCTTCAGCTGGGGTTAGCTGGGTACGGCCAGTGGCAGACCACAGACAAGCAAGGCCCTGCGATTACGCCGGAACAGGCAGCGGCACACTACAAGGTCAACAGTCTAGGATTCACGGCCAATGCAATATTCCCGGGGCGCAAGGCGAGCGTAGGGGTTAAGTATTTTCATGAATTCGCGTGCAGGTCGACTTATCAGGGATACACACTGCAGATCTCCGGCGCGATCACGTTCTAAAAATCAGGGTATATAGGATGACTCAATACCTGGCAGTGGGAGAGGCGCCCGTCGCGGTCACGGGCGATCACCTCGCCATCGTGACAGACACGGCGGTTGCCGCTGTGAACATCGACGAAGCAAGAGTTGAGAGGCGCGCCAAAGGGCAGCCGCCCGCTTGCGCGAAAAACTCTCTTCTGAGGAGGCTGCTTCGGTCAACGCCTCCTTAGCTCGTTCACTCGCACAACTGCACGTCAAGCGGCACCACCACAAATAATTCAACCGTATGCCAGGTCGGAGTGGATGGAGATGCCAAACGAACTGCGCCCGGAACCCGCTCTGAGCAGCTGGCCTTGGTGGAGCAGGGTAATCTGTCTTACCGGAAGTTATCAGCCACCATCTATTTTGACTTCATGTGCTCACGGAGGTTGACCAGCAACTGGTCCGCGGATTCGAGGCGGATCAAGCCCGCGCGTGGGTACTCGACGTCGAGCATGACGTAGACGATGATGACCGTGAGGACTGTGAAGCCAAGGATGTGGAGCCAACTCCGGTGTTGGCCGCTGGACATCCGAAAACCAGCCAGCAGCGAACAAATAAGACCCAGGCCGAACAGAAGCGCATAGATGATCCTTGGTGGATGAAGTTGCAGCGCCATTGTGCGGGTGCTAGAGATATCGATCATGTTGTTTAGCGCGGGAAGCAGCAACAGACCTGAGGAGGGATGAGAATCGGGAAGCCGAGTAGCTGCTACCGCCTCCTTCCAGACCTCCTCCTGGATCTTCTTGGAATTGGCCATCTCCATTTCGGCCGCCACCATATCTGGAAGCCTGCGGTAAGTCTCCAGCCGCGAGTCCACATAGTGGCGGAACAGTTCCTGAAGTGCAGGCTGTGCCTGGTGTGACACCAAGTGCAGGCGCAGATAGGCGGTTTCGATGCAATTGACTTCCTCGGCGATCAACATCCGTTTCTCGTTAAACCGGGATGCCGCTCCCGAGAAGGTGAACGCTACCATCAGGCCAAACAGGGCGAAAACTGCGCCCTCGACGGTGCCAAGACCGCCCCGCTCGCCTTCGGATTCTTTCGGACGGCGCCGGACACCGAAACGACGGCCGAGTTCCAGCAGAAGCAGCATGCCGATGAGAAGAAGCAGTGCAAAAAGTAGAGGGGGAATGGGAGGTTCCATGGGAGGCGCTCCTTACGTGAATCCAACCCAGAGTCTCGGCTCTTCCGGACCGAGGTTCCGTACCAGACAGCTGGAATACTGGCAATTAGAATATGTCTTACCTCAGTTTGTTAGAGGAAGAGGACCGCGTCGACTTGGCGAGGGATTGGGGCGTCTTGAAGCCATTCTTCCGGTGTAGGTGGCGTCTGGCTCCGTCCTCCTGTCCGTTTTAGTTCACAAGAACATAGGGACACTCAGCTTCGCTGGGAACTGTCAAAAGTAGCAGTTTCCTGCGCAAAGAAAGGAACTAAGCTAATGGGAAGAAGACGAATGACGAAAGAATTGGAATCAGGAGCATTCAAGCCGGCTAACACGGAATCAGCACCTAATAAACGCCAATCGGACACTATCCCTCAAAGTCCGTCAACGCGAGTGCACAGGACCTTGACGCGAGGCCGTGACGGCGTCTCAGCCAGTCTCGCTATTCCTTAAGGCTTACAGGAGGCCCGCTGACTCGCTTCGCTTGCAGGTCCACCGTTACCGCGACTCGGTCTGCGATCTTGATGAAGGGAATACCGCTGTTCATCCCGTACTCCTTACGGTCGAAGGCCATTGTCCCTTTGATCGTACCTGCGCCTGTCCCCGCTCCACTGACCGTCAGTGATAGCTTCTCGGGTTTAGTCACTCCACGGATCGTAAAGTCGCCATCCACCTCGAAGGTGTCCTGCCCGGTTTGTACAATCTTTTTTGACAGAAACCTGATCAAGGGATTCTGTTTGACGTCGAAAAAGTCCTTGCCCTTCAGCTTGCCATTTTTCATGCCGCTTCCCGTGTCCACACTGTCTGCTTGAATCTTGATGTCCAAAACTCCTGTATTGATATCGGGAGATGTAAATGTAAGAGTTGCATACCACTTGTCGAACGTGCCATTTATGGCCACCGACGCCTTCACGTCGAATTTAATCTTGCTTTCTACCGGCGTAATCGCGAAAACAGGAGCCGGTGCTTGGCGTGCTGATGGCAGCACTGTGGACGCTACGAGGCATAGGATGGTCAGTCGCACAAACTACCTCCTTGGGCATGAAGCTAGCGACAAAGCTTCACGTATCTAGGCAGGCTGCCAGCGGGGGGACGCCGCATCCTACTGTCAAAAGTGACAGGCCACTGGGCGCAGTCAACTCCCGCCCCACCTCTGCCGCGCTTCTCCCCGCCTCCATCTGTTTAAATACCCCTATCATCTCCACTTCGCTATTCTTCCTCTTCGCCATGCTTCTCCTCCCGCACTCCACAATCTGCGATTTTCGTATATTCCTCTGCGCGGATTTTGGGGGGAAGGTCATGAAGTTGAGCGACATAAGCGCCTTCCTGGCTCCTCCCTCGAATCATCCTGTAATTTCTTACAGTTGTGGGCCAGCTGCTCCCCAATTACGCTGCGTTGTGAGTGGGCGACAGGTCCCAAGGGATTTCCGCTCACTTTAGCGCCTACGCCAAGACAAGCAAGTTCCTAGTATGAGTAATCGTCCTTCTGGGGGACATCATGAAGCGGGCTATGACAATCCTATTCTGGGTCCAATTGTTAGCCATTCCCTGCGGCGTGTGGGCCCAAGAAGAAACAGAAATTCCTTGGTACCTTCAGGAAGAGGTTCGACAAGAGACTGGGAACGATAACCCGCGCGGCACCACGAGTCTTGGTATGCCTATAACCGCACCTTTGAGTCCAACCGCTAACCACATGAGTTTCGGTCTGGGATTGAGCGCCGGTGCAGGTTATAACTTCGATAGGCGCAACGCCCTTGTAGGGGATTTCATGTGGAACTGGCTCTATCCAGCCGAGCAAGGCATACGACCGATCCAAGTTGCTCTCAATACGAATAAGGTGAACGGGCATGGCAACCTTTTTGCCTTCACCGGTGGATACAAACTCGAGTTACGTGGAAGATCACTCGGAACTTACTTCATTGTTGGAGGTGGCTGGTACTACCGCACCGCCACACTTTCAAGGGCACTGCCTCCTGGTACACCCATTGGTTGCAATCCGGCCTGGCTTTGGTGGGGGTATGACTGCTCGGCTGGAGCTGTCGTTGGCAACTTGACAGAGGTACACTCCAACTCGAGCGCCTTGGGCGCGAACGGAGGCATCGGTCTCACATTCAGAGTAGGCGAAGCCCCCTACAGGATATACCTGGAGTCGCGCTATCACTTTGCACCGACCAAAAATATCACCACGCAAATGCTCATAGTCACGTGGGGTGTTCGGTATTAAGTTGTTTATGTAACGAATCTATTATCTATAATATAAGTATACTATTTTCAAGCTATGACGGTCTCTTGCCGGGAGGCTTCCCAACTTTTTGTCCTTGACGGACGTGCCCGTCCAATTATCTTTAAGATCCACTATGCGGTATTTGCCCTCTCTTGCAGCCATTGGATTTACCCCCGTTGGCTTTGCGGACAAGACGCTACCGGGCAAGGGTGCGCGCGTCTGGTAACGATTCAGTTCACACGAGCGATTTTCAGCTTTGCGTTTAGATGTCCTCCCCTGGGCATATCGGCTAGCAGCTTTCGCAACCGCCTGCGAGCTTTGTACAATTGGGACTTTGAATTTCCCACCGAATACCCAAAAATAGAGGCGATTTCCTTATGCTCGTATCCATGGACATCATGAAGAATGAAAGCTGCCTTGTAACCTTCCGGCAATACCTCGATAGCTGCTTGAAGGTCGATCCAGCCCAATGAGCCGCTTCGATGCAGATCCGGCGCGTCGATCTCGCTGCTGGGACCACCGTCATCTCCGGTGCATTCGCCAAAAGATGTCCAATTGTGTTTGTTCCTGCGGAAGCGCATTAGAACGACGTTCGTTGTCAAGCGGTACAGCCAAGATGAAAATGCCGAGTCACCGCGAAACGTGTTGATCTTGAGAAAGACTCGGAAGAATACGTCTTGAGCAGCGTCCTCGGCCTCGGCTGGATTTCGCAACATGCGCAAACAGACGCGGTAAACGAGTCCAGAATAGCTTCGGTATATAAGTGCAAAGGCCTCCCGGTCGCCCTGGTGAGCCAACTGAATGGCCTCGCTCAGGACTGAACCTTCAGGCTTCTTTAGCATCGATTCACTCATTCCCACGACTACCTAGACGGTATCTGCTGGGGAATGCGAGGAACACTGCCAAAAGTGACAGGGCGGGTTGAAACAACGGCGGGTCCGCAGTTCCGCTATCTCCCTCGCGCTCATGCGGTTTCCGCATCGGGGTGGTACGGCATTTCTCGTTGTGAGGTACATCCAGTGCGGTACATCCGGTGCGGTTGACAGAATCGGAGCCGGGGCGTATAAGCTACGCCAAGGTGCGAGGTTCCCGGGCCGATGACGGTAGACCGAAGGGCAGTTCTTTCTCTCCTCCTTAGTATGTCAGTGTGGGCAAAGTGCGCTCCTGTTGCGCAGGCGCAAGCGCGCGCGCAGGCACGCATCGTTGCAAACGTTGAACTCGTACAAGTGCCCGTAATCATCTTCGACGATAAAGGCGCAGTTGCCACTGGCCTCAAAAAGAGCGACTTTCGGCTGTTTGATGATGGAATTGAACAGAAAATCCTTTACTTCGAGAGGGAGCGGGTGCCCGTTTCATTCGTAATTCTCGCGGACTTGAGTTCGAGCATGACAAGAAAGATCCCCTTCGTTCAGGAAGCGGCGCTTTCGCTCCTTGATCCTCTGCAAGAATCTCAACAGGACAGTGATGAATACTCGGTATTGAGCATCGGGAAGCGATCAAAACAGCTTTTGTCTTTCACCCGTGACCAGCAAGACCTCGAGCGCAGACTACCGCTATTGCTGACCGTTACCAATGAGAGTACGGCTTTATTTGATGGAATCTGGCTGGGAGTGAGTACGGCGCGAAAGGAGGCCGTGAATCAACATCGCGCCATGATTATCATCACGGACGGCGGCGACAATCACAGCCGTTACAACCTTACAGAAACAAAAAGGCTGTTGGAGGAGGCTGACGTCCCGGCTTTTGCCGTCATGGCAGGACCATCCTTCGAGTTGCCCACCATCTTTCTTCCACATGAGAAGAAACGAAACCGATCCCAGACGGGAGCGGGATCGCACCCGCAGCTTCCCGACTTTCTAGCCTCTCGGGAGGACGACTACATTGGCCCCGCCGAACGGCGCGGCCCCCATAATATGAAGGTTCTGACGGAAGCGACGGGGGGTGGTGTCTTTACCGCCCGGGATGAAGAAGACCTGCCGCGCATCGTTCGGACGATAGGGCTGTCCGTGCGCTACCGATACGTCCTCACTTACGAACCAATTCGTGAATCCCTATCCAGGGACAATCGAAAGGACGTCCCAGGAGATCACAGGTCGCACAAGATTCACCTCGAACTTTGCCCTAAAGGAAAATTTGTGGGATATAGCACCCCCTATTACAAACGCAGCTATCATAGCGTCGAGTAAACGGGCAAGTTTTGACTTGCGCCATCGCTTTTGAGGATGGCGGCGGGCTTCGCAAAGACGTTTTGAACTGCCCGCTAGGAGCTGGGCCCTGCCCAGTCCGGATCCTTCAATTTCCAGCCGCCCCCAAGGGCCTTATAAAGTTGCACGACGACCGTGCGCCGGTTGAGTTCGGTAAACGCGAGAGCATTCTCTGCTGGGTACAGCTGCAACTGAGCGTCGAGAACCTCAAAGTAGCTGGCCTTTCCGGCGATGTAGCGCTGAATGGAAACCTTGACGGACTCCTGGTAGGCTTCGACGGCGCGAGCTTGTTCGGCGCGAATTGCCTCGTATTTCATCCGCGAGACCAGGGCGTTTGAGACATCCTGGAAAGCAAGCTGAGCCGTCTGCGCGTATTGCACCTTGGATTGTTCCCACAAGGCGACGGCCTGACGCTTTTGTGCTTTGAGAGCGCCGCCCTGGAAAACGGGACCGGAAATGTTTCCGGCGACGCTCCAGACCGTGGCCTGACCGGAAGACAAAGAATCGAGCGGAGAACTCGCGCGGCCAAACAGAGCAGTCAGGCCAATCCTCGGGAAGAAGCTGGCTGTGGCAACACCAATCTGAGCGTTGGCGGACCGTAATTGCTCCTCGGCTGCCAAGATATCTGGACGACGCTCGAGCAAAGCGGAAGGCAAGCCGCTGGGAATGTCCGGCGGCACAACTTGATTGAGAAGTATGGCACGATGTGGAATTGGACTAGGATTATTGCCCAGCAGAACGCTGATCTGGTTCTCCTTGAGGGCGATCTGGCGTTCTAATTCGGGGATGCTTGCGGCTGCCGTAGCATGCGCCGCTTCGGCGCGAGACGTATCCAGCTTGGAAGCCACTCCTCCTTCGAGGCGGTGCGCAAAGAGACTCACCGTTTGCGAGAATGATTCCGTAGTCTGCTTGGCGATATCGAGCTGAAGATCCAGGTCAAGAAGCTCAAAGTAGGCCTGAGCGACGTCGCTGACGAGAGACAGCATGACCGCACGCCGGGCTTCCTCTGTTGCGAGATACTGAGCGCGTGCAGCTTCATTTTCGCGGCGTAAGCGGCCCCAGAGATCCGCTTCCCATGCGACGCTTGCGGCGGCAGCAAAGGCTCCACGCGTTTGCCCCCCGTTGGGAACTACGCCCCCGACAAATTCGTTCTTACCGTCGCTGGCGGTCACTCCATAATTGAGAAATGGAAAATATTGAGCGCGCGCCTGTGCCGCGATTTGGCGCGATTGCTCGATGCGTGTCACGGCGATCCGCAGGTCGTAGTTATTGGCCAAGGCAGTTTGGACCAATTCTCTTAGGCGTGGATCCTTAAAGACTTCCCACCACGGAAGGTCAGCAATCGATGCCTGCTGAGCTGCCGCTTCACCGTTGCGATATTCCGTCGGCGTGCCAACCCTCGGACGCTGGTAATTTGGGCCGACCGCGCAGCCGAGCGGCAGCAGTAAGAGTGCAGCAGCCACTAGAAGGGTATGAGGAGAGGAGGCCTGCGGGTATTGACCGGCGCTTTTGTTGGTTGTCGTGGTTTCGTTCATAGCATCTAAGGCCTACAACCTCAAGTCTTGCGAAAACTAGTCATCACCGACAGCGTGCCCTGGTTCTGGAGTGGCACTGATAGTCAGTTTGGCTTCATGCTTTGCCCCGCCGAGTTTTTCAACCAAGTAGAACAGTGCGGGGATAATGAAAATTGCGATCGCACTCGCAGCAGTCATTCCTCCGACAACTGCGGTGCCCATGACCTGACGAGATACTGATCCTGAACCGCTTGCCCTCCACAGCGGGACGCAACCCAGAATGAAGGCAAAAGAAGTCATTAGAATGGGACGCAATCGAAGCTTGGCACCTTCGAGTGCCGCATCGAGAAGCGACTTACCATGCTCATGCCCGGCTTTGGCAAACTCCACGATGAGGATGGCGTTCTTAGCGGCAAGGCCGATCAGCATGATCAGTCCGATCTGCGCATAAACGTTGTTCTCGAAAGAGAAACTGGTGAACCGGCGAAGATAGAGAGTGGCAAATGCTCCAAAAACAGCGATGGGTACACTCAGGAGCACGCTAAACGGAAGAGTCCAACTTTCATAGAGCGCCGCGAGAATCAAGAAACAAAAAAGAAAAGAGAAGCCGAAGATCACGGCAGGCGGCACGCCTTGCTGAGCCCTCTTCTCTTGGTAAGACATGCCGAGGTAATCAAATCCCATATCTGGTGGCATGGTCTGGGCAAAGACTTCCTCCATTGCTGTCATGGCCTGGGCAGAGCTGTAACCAGTAGTGGCACTGGCATTGATTTGCGCGCATCGAAACAGGTTGTAACGCAACGTGAATTCAGGGCCCACTCGGTAATCCATGGAAATCAGAGCGGAGAGTGGCACCATGCTGCCGGCGCTATTGCGAACGTAAAACTGGCCCAAATCCTCGGCCCGGGTACGATAGTCACCTTCGGCTTGAATGTAAACTTGCCACTGCCGGCCAAAGCGATTGAAGTAATTGATGAACGTGCCTCCCATAAAGGCTTGAAGAGTTTTGTACACGTCACTCAGATTGACACCTTGCGCCAGAACTTTATCCCGCTCAACGTTGACGAAGACTTGGGGAACCGAAGGCAACATGGTAGTAAATACCGAGGCCAACTCAGGGCGTTTGCGGGCAGCCTGCATGAACGTATCCACATTTTTGGCGAGGAACCCAACATCATGACCCGCACGATCCTCTAGCATGAAGGTCACGCCCCCTGAAGTTCCAACGCCGGGGATCGCCGGAGGCGAGAACGCGATAGACAGACCTGCCGGGAGTTGCCGCAGGTCTCTATTAAGGCTAGCTCTGACGGCATCATACTGCTCTTCCGGTGTTTTGCGCTCACCCCATTCCTTGAGGGTGACCCAAAAGAAAGAACTGAACGTATTCTGCGCCCCGCTGATCATGTTATAACCGACGACACTGGTCACGTGATCGATGCCTGCCGTCTGCAGCAAAATGTCTTCGACTTTTTTAGCGGTCAGACTCGTGCGTTGAAGCGAAGAGGCATCGGGCAGCTGCAGCGCCACAAAGACATAGCCCTGGTCCTCGTCAGGGAGAAAGCTGGTGGGTAGCTTCATGCCAAACCACCCGGCCAGAACGGTGAAACCCAGGAGTATGATCAGGCTGAATCCCATTTTGTGGATTAACACTCCGCACCAGCGGACGTAGCCATCCGTGGCGCGACCAAATACTCGGTTGAACCATCCAAAAAATTTTCCGAGAGGGCCTCGTGCCGTTTTCTTCGGTCGAAGTAAGAGGGCGGAAAGAGCCGGGCTAAGGGTCAGAGCGTTAAACGCGGAAAGCAACACGGAAACGGCAATAGTTACGGCGAACTGCTGATAGAGCCGTCCGGTAATCCCTGGGATGAAAGCGGTGGGGATGAATACAGCGGACAGAATGACAGCAATGCCGATCACCGGACTGGAGACCTCTTCCATCGCTTTGAAGGAAGCCTCTTTCGGCGAAAGCCCGTGCTCGATGTGATGCTCGACCGCCTCTACGACCACGATGGCATCGTCCACAACCAAGCCGATGGCAAGCACCAAGCCGAAGAGTGAAAGTGTGTTGATGGAAAAGCCCAAGAGCGGAAAAAGAGCAAAGGTACCAATCAGCGACACTGGCACAGCCAACAAGGGAATCAAAGTAGCCCGCCAACCTTGCAGAAACAGGTAGACCACCAGAATTACAAGCACCAGCGCTTCCACCAACGTGTGCTCGATCTCTACAATTCCTTCGGTAACAGGGAGAGTGGTGTCGAGCGCAACGGCGTAGTCGAGGCCTGGTGGAAAGCGTTTTTTCGCCTCTACCATCAGCGCTTTGGCACCTTTAGCGGCAGCAATGGCGTTAGATCCGGGAAGCTGGTAAATGGCAACCACGGCCGCTGGCTTGCCATCCAATCTTCCCTGCAGGTTATAGACTTGGGCGCCGAGCTGTGCGCGGGCTACATCCTTCAAACGTACTATGGAACCGTCCGTCTTGGCGCGAATCACGATTTTGCCGAACTCTTCTTCCGTGGTAAGGCGGCCCTGCGAACGAACGGTGTAGGTATATTCTTGGCCCACCGGAACAGGTTCGCTGCCGATTTGCCCTGCAGGATTGACATTGTTTTGCGTCTGAATCGCGTTGATGATTTCAGGGACAGTGATCTGCAGCTTAGCCAGTTGATCGGGCTTGACCCAAAAACGCATCGCATATTGGCCTGCGCCAAAAACGGATACGCTGGCGATCCCGGGGACTCGAGTCAGTTGGTCGTTTAGATTAATGTAGGCATAATTCGCCAAAAATTCGGAGTCATAACTGCCGTTCGGGGAGTAGAGATCGAACAACATGAGAGGAGCGGCAGTGGATTTTTGAACAGTCACACCGTAGTTGTTTACCTCAACCGGGAGTTGCGAGGCCGCCTGATTCTGACGCATTTGAGCGAGAATCTGATCCGTATTTGGATCGGTTTTCACGTCGAAGTTCACAGTGAGCGTTAGCTGGCCGTTGTTGGCGTTGTTGGAATACATGTAGTTCATGTTATCCACACCGCTCATCTGCTGTTCGATAGGTGTAGCGACGGATTGCTCCACGGTTTGGGCATCAGCCCCCACATACGTGGCCTTCACTTGGACCTCTGGAGGCGTAATGTTTGGAAACTGTGCGGTAGGCAGGCCCAACATGGCAACGATGCCGACAATAACCATGATGATCGAGATCACCATTGAAACGATGGGCCGATTTATGAAGAATTTGTACACGATCTAGCTCTTACGGCGTGTTGCTCGCGATTTTCGGGCGCTCTGCTCCTGATCCCTGCTGGAATGGCTTCGGTTGAACTTCCATCCCTTCGCGCACTTTTTGCATGCCTTCGGCCACGATTCGGTCTCCCGGCTTTAGACCTTCATCCACAATCCACATCGTGTTGACCCTGGGCCCCACCTTAATCGGGCGAATGCTCACTTTGTTGTCGTTGCCGATCACCGCAACGAGATATCCGCCTTGTAGTTCGCTGACGGCTCGCTGCGGAATAAGCAACGCGTTTTTCTGTACCCGAACCACGGTGCTGATACTCCCGAAGCCGCCCGGGCGAAGCACATTTCCAGGATTGGGGAACTCAACTTTTACGAGAATTGCTCCCGTTCTCACGTCTACTTGGCGATCAAGAGCATTAAAGTGACCTTTGTGCGGATAGATAGATCCGTCTGATAGGCGCAGTTGCCATTCGAGTTTGCTCAAGATGGCGTGCTCGTCACCGCCCAAGGCAGCGGCCTGCTTCATCGCGTTCAGGTACTCTTGTTCGCTCGCCGTGAAATTCACCAGAATCGGATTGATCGTCGATACCGCCGTCAGGGGCTCTCCGGTGGAGCTCACGAAGTCACCGATCTGGGCCGTGGCGATGGCGGCAACGCCGTCAATGGGAGAAACAATCTTTGTGAAGCTGAGATCCAATTTGGCAGACTCCTCTGCGGCGCGGGCTGACGCGATGGCCGCCTTTGCCTGTTCCACCTGGGCTTTCGCCCCAAGGTTGGCCTGCACGGCATCGTCCAGTTCTTGCTGACTGATGGCGCTCTCCTTGGCGAGAGGCGCATAGCGGGTAACGTCCAACTCTGTCTTACCGAACTGCGCCTCCGCTCGCTGAAGGTTTGCCTTTGCTTGTTCCAGGTTCGCGCTGGCTTGGTCAAGTGCTGCCTGAAAGGGCCTCGGATCTATCTCGAAGAGGGCAGAGTCCTTGCTAACGAATGCGCCATTCTTATAGCTTTGCCGAACGAGAAGGCCCTTTACCTGAGCGCGAATCTGAGCATTGACAAAGCCATCCAGAGTGGCCACCCATTCTTTGCTGACCGGCACATCTTTTTGGGTGACTTCGATGAATTCTACGGGCTGGGGGCCCGGTGCAGCTTGCTGTTTTGTCTCGCATCCAGACAACCATGCCGTCTGGGCCAAAAGGGTCAGAGCGAATCGCAATGGCTTCGCTTTCATATCGCACGCTCCGCAAAACCGCAGTGTTCGGCCCCAAGTTTTCGTGGTCGCGGATTCGGAGACCCGAGGTGTGGTGCCGCACGCGGGTGGGCGCGACAAACGATTTAGAGGCGCTCACTGGGCGACGATACTAGCCTCGCCTCGGCTGCTGGAACTGTCAAAACTAGCAGGTACCAAGAGTTTCGCTTCTCGTCGAGGATTAACGAGAAAATGGTTCGCGGGTTCGCCAGCAAGATGAGTGTATCTTCCTGGAAATAACTGCCTTGGTTCTGTGGCCGACTCCGTGACGCCGTGGCGGAGAGGACGAGTCTGATTACGCCAGCTGCCAAGGATCACCAATGTTTCGACGAGAGACCGAAGTTATGTCCCGATCTTTACGCCTATCACTTCGCCTGAGACCACGATTTCCACTCGGCGGTTTTTTTGTCTGTTTGCGGGAGACGAATTATCGACAACCGGCGTGGACTTGCCGAAGCCTTGTGCCTTCACGTTCGGCTGTGCCAGTCCCTGCTCAATAAGATAGCTGCGCACCGATTCCGCGCGCTGCTCGGAAAGCTTTTGGTTAACCTCATCGCTGCCGACATTGTCAGTGTGCCCTTCGATTACGAGGTTCAAGCTGGCGTGCGCCAGGATGATGCCCGACAGTTTAGCCAACTTTTCCCTAGCTTCGGGACGCAAGTCATACTTGCCGAAATCGAAGAGCACGTCCCCCATGTTGACAACCAGCCCGCGCGGCGTGTCACGGGTTTCCAGAATGCGGTTGAATTGCTCGAGCAGTTGAGTGCGTAATGCGGCCGCCGCTTGGCGGGTACGTTCGGCCTCCGCTCGAGCTGCTTCTTCTTTGGCCTTCAGGGCATCCTCTTCCGCCTTGGCTTTGGCGGCCGCTGCGTCCGCTTCCGCCTTCATCTGTGCCTGCTTTGCGGCGGCCAGTTCAGCCTGACGTTTGGCCTCTTCGTCGGCCTTGCGTTTGGCTTCCGCGGCTTCCTTTGCTGCCTTGGCTTCCGCCTCCGCTTTGGCCTTGGCGGCGGCCGCTTCCCTCTCCGCAGCAATACGTGCTTCTTCCTGCCGTTGTGCAGCGAGAGCGCGCGCGTCTTCGGCAAATTGTATTGTTTGTCGAGCTGTGGAAATGATCTCCTTCTTGTCCGCCTTACCAGTCAGGGCGTTTTCCGTCATTTGCAAGCTGGCTGTGGCTTTTGTGAAGATTTCGTGTGCATCCTTCTCGGACCCGCGAGACTTGGCGATATCAACGGCGTTGCGCGCCTCATACACTTGCAGGGGAACATGCTCAACATCAGGCGTCATCGCCAGTGGGTTCCCCAATTTTTCATACTGGCCGCGCTTCATTAGCCTGAAATCATTGACTGGGAAGATTTGCCCCTTGGTGTTTTTGCGGGTCTCGTTTTCCAGGACAACCATCTCACTCGGAACACGCACGGCAAAATATGGCTCGGCCGTAATGAGCAAAGCGAACGTCTGTGCGGGGGTGGTCGCGTCGAGTTTCGCTTCCCCGTTTTTGTTGATGACGAGCTCGCCGGTGTTGCCGGTGCGTCCGTCGGGCGTAACTACCCAGAGCACGTACGTCAGGAACTCGGCGCCCAGCTTCGACGGCTCCGTCATGTTTTTCAGTGAGATCTCGATCTTCGTTGCGCCTGTCTTCGCCTCGACTCTTGCCTCTCCTATGGCTTGAGCCATCAAGTCTGTGCCGTTTAGATCGACTTTGGTACTGCCACCGCCGACCTTATAGCCGACTGCTTTGACGGATCTGCTGACCGAGTTGGAGTCCGGCACCTTATCCTGCGACTGCGCTGCGCCCGTGCCGGCCGTTAGAGATAGAACTAAAGAGCAGAAAAGAATTTTCTTATGGTCCATAGAAGTCTCGCTTGCGACCCGCAAATGGTTGGGCACATGAAAATATCGGCGGAATGGGGGCCAACGCCTACTGTCGATTGTGACAGTAGGCGAGGAGCTGTACGAATCGAGTGCCACGCACTCCTGGGTCATGGAGTCCATTGGCGCATCGCGCGCTGTCCCTGTATGTTTTGACAGTTTCGGGGAATTCCGAGGCAAGGCCATTCTCGACCGCGCGGAGCCGACCCAACCCTGAACCCCCAGGCAGAAATGCCCGCGCGTACCAACTGGCTGGATTGTCGGGGGAAAGCATCCTGCCTAAGAGGTCGGCTCCGCCACCCCAAGAGGCTCGCAAGCCCTCTTTTACGGTGTTTCCGACTTCATTTCGTTCCTATCACTTTGTCTCTTTTTAGCTGCGTGACCAGCGCTCGGGCATATTCCCTTGCCCACTTCCCGAAGTTCTTGGAATAGACGTGGGGATTCC
>Ga0179587_10000320_pt1 | contig 20300 bp, 13 predicted proteins | sample CZODoug2_1_08_16_FD_185932 | JGI IMG/M metagenome (GOLD analysis project Ga0179587, IMG submission 185932) | Vadose zone soil fungal communities from Angelo Coast Range Reserve, California, USA - CZODoug2_1_08_16fungal | ecosystem: Environmental > Terrestrial > Soil > Vadose zone | place: USA...
TCGAGGTGTTCAGAGCGAACCGCCAGCTCATCGAGCAGGAGGTACGGCGAAAATATATTGCTGGCGACACCGAAGTGGATGGGGCTATTCTCATTCACTCGGACGATCTACATTACTGACGACCCCACGGGCCTGAGACGGGACTTGTCCCCCCAATAACTCCTTTCTTGTTGCGCCGTGCATGGCCTAACTACTGCCCTTGGGCGAGTCGGATAGATGGACGTTCACGGGTGAGAGCTTACGACGGCAAGCTATGCAACATTAGGACGATCAGTTCCCGTTTGATCACTTTCAAAACGTTGGAATGAGGCGTGATGGGGATACAATTGTGCCGTTTTGAAGTCCATGGAGACATCCAGGTCTCGTTGTCTGACACGCATTCCTGATCCAACGTCCGCTGACTTTCTTTCGTGCCTGACGGACGAAGGGGATTCGTGTGATATTTGCTTTTGCAATTCCGTCCTTCCGATAAGCCCATGATCTCCCTAGAGGGATTTCAAAGCCTCTATGACCAGAACCGGTTCTTAGAGGCGTTCCGCCAAAGCATGGAATCCTGGAAGCCTTCCCAACGATTAGAGGAACTCTCTTCAGATGAATTAATTCTTGGAGGGAGGCTGGCGGCGCGCCTGGGAGGGCGGCGACTGTCTCGCCATTTATTTCGAACGGCATTGGCCCGAGATCCAGAGAATGTACGGCTGCAGTACTTCACGCGGGGGCTACGCCGACGCGGGTGGAAGTTGTTCGATGACCTGCGGAGCTGGGAAGTGCAGCCGGAACTGGAAGGCGCTGACGTCAATACGCAAGCGAGTTGGCTAGCTTCACAAGCGGTAACTTGGGCGTCACTCCGGGACTTTCGACGAGCACACGCATGCGTGGAGCGCGCCAAGTCGCTGGAAACCAAGGAGAGTTGGGTATTCAGCTGCGAATCGGACGTATTTGGACTGGAAGACCGGTGGGACGAGGCGCTGAAGTCCGCAGAGATTTCCTGGGAGATGAACGCGGGCACACCATACGGGGCGCATAGCCTTGGCAATAGCTTATTGAATCTGCGGCGAATTCGAGAGGCCGCCGAGCGATTGTCCCGTGCTGCGGAAGGATGCGAGTCGTTCGAGGTGGCGCAGCTGACGTGCTGGCACCTGTGCACGCTGGCGGAGATCGTGGAGGGCGAGGAGCGCGGCCGAACATTGGAAAGAGCTGAAGAACTGGCCGAGCAAGCATGGAGGTTAGCACCACTGGCGGACCGCGAGACGCGAGCTTGGTTCGCGCTAGGCCGGTTGGATATCGCGGAGCTCAGAGACGATCGTGCCGCCATGCAGCTTTGGGCTAACGAGGTGCGCTCTCCGTTTCATCGCAAAGTGCTAGAGAATCTGCACAAGAACCCGCATGGGCTGCGCATTCGAATGCCGTTTCACCGCGCAATCCAAAAACATGATGAGTGTTTGCCGACAAGTGTCGCATCAGCTCTTGCGGCGATGGGCACGCCGGTGGACGCCGAGGCCATGGCGGCGGAAATTACATTTGGAGGAACAGCGGAATGGGCCGCGGCAGAATGGCTCGAAAAGAAAGGACTAACTGTCAGGGCCTTTCCCGTGGGGCCGGAAGTTGCCAGCCGCCTGATCAAGAACGGCATCGCGTTTGTGGTAACGCTGGAATCGGATGCGAGTGCACACGCTGTGGCAGTGGTCGGATTGGACGAAGCGGCGGGCACGCTGATCATTCACGATCCCACCGCGCTGCGTACAACTCAGTACTTGCTGGAAAGCATTGGAAAGAATGAGACGCCGCTAGGCCCGCGAGGCATGGCCACGGTGCCGAGCAACAAGGTGGCATTGCTGGAAGAGTTGTTGCCCAGGGAGGATGCAGAAGGGGTAGCGGCCCGAACTGCTCACCATCGAGCAATCGTGTTAGGCGGACCCGCGGCCGGACGGAAAGTGGTGGAGAAGCTGGCAGAACGACAGCCGGCACACCCCAACACCAGACTGTTGAAGGCCATGCAAGCGGTTGAAGATGGAAGATTGGGCACGGCACAGGTTGAATTTCAGGACTTGATGAATCAGTTTCCGGGATCGGCATTCGTCCGTGCCAGGCTCTTAGGTTGTTGCCGCTCACTGGGAGACGCGGCACTGATGCGCCGGACGCTTGCCAGCGTTGTGGAAAGGGGAATACTGCCGGGGATTCAGTCGCAGCAAAGCTGGTTATACCCGCCGGGTGCGTACGTAAGCGAGTACGCCGATATGTTGCGTGCTTGCGCCGAAACGCGAGAGCAGGCGCGCACGCTGCTGCATGGCGTGATTGCCAGAGAAAGCTCGTGCGCGCAGGCGTGGCATGTGCTTGGCGATCTGTTGTGGGAGGAGCGTGATCTGGAGGGAGCCGTTCTGGGATATCGAATCGCAGCAGGTCTCGCTGCAAGCAGTGAGCATTATGCGCGGGCGTACTGCGATGCACTTGGAAATGTAGGACGGCAGGAAGAAGGGCTGGAGTGGCTGGAGAAACGTGTCGCGACTTTCGGCGGATCCTCTCTCGCGATTGCAACCTGGATCACGTGGATTGGCGCACTGGAGGATTGGGGGCACCCGGAGCGAGCTCTCGCCGCGTGTAATGAATCACTGAAGAGTCATGAGGACTCCCCGGACTTGCTTGGCTTCGTGGTTCCATTTTTGGCGCGGATGGGCAACTGGGAAGAAGCGCATGCGCTGCTGAGCCGATTGAAAGGCGCGGGCAACTCCGCGCTCTATCACCAGGCGGCGGTTGATTTCCATTGTCGAAAAGGCGAGCTGAGTAGAGCCGTGAACCATGCGGAGACGTGGGCGCAGGAATCGCCTCTTTCCATGGAAGCGAGGCGGGAACTGCTGCGCTTGGTGGTCAAGAGAGATGGAACGGAAGCTGCCCGGGAGCTGGCAGAGCGATGGTTTGCGGAACATCCCGGCCACGATGATCTGGAGCAACTGTACAGCCAGTATCTGGAGCAGGCGTCGGCGCCACTATGGAAGAGGTATGCCGTGTTGCTGCGGCGCGTGAAGCGAAATCCGGAAGATGGATGGGCTTGGCGGCAGATAGTCTTCAATTGCATGGCTGACTACGAGTCGAAAGGTGAGAAGGGCCGGGACAAATTGAAACGGCGGCTTCCGAGTCTGATCGGGGAATGCGAACGAACGGCGCCGGAGGACGCGGCAACCATGCGCGTGCGGGCCCAATGGTGCCAGGTGCGAGGGGAGTGGGACGAGGCCATCGATCACTGGATGAGCTCCATAAAACTTGAACCGCACAGCATGTATAGCTATCGGCACGTCTGGGAGTGCTTAGTAAGATCCAGCGCGGAACAGAAAAGAGACCTCTGGCAAGAGCTCTCGACCATGCTATTGAGCTACGCCGGACGGTTGGATGCCGTACGCGAAACAATCATGCTGGTGGCGCAGCGATTGGGGGTTGTGGAAGCAGAGGAGGCCGTTTCTGCATGGAAAAAGTTAAGACCAGACGACCCTGAAGTAACTGAGGCGTACGCGGATCTTTTGCTCGAACAAGGGCATGGACGAACGGACGCGCAGCGCGCCCTGGAGTTGTTGCAGCCGGCGGTGGAGAGGTTTCCATATCACATCGGTCTGAGGTTTTCGCTGGCCGGTGCCCAGAGGAAGTTGGGGAAATTCAAGGAAGCGGAAGAAGTTTTGGCGGAGATCATCCGGCGGCACCCGGAGAATTCTGCAGCGCAAATCCAATTGGCGCGGGTGCACGAGCGTCACGGAAGGATTGATGAGGCGCTGAAGACCCTGGCAAGTGCAGCAAGCGGCGATCCACAAAACGTGGACATCCCCGATGTACAAGCGCGAATTTTGATCGCGGCTGGCCGGCACAAAGAGGCCCGAGCGATGGTGGACGAAGCCACGGTGAAATTCCCGAGAAGCGTTCCCTGGCGGGAGCGGGCCATCCGACTCTATGCGGATTGCGCCGACAACGCTGCCGCAGTACGAGTTGCACGGGAAGGCATCGTCGTGTATCCGCGGGGGGCTTACCTGTGGTTCCTGTTAGGAAGAACACTGAATGAGATGGGGCACTTCGCGGGGCAAGGGGAGGTGGAGTCCTGTCTGCGGCGAAGCTTGGAGCTGAATGAAGGACTATTTGTGGCGGCTGACTGGTTGGCCATGCTCCTCGTGGAGCAGCGTCGATATGACGAAGCCGAGGAGTTGATGCGGAGAATATGGGAACGACTTAGCGATCCTTCTCCAGCGATGGGCCGTGTGGCATGGATCCACCGTGCGAAGGGAGAAAAAAAAGGGGCGCGCGGAGAGATGGTGGTGCTGCTGCGTGAAATGCCTTGGTATAGCTGGGGATGGGGCGTGCTGATCGAGTGGTTCACCGAAGACGAGGCTTGGGAAGAGACGCGAAGCGTGCTGGGTGTGGTTCGCCCGGAACTAAGAACCAACACGCAGTTTCGGCGCCAACGTCTCGTGGTGCTGGAGAAGGCCGGTCTTCCGTCGGCAGAACTGGATTTGGAATGGAGCAGTCTGTTGCAGGACTTCCCGGAGGAGGTGGCGCTGCATCTGCATCGTTACGACTCGCTGCGAAACGCCAAACGTCTAGCGGAGGCAGCCTGCGTATTAGAGCTTATCCGGCCCATTGATCCGGAGAGCCCCTATGTCCTGGCGCGATTTGCGGAGGTGTTGGCAAACGACGCAACGAGAAAGGAGCAGGCCGTGGAGGCAGTCCTGCGCGTAATGTTTCAAGAAGGTGAAGGGTCAATCTGGCCCGCTGACTACGCCTGGAAAGCAGTTGCGAGCGCAAAGTTAGAAGAGGCGGCGTACCAGAAGGCATGTGAGCGCCTGGGGCAGGGGACACGGCCCACATTGGGCGCGCTCTCCATTCTGGCATCGTATGCCGTGGCGCGGGGGAAAGCGGAAAAGCGCGTACTGCAACCCTACTGGCGCACGTGGCTTCCGGATCGCGGAGCACGTGAGCTGGTCAGACTGCAAAAGATGGTGGACGCAGCAGCTTGGCCCAAGGAACGATACCGTGCATGTCTGATGAAAGAATTAAGCGATGCGGGGTACGCACGGCTGGTTGCGAGGTATTGGAAGAACAACAAAGCGCAGGTGGAGGCTGACGTGGACGCGTGGGCGGAAACGGCACGCGCGCTGGTCGTGCTGAAGCGCAAAGGGGAGGCACGAACCCTGCTGGCGCGTTGGCGAGAGCGAAGTGGAGTAGCGATGTGGGTAGTTGCGAACTATGTGAACTGTTTGACGGGGCTGCGGGCAAAACAATTGGGAGAAGCGCGTTCCGCCTGCCGCGACGCGCTGACGGGACTTCCTCACGATCACTGCGCAAAATATCTGGTGCATCGGCAAGCGGAGGCGTGCGCGCTGCTTGGAGACGAGAAGGGACTTTTGAAAACGTGGAAGGAATATCGAAACTATTTGAATGGCAAGCTGGAAAAGGCGGAGTGGTTCGAGCCTCGGCGGAGGTATCTGCTGGCAAACCTGGTGATTCTGGCGCGGTCGATGGAAGAGAACAACCGCAAGATGTACAAGAAGATGCTGAGGAGCTTGTGGTGGAAACGGGCTGCCGAGAAGTTACGCTTCACGAATACCACGAAGACCAGCGGAAAGAAGATGAGCGTGCGCTGGTGGTGGATTATCTGGGTGTTGTTTCTGCTGTTGAGGTTGATCTTTCAGCATCCTTGAATGCTTAAGCAAGGCTGGCAGACGGGGCGGTGGAGGAAACTAGTTGTTTTCTGGTGGGGTTTGCGTCTGTTTCGAGTCTGACCGAGGTATCCATTTTCCGGCTATCAAGTGTCGAGACTTAGTCCATTGGCCCTTCGTCAATATTCCGAGGCGGTGCACGCACCTGACAAGCTGACTCATCGGAATCCTCATATTCAGCCTGCCGACACTTGCAGCCAGACCTCGAAGAGGCGAAAAGAATCCATCAACTCTTCGACGAACTCCTCCCAGTGCGTCTGCGTCATGGACGCCCCAGAAGTCTACCAATCGCCCGGTCTTGTGGTCGTAAGCGAATTTTTGACCGCAATCCAAGCAAGTGATGTAGGTTTCTCGGCCATAGACAGATCGGCATCCGGGTAGGTTGGAAGTGATGGGCAGTGTTATCGGAGGACCCTTATGCCGATGGCGACAGACAAAAACAAGACGAAGCAGTGTCCGTAGAAAGAGCGGGGCCCCCAAGACCAGACGCCACAACGGCTCCGCGCGGAGGAGTGATCTTTCCGCTTTGAACTGACTTCTCGCTGCCGAGCGATACAGAACTATAGACCTGTCGATTCTATATCCTCGGTCCACTTTTTTCTGCGGTTGAGCTTTCACGTGCGCCCCTCAACAGGATGCTAGGCGCGGCGAAGATTCGTGTCTGTCCCGTTGTGTACAGTAACGTGGCAGATTGTTTGCTTGTCGCGATACTGCCTGACCGCCCTGGCTAAGGAAGAAAAACGAGTAGCGTGTAAACGCAGCTTTTTCCGAACAGGAGAGCCAACGTGGAGCCACTTCATCAAGTATTCACAACGACTTCCAAGGCTATTGGGGACCGCCAAGTACTTGATAATACCCCGCAGTCGGACACATCTCGGGTTGGCCATCGGGTTGGAAACGATACTGCCCGTAGCACGCAACAGGGCAGACGGAACCACCTGGCAGGATCACTTAACGTAGGAAGACAATTGCAGGATACGGAGACCGGGTATGGTTGGAAGGTCGCGATCATTCGTAAGAAAGGCCTGGCAGCCGGCTGCCAATGCAGCCACAACTTGGAGAGAATCAGGCGTCTTGATTCCCGTTGCGGCTCTAAGCTGTGCAGCGGCGCGCAGATGATCACGAGAAATATCTGCAACGTGGACACCGCGACTCTGCGTAAGAAGAGCTTCATATCTCCCGGCCAGCAGATGGTCTCCAGAACGGTAGGGAACGACCAAGACTTCGAGCAAGGTTAGCGCCGATGTAACCAAGTCCTTGCGGCCCTCATTCACTTCTCTGAAAAGGGGCTCAACCAGCGGAAGAAACCGGGGATGTTCTTCGATGAAGTAGATGAAGACGGCCGTGTCCACCCCTACAGGGCCGCGGCCGAGATCGGCCATCAATCCCATGAGGCCCGTTCTCGCTCAACATGTTTTGATGGGTCAACTCCTCTCCAGTGCTCTTTGCCCAACCCTTTGAGAGCAAGAATCGACAGAGGTTTCTGTGTTTCAAGAGCATCGCTCAGAAGATGAGTAACCTCCTGAGCGACAGATCGGTGCTGGCGCTTCGCTCTAGCCTGGAGCTTCCTGTAGAGAGAATCGGGAAGGTTCTTGATGTTTAGAACTGCCATAGCGTTACTCCTAAACTCCTCCATAATGGAGGAACTGTCAACGATGTGTCAAGGCTCTTGTTGGCGCCAAAAAACTTCCACAAAGGTCTGCGATCATGTAGTCCCAGCTCTACCGTGTCAATGATGAGCTCAGAAAGCTAAATCCCTTTGCCTGTCTTGCTTTTCCGGTTCTGACCGGCCTTAAAAAGGCCCCGAAATGCCCTAGCTTTGGTGACCAGTTTTGAGAAGATGATCCGTCTCCCTGCTCGTGTTTCTGCGCTGGACTTACAAGCATCGGGTCTCATTCGTTCAATGCTTTAATGCAATCCAACAAATCTCTCCACGCAAATTTCTGGCACCAGCGACGCGTCGAAGACGCCGTCGGGACTCGGCAAAATGCCAGTGTACAGGGGTGGCAATTCAGGAATAGATTCTGTTGGAGGTGCGCCCTCTTCAATTTCACACACGATTTCGTGTGACCGAAATTCGTCCTTGGAGAAACGGCCGTATCTTACGTTTTAGCTAAATCACAAACAAGAGTACGATTCGAATCTCACCGGGACAGCGGAACAGTTGCTCCGAATCTGGCCGTGCGGCCAGTAGTGCCGCTCGATTAACTCCCTTACTCTTCCACGATCAGTCTCGCCGCAGTTTGAAACCCCCGACGCAATTGACGGCGCGGGTGTGGCTGTGCGGCCAGTAGGCTGGAAGTGAAAGGGGAGGAGTCGTGAAGCGTTCCACACTGGTGGTGCTAGCTGCACTGGTGGTGTTGCTGGGCGGGTGCGCCCAGGCAATTCTACCGGGCGGCCCGGGAGCGGCGGGTGGACCGGGGCTGACAGCGTTGACAGTGACACCGTCGGACACGTCTATCCCAGGTGTAGCGCAGCGACAGTACACCGCGAAAACAGGTGACGGGTCCAAGCCAGCGGTGAACTGGTCGATCAACGGAATTGCGGGCGGAAATGCGACTTTCGGGACCGTTGACGCCAACGGCATGTACACCGCGCCGGAATTTCCGCCGACACCCAATTCCATCACCATCAGCGCGGTCGAAACGTCGGACACTAGAAAACTCGGGAATGCCAGCGCCACGCTGAATAATCCAGTGCCGCAATTGACAAGCGTGACGCCAATGAGCATTACCCAAGGCCCGTTCACCATAACGCTGACCGGGTTGCATTTCGCACAGGGTGCGGTCGCGTATCTGGGAACTACCGCGCTCACGACGACGTATGTTTCGTCGACACAACTGACGGCAGCGGGCACGGCGACGAGCGCGCAAGCAGGAACACAGACGATCACGGCACACAATCCTGACCCCGGGGCGAGTATTTCTGCAGGTGTAGACATCGTGGTAAAGGGTGGAGTCGTTGTGGTGGTGACGCCGGCAACGGGCACGGCGCGCACCGGCAATCAACAAGTCTTTACGGCCACGGTAACCGGAGCCTTGAACCCGAGTGTCACTTGGACGGTAAACGGCTTGGCTGGCGGCAATTCTACGATTGGCACCATCGCCGCAAATGGCACTTACACCGCGCCTCTCACTTTGCCGACCCCGAACACGGTCACGGTGACCGCAACCAGCGTGGAGGATCCCACGCGGTCGGATAATGCGACAGTAACGCTGGAAAATGCGATACCCGTGATTAGTAGCGTGACACCCACGATACTCACGGCGAACACGCAATTTGAAATCACCGTCAGCGGAACCGGCTTCACTCCCGGGTCCATCGTGAACCTCGGCACCATGGCGCTCAGCACGACTTTCATTGCACCAACGCAATTGGTTGCCGTGGGCACACCCACGCTTGCGCAAGTAGGGACGCTGCCGGTCACCGTTATCAATCCTGATCCGGGCGGCTCGACTTCTGCACCGTTCAATGTACAGGTGGTCGGCCCGAATTCAAATATTACCGTGACAGTTTTTCCGAAAACCGCCACGCTTGGGGCCGGAAACGTGCAGCAATTCCAAGTGACGGTGACGGGAACGATCGATTTGAGTGTGGTGTGGTCGGTGAACGGAGTGAACTACGGAAACAGCACGGTAGGTAGGATCGACTATTGGGGTAATTACACCGCGCCGGACAATATTCAGGGCCTGGGAAGCGTTACCGTGACGGCGACCAGCAATGCGAATGCTGCGAAATCGGACAGCGCCACCGTGACGCTTACCAATCCGGTACCAATACTCACGTCGATCACTCCTGCGACCCTGGGACTCGGGGCCTTTCAGATGACGCTTAATGGGACTGGATTTGTGAGCACGTCCACGGCGACGTTTGGCGGACAGCCGATGCAGGTTACCTACGTGACTTCGACGATGATCACCGCGATCGGCAACGCGTCGAACACGCAGGTTGGCGCGGTCACTGTGAAGGTGACTAACCCAGCGCCGGGAGGCGGAACGTCCAACGGACTGAATGTGACGGTGACGACCGCGGGCTCGCCCGAGAGTTCGGCGGCGGCGGTCCGTTTTCTGGAGCAGTCTTCGTTCGGGCCGGACATAGAAAACGTGAACCAAGTGGTGGAGCTCGGCTTTGATAAGTACCTGCAGAACCAGTTCGCTGCGACGGTCACACCCTATCCGGACCCACGGCCAAATGACAGTGTCAACAATGTACAGCAATCGTTTTTCCTGAATGCAATTGCCGGTGGGGATCAGTTGCGCCTGCGCACGGCGTTGGCACTAAACGAACTTTGGGTGGTGAGCGCAGACACAGTGAACGACCCGCTGGGGTACACGAATTACCTGCGTACACTCAGCAAGGATGCGCTGGGAAATTACCTGAATGTGATGACGGATGTGACGTTGACTCCGGCGATGGGAAATTTCCTGAACATGGTGAACAATGACGCGCCGCCGCCTGGAGAGCACGCGAACGAAAATTACGCGCGCGAATTTATGCAGTTGTTCTGCCTGGGATTGAACCAGTTGAATCCGGACGGAACGCCGGTGTTGGACAGCAGCGGAACGCCAATCCCGACGTATACACAAAACGACGTAATGGACCTGGGCCGCGCCTTCACCGGGTGGACGTATCCACCGACGCCGGGCAAGCCGTCGCAGAATCACAATCCGGAGTACTACGGCGGTCCGATGATGGCGGTGGAAGGTTTGCACGATACCGGAGCAAAAACGATTCTGGGGCAACCGATTCCGGCGGGCCAGAGCGCGGAGCAGGATTTGGCGGCGGCCCTGGGAATCATTTTCAATCATCCGAATTTGGGGCCGTTCGTGGCCAGGCAGATGATCGAGCACCTGGTCACCAGCAATCCCAGCCCGGCGTACGTGCAGCGCGTAGCCACGGCATTCAACACCGGGACGTTTAACGGCTACGGGTCAGGGAAACGAGGCGACTTGCAGGCCATGGTCGCAGCGATCCTGATGGATCCGGAAGCGCGACGGGGCGACAACCCCGCAACGGTGTCTGTTACAGACGGCAAGCTACGCGAACCAGTGGTGCTGATCGCAAGTATTGCGCGAGCCTTCCACGCCAAAACCGACGCGGGAGGATTGGCGCAGTGGGGCGATAGCATGTCGCAAAGCATTTTTCATCCAGCGACGGTGTTTAATTTCTTCCCGCCGGTCAATCCGATTGCGGGCACGACGCTGAACGGACCCGAGTTCGCGATATTCGACACGAACACGAGCCTGGCGCGCGTGAACTTCATTGATGCGGTGTACGGGGCGCTCGGAGCGAACACCAAGCTAGATTTCAGTCCTGTTATCAACGCCGGCACTCCGGACCAGATGGTGGCATGGCTTGACACCCTGTTCCTGCACGGGAGCACGCCGAATCAAATGAAACAAATCATTCTCACTGCAGTCGACGCTGTCGATCCCACTGACACGACGGGCCAGGCAGAGGCTGCGATTTATCTTTACACTTCGTCGTCTATGTATCAGGTGCAGCACTGAGGAAGAGGAGCAAGCGATGACACGGCATACACGGAGAGACTTGCTGCGATTGGCGTGCTGCTCGACGGCAGGCGCGAGCCTGGTGAGCGGACTGAGCAAACTCGGGCTGGTGAGTGCGCTGGCACAAGGCACAACGGATTACAAAGCGCTGGTGTGCATTTTCATGTTTGGCGGAAATGACAGCAATAACATGGTTGTGCCGACAGATTCGCGGTACACGCAGTATTTGCAAGCTCGCAGCGTGTTGGCGCTGCCACCAAGCCAGTTGTTGCCGCTGCAAATGAACGGACAATCGATCTACGGGCTGCACCCCAACATGCCGGAGATGCAGGGGTACTTCAACAATCAAAAATCACTGGCGGTTGTTGCGAACGTGGGAACGCTGGTGCAGCCCACGACGCAAGCGACATACCGTGCATTTAAAAATTTGCCGGAAAATCTTTTCTCGCACTCTGACCAGCAGGACCAGTGGCAGAGCGCGCAACTCGCCGGAACACCGGTATCCGGCTGGGCCGGCAAGGTTGCCGACAATGTCCAGACATTCAACGCCGCCGCGCAGTTTCCGCCGATTCTCTCGATCTCCGGCAATCCCGTCTTCTGCACCGGCAGCAGCACCAGGCCTTTCTCGATGTACCCCGGCCAGCCGCCAGGTCTACAAGGATTCGATACCACGGCAGCATCCCAAGCCCGGTATGCCGCAACTCAGCAATTGCTGACCTTCGACAGCGGGTTGTCGATGGTGCAGGCGGCGAACGCGGTAACGGGACATGCGGTGAAGTTCGCGCAGGTTCTGTCGGATGCGCTGAAGAATATCCCGCCGTTGCAGACAAAATTCCCGGCCAACTATCTGGGACAACAATTGCAGCAGGTGGCGCAAGTGATTGCCGCGCAAAGCGCCCTGGGGGTTAAACGCCAGATCTTCTTCTGCGCTTCCGGCGGATTCGACACGCACGCGGACCAATTGCCGCACCAGGTGCAGCTGCTCTCGACTGTCAGCCAGAGTATGTCGGCGTTCTATCAAGCCACACAGGAACTGGGAGTAGCCAATCAAGTGACCACATTTTCGCTTTCGGAGTTCAGCCGCACGCTGGAACCGGGCTCCAACGGCGGCTCGGACCACGCTTGGGGCGGCCACCAGTTGATTCTGGGAGGCGCGGTGAAGGGAAACACGATCTATGGAACGTTCCCGACACTGGCTCTGGGTGGGCCGGACGACGCCGACCAGAATGGCCGGTGGATCCCCACTACGGCGCTGGACCAATATGCGGCGACGCTGGCGACTTGGTTTGGAGTCAGTGCGGCGAACCTGCCGTCCATTTTCCCGAACCTGGCGAATTTTCCGAGCAGCAATCTGGGGTTCATGGGCTAGCCGCATGATTTATTTCCAACCCTCAGGTGACCTGTTCCTAGATGGCGATGGTAAGGGTAGGTACGAGTGCGTGGAGTGGACAAGGGAAGCGAGGAGTCGCCGACGGCCCATGAGAACGATGCTCAAACTATGGCTCCTGCTGGTCACCCTGGGACTCGCGTCACAGGGGCGCGCACAAGGGCCCGTGCTTGCGGGGGTCGCGCCTGTGCTAGAGGGGGGTATGGGGTTCTCGTATGTGAAGTCCGACGTGCCCTCGCAGGGCAAAATGGCCATGAACGGGGTCTTACTGTCGGGAAGTGGGGATGTGAATGCGTATCTTGGAGCGAAACTGGAAGTGGGGTATTCACGTTCCTTCGATGCTTTTCAGACGGGCCGCAGAGCGGACATCTTGACATACATGGGCGGGCCGGTTTTCTATCCGGTTCGGCGGCGCAAATTCAGTATCTATGCGCAGGTGCTGCTAGGTGGGGCGAGAGAGACGGGGGTGAACTTCGAGAGCAACGGAACGCTGGTGCGGGGATTCGTGAACCACTTTGCATGGGCGGGCGGCGCAGGATTTCAATACCGGATCTCGCCAGCATTGTCATTGTGGCCGGAAGTAGAGTACCTTCGCACTTCATTTTTCAATTCAAACGTGGCGATCCAGGGGCAGCCTAACTTGCGAACGTCGCTCAGCTTGATGTACACGTTCGGGCGGCGCGAATAGAAGCTGGTGCGGCGCTCCGACACCTGAAACAAAACTACCTCTGCCGGGCGGTAATCGACTACACGCCAAAACTGCACATTTATTCCTTGCTTTCGGATTTCGCATTTGAGCCTAGTAGCTTAGGGACCGCGCAACAATAATAATCCATTGCTGATGTGAACTTATACATTTCTCCGACGCTTCGAGTTGTCAGCTCTCGACCGGCGATGATCCTCGAAACCCAATAACCATTGGACTAAGAGACCACAGCTTGGTCCTAACATACTCTTTGTTCAGTTATGTTATAATTCTTACTGAAGAGAGCAAACAGTCGGAATTATAACATTATGCGACCCACCACATTCGACTCTTCCGTCCTCCGCCAGCATCTTCACCGCCACAAGATCGCGGAATTGCCGGAACTCAAACGCGTGCTTGGCACCGCTACGGCTGTCACGGTATTCCGCAAGCTCAAGCAACTTGGCTACCTCGCCAGTTATACGCATCGCGGGCGCTTCTATACGCTGCCGAAGATCGCCCGCTTTGATGATCGCGGGCTGTGGTCGCACGAGGCGGTTTACTTCTCGCGCTATGGAACCCTGTTGTCCACCGTGGAAGCCTTCGTCCTGGGTTCCTCCAACGGCTACTACGCCCATGAGCTTGCCGATGTCTTGCATGCCGAAGTGCAGGAGCCTTTGCGCCATCTCCTGCTGCAAGGGCGTTTGAGTCGAAGCGAAATCGATGGCCAGTTTCTCTACACCGCAATCGATCCGACCGATCGTCGCAACCAAATCTTGGCTCGCCGCAGCGCTCAAGCAGTGCCTTTGGCGGTTCATTCGGTCGCCCTCCAGGTCTCCCCCGACGAACTCAAGGCTGCCATTGTCCTGTTCTATGGACTGCTCGACGAACAGCAACGCCGCTTGTTTGCTGGCTTGGAGTCCATCCGCGTGGGTCATGGTGGCGACACCTTGCTCGGCGATTTCCTCGGTTTAGACGCCCACACCGTGGCCCGTGGCCGGCAGCAACTGCTCGACCGGGAGGTGGTCATCGCGGGGACGCGCCGTAAAGGCGGTGGCCGCCAGTCCACGAAAAAAAAACGCCCGGCATAATCGATGTTCTTCACCGTTTGCTGGAACACGATACCGCCGGCGATCCCATGACGGGCTTACGCTGGTCCCGTCGCAGTACCACGAGGATCGCCGAGGTACTGCTTCCGCTCGGCATCTCCGTCTCTCCGAACACCATCGCGCGCTTGCTCCAGCAGATGGGCTATTCCTTGCGCGTCAATCACAAGCAGATCTCTACCAGCTCCAGCCCCCATCGCAACCTCCAGTTCGAATATCTCACCGAGTTGCGTGGGCGCTTCCAGCGACATCACCTGCCCATCATCAGCGTGGACACCAAGAAACGCGAACTGGTCGGCAACTTCAAAAATCCGGGCCAGCGTTGGGAATGCCGTCCGTACCGTGTTTTCGATCACGACTTCCGCACGGACTCCATCGGGGTCGCCATTCCCTATGGGATTTATGACCTCGCCGAAAACCGTGGAACTTTTGTCGTGGGCGTATCCCACGACACTCCCGCATTCGCCGCTCACGCCATCGCCCACTGGTGGTACCAGGAAGGTTCCCGGCGCTACTCCGGCTCGCGCCAGATTCTCATTCTGGCCGATACCGGCGGCAGCAACGGCTATCGCTGCTATGCCTGGAAGACCGAGCTCCAGTCTCAACTGGCCAACTCTTTCGCCCTGTCTGTCACCGTGGCCCACTATCCACCCGGAGCTTCCAAATGGAACCCCATCGAGCATCGTCTTTTTTCCGAGGTGTCACGAAACTGGGCTGGTGAACCGCTCGACTCCTACCAGAAAATCCTCAACTATACGCGAACCACAAAAACTCAATCCGGCCTTACTGTCACTGCTTACCTGGACCGCCGCAACTATCCTTGCGGCCTCAAGCCAACTCCCGACCAACTCGCCTCACTGCGATTGCAGCGCCATGAAACCTTGCCCGAGTGGAACTACACCATCAAACCTCAACTGTGAAGTTGTTCTTGAGCAGCGCCTTAGTACGCCCAGCGCAGCAGCACGCCACCGGTCGTGTACCCCGCACCCACGGTGACAATCAGCACCAGGTCGCCCCTGTGCACGCGCCCCTGTTCTACGGCATCGCGCAGCCCCAGCGGAATGGTCCCCGCCGTGGTGTTGCCATAGCGGTCAATGTTCACCAGGACCTTGGAATCGTCTAGTCCCAGCCGCTCCTGCGTGGCTCGAATAATGCGCAAGTTAGCCTGGTGCGGGACCAGCAGCTTCAGATCGTCTTTCGTAAAGCCATTCTTGTTCAGCAGATGCGACGCCATCTCTGACATCCGCCGCACCGCGTACTTGAACACCTGCGAGCCTTCCTGGTGGACATAGTGCAAACGCTTCAGGACGGTTTCCTGGCTGGAGGGATGAAGCGACCCGCCACCGGGCATGTAGAGAAATGCTCCCCCTGAGCCATCCACGTCATGCGCGAAATCGAGGATCCCTTCGTTCGCGCCCGCAGCCTCGAGCAGCACCGCGCCCGCGCCATCGCCGAACAGCACACACGTTGCGCGATCCGTGTAATCCAGAACCGAAGTCATGGTATCGCTGCCGATCACCACCACTTTCCGGTGCGTGCCCGCGCCGACGAACTGCGCTCCAACGGTCAGCGCGTAGGCAAAGCCGGAACACGCCGCGGACAGGTCAAAGCCCCAGGCCTTCTTCGCGCCAATGCGCTCCTGAACCAGGCAAGCGGTGGCGGGGAAAAACATGTCCGGGGTAACCGTGGCAAGCACGATAAGGTCGATCTCCGCGGGATCTGTTTTGGTTTCGGCCAGCAAAGCCTTGGTGGCTTCTGTGGCCATGTGCGAGGTGGCTGTGCCCTTCTCCGCGACGTGGCGTTCGCTGATCCCGGTGCGCGTGCGGATCCATTCGTCGCTGGTCTCAACCATTTTCTCCAGATCCGCGTTGGTCATCACCTTGGGCGGAAGGTAACCGGCTACACCCGTAATTTTTGCCGCAATGCGGTGGGACATGATTCTCCTGTGCTTTTCTTGCCCTCAACAAGGAAGCTGAATTTTATGCGATTGCGCCCGGGCGTTACAAGGTTAAGACGTGCGCAGCCTAGTAGCGGAACAGATAGCTGAGCTTGACGAAAAACAGGCGATTGGTGGTGTTGGCCGGCGAGCCGCGCGGTCCGATCCCGCCGGCCACACTGGCCAATGACAAATCGGTGAAGCCATTGTTGTAGCCGGCGTACACCGCCGTACCGGGGTGCAGCAAGTAGGTAAGCAGTACATCGGTGGTAAAGAGTTTGGTGGGAGCGAACGGTCCGCCATCGACGCCGCCCAGATTAGTCTGCACGTCGAGAAGTTGCGCATTGGCGATGGTCGCGTTGTAGTCCAGAATCAACCGCAGCGACAATTCTTTGGTGAACTGGTAATTCAGCTTCGCGCGGTTAAGGTAATTGTTGAAAACACTTTGCCCGGGTGTGAACGGAGGCGTAGTCCAACCCGTCCGCGTTCCCAGCCGGTAGTAAATCAGCAGGTCATCAAATCGGAACCGCGAAGCAGGCCGCAGTGTCAGTCCGAAATTCACCCGGCTGGCATTGGCCAGGAAGGGCAGGAGGCCGGGAGCCGGAAAAAAGTTCTCTCCAATTCCCTGCGTATACCGCACGGAGAAGGAGATCCATTTGTACGGTTGCGTGGCGGCGAGAAGGGAAGTGCTGTGTTTGCGAAACCCGATATTGTCGAAGAGTTCGTAGGCTTCACCACGATTGATGCTGAGGGTGGTCTGCTTCGTCAAATCCACTTGAAATCCAACGGCTACCTGCCAATCCTCGAGAATGTTGTTGTGATTCCAGTCCACGGTTTCGCTGGCCGTCGGGCCGAAATCGACAACCTTGCTCTTCTCCGGTCTCCAGAAATAGGCTCCGAATGCGTTGTTCTGCCGGATGTCGATGCGATTCACGAATCCCAACGCCGTGCAGAAATTCGGCGACAAATCGTTGTAGTTGGTGGAAAAACTGAAATGCCGGCCGCTGTACGATGCGTCGGCCCACAGCGCGTTGCCCTGTTGTGAACCCAAGGGCGGATTACTCGCCGCAAAGGACAAGCAATTCTGTCCGGCGTTGAGATCCGGCCGCGTCCAGCTGTGCACCCCCTGAATATCGACCACCCAGTTCTTGGAGAATTTCAGCCGCGCATCCAGCGAAGCCACGCGGTTGCTGGTGTCCGCGAAATCACGGCTGGAGAAAAAGCCTCCCACGTAGGACTGATTGCCGAACTCGCGGGTCACCCGCACTACCCCGTCCACCGCTCGCGTGTGGTAGGGCCCGCTGGTGAATCTCTGGCCGGGCTGCCGATCGTCGATGACCAGGGCACCCAGCGTCCACTTGCCGACCTTTCCCGTCACGCGGCTGCCGAACTGCGGGTCGGCGATCCGGCGTGAAAAAAACAAATTGATGGGGGTCACAAAGAATCCTGCATTTTCAATGAAGAACGGTCGCTTCTCCGGGAAAAAAACGGCGAAGCGCTGATTGACGGTGACCTGCGGGTCGTCCGATTCCACCTGGCTGAAATCCGGATTCACCGTGAGGTCGAATGTCAGCGCATCTTGGGAGACAAACTTCGCGTCCAGCCCCGCGCGATGCTCGTATTTATCCACGAACCCAGGAGGACCGCCGCTTGGCTGATTCAGAAAGTGGTTATTGGCCAGCAGGCCATAAGGAATGAGCTGAATGTTCCGCCCTGGAGAAACGTTTTCCAGACCACCAACGGGAGCAAATTGCTGTGTCAGCCCCGCGACCCGCTGGGTCACATACGGCCAATAGTCGTATTCGCTCTTGCGAAGGATCACCCGATAAAGCGCTATTCCCCAGGTTTGCTGCGGGTCGTTCGAGAACCGCAAGCTCTTGAAGGGAACTGAAAAGAAGACGATGTAGCCGTCGCCCGTGATGCGCCCCGCGTTATCCCACAAGGTGTCGAAGCTGAAATCGTATCCCTGCCCCTCGGTGTAGATCGCATCGGTCTGCACCCCCAGCGGATTGGAGTAGAAGAAATAGGCGCGGTGAAAATCCCGAAACGTGTCCAGCAGCACCCCCACGCCGTCGTCCTGATCGGAGGCTTCGCGCTTGGAAAGATGCGCCCGCACCTCGCCCGGTTCATCGTGACAAACGAAGACGGCGTAAAGGTTCTTGTCGTCGTAGGAGAGGTAAGCGGTGGTAGCTTCGGTCGCAGGCGTACCATCGCCCGGAGTGTTCTGTCGGAAATCGGTGACCGTCAGTTCCGCTTCGCGGGGATGGTTTTCCAGGAAATCTTCCAATTTGGGCGCTCGATCGACGCGGGGGATCTTGGACAGCGGAATCTTGGCTGCCTGGGGAAGGAGTCCCGCGGTGGCCTGCGCGGAAAGGGGTATCGCTGCGGCGCAAACGGAAATAATCCCCAGAACAGCATTCCGGATAAGAGGGCCCATGTAAAATGTCTTTATCTAACGTTTACTATACTCTGCTGCAACTATAAGCTGGTACTGGGGTTGTCTCATGCAGTACGGCGGAGGCGGGGCCGCGGAAGGTGGGGGCCCGCCGCTAGGAGGCCGGCGGAAGAATTTCATAGCGCCATGAAAGGGTCGCAGTCTTCCTCAGCATGGCTGCAACCGAGCAGTATTTGTCCTCGCTGAGCTGGATGGCGTGCTTTACCGCCACGTCGTCGAGTTGGCCGCGGAGACGATAGAGCATTTCCAGCTTGGTCCAGACCGTGGGTGGCTCCGCCGCGCGTTCGCCCGAGCAGATCACTTCCAGGGACTCCAGCTTCTGCCGCTTCTTATCCAGGATGATGACCACGTCGGTGGCGGTGCAGGCTCCGAGCGCCAGCAGCAGCAGCTCCATCGGGCCGGGCGCCTGGTTTGAGGCCCGGTCGGAATCGATGGTCATGGCGTGTCCAGACGGGCTGGTGGCCACGAATTTCTGTTCGCCAATCCACTTCACCGATCCAGTCTGCATGCGACCTCCCCAGGGAAAAGGATAACAGGAGGCGGAATTTGAAACGAGCTACACCCGTTGTAGCATTGGCTCTGTTTTTTGGTTTAAATTGCCTGGCCCGGCTTGTACTCTCGATAGCGCTAGGGGAGGAGCGACCAAATGCAAATTCTAGTCTCCAAGGCCAAGGGCCCGGCGATCGCTGCGCTTGGGCTGGCGGCGCTTCTTTGGTCGTCAACCATCGGAGCTGCCCCGCCTCACCGTGGTTTGGCCGCCGATGGAAAAGATCAACCGTACGTGATTGAGTACTACTACAAGGCCAAGTGGGGGCACGCCGAGGAATTCCTGGCGCTCTTCAAGAAAAACCATCATCCAGTTCTGGCAAAGGAGATCGAGCTGGGGCGTATGTTGAGGGTCAGCATGACCGTTCCGCGGTATCACACCACCGAAGACGGCCGTTGGGATTATCGAGTAACCATCGTCTTCAAGAATGCCACCATTGCCAACGACAATTTTGACAGCTCGGCGCTGATCAAGCAGCTCTATCCCGATCAAGACACCTTCAAAAAAGAAGAACAACGCCGCTTCGAAATCCTGGAAGCTCATTGGGATCTGCCCATCAAGGACGTGGACCTCGAGGCGCGCTGATCCCTTCCCATTTTTGAGCAGCCCGGTGATCAGCCGCCGCGCACCGGGCCGGTGGTGGCGGCAACTTCAATGATCGGGTTGGGCTGCGCCCTCATGGTGCGGACAAAAAGTTCCACGATGGCTCCGTCAAATTGCGCATTCGCGCAGCGCTCCAGCTCGGCCAGAGCGTCGACTGCTTTACGGGCCCGCTTGTACGTGCGGTCGCTGGTGATGGTGTCGTAGGCGTCGGCGATCGCAATGATGCGCGCGCCCAAGGGAATGTTCTCCCCGGTCAATGCGTCTGGATAGCCCGAGCCGTCGAAGAATTCGTGGTGGTGAAGAACCATTTCGCGGATACGCGCGAGCGGCGTCAGCGGGTCGAGGATCTTCGCGCCGAACTTCACGTGTGCCTTCATGGTC
>Ga0179587_10000321_pt1 | contig 20293 bp, 15 predicted proteins | sample CZODoug2_1_08_16_FD_185932 | JGI IMG/M metagenome (GOLD analysis project Ga0179587, IMG submission 185932) | Vadose zone soil fungal communities from Angelo Coast Range Reserve, California, USA - CZODoug2_1_08_16fungal | ecosystem: Environmental > Terrestrial > Soil > Vadose zone | place: USA...
GCTTGAGCACCGCGTTCTCGACCTCGGCCGAATAGATATTCTCGCCGCCTGAGATGATCATGTCCTTGACCCGGTCGACGATGAACAGAAAACCGTCCTCGTCCATATAGCCGGCGTCCCCGGTCCGGACCCATCCGTCGACCATCGTCGCTGCCGTGACGTCCGGCTTGTTCCAGTAGCCCATCATGATGTTGGGTCCGCGAACCCAGATTTCGCCGACATCGCCGCGCGGCAGTTCCGCGCCGTCATCCGCGGCGACCTTCACCTCGACTCCCGGCAACGCATGACCGACGGAGCGAAGTTTCGACGTGTCGCCATCGAGCGTTTGATATTGAGGGCCCAGTATCGTCGCGCCGGGCGACAGCTCGGTCTGACCGTAAGCATGGAAAAAACGTGCGTCTGGTAACGCCTTGATCGCGCGGCGCAGCACGGCTTCCGGCATGGGCGCCGCGCCGTAGACGAGCGTCCGGATCGATGAGAGATCACCGCCACTCGCGTCGTGATGATCGAGCAGCATTTTCAGCATTGTCGGTACAAGCAGGATGTCGGTGACCCGATCGGCAACGATGGCGTTGATGACCAGTGCCGGCACAAATCCCGGAACAATCGAATGACATCCGCCGAAGAATGTCGCGGAGAACATCATCACCGCTGCCGCCATGTGAAACAGCGGCGGCGCATGCAATGTGATCGCATCGGCATCGGTGTGCGTGACCATGGCCAACGACGACAGGCTGGAAATGAGCCCTGCATGGCTCAGCATCACACCCTTGGGAAAACCCGTGGTTCCGCCCGTATACATGATCGCCGCCAGAGCATCGCCACCGCGCCGTATATCTTCGACCGGTGCCGTGTCGGCGACCAGGCGCTCATAGTCATGCGCCCAATCGGGCGCACCGCCTTCACCCGCGAAAACACAATAGCGCAGCGACCGTACCTGTTCGCGGAGCGACGCCGCTTGGTCCACGAAGCTGTCATCGAAAAACAGGACGGAGGGCGTGGAATCATCGAGCGAATAGAGAATTTCCGCCGCGCTCCAACGCGTGTTCACCGGGACAGCGACGGCACCTAGCCAGAAGACCGAATAATAATATTCGACATAGCGATCCGAATTGTGCCCCAGCATCGAAACCCTATCGCCCGGCCCGACCCCCAGCGCGCGAAGCGCGCCGGCAAGCCGCGCGACACGGTCGGCAAATTCGCGCCAGTTCCCCTTGCGCCCCTTGAATGACGTCGCGGTGCCATTGCCGTTGATCTGGACCGAACGGTGAACACCTTGAGTCAGATACATATTTTCTCTCTCAAAGCCGAAATGACTCTGGGCCAGGCAAGGAAATCAGGCGGCGTCCTGCTTCGTCCAGAATGGCGCACGCAGTTCGACTTTCAGCACCTTGCCTGCCGCTGAAAGAGGAAGCGGCTGTTCGCGGATGTCGCATGAGCGCGGGCATTTATAGCCGGCGATCAGCGGCCTGCAGTGTTCGATCAGCGCATCGAGCGTAACGCTCTGCCCCGCGCGCGGCACGATGATGGCATGGACGCGCTCGCCCCATTGGTCGTCGGGCACGCCGATCACAGCGCAGTCGGCAATCGCGGGATGCTTGAGCACCGCATTCTCGACCTCGGCCGAATAGATATTCTCGCCGCCTGAGATGATCATGTCCTTGACCCGGTCGACGATGAACAGAAAACCGTCCGCGTCCATATAGGCGGCGTCACCGGTCCGGACCCATCCATCGACCATCGTCGCTGCCGTGACGTCGGGCTTGTTCCAGTAACCCATCAACGCGCCGGGTCCACGGAGCCAGACTTCACCCGTTTCTCCAAGCGGCAGTTCGTTTCCATTGTCCAAGGCGATTTTTATGTCGATCCCGGGCAGGGCTCGGCCGGCCGAGCGGAGCTTTGAGGTGTCGCCATCGAGCTTGTGATATTCCGGACCCAATGAAGTTATGCCACACGAGAGTTCCGTCATACCGTAGCCGCCGAAAAATCGCGTATTGGGCATTGCCGCCATCGCGCGACGCAGCACGGCCTCAGGCATTGGAGACGCGCCATATAGAAGCGAGCGAATCGCCGAAAGATCCCCTCCGTTCGCATCGCAATGATCGATCAGCATCCTAACCATCGTTGGCACAAGCAGGACATCGGTGACCTGCTCGGACGCGATCACATTGCAGATTGACGCTGGTACAAACCCCGGAACGATCGCGTGGCATCCACCGAAAATTGTCGTGGTAAACATGATTCCCGCTGCTGCGACATGAAACAACGGCGCTGCGTGCAGGTACGTCGTATGCACGCTGGGACCGAGGACGGCTGCCATGCCCATCACACTGGAGGCGAAGCCCGTGTGGCTCAGCATGACGCCCTTGGGAAAGCCCGTTGTCCCCCCCGTATACATGATCGCCGCCAGAGTGTTGCCCCCGTGCCGGAGGTCTTCGACCGGGACGGCTTCGGCGATCAGCCGCTCATAATCATGCGCCCAATCGGGAGCCGCGCCTTCGCCGGCGAAAACATAGTGGCGCAGCGAGTGGGCCTGTTCGCGGAGCGACGCCGCCTGGTCCACGAAGCTGTCATCGAAAAGCAGGACGGATGGCGTGGAATCATCAAACGAATAGAGAATCTCCGCCGCGCTCCAACGCGTGTTCACCGGGACAGCGACGGCACCGAGCCAGAAAACCGCATAATAATGTTCGACATAGCGATCCGAATTATGCCCCAGCATCGAAACCCGGTCGCCCGGCCCGACCCCCAGCGCGCGAAGCGCGCCGGCAAGCCGCGCGACATGGTCGGCAAATTCGCGCCAGTTCCGCTTGCGGCCCTTGAACGACGTCGCGGTACCATCGCCGTTGATCTGGACCGAACGATGAACGCCTTGAGTCAGATACATATATTTCCTCTCCAGAGCCGCACTTGTGGCGGTCCGTCAATTTGCTCCGGTTCTACGCCTCGGCATGGTCCAGCCGCGCATCGGGCTTGGCCGGCCGCAACCGCCGCAGGACATAGACGGCCTCAGTTGCCGCGACGGTCTCGCCACTCTCGCTGCGAACGACGGCGTTGACCCGAAATGTCGCATCCTTGCCGTCATCGATGAGATGCTTGATTTCCCTGGCTTCCTGCTCGTCTAACAAGGCTTCGGCGATGATCGCCGTCCGGGCGGGGCGCCTGAAATCGATCGAGACCGACTGGACGGCTGCATGCATTGCGGTGAGGCGTTCGGGGCCGATGATCCGGATTGCCACCAGGCCGCTCAGCATCTCGGCCGCCGCCCACTGGATTGCGGCATGGATCGTGTTCAGATGATTGCCGTTCGCCCGGTTCAATGGCACGCGGCAACGATAGATACCGTCGCGGACCGATTCCACGCTCAGATCGATTTGCGCGTAGAGCGGACAGAGTCGGCGGATGGTAGCTTCCACGGCAGCTTCATCGAACATTATGACCTCTCCTCCCGAGCCGGCACATCCGGTTAATTCGCCTGACTGACCCTGTCGGGTTCGGCGGCGGCGGCCGGGGCGGCGTCGCCGGCTGCGGTGATGATCCACGACCTTGTTGTCGAAGCGAAGTTGCTCGGTCATTTTCGCGTCCATTTTCCGCGCAAGGGGGTGCGTCAAAGCGATCGCGCGATGATGGTCTTCATGATTTCACTGGTGCCGCCGAAGATGCGGGCGACCCGAACATCGGCATAGAGCCGCGCGATGGGATATTCGGTGATATAGCCATAGCCGCCGAAGAGCTGCAGGCATTCATCGATGACCTGGCATTGTTGCTCGGTAATCCACAGCTTCGCCATCGCCGCGGTCGCCGCGTCGAGTTCGCCAGCAAGCAGCCGAACGATCATCTGATCAATGAAGGTCCGCGCGACGGTGGCGATGGTGGCGCATTCGGCAAGCTTGAACTGGGTATTCTGGAACTCGAGGAGCGATTTGCCGAACGCCTTGCGTTCCTTGGTATAGGCGGTCGTCATTCTGACGGCTTCTTCGATGTTGATCACGCCGGTGATCGCAATTTGCAGCCGCTCCCAGGCGAGCTGCATCATCAATTGGGCAAAGCCCTGGCCCTCGACCTCGCCGAGCAGATTGCCGATCGGCACGCGAACGCCATCGAAGAACAACTCGGACGTGTCCTGCGCGCTCATGCCGATCTTGTGGAGGTTGCGGCCACGGCAAAACCCTTGCGCCTGACCGGGAGCGTCGGCCTCAACAACGACCAGCGACATGCCCTTGGCACCGGCTTCCGTTCCGGTCCGTGCGACGACGATGATATAGTCGGCGTTCTGGCCGTTGCTGATGAGCGTCTTGGCTCCGTCTATCAAAAAATGATCACCGTCGCGCCTTGCGGTGGTGCGTATGGCTTGCAGGTCCGAACCGGTGCCCGGTTCGGTCATGGCGATCGCGCCGACCTTTTCACCCGACGCCAGACCCGGCAGCCACCGGAGCTTCTGCTCCTCGGTGCCGTAGGAAAGGATATAATGTGCGACGATGCCGGCGTGCACACTCACTCCGCCGCCCAGGCCGCCGGCTAGACCGGCGCGAGCCAATTCCTCGAAGATGACGATGTCATGGGCATAGTTGCCACCCGCGCCGCCATAGGCCTCGGGGATGCTCGCACATAGCAGCCCGGCCTCGCCCATCTTGCGCCACGATGCCCGATCGACAATTCCTTCCGCTTCCCAGCGCTCGCGCTGCGGCGCCATCTCCTGCGCGAGAAAACGGGACGCGGCATCGCTCAGCAGCGACAATTCTTCATTCATCCAGGGGGAATTGCTTCCGGACATTCCGCTCTCCAAACCCATCGCCCTGCCTGCCGCTGTGAGGACCGGTGCGATTTGGCCGTAGGGTGCTGGAAGGGTCATCGGCGTCAGCCGGCTCACCGCCCGGCGCCAAATTTCCACCTGACTTCCACGCCGTAGGTTCTTGGTTCGCCGCAACGGCGCGTCGGTTCGCCGGTGAGGACCAAGTCTATGAGGCAGCTGGAATGTTTGCCGATGTTCTTCGCGTAGAGCGCGACATTCGCTTTGGATCCGAAGACATTCGTCGCTTCCAACCGCCCATCGAAGGACGCCACCTTCGGAGGAACCTCAGTTATTGTTATATTCGATAGGCCCGGGGCAGCTTGATAGTAGCTGCCCATGAGGTTGAGGTGGTCGAAAGGTCCCGCGATCGGGAGCTCGGCGTTGACGGTCACGCCCCATGTTTCAGGTATGACCCCATAGACGTTCTGCCCGGCGAGGCTCTGTCCAGTCGTGAGGATAAATTGGGTATAGGTCGCCCAAACACGCGAGTAGAACCCCGACAGCGTGAGCCACGGCAGCGGCATCGCAGATCCCTCCGCCTCAAAGCCGTTGATTTTCGCCTTGTTGGACTGTCCTGTCGCCGGGTCCCTGTTTTCGATCACGACACTCACTCTTCCCGTGGCTGGGTCGATGATGGTCTGAGACACTTGGATGTCCGTGTACCAGGAGTCGAAAACCGCGATGTTGGCCCGGACAGGGATACCGGCGACCCGCCAATCGGACTTCAAGCCGACTTCCACATCTTTAACGATTTCTGGTGCGTAGCTGTTCAAAGCGGGCTGGTTCGGCGGCGGAATTGCATTGAAGCTGCCCGCCACGTAGCCCCGACGTGTCGCGGCGTAGAGCAAGATTCGATCGGTCGCCTGCCAAGAGGCCGTGAAGTTGTAGTTGTAGCTGTTCGACTTGAGGGTCAAACGCAGCGTACAAGTTGCCGGGTCAGTATTTGGGTAGTAGGTGGCCGGGCTCGTGGCGGGCAAAAATTGATACTGGCATATCGGGACGGGCGACCCGCCAAAGTTCTGCGCCACCAACGTTCGGTCGTCCCATGTATTCCGGAAGCCGGCTGTTAATGAGAGGCCGTGAATCCAATCCGACAGATCATAGTTCGCCTGCCCGAACACCGCATAGGATTTGAAGTCGGTGTTGCTAGTCTGGTCACTCGGAGAGCCGGTCGGCGATAGCACCGCAAAGATGCTGCCCTGCGTGCGTTGAGTCTCAGTGTTGTCGCTGTAGACCGCCCCCAGCCGCCAATCCAACCGATCGCTCAGCGCCTTACCGTAAACTTGCGTTTCATTGTAAAAGTTTGTGTCGCGACTCTTTATGGTGGCCTGGAACACGTTAGCGGGCGTCCCATCCCAGTCCTGCCCGAATAGAATCCTATTTTGACCATAGTAGATGGTGTTTCGGACGTTAAAGGCGCCGAGTTTCAAGGTGAAGGTGTCAGTCACCGAGTCGCGGGCGACATTGTCGTAGCTCTTGGAGCTTTGGGTGGTCTTGCTGTAGCCTGCCGCAAGCTGCTGATCGACATAGCCCTTCAGGTTGTCGGCGCCGAAGAAGCTGTTGAACGGCGGCGTGTAGACACACGAGAGCGCCGGCGTGAACGGACTCGTGCAAGGCCCGGCAATGCTGGCCGCCTGTAGAGGCGTCCGATTTTCAGTCACGCGATAGGTAGTGAGTTGCAAGTAGTTCTCGAAGGAATCGCTCGGCGCCCAGAGGGCGGAGCCGCGGATTGCCCAATTGTTGCGGTCGTTAAACCCCAGACCTGGGACGGTTATACTTGTAATCGTGCCATCTCGCCGCTCGTACTCGCCGGCGATGCGGAAGGCCAGGGTATCCCCTACAGGAATATTGACCGCCCCTTCGAACCGCCGCTCGTTGTAGTTACCGTATCGCGCGTCAAGATAGCCGCCGAAATTTTCGAGGATCGGCTTTTGAGAGAGGAACAAAACCGCGCCGCCGACGCCGTTCTTGCCGAACAAAGTTCCTTGAGGGCCCTTTAGCTGTTGTACCGAGCTTAAGTCGAAGGTGGCGTACTCCAGGATCCTTGAATCGAGGGGCACGTCGTCTTGATAGGTGATCACTGAGGGGTCCGATCCGAAACCTTCAAACGACCCGCGGATCAAGTAATCTGTTTGACCGGTAAAGCCCTGCAAGATTTGAAGAGAGGGAACCAGGCGCTGGATGTCCGCGGAGCCGCTGACCGCCGCGCTAGTCAGGGCTTCGGCCGTGACTGTCGTCACCGCGACCGGCACCTTTTGTTGAGATTCCGACGACCGCCTCGCCACGACCACGATATCCTCGAGTCCCGTCCGCGCGTTGTCGGTAGTGCTCGCAGTCGAGCTTGGCCCAGCCGCCTGGGGGGCAACCTTGGCCGGAGCATCGGCTAAAGGAGCCGGAGCATCGGTGGATGCCTGCTGTGCAAAAGCGGGCGATGCGAACGCAAGAACAGCGGTCGATACAAGAAACGCGGCCTTCATAAACATTCTCCCCTTGAGTTCTGTTTTCGTTGTTTTCGTTTGAGCGCCAATGAACCCCCTCGTGCTCATAGGTGCTCACTTCCTGGTCAGTGACGTCGCGCAACATGCCGCTCGGCAACATTATCCCTCACCATCTACAATTGTTATGTTTGTATTAGACAATTGTCTATCAAGTCGTGCGAGATGTCAAGCTGCTAGAGCAGTTGGCACGGCCCATCATGCGGGCTCCTGGGCGGCGTTTTGCAGAGAAGCGTATGTTACGCACGCGGTGAGCGACGCCATCGAATGCCCCATATCGCGTCGATGCATGATGCTCTGGACCCGTCATGCTCTTCGCGCGAGCGCTGGAACGCCGCGCGGCCTGCGCACGTTCTCTGAATGACGGTCTGGCTGAGGCGATCTCGAATCGATGAGCCCCGATGTGAGGGTGCAGGAGCTTGCCGCGAAAACGCTCGAGCACACCTTCGGTGTCCTCGAAACAGCCGTTACCCGGCGGGGTATTCGCAATCCGCTTGATCACCTGCTGGAGTCTGGTTTGCGTTTGGGCGAGTTTCCCGCCGCAGAGATTCGGTCTCGACCAGTTTCTCGCCCAACCGGACGAGCAGGGCCTCGCGGCCGATACCCCACACCCCTATGAAATTCTTCGATCCTGATTGTTCACATCGCCCTTGATCAGGAAATCGGAAACGCGAGCGCGCTAAGTCTCCGCACTGAAGGATAGTGCAGCTGCTGTCATAGTCCGTACGACACGATCTTCGGCTCCCTCGCTGAGAGGGTGATCGGAGGATTCCTCGGGCACGAGCCCGCTTACGTCCCATCTGGGCCCCAGAACCGTCGCGCGTTGCGTCAGATCCAGCACATATAGCAGGTCCATCCTGTCAGCCTTCGGAATCGCACGATGCAAGCTGTTGAGGAAGCGCCGCAGGGAGATGGAAAGATGGTGTGCCATGACCTTTGAGAAAAGCTCGGTACCGGCTTCCCGGGTGAGAAGCTGAAGCCAGCGGTCCCATCCGAGCGGGTTCCTCGCGCGAAGCTCGAAATAGGGCTGAACGAAAGCTCTTATGAGCTCGGCCACGGGAACAGGCTCGGGTGAATGGCGCTCTTCCAGCGCATCAAGAGCGATCGATCGGGCATCGTGCAAAAGCGTGGCGCGGGCTTCCACCACTGCGAAGTACAGTTCTTCCTTTTCAGCGAAGTAGTAGGAGATCAGGTTCACGTTGGTCCCCGCCTTGCGCGCGATTTCGCGAAGGGGGGCGCCATGCACACCCTTGCTCGCGAACAGCTCTTCGGCGGCGGACAGGATCCGGTTACGCGGTGTCTCTTTTTTGCCGTCGACCAGCTTTTTTTTGCCGACGACCAGCTTTGCGCTTTTTGCCACTGTGAATCCTGGTGATCGGTCGCCCGGCCGTTGTTTGCGGCTGTGCGCGCCTGTTTGAACTGAAACGGAAGGCGATATCACATTTTTTTAGACGAACGAACAGTAACAATTATACATGGAGACTATGAGGTGCGGTGTCAGCAGGCGATTTAGCCTTTCTCCGACACACGCGACCTCGGGCATATTCAGCTCACACCATGCCGCGCGCCACATCGCTGCGCGAGGCATCGCCGATCTGCGATCCGCCGTCGCAGTCAAGGATTGTTCCGGTGATATAACTCGCCGCCGGCGAACAGAGGAACACCGCCGATTCCGCGACCTCCTCGACCCTCCCCCACCGTTTCATCGCTATGCGTTCATGATGCGCCTGGTGCGTTTCGGCATCGGGCGCGAGGCGCGCCATTCCCTCCGTTCCGGCGATCGGGCCCGGCGAGATGCCATTCACCCGCACGTCGGGGCCCCATTCGAGCGCGAGTACCCGTATCAACTGGTTGATACCGGCTTTCGCCGCGCAGACATGCGCCTGCAGCGGCGATGCATTGATCGCCTGCCCCGCGGTGATTGCGATCACCGACGCGCCGCGCCGCCTGAGCAGGTCGTGGCAGCCGCGGAACACGTTGAAGGTACCGTTGAGGTCGATATCGACGACGGTACGAAAGGCATTGGCCGACATGCCAAGAGCGGGCGCAAGAAAATTGCCCGCCGCGCCTGAAATGACGATGTCCATCGGACCGAATTTCTCGACCACATTCTCCATTACGCCGCGGATCACGCCATAATCACGGACGTCGCCCGACAGTCCAATCGCGTCATGGCCGATCTCGGCCGCAGCGCGCGCCGCCTTGTCGGGATCGCGTCCCGCGACCGCTACCTTTGCGCCCAACTCGGCGAAGCGTTTGGCGATACCGAGATTGATGCCGCTGGTACCGCCGGCAACGAAAGCCGTCTTGCCGCTCAGCAGATTGTCACGAAATGTTGTCATAGACTTTCCTTCTCTCACGCCTCCGCCGACCTGGTTCCCTGGTGGAATAGTGGCGGCAAGATCGATCCATATTCCGCAGCGCGCAGCCATCCATGGCCGCACATGTCGAAGCGCAACGTCGTTCGATCGGACAATCGCGCCGCCAAGGCCGGCCACAGATCATCGCGACGTTCGCCCCGGTTCATAGAGTGATGCCGAGTGCCGTACTCACTGAGACGCTTCTATTTTACCCATGACGGCCAGTGTCCGATGGGCGTAATCGCTGATCCTGGACTCTCCAAAACGAAAGATCCCGCTTCTGCAGCGATCCTCAAGCGGAAGAATGAGATGCTGGGGCAAGGCGCTATAGCCGAGATATGCGCCAGCCCATGATCCGGCCGTCGCCCCGATGGAATCCGTGTCGAGGCCCGATTGCGCGGCGAGCCCGGCGGTCAGGGCGAAGTCACCGCCGCCCCAGAGAATGGCTGCGCTCAAGGCCCCGGCATTGTTGATCGTATGCACGAAGCTCATGCGAGACCAACGCGCGTCGAGCTTGTCGAACGCAGCTTCCCAATTATCGCCGTTCCGAAAATCTTCGAGTACGGTGTTGATTTCTATGGCCAAACGCGATCGAGCCGGGACGTGCTCGAGTGATCGTACAATCGAATCCTCGGGGCTTTGCGCAACAAAAGCCGACGAGACGAGTGCGGCCGCCCACATAGCGCCATAAATGCCGTTCGCACGATGACTCAGCGACGCGTCGTTATAGGCCAGCAAGGCCGCCCGCCGGGGGTCTCCGGCGGCAACATAGCCGAATATGTCGGCGCGGATGAGCGCGCCTATCCACTCCCGATACGGATTCCTGTGCTCGCCCACCGCATCAAGCGGTATTTCACGCACGAGATTCTGATAGGTTGCGCGCTCCGCCGTGTACACCTGATAGACCGGAAAACGCCACAACCACTCGTGCGCAACATCCCAGCTCGTGTAGGAGGCCCCATAGGTCTCCAGGATATGAAGGCCGAGGATGGTGTAGTCGACATCATCATCCCGGATCGATCCGTGAATCCGGCCCTTGGTAACCCCATCAACGCCAAAGAAACGGGCATACACGCTAAAGTTTTCAAGATCCGCTCCCTCCTCGAAAGGCACATAGTCAATGAGGGGATAGGCTTGCTGCGCTTCCAGATGGGATCGGATCTGCCTGCGCGTCGGACCTGCTTCCAGCGGCTTGCCCATCATATTCCCGATGACCCGGCCAAACCAGGCGCCCTTTATCCGGTCCTCAAGCTTATCGGGAATCGCGAGCGCAGCGGCCTCTTCAGGCAGTTCCGAGACGATATCGTCGAGTTGCGATCCCTCGAAGAACGGCCACTCCACCGGCGGGGGCGCCGCCAAAATCTGAGCGTAGAGATCGCTAAGAGCCTTGTCGTCCCGGAAGGTCAGCCCTTCCAACTTTGCCCGCAATGCGGTGACATCTCTGCCGGTCTCCGCGGCCTGCTCCAGTTCATTGCGCGCGAGGCCCCATGGCTCTTGCGAGATGCCGGCCATCGCTTCCCAATCCGATAGATACTCCATTTCATCCTCTCGACCGACCCTTGGCGCAACGCACTGCGTCGGCGCTCGTGTCGGGGCGGGCTTGGGACCGCGCAGCACCGGGAACCGCAGCGACCCCAGCCAAAAGAATCGTCAATGCTTTGCGCATATCCCCCTCCCCTCCCGGCCAAGCGCTGCTTTGGTCGCTTCGGCACTTTGCAGCCCTGCTGTATCCGCGGCGCGATCCACGATCGATCGTCGATCCCTCACTATACACTGCATGATTCTTCATGTACATTTGTCTAGTCTTGGTATTGCAATCGTATATCGATGGTGCCAGACTTTAAACAGGAAGCGGCCATGGCACTTCCGAATCATACGAGAAACGTGACCGCCGACTGGCAGATCATGTCCGGCAAATCGGACGATATGCATGGATTGTCGGGCGGCAATAAGGATGAGGGTTGATGGCAAGCGTACCGTTTACAAAGGGCCTCCATGCGTTGGGCAATGGGCATTTTGCCTATCTCCAGCCTTCGGGAACGTGGGGATATAGCAACGCGGGATTGATCGTGGACGGCGACCAGTCGTTGCTTGTCGACACGCTCTTCGATGAACGGCTCACCGCCGAAATGCTGGACACGATGCATGCCGCCACTCGCGTGGCAGCCGGCGACATCACGCAGTTGGTGAATACGCACGCCAATGGCGATCATACCTTTGGTAACCGCCTCGTCACCAATGCGCGCATCATCGCCTCCGAAGCTGGCGCACATGAAATGGCGCATGACGCCCCGCCAGAGGCGCTGGCGGCACTGATGACCCAGGCCAAGGAAATGGGAGAGATCGGCACCTATTTCAGAGCAATCTTCGGCCCCTTCGACTTTGCCGGCGTCAAGCTCAGGCTTCCCGATGAAACTTTCAGCGGCGAAAAGACGCTCAAGGTGGGCGACAAGTCCGTCCAGCTCATTGAAGTGGGACCGGCCCATACCGCCGGCGACACGCTCGTCTATGTCCCGGCCGACAAGGTTCTCTACTCGGGCGATATCCTCTTCATCGAAGGGACGCCAATCATGTGGTCCGGGCCGGTTCGCAACTGGATCGCGGCCTGCGACCGGATGCTTGCCATGGACATCGATGTGATCGTGCCGGGGCATGGGCCCGTCACGGACAAGGACGGGGTCAGGGCAATGCGTTCCTATCTTGCCTATGTCGAGGAACAGACGCGCAAGCGCCATGCAGCAGGCATGGATTCCTGGGAGGCTGCCCAGGACATCGCATTAGCCGAGTTCGGCGCCTGGGAAGATCCGGAGCGGATCGCCGTGACGGTTGACACCATCTACCGCGAACTCAACGCCGACGAATCTCCTCGCGACGTTGTCGCCTTGTTCGGGCGGATGGCACAGCTCTGCACGCGCTACACGCCAGAGCGCATGTGCGCGCACGAGCATCACTGAGCAATCGCGCCGCACCGTTATGAGCAAGCCAACCATCACTGTCGTCGGAGGTGCAGGGATCCCCGAGTTAATCTTCACATTCGCGATATTTTGTTCGTCATTCGAATTTAAGATTATGAGATATCACATTTATTCTATTCTCTGAATCTACCACCGCTTACGGGGTAAATATTTTAATTTAAGGGAAATGCGTTGCGATGAGGCTGATCACTTACACGGTTGACGGATCAACGAAACTGGGCGCCTGGATTGAAGGCGACCTACTCATCGCCGATCTTGCCGCGGCAGCGCTGGCGGAGAAAGTCGACTTGGTGCCCTTCAGTTCCATGCAGGCGCTGATAGAGGCGGGACCGATCTATTGGGACATTGCAAAATCGCTTGTTTCCGGCGCAGCGGGCAGCAGCAGCACTCTCAAAACCGAAGATGTTGTGCTTCGGTCCCCCCTCCCCCGCCCTCCGCATATTCGTGACTGCATCAGCTTTGAACAGCACCTCAGAAATGCCACCCAATCGTCCATAACGCTCATGTGCCAAGCCGCACCCGACCCGGAAGCGATGCGCCGGAAAATCGAGGAGAGCGGGGCCGCGGAGTTCCCGGAGGTATGGTGGAAACGAGCGATCTACTACAACGCCAATCCGTTTACTGTATCGGATCCGGGCGTCGACATCCGTTGCCCCAGCTATTGTAAATTGATGGACTATGAGCTCGAGTTTGCCGCGATTATCGGCAAGGCCGGGCATGATATCGCCCGCGACGAGGCAGCCGATCATATTTTCGGCTATACGATCTACAACGACTGGAGTGCGCGCGACGAACAGCTCCTCGTGATGAGCGGAAAACTCGGCCCGGGAAAGGGCAAGGATTTCGATCAGAGCATCACGCTTGGGCCGTGCATTGTGACGGCCGACGCTCTCGAGGATCCTTATAATCTCACGATGACCGCTCGCGTGAACGGTGAAGAATGGTCACGCGGCAGTTCCTCGACGATGTATCACCAATTTCCCGATCTGATCGCCGATCTGACCCGGTCGCAGGGTATCTATCCGGGTGAAGTGCTCGGCTCAGGCACGGTCGGGATGGGAAGTGGCCTTGAGTCACTCCGTTTCCTCAAGAACAACGATGTCGTCGAGCTTGAAGTCGAAGGATTGGGCATTCTCCGCAATCGAGTGGTAATGCAATAAGCATCGATCGGGCGGGTGACTTTGACCTATTCGGCAGGATATTTTAGCGATTTAGGATTTGGGTTCATCTCGCTCCTTTGTCACTGCGGGGAAACCCAAGCCTTACTTAAATAACATCTCGTTTTGAATCAGAGATGGCAACGATGAATGAGCTGGAGAAATTTGGAAGCGCTTCCACAGACTGGGCTCGAGATTGCGAGTCCAAGCAAGTCGCGGCTGGGGTGGGGGGGCGGTTTCATGTTCCGTGAAACCGCCCCCGGGATAGAGACTAAGAGACGAAACAGAACGAGATGGAGACTGACATCATGAAACGTACCCTTATTCGCGGTGGGCACATTCTGTCGATGGACCCCAATATTGGCGAACTACCGGTCGGCGACATTCTGGTGGAAGGAGATGTGATCGTCGAAGTAGCTCCGTCGATCGAAGCCGGCGATGCGGAGATCATCGATGCGTCTGGCCATATTGTCACACCGGGCCTGATCGATACCCACAAGCACCTGTGGCAGACGCCACTGAGGGGCTCGATGGCCGATACGACGCTCTTCGGCTATCTGTGCGGCGTACGTTTCAACGCTGCGGCGGCGTTCCAGCCGGCTGACGTCCGGCTGGGCACGCAACTCGGCGCGCTGGAGGCGCTCAATGCGGGCCAGACGACAGTTCTGGATTTCTCGCACTGCGTTAACACTCCTGACCACGCCGATGCGGCGCTGGAGGGCTTGATCGCGGCGGGCATCCGCGCGGTCCTCTGTTACGGATTCTTCGAGTGCGTACCGCATGCGCCTCTGTACTTCCCCGACGTCGATGCACGAGTCAGGGACTTCCAGCGTTTCGCAGACACGCATTTTTCCGGCGACCCTGGCTTGGTAACGCTTGGCGTAGCCCTTTCCGAAGTGGGATCGGTCCCGCTCTCGTCGACACGCAAGGAAATCGCGGCGGCGCGGGAGCGCGGCGCACTCATCGTCACGCACACCGGATGTGCGTGGGGCTTTCCCAACGCGATCAAGGAACTGGAAGAACAGAATCTGCTCGGTTCCGATCAGGTGCACGTTCACTGCAATGCCCTGTACGACGACGAATGGGCCCTTCTCGCCAAGGCCGGAGCAAAGGTATCCATTTCTGTCGAAGCGGAGCTCAACTCTGGCTTGGGACGCCCACCTTTCGCTCCTTGTGCACGGCACGAAATCAAACCCACGCTGTCCTGCGATTCCAATGCCCTGGTCAAGGGCGAACTCCTGACGCAGGCGCGTATGGCACTTGCGTTCAAGCGCTGGGAGGATACCGAGCCACTCAATCTGGCTCGCAAGGATCCTCTGGAAGTATCGACCACGGCATATGAGGCACTTGAATGGTGCACGATCAACGGCGCGGAAGCGCTGGGCCTCCAAGATAGCATCGGTAGCCTGACACCCGGCAAACAAGCCGATATTCTCATCATCGGAGGGCCGTCGTCGCTGGGGCATCATCCCCGCACTCACGCAGCGGGCGCCGTCGTATTCCAGACCGGCGCGTCCGATATACGCGCCATTCTCGTCGGCGGCCGCGTCGTCAAGCGCGACGGCGCACTGGTGGGAGTCGACCTGCCGAAGCTGCTGCAACAGGTGGATCAGGCAGCGCTTGATATCAAGGAACGCGGCGAGGCCATGAATCTTGAAGGGGCCCCTCAAAGTGCGGGCGACATACAAGATCTTCTGAAAATGGGCCTTGCGAATCTGCAGAACGTATGACGAGCCGACACGGGTTGTCCGGCGCTCGCTCCACTGAGGGAGGAGGACTCGTATGCTGTTAGGAGTTGATCCTCTCCTGAACGGGGAGCTTCTGAAGATACTGGACGAAATGGGACATGGCGATCAACTGCTCGTGGTCGATCGGAACTATCCCGCTACTTCATCGGGGAGGCCAGTGGTTCGCCTCGGTGACGTAACGGTCAGTCGCGCCATCGAGGCGATCCTCAGCGTGTTCCCCCTGGATACGTTCGTTGATCGCCCCCTGGAGCGGATGGAATCGGAAACTGCCGACGCATCCCATGCGGATTCGCAATCGGAGGTGCTGGCTGTCGCCCAAGCGGCACATCCCCGGTCGCTGGAGTTCACTACTTTGCCGCGCCGGGATTTCTACGAGCGGGCGAGATCCGCCTTTGCGGTCGTGCATACGCTCGAGGCGCGACCTTATAGTTGTTACATCCTGCAGAAAGGCGTGATCGAAGCGTGAGCGCGCACTTCTGGGTCCTGCGCGCCCACCCTTCCCCAAGAGGCAGATAGTCAGATGCCACATCATCGAGCTGATATTACGGTTTAACAGAAAGATCGTAGCATGTCCGTCTCTGAACCACGTCCCGATGTGAAAGTTCTGCTTGCGATGGCGGCGGATCACCCGCCAATCCATGAAGCTCCTCTTGCGGAAGCACGTGCGACGATGAGCCAGATCGGCTTGATGCTCGACAGCCCTTCCGTCTCGCTCGCGATGACGCGCGACATGGCTTGCCCTAGCACTTCCGGCGAAATCACGCTCCGGCTCTTAGACAGTCGCGTGGAGCGCGCGCCCGGACCTGCGGTAATCTACTATCATGGTGGCGGCTTCGTCATGGGCGATCTGGAGAGCCACCAGTCCCTATGCATCGAGGTCGCGCGCGCGCTGGATCTACCTGTGATAGTGGTCGGTTACCGGCTTGCTCCGGAGCATCCCTGGCCGGCTGCACCGGATGACGCAGAGGCGGCCGCCCGCTGGGTTGCAACCTCCCCCGCCGAACTCGGCCGATCCGTTACAGGGCTCATTCTTGCCGGGGACAGCGCCGGGGGCGCGCTGGCCATTGTCACGGCCATGGCGCTGCGCGATCTTCCGGCACAGGTCCCGGTGATCGCGTTGTGGCCGATCTATCCGACAACCGATTTCTCGAGCGATTATCCCTCCTCAGAGCTTTTTGCGGATGGATATTTGCTCACACGCTCGGCAATGCATTGGTTCAGCGAGCAATATGCACCCGACAAAGTCGATTGGCGCGCATCACCCCTGCTGGGCGATCAGGCAGGCATGCCACCCACGCTCGTCGTGACGGCGGAACTCGATGTCCTGCGTGACGAGGGACGCGCCTTCGCCGCAGCCTGCGTGGAGGCTGGCGTCGACACAGTATTTCATGAAGCGCGCGGTACGATTCATGGCTTCCTCACGATGAGGCAAGCTCTTCCATCGGCAGTGCACGATCTGGATGTTTGTTTTGAGAAACTGAAGCCAATGATTGCCCGAGCATCGAACTCGGCATGACAGCAGGGCTGGCGTCCAGCATCGGCGGACCATCAGCGCTTGCACCCGATAGGATACCAAACAACCGACGTAGCCGTTGAAACGCGGCTCATTGAGGAGAGAATGTATATGAAGATCCTGCTCGCCGCCTTGATCGCCGTTGCCGCTCCGGTTGCCGCCCAGACGGCACCGGCCGCGGCTCCCACCCCCGCTGCGGAGTTCAATCTGGACACGCCGCTCGAGACCCTCGTCGCCGATCCCGCCGCCAAGGCGGTGCTCGACAAGGATATGGGCAGCGACATCACCAAGCATCCGCTATACGATAATTTCAAGACGTTGAGTCTCAACAGCGTTGCGCCGTTATCGGGTGGGGCGATGAGCGACGATCTGCTCAAGAAGATCGGCGCGGACCTCGCCGCGCTCAAATAATCCAGGCCTAACCCTCGTGCCCGGCGAGTCCCGAGATTCGCCGGGCATGTCGTCTCTCAACAAACCCGACCGGTGTCTGGGCAATCTGCACCGACATTGAGCTGCTGACCCGATTCACGGACTCTCCATTGCGGACCATTTGGTCCGCTCTATCGGGCAACTCTGGTCAATTATTCCCGTAAAATATCGAGCAGCAGCGTTCCGTTCCACTGCGGCGGAATGACGATGCCGTAGGGGGTTCCGTCCGGAAGAACACCTGATCTATCAAGCACGGGGATCGACCTTTGTTGGGCAAGCGACGCCTGCGAGGGCAGCGCAAGCGTCATCATCAACGCCGCAACGACGGCCCGCCGCATCATCCTTCGGATGATCGACAGGCGGTCCGGGGTGGAAAGGGCAATGGGATAACCGCGCCTCATCTCAATTGAGAGACGAAGACGTCGGCTTCGGCAACCATCGCCAGGAGGTCCTCGCGGCCCTCGGCGGTCTTGAGATCGAGCGCGACGCTCATCTTTCCACCATTGGCGTGGAGGAAAATAGAGCCCATCCCAGCGTTACGCATCGGCCCGACGCGACGCAGGTCGTCCCCTTGTGGACTCTCCACTTTGATAACATCGGCGCAGAGTTGGGCCAGAATCTGCGTCGCAAACGGCCCCGAGACCACCGATGTCAGACCGAGGACCCGAACGCCGGCGAGTGGCCCCTCGAACGAGGTCATCTCACCGGAGGGGGGAACTGTCTGGGGGAGGCTCAACGCGGACCCCCGATCGCTCTCAGCGAGACCGGCGCGCCCGGGGCCGCGTAGTTGAGCCAAGTGCCGGCGAGCCGCTCGAAGCCCACTCCCGGCCTGGAGAAGTCGCAGACGCCTGCGGGAAAGACCTTTCTGAGCCTCGCCAGCAGCTGTTCCGAAAGCGGCTGACGATAGTCGGCGGGATCGATGGGCTTGAGCTGGCACTTGAGCACGTCGAGCTGGATGGGCATGCCGGCGACGAGGCGGGGATTCTTGTGCACGGGATAATAGCCGTTGCACCGGTTGCCGGCAGCAGGATCGGCCGGTTCGGCGAAGCGCACGCCGTCCGGATCCCAGCACGAATCCACAAGCGAGCCGCGATTGTCGCGTATCTTCTGTGCGGGCGGAGCCTTGGACGTGTCCGCATCGATGCGATCGAGCCACGCTCGCATGTCGTCGAGCGCGCCGTCGTTCACGGCGTCGTTCACCTTGCCGGGAAAGGTATACAGGACGTCGTTCGAGGCATTGCCATAGGTGGCCATCATCCGGGCGCGGGCGACGAACGACCCGACCCGGTCATGAACGTCCGGATTGGTTTCGGTATACAAGCGCAGATCGATGATCGGAACGGACGCGAGGCCGCCGCCACCTTCGGTCACCTGGCCACTGCGATAGGCGAGACCAAGTGCGTTCTTGTCCGCGACCGTCCTTTCGGAGACCATCTCGCCGTCCGGGCCGTAGCCGCTGATCATCTCGTTCAACTCGACGAACTGTTCGGCGCTGATCGCCCCGGCCTGGAAGGCGAGGAAACCATATTGGAGGCCGACGCTGTCCAACGGCCGACGAGGCGTGCCTGGCCGATCCGGCCGCTCGCCCCAGAGGTTCATCTGCCCCGAGTAAACGTCGCATCGCAAGCCGCCAGGCTTCTTCTGGCGATCGTAGATCTGGTCGTTCGGAATCGACACGTCGCAGCCGATAATCTGCGCGGGCTGATGGGCCGACGCGACGACGTAGCTGGGAGAGAAAAGGCCATCCCAACTCAAAGCCATTCCCCCCGGGCGCGGACTACTGGCGCCGGCCACGACCGGCGGCTTGGCCTTGGCCTCGCAATTGTTCCAGCCGGCCCATCCCGCCACCGCCGTCTTCTGATCGTACGTCCAGGCCAGCTTTGTCCCGGCGTTGAAGTAGCGCACGAGCAGCGAGCAATCGACGATGGCGGGGTTGGCCGTGACACCGTCGGGACCTTCGGCCTGGATGCCGGGCAGAAGACCGTCGAGGAGGCCCGGATAGTTGTCGGCGATCTGGAATTGCGACTTCGCTCCGCCGGAGAGGCCTACGCCAATCGTATGTCTGATCGTCCCGAAGTTGAGGATGAACCGTGCCTTGACCATCGACAGCGCCTCGGCGGACACGACGCTGTTGCAGACATTGCCCCATACGTTGAGCGTGGAGGATGCCACGGCATAGCCTTTGCCGAGTGCCGACGCCTGGAGGACCGGCGCGGTCGCGATGCCCTGGTGGTACCCGGGACCGCAGCTGCCGCCGAAAGAATATACGAGGTTTCGATTCCACGCCGAAAGCGGCTTCCAGGGACTGCTGTCGGCGTCCTTGGCCGGATCGACCAGGACCGCATACTGGTAGATGCCCCGGTCAATCGTTCCCGTCTCGACGCGCACGACGAAGTCGAGCGTCTTCCCGTCACTTGTCGTCGTCTGAACCAGATCGTCCGGGCGGGTTCTGGGATCGGGGAGCGGAAGGAACCTTTCGGTCTTCGATCGATAGACGTACGACACGACCGTCGGCGCAGAGCAATCAGGCCCGGAGGATTTGGCGAGCGTCGTTCCGTCGGGCAGTTTGAAACGGTCGGTCTGGCAGATCCAGGGCTGCTGGCGAGGGCCCGAAAAGATCGGCCCCCCGATCGGGAAGGCACGCAATCGTTGCGAGGCGATCATCTTGTTGGCAAGGCGGAGGTCGATCCTGTTGTCGCCTGGTGTCAGGCCCGATGCTTTGAAGAGCCGCCTCCCGCCGCCATCGCGGGCGAGCCGCGCAGACGACCGCTTGCCATTGATAAAGACCGTGACACGTTGGATCGAGGTTGCGAAGGTCAGCCTC
>Ga0179587_10000322_pt1 | contig 20257 bp, 14 predicted proteins | sample CZODoug2_1_08_16_FD_185932 | JGI IMG/M metagenome (GOLD analysis project Ga0179587, IMG submission 185932) | Vadose zone soil fungal communities from Angelo Coast Range Reserve, California, USA - CZODoug2_1_08_16fungal | ecosystem: Environmental > Terrestrial > Soil > Vadose zone | place: USA...
TCCGATCTGAGTGCCGTATTGCTTGACCAGGCTTTCGATGACCACTTGCTTCGCCACGGTTCGCGGCGGCGCTGCCACAACGGTACTCACGCTTCACCCCTGAAAACCGATGCCGGGCGGATGCTGGCTAGCCGCCGCAGCGGAAATGCGCTAAGAATCGCGACGATCACGGTCAACGCCACAGCTACAGGATACACAATCAACCTCGGCCGGGCCGCCACGCCAAAGACCGCTTTGCCCAAACCGATCGAGAGAAAAATACCCGCGGCGGCTCCGATGATCCCGCCCGCAAGTCCAAGCAATGCCGCCTCCGCAAGGAAAAGCCGCAGCACGCGCCGCATCGAGCCGCCGATCGCCTTCATCAAACCAACGTCCACCTTCCGTTCCATCGCCACGTTGGTCATCGCCGCCATCACGCACAGCCCCGTAAGCAGCAACACAATCGCCACCGTCGCCGTTAGCAGCCCGCTGATCCGGTTGTAAATCTTCGCCTGGCCTTCCGTGAATTGCCGAATCGGGCGAACGTCAACATCGGGAAGCAAGCGTTGAAGATCCGCGATGTAGCTCTGGATTTCGCCGGGAGTACCGGGAACGATCAGTTCGATCGCGCTGATGCAATCCGGTAGATTGGCCAAGCGTTGTGCTGCTCGCAATCCGATCTCAACGCGGTCGTCTTCCGGTCCACCGGTCTGGCGAAAGCTAGCCACGCGGCACGACTCGCGACTGTCACCACTGGCTAAGACGAGCTCCGTGTCCTGCTGAAAGCCCATCTGCTTTGCGACTCGTGCACCGGCCACGCACAGTTGCCCCGGCGATGGGGTTGGTTCGTTCAGACTGGCCTCAGGGCCTGAAGAGGAGAGCACGGAGGCCGTTTGAAACGCCAGCGGATTGGACCCGGCCACAACCGCGGCGAGAGATTTTCCCGACTGCGGAACGAAAACGCTGGCCACCATGTAGAGAGTGGACGATACTGCGACGCGGCCGCTGGGGAGATTCACAGGCACCAAATGGACGGTGGACTCGGGCAGCGTCTCGGAACTTGCTGCCGAGGAACCTTTCGGAAGGATCAGCACGTTTGGCCCGAAAGCGCGGAATTCCGTGGTCAGGCGGCGCTTGGCGTCCACTTGGAGATTGAGTAGGGCGGCGGTGACTGCAGCGCCTGCACCCAGCCCCAACAGTATGACGAACAGGCGGCCACGGTTCGCGCCAAGCAATCGCCTGATAATGCGCCAGAACATGGCTTTGTTTGTTGCGCGAGAGCCTGCCATCATTCGCCTCGCAAGATCGGGGCCGGTTCGTATTGCGAAGCACGGCGCAGTGGGAAGGCGCTGCCCAGAATCGTCACGCCCGCAGCGAGTGCAATGATCACAAAGAAGACGATGAGCGATGGCTCAGGGGCCGCGCCAAAGATTCTTTCTCCAAGCAGGCGCGCGAGAACAATTCCGATGGCATAGCCCGCTCCCCCGCCCACGAACGCGAGCAACAGCTGTTCTGCCGCAAGCAGGAATCCCACAGTGCCGGAGCCCGCACCCAGCGCCTTCATTAAGCCAATTTCCGTGCGCCGCTCAATCACCGAAGCCGCCGAGGAGGCGCCCACGGCCAATGCGGCGGCAAGCAGCGCCGCGCCTGTCACCAGCCATAGCAGCATGCGCACCCGCGTAAGAATCTGCCTTTCGCCCTCCGCGACTTTGCGGATCACGCGCACATCCGTCCCGGGCAGTGCCTGCTGAATCTGAAACGCAATCGAAGAAATATACGGCGTGCAAAACCACCGGTCATACTCGGCGGGTGTAAAACTCTTCGGGTCGCGCTTCGCAAACGCATCTTCTGGCTTGGTCAGTGCACTGACATACAATTTGCGATACTGGCCGGGCTTGCGTGCAAAGGATTGGGCTCGGGTAAGCGGGACCACGATAGCCTCATCCTCTGGACCGCCGGAAGTGAGTATCCCTGTGATTTTGAGAGGGGCGGGAATCTTCGTGACGTAGCCGGTGGCCAAGGAAATTGAGTCGCCGATCTTGATGTGATTTTTTTTGGCGAACGCGGCTCCGACCACGCATTCCATGGTATGGTCTGAAAACCATCTGCCGTCAACTTGCCACCAGGGGTTCGTCTTGGCAATTCCGGCTTGAAATTCCCCACCATCCGGGAGCGGGAGAGCATTGTCAGCCCACGTTCCAACGATGGGAACGCCCTCCATCCAATTCCCGAGCTGCCCACCCCCGTGCGCAAACGGCAGAGCCTTAGCGCGGACTTCGAGTATGGGCGCAAATGCCACGATGTTGTTGTGCCAGAAAATTGTTTTCAATTTGGGCAGGTCGGCTTCCGGGAGATATGCGCCTGCATTCACAGGCCGGTAATCCACGCCGCCAATTTCCAGCGGAAGAGAATCTGCTTGCGGCGTTACAACAAGATTTGCGCCCAAACTCCGGAATTCCTTCGCCAGCCGGTCACCCACGTCCAGCGACACGCTCAGCGCCGCCGTGACCACTCCCATACCAAGCGCCAGCGCCGCCCCGGTAAGAAGCTTGTGGCGGGGGCGGCGTCCAAACGAATCGGCAACGATTCTTAGAAACATGGAAAGATTGGCAGACACAGGGCGCGATCGTCCGCGCTTCTACTGTGGAATCTCCTTTGCGGCTTGCGTCAGGGACGAAATATCGATTACTAACTCTCCGCCGTCCATGCGCGATGGCACGCCGATGGGATTGCACCCGCCTTGATCCCCGATCGACGGAACATAAATTGCTGAAGCGCAGTGCCGGCAAATCACGTTCTGTCCATCCTGCCGGTAGCCTTCCGCTCCGCAAATGCGGCAGGCATCCAACGCCGCTCCCCAGCCGTTTGGTTTTTTAATGATCATGAACCGCAGCGATTGCCCGCTCGCATTCACCGTGAAAAGATGCATACTTCCATCCTGAACTTCCCTGACCGGCACACGCACGATGTCTCCCACCGCATTGATCGGTCGGGCCGCCGGCGGCGCTGAGTTTGCCCGCGCATAAATGAAATCCGCGGTCAGCACCAAAATCACCGTGAGGGACGCAACTGCCGCAGCCATCATCCAATTCCGCTGCCGCCGGCTTTGTGATTCGAGCAGCCGCTTCTCCGCGTCATTCATCGTCCCCTGAACGGATTTGCAATGCTTGGCCGACTGCCATTCGCGCAAAATCAACAATGCAGCGGCTCCAAAGATGAACACAAAGAAGAACAGCTCGTTCCGGACAATCGGTCCCAGAATCGCCATCTCCGCCTTACTCCAAGGCAACCAGCGCGCTTCGCTCAGCTCGTGCAGCCCGGTGAGCGCCAGCTGAAACGCCACCAGCATTAGAATGACGCTCGTCGCGGCAAAAAAACGGTGCAGCGGAATCCGCAGCGTACCCTTAAAGAAGAAAAGCCCCACCGCGACCGCCCCGGCGATCCCCACAATCGTTCCAATCCAAGTCTGCAGCCCTTCGCTCGAAAGCTCCACGGCCCGCAGAATCAGTGCCAGCTCCGCCCCTTCGCGCAGAACCATCAGGAAAACAAAAAGAAAAATCCCCCAGCCCGCCGCCCTGCCGGCCTTCTCCGCGTAGGCTTCCACCTTGGCCTCAATTTCTTTTTTCAGGTGGCGCGCAACGCGGTTCATCCATACGATCATCGTAACAACGAAGACCGAGGCGATGAGGAGCATCAGCCCCTCGAAGCCGTCTTCGCTGATGCGCCAGCGTTCGAGCGCCACAGCGACTCCAAGGCTCAGCGCAGCGGCCGTTGCAACGCCGTACCACACGAAGCGTGCCAGGTGCTCGCGGCCCGTGCGCGACAGATAGACCAGGACAATGCCGACGACGAGCGAAGCTTCAACGCCTTCACGAAGCGCAATAAGGAGAGCCGAAAGCACCAGAGCTCCAGTTGTTAGTCATTTGCAACTACAATTTAAGTGTACCGCAACCAGCGACTTCCGTCAACCGGACTAGCTTGGTCCTATATGCTCTGCGGATTTAGGTTATCCTAATTTGATGTTTATGCGCATTCTCCGCCTCAGTGCCTCCCTGGTCCTGTCACTGCTTTTGTGTGTGCAAGTGCCTGCCCAGGCGCAAGCACCCTCTTCGTCACAGGCGCAATCCGGCACGGTGCGGCCCGACCTCAAACGTGCCCAGAAAGCTGCCGAGCGAGGCGACAAGGCTGCAGCAGCGGGCCGCTTCGAGGAGGCGCTCGCAGCCTACGAGGAAGCCGCGCGTTACGCTCCGCAGGATGCCGTCATCGTCGAGCGCGGTGCGGCACTGCGCTCCAGGCTGGTTCGCGACTACATGGAAGCCGCGGAACGTGATGCTTTGTCGGGACTCCTGACAGAGGCCACCGAGGAATTGGCAGCTGCGCTTCGGATCGATCCCGGAAACACCATCGTCGAGGAGCGTTTCGGTCAACTTACAGCCATGGAGGACTCGCCCCACGCAAAGTCCGCAGCAAAGATTTCTGGCTTACCGAAGCTGCAACCGCAACTCGTAAAGCGCAAACTGGATCTGCGCGGCGATACCAGGACGGTTTACGAGCAAATGGCCACGCTGTTCGGCGTCAAAGTGTCCTTTGATCCGGACATTCTTGCCAGGAACGTACGGCTGCGTTTGGATGATGTTGATTTTTACACCGGCATGTCCATCCTCGGTGGACAAACCGGAACCTTTTGGCGTCCGTTGAATCCCACGATGGTCTTCGTGGCCCCAGACACGGCGGAGAAGCGGCGGCAGTACGGCTTGCAAGCGGAACAGACTTTTCCACTCTCCGCGGCCGTTGGACCTGAAGAGGTCACCGAGTTGTTGCGTATCCTGCGCGACATCACCGGCGGAACGCGCATCGACATCGACACTCGCAGCCGCACCATCACCATGCGCGACAGCCCGGAGCGGCTCGCCCTTGCCGGTGAACTCATCCAGCAACTCGAGCGTGCCCGCGGCGAAGTCATGCTCGAAATCGAATTCCTGGAAGTCGATCGCAACAAGGCGCGCGCTCTTGGAATCACGCCACCGGCTTCCAGTCAGCTCATTTCACTGAATACCAACGACGTGAACAAGCTCAAATCGTCGACGACGCTGACCAACCTGCTCACCAACATCCAACAAATCTTCGCGGGAAAAGGATTCTCCAGCGTTCCCTCCGTCGTTGCCCTCGGCGGTGGCCTCTCCACTTTTCTGCTTACGCTTCCAAGCGCCGCCGTGGATTTCTCTGACTCTCTTTCGCTGGTACAGAGCGGGCGCCAGGTGCTGCTGCGCGCGCAAAGCGGCAAGCCAGCCAGCTTTTTCGTCGGCGATCGCTACCCCATCACCCTCAGCTTGCTCTCCGGAGGTACGGGAAACTCCTCCGCATTGACGGGACTTCCAGGCTCCATAGTTTTCCCGCAGACCAGCTTCACCGTTGGCGCCAATCCTTCCGCACTGGCTGCCAATAACTTCACCGGCGGCACTCTGCCCGATCTGGCCGTAGTTTTTGACGATCCCAAGGCCAATACTTTTGTCATTTTGCAGAATCAGAACAATGGGAATTTCGTTCAAGTAACGCCGTCGCCGATCACTTTGGGGACCAAAGAGACAGGACAGGTCGCCATTGGCACGGGGGTTTTCCGCAACGACCTCACAAAATTTTCAACCACGCAGCCGCCGGACGTGGTTCTGGTAAATTCCACGTCGAACAACATTTCTGTCTTATTGGGGGACGTCGACGCCAACGGCAAAGCTAACGGACTTTTTACCGAGGCTCCCGGCTCTCCTTTTGCTGTTGGAAACAATCCCAGGTCCATGGTCGTCGCGGATTTCAACGGGGACGGTTTTCTGGATCTCGCGGTGGCCAATCAAGGCGACAATTCGGTCTCTCTCTTCCGCGGACAGGGAGATGGCACCTTTGTGGAGTTTCCGGGTTCGCCTTTCAAGCTGACAAATACCACCACGATTTCGCAGGCCGCTCCCGTTGCCATGGTCAGCGGAAATTTTCGCAACCGCACCAACACCGTCAATAACGCCGCTGAGCAAGACCTTGCTATCGTCAATCAAGGTTCGAACAACATTTCCATTCTGCTCAGCTCCGTCGATCAGAATCTGAATGTTACTCTTGCTGAAGCCCCCAGTTCTCCAATCCCCGTGGGCACTACTCCGGTGGCGATCGCTACAGGAGACCTGAACGCCGACGGCGTGCTGGATCTCGCCGTCGTGAATCAGGGTAGCGCTACAGTTTCGGTCTTGCTGGGAAGCACTAATTTGGACGGCACCTTCAGCGAAGCGACGGGCTCTCCCCTGCCAACCTCGTCGACTCCTGCCGGAATCGTGATCGCCAATTTTGCCAACGGGACAGTCCCGGACCTCGCAGTGACCAACAAAGGCTCCAACACGCTGGGCGTTTATCTGGCTCAAGGACAAGGCACGTTTGCTTCGCGTATCGAGCTCAATACTCCCACGGGGCCTTCCGCCCTCATCGCTTCGGCGTTGACCTCCAGCGGTTTGCCCGACGTCGCTTTAGTTGCTCAGGATCCAGCCGCCACGCAGGGCGTGGTGGCGATCATTCAGGATTCCACGAATTTCGCCAACAGCTCCACGGTTGGAGTGGCGCAGACGCCCTATCCCGCCTCGGAATATGTCGATCTCGGCGTAAAGATTAAAGCGACTCCCACCTTGCATCTCAACAATGAAGTGACTTTGCTGCTCGAATTCGAAATACGCTCCCTGTCAGGCTCCAGCGTGAACGGCATTCCCATCATTTCGAATCGCACGCTGTCGCAGACCGTGCGCGTCAAGCAGGATGAACCGACCGTGATTGGCGGGCTCACCGATGCGCAAGAGACCCGGTCCATCACCGGCCTGCCGGGCTTCGCTAATCTGCCCCTCGCAGGATACGTGTTCGGCGGTCGGAAGAACTCAAATCAAGACACGGAACTTCTGATTCTCGTCACCCCGCGAAAACTGCGGCTGGCGGATCATCTCACGCGGACGATTTTCGCCGGCCGTGGCGATGCCACAGGCCGCGGAGCCGCGAGTCCGGGAACTCTGCAGTCCCCTGCGCCACCGCCGCAACAATAAGTCTGAGAACGATGATCCGTAGCCTGGGCGTTAGCTAATCTTGGGGGTGGAAAGATTCTGCGCTCTTGCGGGATGAGCTACGGCAAAGCTTCAAACACCACGATGGGCTGGTAAGTCCGCGGCACGATGGCTTCGGCAATGGCGATCAGCTTGTCCTGCTGGCTGAACACACGCAGCCGCGGCGGCTTTGGTTCGCCGCCATCCAGCTGCGTCGTCGCGCCGGGAGGCGGCGCGGCGCGGCCCGGCTGAAGTTGCGCGATCATAATGTTGAACTTCGTGCCATGGCGCACGCGCTTTTCGACCACCGGCAAAACATTCACTCGGGGAAAATTCGTCAACAAGCTTTCCAGGGGGATCAGGCAATCGGCGAATTTCCCGGCCTGTTTGGCGTCGGCGAGTTCCTCCAGCGTAATCGCCTGTTCCAGTGAAAATTCTCCCACTGCCGTTCGCGTGATTTCCGCCAGATGCGCGCCGCATCCGAGCTTCTGCCCCATCTCATGCGCCAGTGAACGTATGTACGTGCCAGAGGAGCATTCGATGACAAAGCGCGCGATGCTGCCTGCGATCTCCTTAAGTTTGTATTCAAAAATCTCGACTTCGACTGGCTTCAGCTCGACCGCCTGTTTTTTGCGCGCCAGTTCATACGCAGGACGGCCTTTTACTTTTTTTGCCGAAAACGATGGCGGCATCTGTTCGAAACGCCCGGTGCGCTCGGCCGCAAGCTTTTCAATTGTCGCGGCATCCAACACCAGCGCGGCGTCCGGACCCTGCGCTTCGCCATCGGAATCGTACGTATCCGTCGCGAAACCGAACCGGAATCCTGCCTCGTATCGTTTGCGGCGCCCGGCATAAAACTGCACCAGCCGCGTGGCCCGGCCAAGCAGCAACACAAGAACGCCGGTCGCCAGCGGATCGAGCGTGCCCAGATGTCCAATTTGCCGGAAACCCGCAAGGTGGCGCACCGCATCAACTACGTCGTGCGACGTTTTCCCTTTCGGCTTATTGATGACGAGCGCGCCGTCGTTCGGCGCCGGCTGTGGTTGTCGTGTCATTCTAGCGGTTAAGGTATTCGCCTAGGCATTAAAGACGGAAAGACTTACGGCGCCGGCGGATTGTCTTTCTTCATTTCTTTCAACAGCCGCTCGATGCGCTCCACGTGCTCCTGCGAAAGGTCCAGAATGAAATGCAGTTCCGGGACGCGCCGGAGTTGCAGCCGCTCGACTAGCTCCCTCCGGATGTAACCCGAGGCATGTTCGAGCGCCTTGATCGCGTCAGCTTGTTCCTTGTTCGTGCCTTTCACATTTATGAATACCCGCGCGTGCTTCATGTCCGGCTGGACGCGCACTTCGCTGGCCACCACGCTGATTTCCAGCCGCGGGTCCTTGAGTTCCCCCGCCAGCATAGCGTTGATTTCGTGCGCGATCTCCTCGCCCACGCGTTCGTGCCTGTGATTCGCTGGACTCATTGGCGTCCCTGAAACATCTTCTAAACAATCTCGACCGCTTGATTGATCAAGAATGATCCGAGGATGCGGTCTGCCTCGTCCAAAACCTTTTGCAGCACTTCCCTCAAGTGCTTTTCTTCATTCGAAATCGTTACGATTCCGACCACTGATCTCTGCCAGGTGTCGTGATGCTCCAGCTCCGCCACCGCCACGTTGAAATCCCGCCGCAGCTTATCCTTCAAGCTCCGCAGGACCTGCCGCTTGTCCTTCAGCGATTGCGCATCCGGGATGTGCAGCTCGAGGGTAAGCAAACCAACCGGCATGAGCAGCTCCGGGGGACAGCTTGGCGGATTATTTCTTGCCGGCGGGCGCGCTGGCCTGTCCGGCGGCTTCCGCGGCGCTCATCTTGCTAACGCTGAAGCACTCCAGGACATCGCCGACCTTGATGTCGTTGAAATTGGCTACTCCCGCGCCGCATTCAAAACCGGTGCGCACTTCGCTGGCATCATCCTTGAATCGCTTCAAAGAGTTGAGCTTCGAGGTGTAAATTACCGCCCCATCGCGCAGCACGCGGACCTGCGCGTCGCGCTTCAGGACGCCATCGACTACGTAGCAGCCTGCAATCGTCCCCGCGCCCTTGACGCGGAACGTGTTGCGCACTTCCGCGCGGCCAAGGTACATTTCTGTGACTACTGGCTCGAGCAGGCCTTCCATGGCTTTCTTAAGTTCGTCGGAAACTTCGTAGATGATAGTGTGCGTGCGGATGTCTACGTGTTCCTGTTGCGCCAAGTCCAGGGCCTTGCGGTCCGGCCGCACGCCGAACGCAATCACAATCGCGCCGGACGCAGAAGCAAGCAGCACGTCATTTTCCGTGACCGCGCCGACGCCTGAACCGATAATCTTCAGCTTCACTTGGTCGGTCGAAAGTTTCGGCAGCATTTCGCCGAGCACTTCGACGGAACCTTGCACGTCGCCCTTGATCACGATTCCCAATTCCTTGACGTCACCGGCCTTCAATTGCTCGTGCAGCTGGTCCAGCGTGATGCGCGAGCCGCTGATGCGTGCCATCGCCGCGTCGCGCTGTTTGTTCTGCCGGTACTCCACGATGTGCCGCGCCTTGGCTTCATCGGTAACCTGGAAAAGGTCGCCTGCATCCGGTACGCCTTGCAAACCCAGCACTTCGACGGGAGTCGATGGCGGCGCGTCATTCACCACGCGGCCGCGATCGTCAAACATCGCTCGCACTTTGCCGAAAACCGAGCCGCAGATGAAAAAGTCACCGGCCTTCAACGTCCCGTTTTGCACCAGGATAGTGGCCACCGGGCCACGGCCCTTGTCCACGCGCGATTCCAGCACCGTTCCCGTTGCGGGCGCGTCCGGATTGGCCTTCAGCTCGCGCAAATCCGCCACCAGCAAAATCGTTTCAAGCAGCTTCTCGATACCTGTTTTCTTCTTGGCAGATACTTCCACGAACTCCGTGTCCCCGCCCCATTCCGCGGGCATCAAGTTGTTTTCCGTGAGTTGCCGCTTCACGCGCTCCAGTTGCGCTTCCGGCTTATCGATCTTGTTGATCGCCACGATGATGGGAACCTTAGCGGCTCTGGCGTGGTCGATCGCTTCTTTCGTTTGCGGCATGACGCCGTCATCGGCGGCCACCACCAGCACGACGATGTCGGTAACCTTCGCGCCTCGTGCGCGCATGCGCGTGAACGCTTCGTGACCCGGCGTATCGACGAACACCACGGCGCGGTCATTCACGACTACTTTGTACGCGCCAATGTGTTGCGTGATGCCGCCCGCTTCGCCCGCGGCGACATCCGCTTCGCGAATGGCGTCCAGCAGGCTCGTCTTGCCGTGATCGACGTGGCCCATCACCGTGACGACCGGCGGCCGCGGCTTCAAACTCTCCTTGGTCTCTTCCTTCGCAACTTCCAGCACCATTTCTTCTTCAAGTGAGACGACATTCACCACTCCGCTGAACGCTTCAGCAAGTGTCGTGGCCGTCGGCACGTCCAGCGCCTGGTTGATGCTGGCGAAGACGCCGCGATCCAGCAGGTTCTTGAGAAGATCTTTCGCGCGCACGTCCAGCTTTTCAGCAAGTTCGCGAATGGTGATGCCTTCGGTAATCGTCACATCCCGCGGCGGACGCGGCTCCGGTGGCGCGATAACCGCTGCGGCTGCGCTACGGCCCGCTCCTGGGCGTTGCCGCGTCGGATGCAGCTTGCGCTCACCTTCTTGCTCGCGCTTGTCCAAAACGGGGCGCTGGCGCTGGGGCGGCTTCCGCGTATAGAGCGGCTTGCCGGGCTCCGCCTTCGGAGGCAATTTCTCTGGAAACGGCGGCAGCATTCCCGGGCGTCCGGGCGCACGAGGGCCGGGCCGCGTGCCTGTCGGCATCGGGCCGCGGCGCTGCTCAAAGGGCCTAGATTGCGGTCCACCTGGAGCGCCGGGGCCCCCGGATCGCGGCGTAAATGGCCGCCCCTGCCCTGGTTGCTGAGGACGCATTGGCTGTCCGGGACGTGGTCCGCTCGGACGCGATTCTCGACTTGTATCTGGAAGCGGTCCTCGATTGCCCGTCGGCCCCGATGGCAGTGGCCCGCGATTTCCAGCGGGTAACGGCCGAGCCGGCGCGCCTGCCCTTGCTGGCGCAGTGGTACGCCCGGGGGCGGAACCAGGCGCAGCGGCCGCAGGACGATTGGCCGAAGGCTGTGTACCGGAAGGGGCTGCCGGTCGCGCCGGCGCTGAGGGCCGCGCCGCTGCGGGCGTTGCTGGCGCTCCAGCCGGCGCCGGATGACGAATGGGAGTCGCCGCAGGCGCGGTCGTTGCGGGTGCGACAGGCTTCGCAGCCGCCACCACCGCAGGCGCAGGAGCGTTTGGCTTGTGCGCCGCTGGAGCAGCCGCTGTTGGCGCGACTGGTGCGCTTGGCTTTGCCACAGGCGCAGCTGGAGTCGTCGGGGCGCTCGGCTTTGCCGCGGCTGGCGCCACACTCGCTTGCGGAGGCGCCGCGGGTGCGGCAGGTTTCACCCGCGCAGCCTTCGCGGCCGCTTCCTTCGCTTCTTTTTCCGCTTTGGCAGCCGCTTCCGCCTGCGCCTCTTCTTCGGCGGCGCCCAGAATCTTTTTGCGCACCTTCTCGGCAACGTCCGCGGGAATCGAGCTCGAGTGCGTCTTCTTCTCCGTGACGCCGTAGCCCGGCAACAGATCAATAATGGCCTTCGCTTTGACCTCCAGTTCGCGGGCCAACTCGTTGATTCGGACTTGGTTTGCGTCGGTCATGCGCTCCGTTCTTGACTACGACTTCGCTTCTTCCGCCTTCGCCGCATCGCCTTCATGATCGGCGGGCGTGGCCTCCGCTATTGTCTCTTCCGCCGCAGGGGCTTGCTCAACTGCATCTGCCGTCTCTGAATTTTCCGCAGTCTCCGCCGTCTCAACTTCCGCGGCGGCCTCTTCTACGGGAGTCTCGCCCCCCGCTTCCACACCTTCTGCGGGAGCTTCGCTGCTCGCCGCCGCTTCACCTGTCGCGGCAGCCGTCTCGGTACCGCTTTCATAAAAGCGATTCACCGCCTGATAAATCTTGTCCACCATCTTTTCGCCGATGCCCGGAATTTCCATCAACTGTTCCGGCGTCATGCCCGCGAGCTTCTCGACGGAATTGATTCCCGCCGCTTCAATCTTCTCGATGGTCTTCGCGCCCACTCCCGCGAGCGAAGTCAACGGCGTCGCCGGCGCGGTCAGCGCGGTCATTTGCTCTTCGATTTCCTGGCGTTTCTCTTCCTCGCTCTTGATGTCGATGTCCCAGCCAATCAGCTTGCTTGCCAGCCGGACGTTTTGCCCCTTCTTGCCGATAGCCAGCGAAAGCTGCGAATCCTCGACGATCACTTCGAGCTTCTTATTCTCCGGATCGGTGATTTGCACGCGCGTCACTTTCGCAGGGCTCAGCGCCTTTTGCGCGAACGCCACCGTCTCTTCGTTATAAGGGATAATGTCGATTTTTTCCCCGCGCAGCTCGCGAATAATCGACTGCACGCGCATGCCTTTCATCCCCACGCACGCGCCCACGGGATCGACGTCCTTGTCGCGGCTCGCCACTGCCACTTTCGTCCGCTCGCCGGCTTCTCGCGCCGCGAATCGAATCTGCACTGTGCCATCGTAAATTTCCGGCACTTCCATCTCAAACAAACGCTGCACCAGGCTGGCATCCGCGCGCGATACGATTACTTGCGGCCCCTTCGCCGCTCGATCCACCATTTTGATCACTACTCTCAGCCGCTCTCCGATGTTGTACGTTTCCAATTTTGATTGTTCGCGTTTCGGCAGCCGCGCTTCCGTCCGCCCCATGTCCACGATCAGGTCCGGACCCTCGGCGCGCTTCACGATCACCGTCACCAGCTCGCCCACACGATTGTGATACTCGTTATAAATCGTGTCGCGCTCGGCTTCGCGCACTTTCTGCAGAATCACCTGCTTGGCCGTTTGCGCCGCAATGCGCCCCAGCACGTCCGTCGGCTTTGCCGTCAGAATTTCCGTGCCGATCTCCGCCTCTGGATTCTTTTTCTTCGCTTCCGCCAGCGTGATTTCTTTTTTCGGGTCGGTCACTTCCTCGACCACCGTGTACACCGAGTACACGTCCACCTGCCCGGTTTCCGGGTTGAACTTCGCGCGCAGGTCCTCTTCCGTCTTGTAAAACTTTCGCGCCGCCACCACCATCGCGTCTTCGATCGCCGACACCACCACTTCCGGCTCGATGTGCTTCTCGCGGCTCAGCATTTCAATCTGTTGGTAAAGCAAATTCGCCATATCCGGATTCCTAAAATTTCCTCGCTAAAACTCGACGACCAGATTCGCCTTCCGAATCGCCTCCAGCGGCAGCTCGACAGTCCGCGCTTCCTTGCCTTTCAGCTCCATGCGGACTTTCCCATCCGCAAATCCCGCCAGCCGCCCTTCAAAAAACTTCGCTTCCCCCACCGGCTCGCTGGTGGAAATCTTTGCCAGCCGGCCCTTGAAGCGCTCAAAATCCGCGGCCCTCTTTAGCGCCCGGTCCATTCCCGGCGAACTGACCTCCAGCGTGTACCCAGCCGGGCCGGGAATCAGATCCTCCACGTCGAGGATCACGCTCAATTGCTGGCTGACGCGCTCGCAATCGGAGTGGCTGATCTTCGGGAAGGGGTCATGTACAACTTCCGTCGCCCCGATCGTCCCCGCCGCATCGCTCGCTGTCGCCGTTGGCTTCGAGAGCCGATCGATGTACACCCGCAGGAACCGCTGCTTGCCGACTTTCCACTCGACATCAACGATTTCCAGGCCTTCCGAACGCGCCACCCGCTCGGCGGCGCCGCGGATTTTTTCCAAATCCACGCAGAGACTCCCCGACCCTAGCCGGTCCGCGATGCACTCCAACCGGCCCAACAAAAAAGTGGGCTCGCGCCCACTCATCCGTTCGACCCGCTTCAGAGCGAAGTCAGAGTATATTCCGGCTACACGGTAAATGCAAGATACGGGGCCCTGGGAGCGCCACTCTCCCGAATGGCGTTTCTCTGTGCCCTTCGTAGTGCCGGGCTTTCCCCCCTGTTTGTGGCGGTCTCGACGGCTGCCGTTCACCTCGACGATGTTGGTCGAGGTCGGGAAGCCCGGCATCTTGATCCCGTTGTTGTGGCGGTCTTTAGACCCGTTCTTTCGGTTCTGGGTTTGTAGCGGCGACTTCACGTCGCCATCTGCCCTCTGCCGCCGACGGGCCTCAATTAAATCGATGAGGGATCGACTGCGGTAGCCATTTCCAAGTAACCACAAAATGCATTTGCTAGTTGCATCTGCCGCGGCGTTCTGCATTCCGGTTCGAAGAGCTTCGGGCTGCCCACCAGAATCACTGTCGTCATCGCCCGGGATGTCGCCACATTCAGTCGGTTCAAGCTGTACAAAAACTCCATTCCGCGCGGCGCATCCTCGGGCGACGACGTCGTCAGCGAATAAATCACCACCGGCGCTTCTTGACCCTGAAACTTGTCCACCGTCCCAATTCGCATCTTCGGCAACTGTGCCGACAGATCCGCAACCTGAGCATTGTAGGGCGCGACAATCAAAATGTCTTCTTCCTTCAAACTCCGCGGATTCCCCGCGCTCCGAAACCATTTTACTTCCGGCTTCAGCAATCCCTCCACAATCTGCGCTACAGCTTCCACTTCTTCCGCGCTCGAATTCCGATTCCCCGCATGCTCGATCGGAACAAGCCACAGTCCAGCCCCGTTCACCCACGCGTGCCCTTCGATTACACGGCTCTGCGATATGGCGTGCGAACTCAGCCTTGCATCGTAGAAAAAGTCCGATGTGTATCGGCACACCCTCGGATGCAAACGCCAGGTCTCCGGCAGCAGGAATCCCATACCCGCCTCAATTGTCTTCCGTCCGTTCAACAAATGCTCAAGTGCGGATTTCTCCGCTCCATCCGGATGACTCCCCTTCGTCGGCCGCTCCAATTGCTGAGGATCACCCAGCAACACCAGCTTCTTCCCCGCTTGCGACACCGCCAGCACATCCGCAAGCGACATCTGCCCCGCCTCGTCGATGAACAGCACGTCCACTGCCTCGAAAGCCGCTTCCGGCGACCACAGCCACGAAGTACCGCCTACAACGTTCGCCTTGCCAGTCGCCAGCGCGCTCCACGCCTCGTCGTTGTCGACTCTCGCGACAGCCACGCCTTCGCTCTCTTCTCCTTCCTTGTCGCGATGCAGGCACCGCACTCCCTCGAAGCTCATTTCGTGTGCTGCTGCCATTACGTCGTCCAGCAACTTGCGAATCACTTTGTGGCTCAGCGCCGTCACGCCGATCCGCTTCCCTGATTTCACCAGTTCGCAAATCATTCGCGCTCCCGTGTACGTTTTTCCGGAGCCTGGAGGCCCTTGAATCGCAAACACGGAATCTTCCAGCGCCAACACGATTCGATTTGCTGTGTTGACCGCCGTCTCGGAAGCGAACTGCTGTAACTTCTCGCCCTTGATGAGCCGCGGCGGTCGTCGCAGTAGCAAATCTCGTCCTGCGCGATAGCGACCTGCTGCATCCACCCCGTTTTCCGCTGCCCACACGCCGATCCGGTAGAGTGACCCGGCCTGAGAATCCGTCGGCAACGGCGCACTCCACATATAAACCGTCGGCGGATGCACCTCCGCAGTTTTCTTGGTTTTCTTGATGTCCACAACGCCCTTTGCCTGATCGATTTTCATGACTTCGCCGAACTTCTCGTCGCCGTAGTACAGTTCTTTTCCTGCACGAACGTTGCTCCGCTGCGGTTCGAACGAATAACGATCTGTCGGCACCTGTCGACCAGATACTACTCGCTCCACGAAACTCATACGAGTTAGCCCCACTCGCTCATCCAGTAAATCCTCGTCATTCATCTCGGCATACCGATAGCCATCCTGCCATGCTCGTTTGTCTTCGCGCCGATGCCAGCTCAAAAGCTGTGCCAAGAGCCATCGTGCGGCTTGTTCTTCTGTCCGTGCAGCGGGGTCGACGGGGATTTCCGCGGAAAGCAGTTCAGTCAGCGCCGCCACTCGATCCAGCTTCTCTTTCAATTTTTCCGAAGGATCGCCGCTTTTTTCTGGCAGCCGGAGAACTTCAACACCACTCGCCATCAATTTCTCCCGCTCCTCCTCCAACCAGTCCCTCAGCTTCGCCGCCGAAAAACAATCTTCGCTGTTGTATCCCTCCATCGCCTCGCGCACCTGGTCTGGCATCCCTTCGTTTCCCCACCCAAGCTCCAGCCGGTGCTCCACATAGCGCATCGCTGCCCGCGAAGCTTCTGGTCGTGTCATCCGCCCGAATCCGTAAAACGCTTCCACTTTTTTCAGCGAATACTCTTCCACGCTTGCCCGCATTCCCTGCTTGTAGGCCTGATGCAAATCGACTAGCGCTCCAGCGCGCAGCAATCGGTCGATCTCGTCCTCCCGCGTCGCATACATACCCATGAGCCGCTTTAGCGCGCCGGGCTCATACGCTCCGAAGTGGTACACATGCATTTTCGGATTTGTCTCACGCTGCTGCATGATTTTATCCACCAGCCATTCAAATCCTTTCTTCTCCTCCTCACGGTTCAAAGCCCACTTCTTGTCGTAGCTCCATTCCCCACTGGGATTCCGATAGGCAAATCCAAACAAATATTGCAGACCCTGTTCCCCTACAAACGGATCGCCTTCCAAATCCACAAATACATCGTCAGTCGTGGGCTCAGGCAGCCGGCAAAATCCCATTCCTTCCGCCACTGGTAAGAGCAGCTCATGCTTCAGTTTCTTTTCTGTCCGCCCTTCCACCTGCACTCGCGCCTGTTCCCGCGCGCGCTCATATCCCGCTTTGGATCCGTGCATGGGTTTTTCCTTCAGTGGAATTGGCAGCGCTGCCAGCTTCTCCATCGTTTCCGCATCCCACGCCTCGAATTGATCCCGTTGCTGCCTCCGAATCCCCGCCACCAGCGACAGATGATCGTCCGCCCGCCGCCGCTGATCGCACTCCCGAAACCACCGGCACACATTGCAGTGTTCCACGGGTTCTGGATACGTTTCTTTACCCGCATGGTCACCGACCGCCTTTAGCAATCGCTTTCGCACATGCCGGTAATACGCCGCGTACTCAAGCACTGAGTATTTTTCACCTGCGTATCCCTCGCCTGGAGGTACCACCCACAGAGACTCCGGCAGCGTCCCTTGAATTTGCTTCAGCAAATCCGAGTACAGCGACAGTTGCAGAATCGTCGTCGCTTTGGTTTCCCGCGCCAGTTTCGTGTCTACCACTTCGTACGACCAGGCCCACCGCTTGCTTGGCTTTTCCACCCGTCGAAGCACGTCCGGTCGCCCAAACCATTCCCCGTCGCGCAGCCCCCCTTGCGCAATCACTTGCGCGCCGCGCTCCATCAGCGCAAGCGTCTCCGCTAGCAGCCGTTCTTCTTCTTTGAAATCGATGTGTCCCAGATTCTCGACTGTGAGTCCCTTGGCAGCCAAATCTGCGAGATAGTCCTTCTCGTGCCTGTCACCACGTTCCAGAATGACCGCAAGGTCTGGGGCAGCCCACTCCGGCGGGGTCCGCTTGCCTCGCGCCACGTGCAACTCCAGCTTGGTCAAGTGCTGACATGCAAGGTGGTTGCTCAGGTCTGACGCCGAAAGCCGAATTTGCTGCGCAAAAATCTTCATAAGATGAAAAGCTCAGGCTGATTCCTCACCGGACATTATCTCGCTCTTCAAATCTCTAACCCCCTACCTTTTCAACATCTTCCCGTTCCCTTCGAATGATATGTATATAACTACTTAATATGTTAATACCTTCGTGCTAGCTTTCTATGTGATTCACGCTCGCCATCCTCGACGGCCGTCCCGCTCGCGTGTGAGCTTCGCTCTTTCCATTTCAACCTTCAATCGGCCTGTCTCGATCTCATCGGAAAGTGTCCGAGTCAGTCGGGGCCTTCAACCTCTCCCTCACCTAGGCGAGCATCCGATCATCCTTACTTGCTATTCTCTAAGCCCTTCAACTGCAACGCCTATGGATTTCTCCGTGTTGCAAACAAGAAACTTACGGCGCGCGACTAAACTCTTTAGATGCAACATTTACAAAAACCACGGAGCGAGGTGGTTCCCGACGCTGGAGCTCGCCAACTCGTTTGTTTTCAATAGATTCCGTACTCTTTACCCGAAAACACCCGCGGCGGCGGGACCCATGCTCCTGCGGCCCTTGTCTCTCCATCGGCCGGAGCTTGCGAACTCGAAAATCCCGGCCCTGCCGGGACTTGCTGGGTATCTCTGCCAACGCATTCGGTTTCAGCCTGTCGGCTGTCAACCTATTCAGGGAGAGGAAGGCGCGCATTGCTGACTGACGGCTTACTGGCGCGTGGCGGGGGCTCGCATGGCTTCATTCATATCGGTGCTTGCCTGCTTGCAGGAATCGCGCTGGCCTTGATAGCAGCGCTGGAGGTCTTCAAGGTAATTTTGCAGAATTTTTTCGCGAGTCTTACTCACGCCTTCTCGGGAGGCTGTTTCCAATGCGCTCTTTGCCCTTTGCTCGGAAACTCCGTCAGGGTGTTGCCCGAACTGCACGATCGCAGTGTAGGCGCTCCAGTAGCTCTCGTCCTGCGGGTTGCGGTGTCGCTTCACTTGCTGGTTCAGCGTGTAAACCAGCAGGTAGTTAGCCCCCAGGACGAACGCAATCCCCGCGATACCCAGAATCATGAGCCGCTTAAACACTGTACGGAGCCCACCCCATCTCTAAGATTCATAGTAGCGGATTATTTGGTCGCGCAAGCGCCTCGGCGGCGCAATGGTGTTCATCAGTACCTACATCGCGCTGGCACGCAGGCGCCGCAAGCGGGCCGATGGGCCGCCAGGGCAGATAACTGCCTGACCATTTACTGGACCTTGTACCAGTTCCCTGCGACGGAGCCGAGTTGTAACTTGATGTTGTCCCAGTCCGAGGTGAGGTTATGAGCGAAATCACCGTATGGATGCAAAGCAATTGGTATGAGCTAGGAAACCTCTTTGCTGAGTTTGTCTTCCTGGCCGTGGGTATCTGGTTTGCGCGAAAAATCCTGAGAACACTCCGGGCGTCCCAAGAGCAAGTCGGGACGCTGATTAAGCTGTCGGTGACCGGTGCGGTCCCCGAGCGGCAATCAGGGAATCCCGCCGCGGAGCGTTCGTTTGCGACCGGGAGCCCCTATTGGCTCACGCCGTCGGACGCACCTCCTGCTGACCAGCCGGCGCCCTTCGAAAACGGCCCGAGCCGCTTGTCGAGTGCCGGGCACGGCCTGGTGACGTGGTTGAACACCCCCATGAAGAGCAGCGGCTCCGCTCCATGGCGCAAAGCCATCAAGTGGCTGCAGTCCCCCGCGGGAAGTTAGCGGCAGCCTAGCGGCAAGCTACGAGGAAGCTTGATCGGAAGTTGACCGCAAGCTGATCGGAACGCGGCAGGTAGCCGCCGGCTGAAAATGTTTTGGCCCGCCGAGAAGCCCTGTGCATCTCGGCGGGCTTCGCTGTCTTTGAATTTTCCGGTAAACGGTGCCGGCTCAGACGGTCGACGCAACACGGTCCAACGCGTTGATTCGATAATGCTTTCCCGGGAGAACCGATCTGTTTGGCTGTACTCGGTCAAAACCTAGCCAGGGTAGCGTTTCAGCTGATCTAACCTAGCGAGCGTTTTTAGCTTTTGTTTTCAATGCAAGGCGGGTTCAAGCTGAGTGTTGCGTCGACCCATTGAAACCACCGGTTTAGTGCGGTGTTAGTGTCGCGGAAAAACTTTCTTTGGCAGCGTTTTCGTAAAGGTGCAGAAGTTGCGCGGCGCGCTTGAGCAAATCCCCCGGCAGATCCCCGGGCTGATAGTCCACAAAACCGGTTGTATACGCAAGGTTGACTCTGTGGCCGGAACAGACCACTTCAATGGCGCCGAGCCGGTTCAAGACGGTCTTGACTTCGCCCAGGTTGCATTCCGGCAGCACTAGCAAGAAATCGTCGCTGGCCAGCCGCGCCGCAAAATCGGAACCGCGGCACGCTTTCTTCAAACGCCGCGCAAGCTCTTTCACCGCTTCGTCCAAGGCAGATTGGCCGTAACGTTTGCCGAGTTCGGCAAACTCGTCCAAATGGACGGTGGCCAGGCTTAGCGCAATGTTTTGCCGCCGCGCGCGCGCAATCTCTTTGCCGAGCTGCTGCTCGATGAAGGACCGCGTGTGCAGTCCCGTGACGGAATCGACGCTCGACGAAGACGTGGAAATTTGATCGGGTACCGCCGTGTCCGCGCTGCCGGCGTTGTACCC